>Ga0114930_10000105_pt1 | contig 89723 bp, 77 predicted proteins | sample AnhtaG_FD_87300 | JGI IMG/M metagenome (GOLD analysis project Ga0114930, IMG submission 87300) | Deep subsurface microbial communities from Anholt, Denmark to uncover new lineages of life (NeLLi) - Anholt_01485 metaG | ecosystem: Environmental > Aquatic > Marine > Oceanic > Sediment | place...
ATGCCCCTTGGAGTTAGCAGGTGCCACCTTCGACGGCATACCTTGGATGCAGTGGGTTAACCTTGCTATGGGTGCTTATGGGTTCACCTGACACTTCAAGCACATAATTTGACGACTATGTGTGGTTAATGACGTGCAAACGCACGCTCAGGGATATCATAAGTTTAGCCTTCCCAATCACCTCCTTCCCTTGACATTCTCAAAAGGGTCGGGCGAATTTTGGTCGACAAGGCGCGGGCTTCGCCCGGCAGTTGTGCGGAAAGAGCAAGCGATTTCCCGCACAACTTCTGTATAAACGAAGTCATCTTCATTTATGCTTGCTATAGCCGAGTTTGACAAAAATGTCAATTGCGGATGATGGTGGATTGCACATCGCGGAGAGCCACGCGTACCCTGGACAGGACAGGCTTCGGCCTTGCATGAGCAGTGTCACATGAAATGCTCAAGTTTGAATTTAGAAGAATTAGTAGCTGATCCACGCTTTGGATGTTCTACACCTGCTCATCACATGTGTTCGTCGTCTATATCACAATGGCCTGCGTGTGAAGTATCTTTCAGGCACATGTTGTAACACGATAGCCTCGAGCATATCCAGATGCTGCAAGTTGATAAAGTAATGACAGTGCTCCACCAATCGTTGCAAATCGCGTTTTCTTGCCAACCAACCGCCGCCATCCACGAAATTGACAAAGGCTCTATTCTCCCCATAACGGCTATTTTGACGCCAGACCCGTTCATAAGCAGAGAGCATGTCCCTGGCTTTCGTTGATTGGCCGCTGCTTGTTGTCTCGCTAAACGAGCTCATGATAATTACCCAAGGATCCTCGGCGTTAGGCACGGCAAAATCAATGTCCGTCTCAATGATCCTGGAACGCCCTTTGCCATAGCTCACACCATGCTTGCCTTTGATGTCTTCCAGTTTCTCTCGTATCTTGTCTTCCACTCTGTGTCCCTTCCGTCCCCCGTAGGTCCCAGTCAGAGATTGCTTGTAGCGGATACGCCTGGCAGCTTGGGAACTGCCCTTGATTTCATGGTAGTTGAGCATGTCGAGATAGTAGCGGGGAATATGTTGCCTTAGCTGTTCATCTCTTTTGCCGTCAACCAACAATTCCGCTACCATGCGGGCAAAAACTCGTTCGCGTGTGATCTTGCTTTTGATCCTGTCCATACTCCACTCACTGTTGAAATCACCTGGAATGCGACCCAACTTTCGCAATAATGAGATGATGCGCTTGAACTTCTCTTCCGACAGCCCTATGTCTTTCAAGATGACGTCCAAGGCGTTGTCCTTCTGAGCAAGGAAGGCGGCCATATCGCCTACATTTATTTTCGCCGTTTCCGATACACGACGGTTCTCCGCTGTCTTCAGCAAAGCCTCCACCTTGGCCTCAATTTCCCGCTCGAGTTCCTCATCCACGAAAAACACGATCGAACTATCCCAGGCTTCTCGGAAAGAGATTTTACGGGCCTCAATCATGACTGTATCTCCAACTTCGCTGCTTTCAGAGCTTTGCTCCATGTCGGAAACGCCTGGAGGAATACATCCAGCCCATATTCGCTCATTTTCTGCACATCCTCTGGAGTTGGCAGACGCCCCAATTCCGCTGCCAGATCGCGTAATTCCATCTGCAACTCTTTCTTGGTGTATTTTCGCTGTAGTTTGTGTATACTCTCGCGCTCCACGTAGCCCTTGCGCCTCACTCCGGCAATCTTCTCCCTCGTTATCCGCACATATTTCTGGTCAATATCAATCGCTACATAGCGTCGCCCTAACTTGACTGCCGCAACCGGGGTCGTCCCTGCGCCACAAACCGCGTCAAGCACAATGTCGCCTTCGTTTGTGGAGAGACGGATAATGCGCTCCATCAACGCAGTGGGCAACTGGCACGGGTGGCTGTCCCGGTCACGCGGATGTTTGATGCGGTGAATGTCCCACCAGATGTCAGTGAGAGGCATTTTGTCATCAACCCCTGCTGCCTTGCGCTTGCGGACGCATGAGGAGCGCAGACAGTAATATCGGGCGTCCAACTGCCCGACCTCATCGTAGTTGAAAGTGAAGTCTGTGGGATGTTTGGTATAGAACAATAAGCCATAGTGAGCTGGCATCAACTTGCCCCGTGGTTCGGACAAAGCGTCCCACACAATCCAGTTTTGAAAATAGAGGTATTGATTGAGAAACGCTGCATGATACATTGACCATCGAGGCAGATTCAGGACACACAGCGAACCGGTGGGCTTCAGTATCCGCACATACTCCCTAAGCCAGGAGTTGCACCATTTGACGTATTCTTCATCTGCTCGCTCATCATCATAGACTTGATACGCTTTGTCAAGATTATACGGCGGATCGGCGAAAACGAGGTCTATGGAGTTGTCAACGTACTGTTTGAGTATCTCCACGGCGTCGCCGTGACGAACGACGTTGAACATCTTGCCTCCCACCTCGTTGACCACAGGGCCGTACTCCGTCTCTGAGCCGGGGAAACCGGGTAATCTATACTGAATGGCTGATTCGGCAATGCTTTTACTGGAACCAATGCCCTCTTTGGGACCAACGATGCCCCTCATTTCGCTATCGGGCCCCTGTACACCTGTCTGTTGAAACAGGTCCTTCCTCTTTCCCCTACAAGGCTTGAAATCCAACATCCGCAGAATAGTATCGAGAACAGGTTCAGAAATTCGCGTGTAATTGTCCAGCGGCGGCAGGTCTTTCCACACATCGGACATGGCATAGCCATCAGGGTGCATCAAGTGCGCCTTGCCGCCCCAGTCTTTGAGTGTCCTTTTGCAGAAAGCGCAATATTCATGAGGGAAGCGTGTTCGCTTCACATTGAAACGCTCGTTGCCTTTAGTGAAGAGGAGTACAGCCGCATGAACTGTGGGCAAGCCACTATCTCTGTGCTGAATTGTGGACTCAATCGCAATCCAGTACTTGAAGTTTAGACACTGGTCGAGATAAACGCCCAACGCCGGTAAGTATTCGGGACACCCCTGTACGAAAAGCAATCCTCCACCCTTTAACGCCCGCACGCACTCATCCAGGTAGGCTTTGAGCCGACTGCTGTCTATCGGCTTGAGCCCCTCGGCTTCGCTCGGGACAAGTGCGGCGGTGACCACCACGATGAAGCTGAGAGAGTTATTCCCCGCCTCTTTCAGCATTCGGCCAAAATTCTCTCTGTTCGGATATTCAATATGCATAGCTTTACCTCTACAATGTTGCAGGAAATGCTCAATCAATACCCCATCAGGCGCTGAACAGGCGATCCTCCACAATGTGAAAGAGGTGACCGCAGACCAGCCCGGTGAAGAGTCCTACGTGAAGGTCGGGATGGAGAAGCCAGACGGGACGCCAGCCGGTCACCAGCAAGATCAGGGCTGGCAGCCACCAGGTGTAGGCGTAGATTATCAACGCGCCGAAGATGGGGGCATGGGAGATGCCTCGGTGGCGCAGCACCAGGCCCAGCGGGTAGTAATACAGGTACAACACGTAGCCGATGGGACGGAGCCAGAGCGGTCCACGGACCCACTTGGACTCGCTGTAGGTGAAGGTCTCCAGATCCACGTCGGGCGTGACCAGCCAGATGCCGTAAGCAGCGCCCAGGAGGAAGCTCAGGGCCATGAAGAACTGATGGAGGTAGAACAGGAGGCCAGTCAGGGGCAGGACAATCACCAGAAAGAGGACGCGGTTGACGCGCTCGTGGATAAGGCCATCGGCGCGAGCTCGAATCCGGTCTCCCATGAGCTACACCCGGGTGACGTACTCACCGGTGCGGGTGTCCACGCGGATCACATCTCCCTCCTCCACGAAGAGGGGCACCTGCACCTTGAGGCCCGTCTCGGTCGTCACCTGCTTGGTGGCACCGGTCGCCGTGTCGCCAGCAAAGCCGGGCGGTGCCTCAATGACTTTCAGATCAACGGCGGTGGGCAGGTTGATCTCAATGGGCTCCCCCTCGTAGACAGCCAGCCTCAAGGTCATGTTCTCCCGAAGGTAGTTTACTGCATCGCCCAGGGTCTCCGCCGGAAGCGCTGGCTGCTCGTAGGTCTCAGTGTCCATGAAGTGATAGAGGTGGCCATCGGTGTAGAGATACTGTATCTCCCGTGACTCCAGCCGGAAGTCGTTGAATCGCTGGCCGGGAGAGAAGGTGTGATCGGTGATGGAGCCGGTGCGCAGGTTGCGCAGTCTAACCCGCACGTTGGCGCTGCCCCGCCCGATGAAGGAGTGCTGGTATTCCACGACCCGGTAGAGCTCACCCTCCCACTCGATGGTTCTGCCTTTCCGCATGTCATTCGCGGTGATCATATCCCCTCCTTAACCTCCCGCAGGTTCCCCACCACTCTGAGCTACAGCAGCCCCAGCTCCTCCCCCGAGAAGTTGGCCGGCAAAAGCTGGCCCAATGTGTAGCGCCGCTCATCCCCCTGCCCGTTGACGACGATGATTGGCACTTCCTCTGTCTGGGGGGCGAACTCAGCCAATACCTGACGGCAGGCTCCGCAGGGGGTGGCCCCTGGCCCGGAGACGACTGCCAGGGCGGTGATTTCCCGCTCTCCAGCGGCCACGGCCTTGAAGACTGCCACCCGTTCCGCGCAAATGGTCAGGCCATAGGAGGCATTCTCCACATTGCAGCCGGTGTAGATGGCTCCTGAACCGGCCTCAACCGCCGCCCCCACTGTGAAGCCTGAGTAGGGAGCGTAGGCCCGCGCTCGCGCTGCCTGGGCTGCCTCAACCAGCTCCCGGCTCATGTCACTCCGGGACCTTTGCACTTGACCCGCGCCGGGACGCCGTAGGCCAGGCTGTCAGGAGGTATATCGTGAGTGACCACCGCTCCAGCCCCAATCCACGCGCCATGTCCAATCCGCACTGGTGCCACCAACATCACGTCACTGCCGATGAAGGCCCCATCTTCAATGATCGTTCTGTGCTTTCGGACCCCATCGTAGTTGCAGGTCACGGTGCCCGCGCCGATGTTCACCTCCGCGCCCACCTCCGCATCCCCCAGATAGCTGAAGTGGCCCACCCTGGTGCCAGGCCCCAGTCGGGCGTTCTTCACCTCGCTGAAATTGCCCACGTGCACCCCTCGGCTGAGATAGGCATCGGGCCGCAGATGGCTGAAGGGGCCGACGTCCACCTCATCCTCCAGCACCGTCCCCTCCACCACCGACAGGCGTACCTCGCAGCGAGCTCCCAGGGTGGAATCGCGGATCAGCGTATTGGGGCCGATTCGACAGTCGGGGCCGATGCGGGTGGCCCCTTGCAGGTAGGTATTGGGATAGATGACCGTGTCCTGGCCGATCTCCACATCGGCGTCAATGTAGGTGGCGCTGGGGTCCAGGATCGTCACCCCGGCGCGCATCCAGCGCTCGTTGATCCGCCGCCGCAGGATGGCCTCCGCCTGGGCCAGCTTAACCCGCTCGTCAACGCCGATAACCTCCTCTTGGTCGGCCACCTGAGAGGCCACGTGACGTCCCTCTTCCACGGCCATCTGCACCAGATCAGTGAGGTAGTACTCCCCGTGTTTGGGCTGGACCTTTGCCAACGAGGGCCAGAGGAAGTCCGCCTGCAGCAAAAGGATGCCGCTGTTCACCTCCTGAATGGCCCTGATTTCAGGTGAAGCCTCTTTCCACTCCACTATGGCCTGCACCTTGCCATCCCTCCCGCGCACGATGCGCCCATATTGTGCCGGGTCGGGGGGTTGGAAGGTCAGGATAGTCACTGCTGCCCCTGTCCTCCAGTGCTGGTCTGCCATGGCCTGCAGCGTCTCCTCGCTGATGAGGGGGTTGTCGCCGTAGAGGATCAGCACTGTCTCCGCCTCCTCGCGCAGCAGGTGCTCTGTCTGCTGGACGGCGTGGCCCGTGCCCAGCGGCTCACTCTGGCGGACATACAGCGCTCGATCCCCCATCAGGGCCTGCACCTGCTCCGCGCTGTGGCCCACCACCAGCACCGGCCTCTCGGCGCTGAGATGCTCCCCAACGGACATCACATATTCGATCATGGGTCGGCCGGCCAGGGGGTGCAGCACCTTGTTGACTTTGGACTTCATGCGGGTGGACTCACCCGCTGTCAGGATCACCACCGTCAGACGGGGCAAGGCAGTTATCCTCCCTTAAGCAGAAAGGACTGGGAATGATCCTGGCGACACAGGTGTGACCATCTCCCAGCCCTCGATGCGGACTGCAGACTGAGGACTATGGGCTGGAGGCAAACTGGGGCGGCAGGATTCGAACCTACGATGGCGGCTCCAAAGGCCGCTGCCTTACCACTTGGCGACGCCCCAGCGGTCAACTGCCAGATATTTTACCACACTCAGCTATTTTCCGCAACGCTCACGCCGGAGGGCCAATTGGACTGCGGGCTATGGACTGCGGACTGCGGACTGCGGACTATCCCTTCATCTCCTGCCGGCCCTCGATTGCCCGGATGAGGGTCACCGCATCGGCATACTCCAGGTCGCCGCCCACGGGCAGCCCACGAGCCAGGCGGGTGATGCGCACCCCCAGCGGCGCCAGTTGCCGATGAATGTACATTGCCGTGGCCTCCCCCTCCAGGCTGGGGTTGGTGGCCAGGATCACCTCCCTGAAATGGCCCTTTCGCACCCGCTCCACTAGCTCCGGGATGCGGAGGTCATCGGGCTCAATCCCCTCCATGGGGGAGATCACGCCTTGCAGCACGTGGTACAAGCCCTGGTATCCCCGCGCCCGCTCCAGAGCCATCACGTCCAGCGGCTCCTCCACCACGCACAGCGGACCCCGGTCCCGGGAGAGGTCTTCGCAGATAGCACAGGTGGAGGACTCGGAAATGTTGTAGCACTCTGAGCAGAAGGTGATGCGCTCCTTGAGCTGAGTGAGGGCCTCCGCCAGAGCCTTTGCCTGCTCATCTGCTGCCCGCAGGAGGTAGAAGGTCAGCCGGGAAGCGGTTTTGGGGCCGATTCCCGGCAGACGGCTGAACTCTTCAATGAGGCGAGTAACCGGTTGCGGGACGGATGTCATCTCAGGTTAACCCTGGAAGATCAATGCCCAATCCAGCGGTGAAGCGGCCCATCCGCTCCGAGGCCATCTCCTGTGAGCGGTCCACTGCCTCGTTGACGGCGGCGATGATCAGGTCCTCCAAGAGTTCCACGTCCTCAGGGTCAACCACGCCGGGATCAATGGTCACCGATTGCACCTTCTGATGGCCGGTCATGACCAGGGTCAGCGCCCCGCCTCCCACGGTGACCTCCACTGTCTCCTCGCCCAGGGCCTCTTGGGCCTGGAGCATCTCCTCCTGAAGCTTCTGGAGCTGCTGCATCATCTGTCGCTGTTGTGATCTACCCCCGCCCCGGGGGAAACGCCTGCCTCGCTTTGACACTGGCCTCTACTCCTCCTCACCCATCGTCCTGTCTGCTACTGTACATCCACCACCCGGGCCCCGTACCGGTCCATCATGGCGTGAACCACGGGGTCATTGGCTACGGCCGCCAACCTGTCCCCTGGACTAACCTCTTCTGGGGCACGCCGGTCTTCAGGCTTGGGCTTTCCCTTTGAGGCTGAGGGTGGGGTGCCGACCGGCGGTGCGCTGCCCAGCACGCAGCGGATGGGATGGACTTCGCCCAAAACAGAGCTGACCACCTCTTCAATCAACGTCCTGTTGGCCTGCTCCTCCACTTTGTCCCGATGGAAGGAATAGCGGAAACCGAGGATGATCCTCCCCTCCTCCATGCCCACCGGCTCGCAGGCTTTGAGCAGTGCTTCGGCGGCCACGCTGCGCCTCCGCAGCCGCCGGAGTATCTGGGGCCAGGCAGCCTTCACCTGCGTCAGCCCAATCTCCCCCTGCGCCGGGGATGGCGCGGGGGGTGGCCCTTTGACCTCTGCCGCTGCCTCTTGTTTCGTCTCCCGGATCGCTTTCGCTCTACGCGAGGCCGTCTTGACCACTGGCTGAGCAGGGGAGCGGGGTGCGGCCTCTGCTTGTCCTTCCCTGGCATTCAAAATGGCCTCCACCAGTGCCAGCTCCAGCGGCAACTGCGATTGGAATCCTCCCCGCATCTCCCGCCCTGCCCCGTTGAAAAGACGCAATGCCTCGAGGACCTGGCGGGTGGAAAGCTCAGCAGCCTGCTCCTGCATCCTGGCCACCAGTTCCGCTGGCACTGGCGGCTTCAGGCTCCCCACCTTGAGGAGCATCAGCCCGTGCAGGTACTCCACCACCTGAATGGCGAACTGACGGGGATCGGCCCCCTCATCAATGACCTGGTTTATCAGCCGCAGCCCTGAGCCAACATCCTGCTCGATGAGGCTGGACACCAGCTCGGCTGCCGCACCCATGCGGGCCGTGCCTAGCGCCTCCTGAACCTGTTCCAGTATGACCCTTTGCCCCCCGGCAGTCATCACCTGATCCAGCAGGCTGATGGCGTCGCGCAGGCTCCCCGTGGCCGAGCGGGCAATCAGCTCCAGTGCCTCCGGGTCGGCAGCCTCCCCTGAGGCACCCGAAGGGCTCACCCCCTCCAGCTCAGCGATGCGCTCCAGCTCGCCGATGATGTCGGGAAGGGAGAGGCGGTGGAAGTCGAAGCGCTGGCAGCGGGAGGTGATGGTAGCCGGCAGTTTGTGGGGCTCGGTGGTGACCAGGACGAAGATCACGTGGCCCGGCGGTTCCTCCAGCGTCTTGAGCAGGGCATTGAAGGCCTCATTGGTGAGCATGTGGGCCTCATCAAGGATGTAGACCTTGTAGCGTGCCTGGGAGGGGGAGAAATTGACCTTGGCCCGCAGGTCACGGATCTCGTCAATTCCCCGGTTAGAGGCAGCGTCAATCTCAATCAGGTCCAGGAGCCGGCCATCGTTGATGGCCTGACAGATGGCGCACTGGTTGCACGGTTTCTCACTGTCCTGGCCGAGGCAGTTGACCGACTTGGCCAACAGGCGCGCGGTGGTGGTCTTTCCCGTGCCCCGCGGCCCGGAAAAGAGATAGGCATGGGCCACCTCGTCCGCCGCCAGCGCGTTGCGCAGGGTCTGGACAACGTGTCTTTGGCCCACCATCTCCTCGAATGTCTGAGGCCTCCATTTGCGGTATAACACCTGAGCCGCCATGCTGATCTCCCTCTCCTCGAGTCACTGAGGCATAGTTTATCACTGAAGCCTCGATCAAGCAAGAGCTTGTTGGCGCTTTCCTACAGGCTTTGAAGCCTGCGGGAGGGTTCTCGTAATGAGGCTAGCTCAACTGGTCGAGGATATCCTCAGTGCTGGGCCAGTCCCCCTTGTTCTCCCCCACATGTTTCCAGATCATGAGGCCCTTCTCATCCACAACGAACACTGAGGGGGCTGCCCGGCCATCCCCCAGCAGGTTATACACCCCATAGCCCTCAATAGCCTGATGCTCGGGGTCGGCCAGGATGGGATACTTAACCCCTGTATTTTGGGCCAGACGAGTCGAGAGTTCCAACGTCTCCACACCGATGGCCACGATCTCGGCCCCCAAGTCCTTGAAGCGCTGATAGTCTCCCTGCAGCTTCACGAGCTGCGGCTCACTGGGTCCTCAGCATACGGAGTGATAGAAGACTAGCACCACCTTACCCTCACCGCGCAAATCGCTGAAGGTGAAAGTCCCGCCCTGTGCGTTGGGCAGCGAGAAATCGGGGGCCTTCTCTCCCACCTTCAGCCCTGGCCCCTCTTCCTCCACCAATGGCAGGATAGGGGCCAGGTACTCATCTATGGCCTTTCCGTCCAACGATCCGAGATGGGTAGCTGAGATCATCCCCTGAGGATCAATAAACAGACTGAAGGGGATGGGCCGCACCCGGTACAGGCGAGCGACCTGGCCACTGGCGTCCAGCAGCATAGGATAGGAGACCCCCAGCTCCCTCATGGTTGCCGCAACCTTTTCCTCTTCTTCAAGGATGTCCACACCCAGAACAACCAACCCCTGGGCCTTGTAGCGGTCGCAGGCCTCGTTGAGCGCTGGGATCTGCCGCCGGCAATAGGGGCACCAGGTGGCCCAGAAGGTGAGGAGCACAGGCCGCCCTCGAAACGCGCTGAGCTGCGTGCTCCCTCCTCCCACTTGGGGCAACGAAAAGTCCGGAGCCAGGGCTCCCTTCTCCGGCGCAATCCGCTGGGAGGACCCTTCAGCAGTCGTTGTGGTTGGCGTCGCCGAGGGTGGCGGTGTGGGGGTGGGCTGCGTGGTGGGGGAGGAAGTGGCCGTTGGGGGGAGCGGGGTCGCTGTTGAGGTGGGAGGAAGCGCTGGAGATAGCCCCCCCTGGAAAAAGCTGATCAGTGCCCAGAGGCATGCCACCAGCCCCAGGGCGATCAGGATGGGCGGAACTACCCTCCGCCATGCAGTAGGAGATGATTCCCCCGTCATCGCATGAAATCCTTTCATTGCTATTAGGTGTTCGTCCAAAACCTCCAATCAAGGGGTAACAGGGATTATATAGGCATCTGCCTCGTTGGTCAAAAGATGGACCCTATCCTCATTATTTTCACAATCTCTTCACACTCTCCTGCTACGATGGCGTTGCGTTTGAGAAATGACAGCCCTACGATCAAAACAGGAGGATACAACTATGAAAAGACGATGGCACAAGATCATTGGTGTGGTGGTAGGACTGCTGATGCCAGGCGGGGTCATTGGCGGCGGCGTGGTCCTGGCTCAGGGCCCGCAGGATGAGCCACCGCGCTTCGGCGGCCCCAGGTGGCACGGCCCTCGCTTCATCGAGGTGGCGGCGCAGGAACTGGGGCTGGAAAGGGAGTCCCTGATCGAGGGGCTGCGCGATGGCCAGTCGCTGAGTGACAACGCTGCAGAGCAGGGCAAGGCACTTCGTGACCTCAGCGATGCCTTCCTGGCCGCACAGGACGAAGCTCTGGCAGAGGCAGCCGATCAGGGCTACTCCACCCAGGCGAGGGCTGCCTGGGGCCGACAACAGCTTCGCCAGCGGATCGAGCGATGCCTGGCCGGATTCGGCTGGCGCTGTGGTCCCCTGGCCCAGGTAGGATTGGAGGCGGTGGCTGAGGCACTGGGCATGATGGAGGAGGAGCTCTACGACGAACTTCGTGAGGATAAGACCATCGCCGGGCTGGCCGAGAGGCAGGGCGTGGAACTGGAGGACATAACTGAAGCTCTGCTGGAAGTCCGGGAAGAGGCACTGACGCAGGCGGTGGAGGAGGGGCGCATCACCCAGGAGCAGGCGGATCGGATTCGCGATTGTTCACAGCGACACACAGAGCGCTGCCTGCTGCAGCCCAGGCCAAGGGGCTGCACCAAGTGCTTCGCTCCCCACAGGGCCCATCTCCCGCCTAATCCCGTCCCACCAGTGGGTCCCCGATTTCGGGGAATGTCCCCTCACTGGTAATATCCGAACACTCCCCTACAGGTTCGGAACCTGCGAGGGAGCGACTGAGACTAAGTACTGGACAGAGGGCTATCTCTCTGCTATAATGTGAGCAGAAGGGATAGCTCTTTGTTTTACATTCAGCAAGAGAGGGGTATCCGTGCCGGCTACCAAGACCAATGGGAAGTAGGTAGATGAGGATCTACGTCGTGATACAGGGGGAATATGGACGGCGGATCGTGGACAACGTAAGGGAGCATAGCCCCCAGGACTGGGAGGTGCTGGTCTGGGAAGCGCCCCAGTTCCTGCCTCCCATCGTGGATGATCCGGAGGAGTTCCTACCCCAGGATCCGCCGCAGGTGGAGCTAATCCTGTCGCTGGTTGAGAACCGCTCGGCCTCGGAGCTCATCTCCGATCTGGCAGTGCTGACCGGCGCTCAGGCAGTCATCGCCCCCGTGGACAATCGGGCCTGGCTGCCGCGAGGGATGATGCGCCAGATGGAGCACCGGCTGGCGGCCAAGTCCATCTCCTCCGCTTTCCCCACCCCCTTCTGCGCACTGGAGGTACAGCCCGGGCAGCACCCACTGATCCGCGCGTTCGCCACACGTTTCGGCCGACCCAAACTGGAGATCGAGGTGGAGCCTGTCCCGGCCAAGCCAGGGGACGATCAAATAGCCAGGGTGAAGATCCTCCGCGAGGCACCCTGCGGCAGCACCCGCTTCGCGGCCCAAAGACTGGTGGGGGTCCCCATTGAGGAGGCCGAGGAGCAGGCAGGGCTGGCCCACCACCACTATCCCTGCCTGGCCTCCATGGCCATGGACGATCAGTTCGAGGATACATTAATGCACCGCTCAGGGCTGATGACCAAGCTGGCGGTCCATGATCCACTCAGGCCTTTGCTCAGGGAACGGATTATCTACATCCGGCCTGACTAGCTGTCCCGCTGGCGATGGCTCTTCAGGCCGGTGCTGGGCTGGCCTGAAACCCAGCCCGTTCACGAAGGTGCACCCTGTGAGGGGATGTCAGAGAGCGCGAGAGGGGGATTGAATGAAAGAGAACAAGCCTGTGAGTCGCCGCATTTTCCTGCAATGGATTGCTGCCGTCGGGCTGGCCCCGCTGCTGGAGGCCTGTGCCCGAGCGGAGCCTCTCACACCTCGTCCGACCACTGAGCCGAGGGCACAGCTTGAGGACTCACCCTCACCTCGCCCGACTGTTGAGCCGACGGTGCAAGCTCAAGCCTCGGCAACTGCTACTGCTACTCCTCATGTAGTCACCACGGTCTCCCCCTCGCCGACAGTCACATCAACGAAGGAGGTTGTACACAAGATGAGTCAAGTCGCTCTGATACGCACATCCGACCGGACGGAAGGCGTCCGGCGTGCCCTGGCCCTGCTGGGTGCGGATGGGCCCGCCGGAGGGAAAGTGCTTTTGAAGCCCAATTACAACAGCGCCGATCCGGCCCCTGGCTCCACTCACAACGATGTCCTGCGCACTTTGGTGGATTGGCTGAAGGAGCAGGGCGCCAGCTCGATCATCGTGGCCGACCGGAGCGGCATGGGGCAGACCCGCCGGGTGATGGAGCAGAAGGGGGTCTTTGCCCTGGCCCAGGAACTGGCCTTTGAGGTGCAGGTTCTGGACGAACTGAAAGCTGAAGAGTGGGAGTTGATCCAGCCGCCCGGAAGCCACTGGCGGGGGGGATTCCCCATCGCCAGGCTGGCCCAAGAGACGCCCTACATCGTCCAGACCTGCTGTCTCAAGACTCACCGCTACGGCGGGCACTTTACCCTCTCCCTGAAAAACTCGGTGGGGCTGGTGGCCAAGTATGTGCCCGGCCAAGGCTACAACTACATGGACGAGTTGCACAGCTCCCCTCATCAACGCCTCATGATCGCCGAGATCAACGCCGCCTACACACCGGACCTCATCGTGCTGGATGGCGTGGAGGCCCTTGTGAGGGGTGGGCCGGACCGGGGAGAGCTCGTCCAGGCCAATGTCGTCCTGGCCAGCAGGGATCGGGTGGCCCTGGATGCCGTCGGCGTGGCCATTCTGCGCCACTTCGGCACCACGCCGGAGGTGAGTCGGGGAACCGTCTTTGATCAGGATCAGATCGCCCGTGCCGTCGAGCTGGGGTTGGGGGCACGAGGGCCGGAGGAGATCGAGATTATCACTGAGGACGAAGAGGGCCAGACCTTCCCGGAACAGATCCGGGATATCCTGAGCGCGTAGCGCTTTTGTGATCGTTGGAACGTCGAGATCCCGACGTGGCGCGAAGGCCAGCGAAGGCGTCCCAGCAATGTTGTTAGCTGGAAGCGCAGTTGCCCCCTGCAAAGGGAGGCTTCCTTGCTGATGTGCCTCTGTTGAGAGAAAAGGAAGGAAAGATGAGCCATCAATTCTGGAATGTGTTCCTATACGGCGGCCTGGCGGGGACAGCCACCCTGCTGGGCATCTACCTGGTTCTGAAAGCGGAGACCTGGGTACAGAAGCACACTGTCTATCTGATAAGCTTTGCCGCCGGTGCCTTGATCGCACTCTCCTTGCTGGATGTACTGCCCGAGGCCTTCGAGCTCAACCAGTATGGCCTGCATTGGGCGCTGCTGAGCTTTCTTGGCTTCTACGCCCTGGAAAGGAGCGTGGTTCTGCACGCCGAGCATGAGGAGATAGAGGAGTGCAGCCCGGAGAGCGAGGCGCATCGCCGCCATTCCTTCGGTGTCATGTCCTTCCTGGGCATAGGGTTTCACTCTCTTCTCGATGGGGTGGTGATAGGCGCTGGCTTCGCCGAAAGCCATATAACCGGCATCGTGACCACCGTAGGAGTCACTCTGCACGAGTTCCCAGAGGGGCTATCCATCCTGAGCATCCTCTTCCACGCTGGTTTCGACCGCTCTCGGGCGATAGCCTATTCTGTAGCCGTCGCTCTAGCCACGCCGGTGGGAGCCATCGGGGGTTACTTATTCCTACGCGGCATTGGCCCCGGTGTTCTGGGGGCTTTATTGGGCATTGCGGCGGGATCGTTCTTGTACATAGGCGCTTCGGACCTCCTCCCCGAGACTCACCGCCAGTCCAGCCCCTACATTCTGCCCCTGGTTGCAGGCGGGGCGCTGGCTATGTTGGCCGTGGGCACGGTTTTGCACCACTGAGCAATCACAGGCCAAATAACAATGGACATGGTGTCCTATCCGTGATATAATAACGTGTGGAAGAGCATTCCCCACGTAGGTCAAGTGGGAGACGAATGGCCATTATCTGAAGAACCCGCTAGAAAGGGCATGACATGCAGGGACAGAATGCTGCGCTGAAAGCGCTGCAGCAGGCCATACAGATCGAAAGGGAGGGGCTGGAGTTCTATAATCAGGCTGCAGAGTGGACCACTGACCCCCGCGGGAAGGGAATGTTTCGCTCCCTGGCGCGGGACGAAGAGCTCCATCTGCGCATTGTGCAACGGCAACATCAGTCCTTCAGCGAAAGCGGAGGGTGGATCACATCCGATGAGCTGGGGGAGGTGGAGGTGGATCTGGACCAGCCCCTTCTCTTTCCAGCAGGGTGGGAGGGGTTGAAGCAAGCCATCCGGCCCGACGCCAGCGACCGTGAGGCATTGCTCTTCGCCCTGGAGATCGAGCACAGGAATTATGAACTGTACAGGGAAGCAGCCCTGGAGACAGAGGACCCCCGGGGCAGGGACATATACCAGCATTTAGCCGGTGCGGAGCAGAACCACTTTAACCTGGTGATGCTCAACTACGAGCATCTTACCACCGTGGGCCATTGGCTGGACCTGGAGGAGTAGAATAACAGGGACCACACTCTAGCCTTCTCGAAGCTGGCTCAGCCAACATCGTCACTCTTTCCCCTTGTCCCTTCGCTTACCACTACTGCCCGCAAAGGCAGGTAGAGGCAGAGAGACATGCAGGTTCAGGCATCCGTCGAGGAAGAGCTTTACGATCTGAGCATCATCGGCGCAGGGCCGGCAGGACTTTCGGCCAGCACCTTCGCCCGCACCAAGAATCTCACCATCCTCATCCTAGAAGCCGCCCGGGCCGGCGGACAACTGACAGCGCTTTATCCCAAGAAACAGGTCTACAACTTTCCCGCCTTCGTGGAGACCACTGCCGAGGAGTTCGCCCAGAAGCTAATCCAGCAGGCCCTGAGCCACGGCAGCCTGCTGCGCGAGCAGGAGATTGTCGAAGGAGTACAGAGGACCAACAAAGGCTGTTTCCTGGTCACCACTTCCAAGGGGGACTACCAGGCCCGATCAGTCCTCGTGGCCACGGGACTGGGAAGGATCAGGCCTCGCAAGCTGGGGTTGCCCCGGGAGGAGGAGTTCGCTGGCAAGGGCCTCTCCTACACCGTGATTGATCCCCCTGCCTTCACTGGAAAGCGAGTGCTGGTCGTGGGAGGGGGCGATTCGGCGGTGGACAACGCCCTCCTGCTCAGCGATTTCGCCGCTCAGGTGCTCATTGCCCATCGCTATGCCACCTTCAGGGCCCAGCCACAAAGCGTTGAGATGCTGGGCAAGAAAGGTGTGGCCCTGCTCACTAACACCCGGGTGACCGATCTCTTCGGTGACAGCTACTTGACAGGCGCGCGTCTGGTGAACAGTCAGACGCAGGAAGAAATATCGCTTCAGGTAGATGCTCTGGTGGTGAACATTGGCCTGATGCCCGACCTGGGCCCGGTAAGGGGGTGGAGCCTGGAGATGAAGGGACATTTCATTGTGGTGGACACAGAGATGAAAACATCTCGCGATGGGGTTTTCGCTTGTGGGGATGCGGTGAGCTATCTGGGAAAAGTGCGACTGGTAGTGACGGCCATCGGCGAGGCGGCGGTGGCGGTGAACTCAGCCTATCGCTTCCTCATTTCCCAGGCCTAATGATCCTGACTGATGCTGCGTTGCGAGTAAGAAATGGAGAGACAACTGCGGATCGCTATCGTCAATGTCGGTGACGGCATCGCCTCAGCATTGATTGGCTTCTTCTGCCAGAAGGGAGCCGAGGTGTTAGGCATTGACGAGGAAGATAACATCGCTGGACTTCCCGCCGGAGCCAGGAGTCTGACCATCGAGACGCGACTGGACCCTCAAGCCCTGGCAGAGGTCATCCTTCGGGGCTTGCGGGAGGGAGGCGGCATTGATGTCCTGGTCAACAACTTCGGCTCGGGCCTAATCAGTGCCAGGATGGAAGAGGGACAGACATGGGTGCTCTCAGTTCCGCCGCAGGTCAAAGCCGCCTTCGCTGCCACGCGAGCCTTTCTCACCCTCTTGAGGCAAGGCCGGGGGCTGGTGGTCAATCTCGGCCTTGGGATGGGGCCTGCGGACCGACCCTGCCCCATGCGCTATGCCCTGCTGGGTTTTGTTCACTCCCTGGGGCTCATGGAAATGAAGAACATCGAAGTGGCCAACCTCTGCCTCCATAACCTTTACGGGCGGCAGCCGGCGGGGTGCAGCCTGTGTGCCCCAGATGCACTTCTCACCGCCCCAGGTCCCGGTGATGGGACGCTTTCTCAGCAGGTGAGTGACTTGATCATGGAGGCCGTAGACAGGTTCAGGGAAGCGGCGAAGACAGGATCAGGGGAAGGATGAAAATGGACCTGCGGAGCATCGGCGTGATCCTCCCTGGACAGCGGGAGGTCAAGGCAAAGCCCGCCAGTGAAGCGAGGCTCTACGACCTCATCATCATCGGCGGCGGACCGGCGGGGATGACCGCCGCAGTGTACGCCGCCCGTAAGAGGCTGGAAACGCTTCTGGTGAGCAAGGATCTGGGAGGGCAGACCCTTCTGACCTCTGAGATCGAGAACTACATGGGCTACCAGTACATCACCGGCGAGGAGCTGGCGGCCAAGTTCCAGGAGCAGGTCAAACAGTTTCCCATTGCCCTGCATGTGGGCAACGGGGTGGAGAAACTGACCGCTGAGAAGGGGCAGTTCTCGGTTACCACCGAGGATGAGAGGCGATTCCAGGGACGGACGGTGATCATCGCCTCCGGCAAGCGCTCGCGGACCCTCAAGGTGCCCGGCGAAAGGAGGTTGATCGGCCGGGGGGTGAGCTACTGCGCCACCTGTGATGCGCCGCTGTTCGCCGGAAAAGATGTGGCCGTCATTGGCGGCGGCAACTCGGCCTTCACCGCCGTGGCCGACCTCATCCCCATCGCGGGCCAGATCTACGTGGTCAACTATGCCACCGATTGGCAGGCGGACCCCATTCTGCTGGAGCGGGCAAAGCGCTCGGACAAGGTGACCCCTTTCCTGGGCCACCAGGTGGTGGAGATCCTGGGCCAGGAGAGAGTGGAGGGGATTGTGATCCGACCTCGTGACGATGGAGAGGCGAAGGAACTGGCAGTACAGGGCGTCTTCATCGAGATCGGACTGGCGCCCAACTCGGAGTTCGCGCAGGGCCTGGTGCAGCTCAACCGCGTGGGCGAGGTGATGGTGGACTGCAAGACCCAGACTAATGTGCCCGGCGTGTTCGCGGCAGGCGATGTGACCACCGTCCCGGAGAAGCAGATAATCATCGCCGCCGGGGAGGGGGCCAAGGCAGCTCTGAGTGCCTACGAGTATCTCCTCACGGAGGTGGGGATATAGCACAATGGCTGAGAGCTAATGGCTGAACGCTACCCTGCCCCGCGCCATGGAGGCTCTTCCAGGGCCGCCGAGTACCCCAATTCCCCTTTTCGTACTCCTCAGCCCTTCCAGAGCCTCTGTTGCGTTTAGAGATAGGACACAGGAAGAGGAAAGAGGCGAAAGAGAGAGGAAATGTTGATCCGCGTGGAGATTCAGGTGAAGGCCCCTTTCAGGGATCGCCTTGGCCAGGGCCTCGCTGGCCAGATCCGCGATCTGGGTATCAAAACCATACGCGCTGTGCATACCGCCCAGCTCTACTTCATACAGGCCGACTGGACCGAGGCCCAGGTGGAGCGGTGCTGCCATGAGCTGCTGATTGATCCCCTGGTGCAGAAGTATAGCTACTGGGTGAGTGAGAGGGCTATGCCCCGACCAGAAATCGCTTTGGCGGACGATGCCCACGTCTTGGAGGTGATCTTCAAGCCCGGCGTCACCGACAACTTGGCCGACCACGTGCTGGCCGGGCTGCGCACTTTGGGACTGAGCGATGGGATACAGGTGCGCACCGGCCAACGATTCACTCTGTTCGGCTCGCTGGCAGGTGAAGAGCTGGAGAAGATCGCCCGGCGGGTGCTATGTAATCCCCTGATCCAGACCTACGCCTTCGGCCTCATCATTCCCTCTTTCACTCGTCCCGCTTCCGCAGCTCGGCCCTGGACGAGGGAGATACCCCTCCGGGAGGCTCGGGACGAAAGGCTCATGGAGATCAGCCGCCGGGGCGTGCTGGCCCTCGATCTGCAGGAGATGCGAGCCATCCAGGACTACTTCCGTCGTCAGGGTCGCGATCCCAGCGACGTCGAGCTGGAGGCGCTGGCCCAGACCTGGTCGGAGCACTGTGGACACAAGACCTTTAAGGCGGTGATTGAGTACCAAGAAGGGGAAGAGAAGGGGAAGGAGAGGGAAAGGATTGAGGGTCTGCTGCGGACGTACCTGCGAGGGGCCACAGAACAGATTGCGGCTGATTGGGTGCTTTCGGCCTTCGTGGAAGATGCGGGTATAATCATATTTGATAACAGTTATGAGCTTTCTTTCAAGGTGGAGACCCACAACCACCCCTCAGCTTTGGAGCCCTTCGGCGGGGCCAACACCGGCACCGGTGGGGTGATCCGCGACATTCTGGGTGTCTCTGCCCAGCCCATCGCCGCCACTGACGTCCTCTGCTTCGGCCCGCTGAACCTGGGCTGGGATGAGTTGCCCCCGCAAGTCCTTCACCCCCGCCGGGTGTTCAAGGGCGTCGTCTCGGGCATTGAGGACTATGGCAACAAGATGGGCATCCCCACCCTGAGCGGCGCGTTACTTTTCGACCCCGGCTACACCGCTAACCCGCTGGTGTACTGCGGCTGTGTGGGGTTGGCCCCCCGGGGAGGGCACCCCCAGGGGCCACAGGCGGGGGATCTGATCCTGCTCATAGGAGGGCGCACCGGGCGCGACGGCATCCACGGCGCCACTTTCTCCTCGCTAGAGCTCACCTCCCAGACCGGGGAGGAACTGGGCTCGGCGGTGCAGATTGGCAACCCCATTGAGGAGAAGAAGTTCACCCAGGTAATCCTGCAGGCTCGCGATCGGGGGCTGTACTCGGCCATCACCGACTGTGGCGGTGGAGGGCTGTCGTCGGCGGTAGGGGAGATGGGTGCGGAGCTAGGGGTGGAGGTCGCTCTGGACAAAGTTCCCCTGAAATACGCGGGGTTGAAACCCTGGGAGATATGGATCTCAGAGGCCCAGGAGAGGATGATCCTGGCTGTGCCACCGGCGAATCTGGCGGCCATCCGGGAACTGTTCGCCGCCGAGGAGGTGGAGACGACGGTCATCGGCTCCTTCACCGGCGAGGGGCGGCTGCGTCTCACCCACCAGGGGGAGACGGTGGCAGAGGTGGAGATGGAGTTCCTCCACCATGGCCAGCCGCGGCTGCACCTGCACGCCGAATGGCACCCACCTGACGAAACCGATCCCGATCTGGACGAGCCCGCTGACCTCACACCCTATCTGCTGAAAATCCTGGCCGACCCCAATGTGGCCTCCAAGGAGTCAGTGATCCGCCGCTACGACCACGAGGTGCAGGGTAGGACGGTGGGCAAGCCGCTGGTGGGCGCTGGCGACGATGGTCCGGCGGATGCGGCGGTGATGCAACCCCGATACGACTCAACTCAGGGCATCGTGATCAGTTGCGGCATCAACCCCCGTCAGGGGACGATTGACCCCTACTGGATGGCGATGGGTGCTATTGACGAGGCGGTTCGCAATGCAGTGGCCGTGGGAGGCGATCCGGACCACACGGCGATCCTGGACAACTTCTGCTGGGGCAACCCCCGGCTTCCCGACCGCCTTGGCGCGCTGGTCCGCGCGGCCAAGGGGTGCTACGACGGGGCCGTCGGCTTTGGCACGCCCTTTATCTCCGGCAAGGACAGCCTCAACAACGAGTACCGGGACACATACAGTGGAGAGTTGGTCTCGATTCCCCCCACGCTGCTTATCTCGGCCATCAGTCTGACACCCGACGTGCGAAGGACGGTCACCATGGACCTCAAGCGGGCCGGTAGTTTCCTGTACCTGGTGGGGGAGACCCAGGATGAGCTGGGGAGTTCGTACTACTACAAGGTATGCGGGCTGGGGGGAGGACGGGTGCCGCGGGTCACTCCACAAAGTGCGCGAGCGCGATACTGTGCTCTCTTTCGAGCCATTCAGGATGGGCTCATCCTCTCCGCCCACGACTGCTCCGAGGGCGGGTTGGGTGTGGCGCTGGCGGAGATGTCCATTGCGGGGCGGCTGGGGGCGGAGGTGGACTTGCGGGCCTTGCCTGGCGAGCTCAGTCGCTCCGACCATGCCCTTTTCAGCGAATCCCACTCCCGGCTGGTGGTGGAGGTAGCACCGGAGAATGCGGCAGCCTTTGAGGAAGCGATGGCAGAGCACTTCTGCGCCCACATCGGCGCGGTGACCGTAGATCGGAGATTGAGTGTGATGGGGCTGGATGGGAGGGAGGTGGTGGATGTCGGGCTCGAGCAATTCAGAGCAGCCTGGCAGTCACTGCGTGTCTGATCTTGAGGAAGGCGGCGAATTGTGCTACAATGTCGTCACAGACTGGCAGTTTAGGCCAATGAAGGGGGATCGTATCCGGAGGTGAAAAGAGATGCATGGCATGGACATTTCGGTAGACATTGGCCTGATGCAACGCAAGATCGAATGCCTGGAGACGAGGCTTGAGGAGATAAGCGTCCTTGTGGAGCGCATCCTGGTCATTGCGCCTCCTGTCGTTTTCACCATGCCCGATGGGAGCAAACGCCCCTTCCGTCCCAACAGGCCGGTTTCTCTCGAAACTCTGGCCACTATGATGCGGGTGGAGACCCTGTCTCAAGAGCGGCGTCACCTATCGGCTGAGGAGCGTGCGGAGCTTTTTTGGCAAAACGTAGAAAAGGCGCGGGCCGAAGCGATTGAAAAAGGCACAGCCATAGATGAGGAGCGGGAGGCCGCCATTGGCGACTAAGCGTTGGCGCTTGCGGGCGGTTCTCGATCTGTCCATCTCTGTATTGAAGGTGCCCAAATGAGAGCCAAACGACGACTAATAGCTGCCCTTCTTATCCTTTCCCTTCTCCTCCTGGCCGGAGCCTCCCCGCCCTCGGCAGCAGCCGAGCCGCCGACGCTGGAACCACTGAACGCACTGAAGGCCACTGAAAACACTGAAGGCCAGTTTTTCAGTGAACTCAGTGCCTCGTCAGTGGCCTCAGTGCCTGTCCTGGCGGATAGGCCAGGGATGCAGGCCGATGCCGAGAATGTGGAACTGGTGGGGCAGATTGGCGGAGTAAGCTACACCGTGGCTGTGCAGGGGAACTATGCTTACCTGGGCGTTGGCCCACGCCTGGTCATCCTGAATGTGTCCGACCCGCCCCACCCGGCCGTCGTCGGACAGACGGACGTCCTGCCTGGCTTTGTAGGCGCCGTGGCAGTGGCGGGGGGATACGCCTACGTCGCGGATGGGCATGGCAACCTACGCATCATCCATGTCTCCGACCCGGCACACCCGGCCGAGGTTGGCTTCTGCGACACGCCGGGTTTTACCGAGGACGTGGCAGTAGCGGGGGACTACGCCTACATCGCCGCTGGGGATGGGGGTCTGCGCATCATCAACGTGGCCGACCCATCGGCCCCCATCGAGGTTGGCTTCTGCGACACGCCGGCGTATGCCGAGGACGTGGCGGTAGCGGGGGACTACGCCTACGTGGCAGCTTCTTGGAGTGGAGGTCTGCGCATCATCAACGTGGCTGATCCTGCCGATCCCACTGAGGTCGGCTTCTACGACGCGGGGGAGGAATGGGGTGCTAGAGGTGTGGCGGTACAGGGAGACTATGCCTACGTCGCCGATGCACACTACCCACATTACGGCGGCCTTCGCATCATCAATGTGGCCGACCCTGCCGACCCCACTGAGGTTAGCTTCTGCGACACGCTGTATGCCTATGGCGTGGCGGTGGCAGGTGGCTATGCCTACGTCGTCGCCGGGTATTATGGTCTGCGTGTTATCAACGTTGCCAATCCGACCGCCCCGGCAGAGGCTGGCTTCTGCGACACGCCGGGTTTTGCCGTGGACGTAGCAGTAGTGGGGGACCACGCCTACGTCGCCGCTGGGGAGGGGGGTCCGCGCATCATCAACGTGGCCGACCCATCGGCCCCCATCGAGGTTGGCTTCTGCGACGCGGGGGAGACCTATGACGTGGCGGTAGCGGGGGACCACGCCTACGTCGCCGCTGGGGATGGGGGTCTGGGCATCATCAACATCTCCGACCCGGCGGCCCCGATCGAGGTAGGGTTCTACAACACACCGGAGAGGGCCGAGGATGTGGCTGTGGCCGGGGGCTACGCCTACGTTGCCGATCGGGATGCTGGCCTGCGCATCATCAATGTCTCCGACCCGGCACACCCGACCGAGGCTGGCTTCTACAATACGCCGGGGTCTGCCTATGGCGTGGCGGTGATGGGGGGCTACGCCTACGTCGCCGATGTGGAGGGAGGGCTTTTCATCCTGCGGTTTACAGGGGCAGAGCCCACATACTCAATCACCGGCCACATACGCGATGGTGGTGGCGGCAATCCCATCCCCGGCGTAGTCGTCTCCGCTGGGGCGGGCGGCTTCGCCACCACAGATGCCAGCGGAGCTTACACTATCACTAACCTCATCACCGGCACCTACACGCTCACACCCACGAAGAGCGGCTGGACGTTCACACCGGCTACGCGCACTGTGAGTGTGCCACCCAGCGCCACAGGGCAGGATTTCACGGGGAGTAGCGTGCTAAATCCGCCCACGGTTACGACGCTACCAGCCTCGGATCCGACCATCACCACCACAATTCTTAACGGCATGGTCAATCCCCATGGATTCGACACCCAAGCTTGGTTCGAGTGGGGCACCGACTCAGGCTTAATCACCTATACCCTCACCCCTCCTCAGCTTGTTGGCTCAGGGACCGAATCCGTCACTGTGACGGCAACCTTGCAAATATCGATCGGAGTGCCCTATTACTATCGGATGGCAGCGCAGAACTCGATGGGTACAGCTCACGGCGACATCAAGCGAGCACTGATCCTCTTGGGCAACGATCCCACGGGAGGCAAGGATCCCTACTGGAACATGTATGACCGTCTTATGTACTTTTATGCCCACAACCTAAACCTGCCGGCTACGGTGGTGAAAGCGATCATAGCTCACGAGTCGCACGGGCTAGGCACCGACGGGTGCGATCAAGACACAGGTAGGTGTGCGTGGAGCCCTAATGAGAGACCCGACCGGGCCTTCCTCTACGAGCCGGTCGGGATCGACGAACGATTCGTCCAGAATAACCCTGACGACTACTCCGAATATCGCCTTCCGAACCATGCTCCGGATGGCGGAGATTATCCATACAACCCTTATTGGGCAACGCTAGTGCAGATCATTAGTGGAACTACGAACCTCGATATGATCTGTTATGTTTGCAGCTACAAAGAGACAGAGGCGTGTGAGGCGTGGAGAGTACTGTGCAACGAGGAGAAATGGTGGTCGGAGCGGTATGATTCCGACAAAGAAGTCTACTACCAGCAGCTCTGGGGCCTGACGCACCCTGGGGGGACGCCGACGGAACAGTTTGTCGCGCAGTATCGTCTGGCCTCCAGCTATGGCCTGGGCCAGTTGGTTTACTGGTGGCACCACGACCGTATTGAGGACCAGGCTCCGGAGCTATTCTACGATCCCGAGACGAATGTGCGAGCCATGGCAGAGTACCTTGACAGCCGTCGAAGGGTTTGTACATCCAGCCTCGGGGAGGACGATTATGTGAATTTGGACCCCTGGGAAGACACGGTGCGAGCTTATAATGGCCACTCTTGTGGGGTTAGCTATCCAGGCTTTTGGCCTGGGGTGCAGCTCCACTTTCCTCTTACCCAACCCGCACTTGCCCCGGAAGACTTTGATGCAAGCCAAATCCTAACCCCAACCCTCTCCACCAGTGTGATGACCGCCGACGTCAGTCCTGCTTTTTCCAGTCCTGGCGAGTACGAAGTGGATCGGATAGTAGCGGACGTGAAGGGAACTGGGCAGTCCCAGCTAGTTGCTCTCTATGCACAGGTCAGCGACCCTGCGATAGGTGTTGACGAGGGGACACTCAAAGTCTTCACGGATGAGGCGGGGAGCACTGTGGAGTGGGAGAGTCCAGCCATGGAAGGAGTACTGGCTGAAGGTGAAGTATTCACCGAGACGGTGCCGGAGAGTGGCTCGCCAATCATCTGTGCAATGTGGGGGGCTGGCGCTCACGGAGCCCGGCTCTTCCCGTTCCGCTGGGACGGCCAGACCTTCCAGCCGATCTTAGCCATCGGTTCAGATGAGGAACAGGGGTTTGGCTTCTTCGGCGACGCAGGTGTAGGCATCGCCGAAGGGGAGATTTGGGAAGGGGGACGAGATGGCTCTCAACCCCTAAGCGTCTTCCACATTGCCACATATGGTTGGGAGCCTTCAACCCAAACGTTCGAGTGGGTCGGTGAGGAGACGATAAGTAACGCAACCTACCGCCTCTACCTGCCCCTCATCTTGCGCAACCACGGTATCGACTGGACCTACTATCTACCGGTGATGTTGAAGAATTATCCGTAGGGAACGGGGGCGACGTTAGACGCTTGCGGATGCGGAGAATCGCTTTCAGGAGTGTCCATGTGGGACTTGGATGAGCGAGGACAACACGATCAGAAGTTCACGAGTTTGTACCCTCCTCCTCAGCAGGCGGATGATAAGGGGGAAGCGTCTCAACAGCGAGAGGCAGATGTGCCTCAGCCAGGGCCATATCCTCGGCGGCGATCTCGGCATACAGCTCACGGGTGCGCTGCCAGCCGGACCACTCAACGTAGTCCTCGTGCATCTCCATGCTGGCATCTGGGGGCAGACCCTCTCGGCGCAACTGGATGAGGGTCGTCCCGTACTTCCTCTCAAAGGCCTGGATCTTGCGTTCGGCGAGCGCCAGCCGTGCCTCGACCTCAGCCTTCAGCAGACGAGTGCCATATTCCACCAGCCGCCCCAGGGCCTGAGGTGACTGCTTAATCACCCAGGCTCTCAGCCGTTCTGTCGTTTGGGATAAACCTGCCACGACGATCACTCCGTCCTCTATTGCTGGACTCTTTGCTTGGTGCAACTCGTTTGAAGTATAAGCTACCTGCGGTCAAAAGTCAGACCAGAAGAGGAAAGAGGCGAAAGAGAGTGGAGATCAGCATGGACAAACCTAAAGTGCTCGTCCTTCGCGCCCCAGGCACCAACTGCGATGAGGAGACCGCCTTCGCCTGGGAGCTAGCTGGCGCATCCCCAGAGCGGGTGCACATCAACCAGTTGATCCGCGGGCAGCGTCGGTTGGAGGAGTTCCAGATCCTTACCATCCCCGGAGGCTTCTCCTTCGCCGACTCGCTGGGGGCGGGGAAGCTGCTGGCCAATGAGCTGAGCCACCGGCTGCGCGAGCCCCTGCACCGCTTCGTGGAAAAGGATGGGCTTATACTGGGGATCTGCAATGGCTTCCAGGCGCTGTGCAAAGCGGGGCTGCTTCCCCGTGCGACCCTTGTCTTCAACGACTCGGGCCGCTTCGAGTGTCGCTGGGTGACGCTCAAGCCGGTCAATCGCGGTACCTGTCTCTGGACTCAGGGTATTGACCATCCCATTGAGCTGCCGGTGGCCCACGGGGAGGGCAAGTTCGTGCCCGCCAGCGAAGAGGCATTGCGTCAGTTCTGGGCCAACGACCAGGTGGTCTTCCAATACGTAGCCCCCGACGGCTCCGAGCCCGACTATCCCTTCGACCCCAATGGCTCAGTGGACCACATCGCTGGGCTCTGCAACGAGAAGGGCACTGTCTTCGGTCTGATGCCCCACCCGGAGCGGCATGTGCTGCCCTGGCAACACCCGCGATTTCGACGTGAGGAGCGGAGGGAGGGAGATGGGTTGGCCATCTTCAGGAATGCCATCAAGGCGCTGGTTTAGCCAGCACTGATCTGACACATCGAAGGGAGAGAAACGTGCAACGGACGATCGAATACTTCACAGAGAGGGGAAAGGTCAACACGGAGAGGACTTTGCAACTGGCTTGCCAACGGGCGAAAGAGGAAGGCATCAGACATATCGTGCTGGCCAGCACGCGCGGTTACACCGCCGGCAAGGCGCTGGAGATATGCGTTGACCTTGATCTGATCGCCGTGGGCATCGGACGGGCCAGCTTTCCGGTGGAGCAAGCCGACCACTTCCAACGGACGGGGAAACTGATCTTCGCCCGGGAAATTGACTACACCTATCCACCAGACATGCAGGCCGCTTTCCGACGCTTCGGCCAGGGCACCAAGGTGGCCGTGGAGGTGGTGGTCTGCGCAGTACAGGCAGGGCTTGTCGAGGAGGGTGAGCGGGTGATCGGTATTGGAGGGTCCGGCCACGGAGCGGACACGGCTTTGGTCGTTGATGCCTCCTGGGATTTCTCCGGTGTCCACATCTCCGAGATCATCTGTAAGCCTGCTTAGCCGGACTATCTCTGCTCATCTTCAGGAACGGGCTCACCATAGGGGGATTCGATGACTGACCTGCGCGCCCCTGTACCCTTCGGGGCATTTGAGGGGCTCAACCTCTACTGGGGAGACATACACCGCTCGTCGTCGGTCAGCGGCGGCGTGACGCCCATGGCCGAGCACTTCCGCGTGGCCCGCCACGAGTTGGGCCTGCAGGTCTTCGCCATCTGTGACAACGCGGTGCTGACCCGCGACCCGACGAAGCGGCGCGCCTTTTTCGGAGAGCTCAAGGGCCCCAGGTCTGTCACCGACGGCACCACGCCGCTCAACCTGGAGGACATCCGCCGTGTACACACCATTGAGCCCCAGGAATGGGCTGAGCTCAAGGCATTGGTCGAGGCCTACGACGAGCCGGGTGCCTTCGTGCCGCTGCTGGCCTATGAGTGGTGCTCGGCGCGCTATGGCGACCACAACGTCTACTACAAGGCTAAGGATGGTGATCTCTGCCTGCCGCCGACGCTGCCTCAACTCCATGCCGAGCTGGGTGACGCCGAGTGCCTGGTCCTGCCCCACCACATGGGCTACGCCCGCGGTCGGCGGGGCAAGGATTGGAACTTTCACTTCCCACACCGCGAGCGGTTGGCTGAGATCTACTCCCTCCACGGCTCCTCCGAGATGACGAGGGGCAACCTGCTCCCAGTGAGAAACATCGGTATGGGCAGTAACGTGCCAGGCAGCTCGCTGCAGGAGGCCTGGGCGCGCGGCTACAAGCTGGGCGTGCTAGCCTCCAGCGATTGCCACGGCCAGCCTCAGGAGCACATTCTAGTCGGCCTATGGGCCACGGAGCTCAGCCGCGAGGGTATCTGGGAGGCGCTCTGGCAACGACGAACCTTCGGCACCACTGGCGCACAGCGGATCGAGCTGGCCTTCAGCGCCGATGGCTTCCCCATGGGCAGCCTGTACAGCACCGACACCGACCCTGTCTTCGAGGCGACGGTCAAGGGCACAGGACCACTGAAGTGTGTGGAGATCGTCAAGGACAACGAGGTACTGCATACCATCCAGGGCAAGGGCCGTACGGAGCTCAGCCTGCGCTACCGGGATACCTCGCCGCCCGACCGGCCCGACAACTGGGTCTACCTGCGCGTGACCCAGGCTGACGGCAACATGGCCTGGTCCAGCCCAGTCTGGATCTCGATCCTGCCTGAGCACAAGGCGGTGCGCGGCTACCTCTACTGGGAGCCAGAGGGCGACCTGCTTTTCGACGTGCTGCCTGTCCCGAGCGCACGTGAGGGGTGCGAGGGCTCGGCCATCACGCTGCGGGCGCTCAACGACAACCTGGAGCGGCGCTTGGTGCGCGATGTGTCCTTTGAGGTCCTGGGCGATACACGTCAGAGGATTCGCGGGCCAAAGGTGGTCGGCCCCAGTGAGCATGCGGAGGCCTACTTCACCATAGCCGGCCAGGCTCTGTACCGGGTGCATTACACCGATGCCGATGACAACCGCCGCACAGTGCAGCGGACGCTGGTCACCGACCCGCTTTTTGGGAGGTGCTAAGAATGCGCTACGCTGATTTCGTGGACTACTCAACGCTCGATCCATTCAAACGACGCATCATCAATGCCCTGGGGCCGACGTGGGCCAACGTCGAAGGGCTAGGTGTGCGCGTCGTGCCGGAGAGTTTGGGCCAGCCTGCGGTGCTCCTGGATTTCGTAGACTACGACTTCATGCTGGCCTTCAAGAGCGACTGCGTGGGCACCAAGGGGCACATCGCTGACAAGATGCTGGCCGCCGGGTGGAGCGGTGACGTGGCCAGCCTGTACAGCGGGCTGGGGGTGGATCTCATCGCCCATAACGCCAACGATCTGATCTGCGTCGGCGCGGCGCCGCTGGCCTTGAGCGACGAGATCGGGTCCGGCCGCTCGGAGTGGTTCGCCGACGAAGCCAGAGTGACAGGATTGCTAGAAGGGTTGCGTCGCGGATGCGACGAGGCGGAGATCACCATCCCCTGCGGCGAGACGCCGACACTGCCCGACGTCATCAACCCGGAGACGGCCTACATCACCGGCTCGATGATAGGGATCGTTCGGCCCAAAGAGCGCGCCTGCTGGGGGCAGAGCTTGCAGGCTGGCGACGTGATCTTTGGCCTGGCCAGCTCCGGCATCCACGCCAACGGGTTGACCCTGGCGCGTCGCATCACGGAGCGATTGCCGCAGGGGTATCTCACCGCTTTCGGCGGCTCTGCCGCCACAGGCGGCGATTGGACGCTGGGGCAGGAGTTGCTCACCCCCATGCAGATCTACGTCAAACCGGTGCTGGAGATGTTTGAGGCCGGGGTGGAGCTGCACTATCTCTCCAACATCACTGGCTCCGGCTGGCGCAAGGTGATGCGCTGCGGCTATCCCTTCACCTACGTAATCGAGAGCCTGCCTGAGCCACAATCTATCTTTTTATTCCTGCAGGAGCAGGGCGAGATCAACGACTACGAGGCCTATCAGACCTGGAACATGGGGGTGGGGTTTTGTCTGTACGTAGCGGAGAGAGAGGCGGGGACCATCGAGGGGATCTGTGCTGAATATGGGATTTCTGTAGTGCGGCTGGGGCGCGTGGAGGAGGGGGAGAAGCGGGTGATTCTGCCCTCTTTGGGCGTAGAGTACGAGGCGGACTGAGGGGATGTTCAAAAGGGACGTAGTGAGCCCTCACCATCGCCCCAACCCCCTTCCTCTCCCAAGTTTGGGACAGGAAATGGGTACCGAGCGTAGCGAGGCGGGGGAAGGAGAGGGCTTTTCAGACACGCCTAAGCGCATCGGCAGTGGACATTCCCAGCCTGTGTCGGTAGCCAGCACCTCTTTCGGTCGCCTGCAAGGGTAAATCGATGTATCAGTTGTCATACGCCTTTCTTACTTGGAGTTCGTTGAGACTTAACTTGGCATTATGAACACTCGATGATACAATATCAAAGAGCCAGGGAGGACATATGCTGACCATTGATCAGATCCGCGGGGCGATCTCGCGTGTATTGACCGAGACCCATCTGCCTGGCCTGGGCCGGCGGGGCCAGGGTAAGGTGCGCGATTTCTACCGGGTAGATGGGAAGCGGGTGCTCATCACCACCGACCGTCTCTCGGCCTTCGACCGAGTGGTGGGACACATCCCCTTCAAGGGTCAGGTGCTCAACCAGCTCGCCGCCTTCTGGTTCGCCCGCACCAGTGCCGCCCCGTCCTGGCCCGGACGGGACAGGGCAGGCACAGGCGAGCGTACCCGTGACATCCTGCCCAACCACCTGATCTCGGTGCCCGACCCCAACGTGGCCGTAGTGCACGAGTGCCAGGCCCTGCCGGTGGAGATTGTGGTCCGGGGCTACATCTCCGGCTCCACCTCGACCTCGCTGTGGAGCCGATACGCCGCTGGCGAGCGGGTGATCTACGGGTTGGAGTTCCCCGATGGCCTGCGCAAGAATGAGCGGCTGCCCCAGCCGGTGATCACTCCCACCACCCGCGGCACCGGCCCCGGCGGTCACGACGAGCGAATCACCCGGGAGGAGATCATCGAGCGCGGCCTGGTGTCCGAACCCCTCTACGCCGAGATCGAAGAAAAGGCGCTGGTCCTCTTCGCCCGGGGCACCGAGATATGCGCTGCGACGGGGATCATCCTGGTGGACACCAAGTACGAGTTCGGCCTGCTCGATGGCCAGCTCACCCTCATTGACGAGATCCACACCCCTGACTCCAGTCGCTTCTGGCTGGCCGATTCCTATCAGGAGCGATTCGAGGCCGGCCGAGAGCCGGAGAACTTCGATAAGGAGCTCATCCGCCTGTGGTTCCGTCAGCAGGGCTACTCAGGTGATGGCCCTTCACCCGAGCTGGCCGAGGAGATCGTGATCCAGGCCTCGCAGCGCTACCAGGCGGTCTACGAGCGGATCACAGGGCGCGATTTTGAACCAGGTGCGTTCCCCATCGAGGCGCGCATCAAGACCAATCTCTGGAGGGCAGGATGGATCCCTTAGTGGTGATCGTAATGGGCTCCAAGTCTGATCTAGAACACGCACGCCAGATCCAGGCGGCGTTGGCTGACTTCGACCTTCCCTCCGAGTTGCGCGTCGCCTCGGCCCACAAGAGTGCCCGTCACCTGCTCCGGCTCTTGGCCGAATACGAGTCCCAGGATCGTTCCCTGGTCTACATTGCCGTAGCCGGCAGATCCAACGCTTTGGGCGGGCTAATTGATGCCCATACCGCCTCGCTGGTAATCAACTGTCCGCCTTACAGTGACAAGTTCGGTGGGGTGGACATCTTCTCCTCGCTGAGGATGCCGGGTGGCGTGGCCTGTCTCACGGTGCTTGAGCCCCAAGCAGCGGCCCTGGCCGCCGCGAAAATCCTGGCCCTGCACGATCCGGCACTGGCCCAGCGAGTGTGCAGTTATCAGAAAACTCTGGAGATCACCATCATCCAACATGACGCGGAGGTGAGGAATGACCCCTGGACTCCTCCTCTACCAACCGAGTGAAGCCTGTGGCGTCTTCGGCATCGTCGCCCCAGGGGAGGATGTGGCCCGCATTACCTACTTCGGTCTCTACAGCCTCCAACATCGTGGGCAGGAGAGCGCCGGCATCGCCGTGGCCAACGAGCAGGGCCTGATCTGTCACAAACGAATGGGGCTCGTCTCCCAGGTCTTCACCGAAGGGGAGCTCGAGAGGCTGACCGGCCATGCTGCCATCGGTCATAACCGCTACGCCACCTCCGGCTCCTCGCACATCTGCAACGCCCAGCCCATCCTCCTCAAAACTGACCTCGGCCCCTTGGCCCTGGCCCACAATGGCAACCTGGCCAACACCGTGACCCTCCAGGGCCAACTTCGCCGACGGGGGTGCGCCTTCAACGGCGACTCCGACAGCGAGGTGATCGCCCGTTTGATCGCCGAAGCTCCTGGCGCAACCTGGGAGGCCAAGATCGAGCGGGGCCTCTCACAGGTGCTCGGCTCCTATAGCCTGGTCATCCTCACCCCAGAGAAGGTGTATGGGGTCCGCGATCCCCAGGGTGTGCGCCCTCTGGTGTTGGGGAGATTCAACCACGGCTACGTGTTGGCCTCCGAGTCCTGCGCGCTGGACACCATTGGCGCCACGACGATCCGCGAGCTGGCCCCCGGCGAGGGCATAGCCATTACACCATCATCAGCTATCAGCTATCAGCTATCAGCTATCAGCCATCAGCCATCAGCCTTCTGCATCTTCGAGTACATCTACTTTGCCCGGCCCGATAGCGTCCTCAACGGCAGACTTGTGTACGAGGCGCGGATGGAGATGGGTCGTCGTCTGGTGCGCGAGCATCCGGTGGACGTGGATTTCGTCATCGGCGTGCCCGATTCAGCCACCGCTGCGGCCATCGGCTATGCCGAGGAGGCACACCTGCCCTTCTTCGAGGGGCTGATCAAGAGCCGCTACATTGGCCGGACCTTCATCCAGCCGGAACAGAAGCTGCGACAACTGGGGGTCAAGCTCAAGTTCAACGCCCTGCCCCAACTGCTGAGGGGCAAGCGTATCGTCGTGGTGGATGACTCCATCGTGCGGGGCAACACCACCCGCGAGATCGTGCACATGTTGCGTGAGGCAGGCGTTAGCGAGGTACATCTGCGCATCACCAGCCCTCCACTGCGTTATCCCTGCTTCCTGGGGGTGGATATTGCAACCTATCAGGAGCTCATTGCCCACCGGCTGACCATCGCCCAAATCTGCCGACACCTGGGCGCTCACTCACTGGGCTATCTCAGCCTGGAAGGGCTGAAATCATCCATTGAACCGGTGAGCTGCGGCTTTTGTACGGGCTGTCTGACCGGCGAATACCCACTGCCCATCCGCTCAACACCCGTGCCTGATCGGGTACAGGCAGACGGGGAGGAGAAGAGTTGAACGATGCTTTGCTTCACCATCTGGACCAGCGGTGACCGTGACGCGCTGGAGCTGATACAGCGGATCCACAGCGCGGTGCAGAGAGGAGAAGTCCCCCAGGCTGGCATCAGTGCCGTAGTGTGCAACCGCGTCAGGGGAGAGGATCCAGAGGCGGATGAGTTCCTGGACTGGTGCGATGGGCAGGGGCTGCCCGTAATCAGTGTCTCCTCCCAAGGGTTGCGCCGTTCCTATCCGCGCACCTGGCGGGAGGAGTTGGGACGGTGCTTTCGGGAACTGCTGAGCCCCTACCCGGCTGAGGTTCACCTGCTGGTAGGATACATGCTCTGGGTGGATGACGCCACGGCTGCCGAGCTGCCTCTGCTCAACCTGCACCCCGCACTGCCTGGCGGTCCAATAGGCACCTGGCAACAGGTGATCAGGGCCATCCAGTCCCAGGGTGCACGGGAGCATGGGGCGACGATGCAACTGATCCATCCGGGCCGGGAGAACCGTGACCGGGGCGAGCCGGTGGCCTTCTTTCGCTTCCCTGTGACACCGGAGATGAGCTTCGATCAGATCCGAGCGGCTGGCTTCCGCCGAGAGCCGATCCTGCTCATCGAGACACTCAAGACATTGGCCCGGAGGGAGATCCGCTTGGGCAGAGAGCCAGGGCGTGATCTGACAGAGGCGGTGGAGAAGTCAAAGGCAGAAGTCAGAATACAGAAATCAGAACAGATCTGCCTTCTGCCTTCTTCCTTCTGCCTTTTCTTTGACCTGGAAGGACCCCTTTCGCCGCAGGACAATGCCTACGAGGTGATGGGACTCATCCCTGATGGCTATGAGCTGTTCGCAGTCATCAGCCGCTACGATGACCTGCTAGCCCTGGCCGAGAAACCTGGCTACGAGCCTGGCGATACCCTGGCCCTTATCCTGCCCTTCCTGGCCGCGCACAACCTGACCGCCGATGATGTCCACAGCGTCTCACAGCGGGCACGGTTAGTAGAGGGCGCACGTGAAGTTGTGGCCCAGTTGCAGAGTGAGGGTTGGGGCCTTTACATCATCTCCACCTCCTATGCCCCCCACGCCCACCGTATCGCCGATGAGCTTCGCGTGTCCCGAGATCACGTGGCCTGTACCCCCTTCCGCTCCGAGGGGTACCAGGCTCGGCTGCACCGTCCCGGTACGGGGGACGAAGCGGCCCAAGAGCTGATCCACCGGATGGAGGGGCAGATCCTGAAGCTATCTCGGCCCACGGATGACGAGGCCATCCAATCGCTGCTGGACCGCTTCTACTGGGAGGAGTTACCCGCTACCGGGTGGGGCGATCCTCTGGTGGCGATGCAAGTGATGGGTGGTCGGAGGAAAGCGGAGGCTGCTCAGAGGTTCGCTGTGGAATGTGGCGTCACCCTGGCCGATGTGGTGGCCGTGGGTGATAGCATCACCGACGCAGCCCTGCTTCAGGCCGTGGAGGAGGCGGGAGGGCTGGCCCTGGCCTTCAATGCCAATACCTACGCCCTCCCCCACGCCACAGCAGCGGTGGCCTCGACCACACTGTTGGACTTGGCTCCCCTGCTCCGGGCCTGGGAGCAGGGGGGGAGAACGCCGGTCGAGGCAGCCTGTGCTCGGCAGCCCAACGCGGACTGGTTGGCTGACCAGGAGTTGACTTCGGAGATCATCGAGCGACACCGAGCGGCAAGAGGGGCAGTGCGCGGCCAGGCGGCGGCGCTGGGGTAGGGCATGACGCAGATTGAGGTCTTCGGCTTTGGCGCTCTCAACCGCGATGTCCTCTACCGGGTACCGGCGATACTCCTCGACGGTGAGACCACCGTCGAAAGCGTCACCGTGACCTCCGGCGGGTCGGCGGCCAACACCTGTCGGGCATTGGCCCGGTGGGGGGTGAACACCAGCTTCGTTGGCGCGGTGGGCGATGATGCCGACGGGCAGGCCATGCTAGCTGACCTTCGGGACAGCGGCGTAGATGTCTCCCAGGTCGTGATCAAGCCTGGCGCTCCCACCGGCAGGGTAATGGGCCTGGTTGACCCTCAGGGCCGTCGGTCGCTGTACGTCGAGCCGGGGGCCAACAATTGCTTATCTCGGAATGATATCGAGCTGGAGACCATAGCTCAAGCGCGGCTGGTGCACTTCGCCTCCTTCGCCTGCACCGGTGGCGCAGGCACCGGCGTCGGTGAGGATCAGCTTGCACTGCAAGCGTGGGCGGTCAGGCATCTGCCACCTTCAGTTGCGCTCAGCTTCGCCCCTGGGCAGATATACGCCCGCCTGGGCCGGGAGCAATTGGCCAAAATACTCCAACGGACAGCCATCCTGTTCGTGAACGAATCAGAGGTGCAGCAGTTGAGTGGAGTGGAATGGCTCCGCCGATCTGGATGTGAGGTAGTGGTAGAGACACTGGGGCTGAGGGGCAGCAGGGTGACCCACGCTGGGGGGAGTTTCTGCACTCCAGCCTTCCCCACCGCCGTGGTGGACACCACGGGAGCGGGTGACGCCTTCGCCGCCGGGTTCCTCTTCGGCTGGCTGCGGGAAAAGCCCCTCGAAACGTGTGCCCGCTGGGGGAACTGGACCGCATCCCGTGTGATCCAGGCCCCGGGCGCCAACAGCGGTTTGCCAACTGTAGAAGAACTGCCTGTCCTGGAAGGAGAGGAGCTTTGATGAAGATTTTGGTCATCGGTTCGGGCGGGCGGGAGCATGCTTTGGTTTGGAAGCTGGCTCAATCGCCGCAGAATCCCCAGTTCTTTACCGCGCCGGGCAATGCCGGCATCGCCGCCTGCGGCGGCACAGGCGCCGAACTGGCGCGGTGCATCCCCATCGCGGCCGACAATTTGCAGGGCCTGCACGACTTTGCCCTGGAGGAAGGTATTGATCTCACTGTAGTGGGGCCAGAGATCCCGTTGGCGCTGGGCATCGTGGACTGTTTTCAGGACTCCGGGCTGCGGATCTTCGGCCCCACGAAGGCGGCAGCTCAGATCGAGGGCAGCAAGGTCTTCGCCAAGGAGTTCATGCGGGAGGTGGGCATTCCCACTGGCGACTTCGAGGTATTCGACGACTATGAGCAGGCGCTGGCCTACCTGCGGAGGCAGGATCACCTGCTGGTGGTCAAGGCCGATGGGTTAGCGGCGGGCAAGGGCTCCATCGTCTGCGATACCCACCAGGAGGCAGAGGCAGCGCTGGAACTCATCATGGTGGAGCGCAAGTTTGGCGCTGCCGGGGATCGGGTGCTAATTGAGGAGCGGCTCTTCGGAGAGGAGGCCTCCTGCCTGGCTTTCAGCGACGGCCACGATCTGGCCCTTTTTCCCGCCACCCAGGACCACAAGCCGGCCTACGACGGCGATCAGGGCCCCAACACCGGCGGCATGGGCTGCTATGCCCCCGCCCCAGTTGTCACCCCGGAGCTGCAGGAAGAGATCGGCCGCACTATCCTCGAGCCGGCCATTCGGGGGTTGGCCCAACGAGGGTATCCCTACCAGGGCGTCCTCTACGCCGGAGTGATAATCACCGAGGAAGGGCCAAAGGTGCTGGAGTTCAACTGCCGCTTCGGCGACCCGGAGACCCAGCCTCAGGTGCCGCTGCTGGAAAGGGATTTGTTGTCCATCCTCGAAGCCTGCATTGACGGTCGGCTGGAGGAGACGGAGGTGCGTTGGCGGAAGGGAGCCGCAGTGTGTGTAGTCCTGGCCTCGGGTGGCTACCCAGGGGAATACGAGAAGGGCAAGCTCATCACTGGCCTGGACCAGATCACCGACCCCCAGACCACGGTTTTTCACGCCGGAACGGCCCGTCGCGTCTGTCCTGAGGGCTCCCGAAGGGATGCAGAAATCGTGACCAACGGCGGGCGCGTGCTGGGTGTCACCAGTTGGGATACTACCATCGAGCGGGCCATTGATCGGGTGTACCAGCAGGTGGAGAAAATTCGCTTTGAGAAAATGCATTATCGGACCGATATTGGGGCTAAAGCGACGTAAGCGGTCAGCAATCAGCTATCTTGGTCACCTGGTCATTTGGTCAGAGGACCGGCATATCATCAGACCACCTGAGAGCTAATCGCTGATGGCTGAGCGCTATCAAAAAGGAGTGATCAAATGGGCGCTAGGATTGTGAAAGAAGGATTGACTTTCGATGACGTGATGCTGATCCCCCAGGCTTCCGACGTCCTCCCTGCTCAGGTGGACCTCTCCACCTGGCTTACACCTCAGATCAAACTCAACATCCCCCTCGTCTCCTCGCCCATGGACACCGTCACCGAGAGCCGGTTGGCCATCGCCCTGGCCCGGGAGGGAGGCATCGGCATCATCCATCGGAACCTGTCCATCGAATTGCAGGCCGACGAGGTAGACCGGGTGAAGCGCTCAGAGTCGGGCATGATCCGTGACCCCTTCACCCTGGGGCCGGAGGCCACAGTGGGCGACGCTGAGGCGCTGATGAGCAAGTATCACATCTCCGGCATCCCTATCGTGGGCCCTGACCGGAAGCTCATCGGCATCCTCACCAACCGTGACATCCGCTTCATGGAGGATTTTGACCAGCCGGTCACCCATTTCATGACCACCGAGCACCTCATCACCGCGCCAGTGGGCACTACACTGGATGAGGCCAAAGCCATCCTGCATCAGTATCGCATCGAGAAGCTGCCCATCGTGGATGAGGATTTCCACCTGGAGGGCCTCATAACCGTCAAAGACATCCAGAAGATTATCCAGCACCCCCAGGCGACCAAAGACGAGCAGGGACGGCTGCTGGTGGGTGCGGCGGTGGGGGTAGGGGCGGACACGCCCGACCGTGTCGTAGCGCTGGTGCAGGCGGAGGTGGATGTGATCGTGGTTGATACCTCCCACGGCCACTCGAAGAAAGTACTGGACTCGATCCGTTGGATAAAGGCCCATTACCCTGACCTGCCGGTGGTGGGAGGCAATGTGGCCACCGGTGAGGGGACGGAAGCGCTGATCGAGACCGGGGCCGACGCCATCCGCTGTGGGATCGGTCCGGCCTCCATCTGTACCACCCGGATAGTGGCCGGCATAGGCGTGCCGCAGATGACCGCCATCTTCGAATGCGTGGCCGCGGCCCAACCACACTCCATCCCCGTGATCGCCGATGGGGGGATAAAGTACTCGGGTGACATCACCAAAGCCCTGGCTGCGGGCGCTTCGACGGTGATGATCGGAGGTCTCTTCGCTGGCACTGAGGAAGCGCCGGGGGAGCTGGTGTTCTATCAGGGCAAGAGCTACAAGGAGTACCGGGGCATGGGCTCCATCGGGGCTATGGTGGCCGGCTCCGACCGTTACGGCCAGCAGTTCGAGGGTGCGGTGGCCAAGCTGGTGCCGGAGGGGATCGAGGGGCGGATACCCTTCAAGGGGCCGCTGTCCAATCTGGTGTACCAACTGGTGGGCGGGGTGCGCTCCGGGATGGGCTATGTGGGCGCGCACAATATCGCTGAACTGCAAACCAAGCCCCTGCTCAAGATCACCCAGGCCAGCCTGATCGAGAGTTATCCCCACGACGTGATCATCACCAAGGAAGCGCCCAACTACGAGTGGCGGGGATAGTTCTCGGAAGCTTGCCCCGCTCGCGATTCTGAAGCCAAGGTAGAGAGCGAACGGTTGCTCCATCCCTGCGCAGGCCCCCAGCAGAGATTTGACAAATTGGGAAATTGGTGTATAATAGAAATGGGGGTTGACGTTCACTCGTAGGAGGATCTACAGTGAAGCGATTACTGAGAGAGGGTTTACGAGCAGGCAGAATTTCACGCTGACGATGTGAGCGTGAGGTGCTGCCTGTTGGGGTTCAGCCAGACGTACAACAGGGGGAAGGAGGTGATGGGAGGGAAGGAAACCCAAGATGTGTGGCTGCTCTCCTGATGGCCGGGATAGGCCGGTCGGAGAGCCAGGGAGATCCGTAAGGAGGGAAACCAATGGGAGAGAGAAAGCTCGCATGCAGAGATTTCTCACATCTATCAGCAGACGAAAAAGGAGGGAACCCGATGGAAAAAAGAAAACTCACACGCAGGGACTTTCTGCGCCTATCCGCCATGGCGACCGCCGGCGCGATAGCCGCCGCCTGTGCTCCGGCCACTCCCATAGTGGTCGAGAAGGAGGTGATCAAAGAGGTCCCGGTCGAGAAGGAGGTGGTCGTCGAGAAAGAGGTGATCAAGGAGGTACCGGTTGAGGTCGAGAAGATCGTCGAGAAGGAGGTGGCCGTCGAGAAAGTCATAACCGCCACGCCCCCACCGGGGATGTCCCCCGAAGAGGCCGAGCGACGCAAGACCGTCATCTTCGACATTGACGGCGGCCGGGTGGTGGACCCTGAATTGTGGAACCCCTACATCCCTGGCAGTCGCCTGGATCACGGTTTCCACCAGTGCGTCATGGAGCCTCTCTTCATTCTCAACTATGAGACCGGGCAGATCGAGCCCTGGCTGGGTCTGAGCTTTACGGCCAACGAGACCATGGACGTCTGGACCCTCGTGCTGCGCGAGGGGGTCAAGTGGAGTGACGGCGAGGACTTTGACGCTGACGACGTCGTCTTCACTATCCAGATGCTGCTGGACAATGCGCCGGAGCTGGGCTGGTCGGCCGATCTGGCCACGTGGGTCGAGAAGGTGGAGAAGGTGAACAAGACGACCGTCAGATTCACCTTGAGCAAGCCCAACCCCCGCTTCCAACTGGACAACTTCTCCGTGCGGATCTGGGGTGGCCCCTCCATCATGCCTGAGCACATCTGGAAGGACCAGGACCCCCTGACCTTCAAGAACTACGACCCGGCCAAGGGCTGGCCGGTCTTCACCGGCCCGTACGTGCTCGATAGTGTCAGCGAGGCCGAGTTCGTGTACGTCCGCAACGACGCCTGGTGGGGTGCCAGGAGCGGTTGGAAGCGGTTGCCCGCCCCTGAGAAGCTGGTCTGGGTCTGGGCCGGCCCCGAGGAGACCCGCGCCGCTCTCATGGCCGAGGGCGAACTGGACAGCCTGATGGACATCACCCTGGGCGCTCTTCTGGCCGTGAAGAAGAAGAACCCCAACGTCATAACCTGGTTTGACGAGATGCCCTACGCCTGGGTGCCCGACCCCTGCTCCCGAACTTTCGAGTTCAACCACACGGCGGAGCCCTGGGACGACAAGGACATGCGCTGGGCCATAAACTATGCCTTTGACCGGGATCAGATCTTGGAGATTGCCTACGAGGGCACGACCCTCAAATCCCGCCACTTCTTCCCCGCCTACCCGCCGCTGAACCGCCTGGTCGATCTCCTCGAAGATGCCGGGCTCTACGACGAGTACCCGCTCATGACGCACGATCCCGCCAAGGCCAAGGAGATCATCGAGTCCAAGGGCTGGGAGTTGGGCGGTGATGGCTACTACTACAAGGATGGCAAGCAACTGAGTATGGACATCACCTGCCACGAGGCCTTCATCGAGAAGCAGCGCATCGCTCAGGTGCAGGTCGAGGAGCTCCAGGCCATCGGCGTCAACGCCTCCATGCGAATTGAGGCCGGCGCTACCTGGGGCGACAACTTCGACTTCGGCAACTTCGAGTGCCGCATGGGCTGGCAGACCTGTGACTCCGTCAACGAGCCCTGGGCCTCCATGGACCGCTTTAACACCAAGTGGCTTCTGCCTGTGGGCGACCGGGCCAGCAAGAACGAGTGGCGCTGGTCGGGAGCGGCAGCCGAGGCGTACAGCGCTATCGTGGACGAGATTGGCGTCTTGCCGATGGGCGATCCCAAGATAGACGAGCTGTTCGTCGAGGCCATGGAGCTCTGGATGGCCGAGCTGCCCGTGATCCCCATCACCCAGGCCAAGAAGATCATCCCCTTCGACACCACCTACTGGACCGGCTGGCCGACCTTCTATGACAACCACTACGTACATCCCCCGACCTGGTGGCAGCACACGCACAAGATCATCCACAACCTGGAGCCTGTGCCGCCCAAGTAGGAGGTCGATGTCCTGACCGTGACCGCTGGCGGCGTCAGCCGCCAGCGGTCCCTTCTGCCGTGTGGCTCAGTGTGGTGCGAAGGGGAGATGCAACGAAACAGTGAACTCCTTGAGGCCCCAGTACTACAACCGTACCTAACTTATGTTCAGTTATTTAGCGCTGCTTGGTGAGGTGTAGAAGTCATCCTGAGCCTGTCGAAGGCACCCTGAGCCTGTAGAAGTCATCCTGAGCCTGTCGAAGGACGACGGCTTTGCAGGATCCGCTCCCTTCGACGGCTCGACTGAGCTCGCCGAAGTCAGGCTCAGGATGCTCGTTGCCCCCAAGTGCGGTTGTAGTACTAGGATCTCGGACAGTGAAGCAAGATTTGCCTGTCATGCTGAGCGCAGCGAAGCATCTCGTTCTTCGCCTGTGGAGCGAGATTTCGTTCGACTACACTCAGGACGGGGTTCGCTCGCTTTGCTCACTCAGAACGATAGAGTTTGACTGGTGGCTTTGAGGGGAAGCTTCGTCCGATGTTTACGCATCCTGATCTGCCGTAGGAAGGTGTATTATGGGTGGTTATACGTTAGGATACGTGATTCGACGTCTGGGCATGTTCGTCTTGACCGTCTGGCTGGGTAGCACGATGATCTTCATCATACCCCGTCTGGCGCCTGGCGATCCGATCTCGGCCATGGTCACGCGCATGGAGGGTGCGGGCATGTTTGTACAAGACAGCGCGGCTATGATCGAGGCCTGGCGGGCCCGCTTTGGCCTGGACGATCCCATGCCCATTCAGTACCTGCGCTACCTGTACAACTCGGCCAGGTTCGACCTGGGCTACTCCCTGGCTAACTTCCCCAGTGAGGTAAAGCACTTGATAGGGCGGAACATGCCCTGGACCATCAGGTTGCTCACCATCGCCACGCTCGTCTCCGTGATTGGAGGCAACGCCATAGGCGCGCTGTTGGGTTGGCGTCGCACGCCCGGTCTGGTGAAGAACTTGCTGCCGCTGACGTTGACCTTTACCTCCGTGCCCCCCTTTATGATGAGCATTCTGCTCATCTACCTGTTGGCCTTTGGCCTGGACTGGTTCCCCGTGTCGGGCGCGACTGGTCGTGGGCTGGGCACGGTGTGGCAGTGGGACTGGGAGTATATCAAGAGTGCGGTCCAGCACGCTATTTTGCCCGTGCTCTCTATCTTCATCACCGGTATGGGCGGCTGGGCTTTGGGCATGAGGGGCATGATGATCACCACCGACGGTGAAGACTATATGATCCTGGCCCAGGCGAAGGGACTGCGCCCTGCACGGGTCTTTCTGCGCTACGGCGTGCGCAACGCCATCCTGCCTCAGATCACAGCCGTGGCCTTGTCCATGGGCTTTGTCGTCAGTGGCAACATACTGGTGGAAACTATCTTCGCCTATCCAGGCATGGGCTACCTGCTGTACATAGCCATTATGAACGGCGATTACACCCTCATCCAGGGGGTGGTGTTCATCCTGGTGGTGGCCACCGCCCTGGCCGTTCTGTTCCTTGACCTGTTGTATCCGCTTCTCGACCCTCGCATTACCTACCAGAGGAGGTAGCTGGTGGCCACCGCAACTGCTGAGCAAACCGTTGCTCGCAAGGCCCCCCGCATCAATCTGTGGGACTATCCCTGGTTGAATCCTAAACTCCTCATGGGCGGCACATTGGTGATCCTGATACTTGTTATGGGCCTGATCGGCCCCTTGTTTTGGGACGTGACCCAGGCTCGGGTGGCTACCTCTCCGCTGAATCTGCCGCCCTTCTGGATGAAGGAGAGTGATCTTCATCCCCCCGGCGATCCGGCCCATCCCCTGGGCACCGACAACAGCGGCCGGGACATGTTGGCCCTGATCATCACCGGGGGGCCATCTTCGCTGCGCGTCGGCTTTATCGCTGCCGGCGTGGGCATGACCGTCGGCATTATCCTGGGTTTCACCTCCGGTTTTCTGGGGGGCTGGGTGGATAATGTGATCCGCACCATTGGGGACGCTTGGGTGACTGTTCCCAGCCTGGCGGTGCTGATCGTTCTCGCTGCCTACATGCGCCCCACGGTGACGACGATGGCTTTTCTATTGGCGGCCTTTTCCTGGGCCGGGCCCACCCGACTGATTCGCGCCCAGGCGCTCTCCATGCGGGAACAGGGCTACGTGCGGATGGCACGCCTCGCTGGCTCTTCGACCATTTCCATTATGTTCAGGGAGATGATGCCCAACTTGTTGCCCTACCTGGCCGCCAGCTTAGCGGGCAATATCTCCGGCGCGATTCTGGCGGCGACGGGCCTGGAGGCCTTGGGCCTGGGGCCCACGCGCGTTCCCACTCTGGGCATGACCATCTATTATTCCATTCGGGCCTCGGCCATTCTGCGCGGCATGTGGTGGTGGTGGGGCTTTCCCATCGTGGTGCTGGTCGTCATCTTCACGGGCTTCTTTCTGGTCGCCATTGGCCTGGACGAGATTGCCAATCCCCGCTTGAGAGGACTACAGGCGACATGACGGTAGTGCGGAACGATGATTGGGACGTGGTCCTGAACGTCAAGAACCTGCGAGTGCACTACGCGACTCCCCTGGGCGATGTCATCGCTTGCAACGGGGTCAACTTCGACGTCTACCGGGGCGAGACGCTCGGCCTGGTGGGTGAATCCGGGTGTGGTAAAACGACGGCGGCCATGGGCATCCTGCGCCTGGTGCCGCCCCCGGGTCGTATTGTGCACGGTCAGGTGCTGCTTGACGGGACCGATGTCATGTCCCTCGACGAGGGGGAACTACGCCAGGTGCGCTGGCGGCAGATAGCCCTGATTCCCCAGGGCGCGATGAACTCCCTCAACCCGGTCATGCGCATCAAGAACCAGATCGCTGACGGCATTGAGACCCACGAGGGCAGACAACCCCGGGCGGCCCTGAGAGAACGCATTGTGGAGCTGCTGAACACGGTGGGGTTGCCCAGCCGGGTCTACAGCATGTATCCTCATGAGCTGAGCGGCGGCATGAAGCAACGGGTCTGCATTGCCATGGCCATCGCCTTGCACCCCTCCCTCGTCATCGCGGACGAGCCCACCAGCGCGCTGGACGTGGTGGTGCAGCGGGTCGTAGCCCAGACTCTGTTGGACGTGAAAGAGCGACTGAATGTCTCCATGATCTTGATCGGTCACGACATGGGCTTGCAGGCCCAGTTGGTGGATCGCATCGCCGTGATGTATGCTGGCAATATCGTCGAGATCGCCCCGGTCAAGGAAATCTTCGGGGAATCGCTACATCCTTACACCCAACTGCTTATTGAGTCCATACCATCTATCAAAGAGCGCAAGCCTCTCAAGGTTACCGCGGGCTTGACCCACGACCTGCGGAATCCGCCGCCGGGCTGCATCTTTCACCCGCGCTGCCTCTACGCCATGGACCGTTGTCGCACGGATGTGCCGCCATTGCGCGAGTTGGCGCCGAAACATCGCGTAGCCTGTCATCTGTACTAGCCCAAAGACGGGAGAATACCGACGCATGTCCCAGCCTCTTATGGAAATCCGCAATGCCACCAAGATCTACGGCGGTGGGTTTTTGCAGTCTGGCGATCAGGTTATCGCCTTGCAGGACTTTAGCCTGACGATTGACGAGAAGCCGGCGATGATTACAACCATCGCCGGTGAGAGCGGCAGTGGCAAGACCACGCTGGCCAACCTCATCCTGGGCTTCATCAGCTTGACCTCTGGGCAGATTCTCTACAAAGGCCAGGACATCGCGATCCTGAAAGGGGCGCAGCGGTTCGAATATCGTCGGGAGGTTCAGGCCGTCTTTCAGGACCCCTACGAGGTCTACAATCCCTTCTACCGGATAAAGCACATCTTTGACCTGGTCATCAAGAACTTCAAACTGGCCCGAAACAAACGTAAGGCTCGGGAAGTGATCGAAGAAGCCTTGAAGGTGGTGGGCATGCGAGGCGAGGAGGTGCTGGAGAAATATCCCCACCAGCTCAGTGGTGGTCAACGCCAGCGCATGATGGTGGCCCGGGCCTTTATGCTCCAGCCCCGGTTGATCGTGGCCGATGAGCCCGTTTCGATGGTGGATGCCTCCCTGCGGGCGATGATCCTGGATATCATGCTGCGCATGAGAGACGAGCACAACATTTCCTTCCTTTACATCACCCATGACCTCAGCACCGCATACCAGATCGGCGACCAGATCTACATCCTCTACCAGGGCATCGTCGCTGAAAAAGGTGACACTGCCGCGGTGATCGAAAACCCCAAACACCCCTACGTCCAGTTGCTCATCAGCTCTATCCCCGTGCCCGATCCCAGCCAAAGGTGGGATACCAACATATCCCTGCCCCCAGAGGAGGAACTGCGCGGCCAGGTCAAAAGCGGCTGTCGTTTCTATCCCCGTTGTCCTTATCGCATGGATCGCTGTCTGATCGAACGACCGCCTCTCTGCAATATAGCCGGCGGCGCTCACGCGGTCGCTTGTTATCTCTATGAATGACGACAAGCGTCTCTAAAGTAGCTGTGGCCTTTGGGGATGTCGGATTGCAGTAAATGCTGAATTAGAATCAGCTATGATACAGTCTGTCCGTGTGGCTGAACTCGACCTGGCGCTGATTCGCGATCAACGCCTTCAGGAGCCTATTCTATGCGGCTTTCGGCCTGAGCTCTACCACTTTCGTAATCCCTAGTTTCACAAACCTATCCTGACTTTCTTGCCCTGCCACTGAGCGCCGAACTAAAGCTCGACGCTAAAAGAGCAAAGCCCCTTCGGCGAGTTCAGGACACCACCTGCGGGCTCAAATTCAGTCCCCAAGGGCGCTTCGCTCTTTCAGCCCGGTGCTTTAGCTTTAGCACCGGGCGCAATGCTTGTATCGCGCAGCGGACCGCGTAATATGATACGTTCAAAACCAGAGAGGGGTAATGGATGAGTGACTGGGTGGTGGGCGTGGATTTGGGGGCAACGAAAATCGCTTTGGGCCTGATCGAGCCCGCCGATCGAATTGTGGCCTATCGCCGAATACCCACAAACGCGCACGAGGGCCCACAAGCGGTGGTAGAGCGCATCGCCCAAAGTGTTGCCGAACTCGAAAGAGAACTGCCCGACGAGGGGCGGATCGCTGCCTTGGGCATCTGCAGCCCCGGTCCCGTGGATCATCAAACGGGAATGCTGATTGACCCACCTAACCTGTCAGGACTGCACCACACCCCCTTGCGACAGATGCTGTCCGAGGGCCTGAATTTACCGGTGAGCCTGGAGCACGATGCCAAAGTAGCGGCATTGGGGGAGTTTTATTACGGCGCTGGACGTGGCGAGCGGAGCATGGTATACATCGTCGTTGGCACCGGCGTCGGCGCAGCCATTATCGCTGATGGTCGGTTATATCGTGGTGCTCACAATATTGCCGGCGAGGTGGGCCACATTACCTTGGATCGACACGGCGATCTGTGCTCCTGTGGTTCCAGAGGCTGCGTCGAAACCTACGTGGCTGGTCCCTGGTTAGCCCGCCGCTACCAACGCGTCCTCCAGCGAGGAGGACCGGAGCGCCAGCTCGGGGACCGGAAACCTGTCACCGGTGAGCAGGTCGCCTACCTGGCTGAGGAGGGAGACGCACTGGCTATGCAGGTCATGACAGAAGCTGGCGAGGCGTTGGGCGTCGCCGTTGCTTCCATGGCCATGATCCTGGACATTGGGCTGTACGTCGTTGGCGGGAGTGTGACAAAATCCGGGGATTTGCTGCTCGAGCCTGCCCGGAGGATCGTGCCGCAATACTCCTACCAGTCTGTGAGCTCTCGCGTGCGCATCGTCGCCACCGAACTGGGCGACGACGGTCCGATTCTGGGCTGCGGTTGGTTGGCACGGCAGATTTGTTAGCAATCTACTGGGGTAGAAACCGGGGCCTTAGATGGACAGTACGCCAACTATAAGCCAACTCAAAGCCACTCCGACTTTAGCCTTTCCGCAGGATGTGTGGAAAACCACCCGCCCCACTGAGCGCGTGGCCCGCATCAAGGAACGGCTGCTTCAAAACGAGCACCAGGTTGACGTAGAACGCGCCCGCTACACGACCCAAAGTTACCAAGAGACTGAGGGGCAACCCATGCCCATCCGTCGGGCCAATATGCTCCTGCATCTCGTCCGCCACATGAGCATAGCCATCCATCCAGATGAACTCATCGTGGGCAATCGCTCCTTGTTACCCCGGATGGGTGTGATCGCCCCGGAGGGGGCGGTAGATTGGGTGGATAGAGAGCTTGAGGTCTTGCCCACCCGTGCACAGGACAAGTTCAACATCCAGCCGGAGCCAATCCAAGAGCTACGAGAGGAGATTTTTCCCTACTGGCGAGGCAAAACGCTGGAGGATATCATCACCACCCGCATTGCAGACGAGGTGAATCGGGCGATCCAGGGCAGGGTCTTCAGCCTGAACCAGACGGACCATGCCCAGGGACACATTCTACCCGACGTGGCAGGCTGGCTGCGCCTGGGGGTGAAGGGCCTGCGGGAGAAGGTGAAAGCGGCCCAAAAACGGCCCGAGGTCCAGTCGGCGGAACAGCAAGTCTTTTGCGAGGCCGCCCTGATTGCGTTGCAAGCGGCCCAGGAGTTTATGACGCGCTACGCCAATTTGGCCCGGCACCTGGCTGACCAGGCCGACGACGAAGCTCGCAGGCGAGAGCTGGAACGCATCGTAGCGGTGTGTGACCGGATCGCTGAAAATCCCCCTCGCGATTTCTGGGAAGCCCTGCAGTCGGTGTGGTTCCCCTTTGTGCTGCTACAGATTGAATCGAACGCCAGCAGCTTCTCACCGGGGCGACTTGACCAGTACATGCTGCCCTTCCTGGAGCGCGATTTGGCATCTGGCCGGCTGACGCTTCCCCAGGCGCAGGAGTTGCTGGAACATCTGTGGCTCAAATTCAACGAAATCGTTTTACTGCGCAGCAGCGCCAGTGCCCGCTACTTTGCCGGATTCCCCATCGGCTTCAACGTCGTAGTGGGCGGCCAGTTGCCCGATGGTAGCGATGCCACAAATCTCCTCAGTCATATGTGCCTGCGGGCGCAGGCCGATTTGGGACTCCCTCAGCCCAATTTCTCGATTCGCATTCATGAGAACAGCCCGCAGGCATTCCTGATGGCATCCGCTTTTGTCATCAGCAAAGGCAGTGGTATGCCCCAGGTTTTCAACGATGGGGTCATCATCCCCGGCCAGCTCAACCGGGGTATTGCCCCACACGATGCACTGAACTACGCCGTGGTGGGTTGCGTGGAACTCTCAACGCCGGGCAAGGCTCTGGGCTGGAGCGACGCCGCCATGTTCAATATGATGCGGGTTCTAGAGATAACCCTCTTTGGCGGCAAAGACCCGCAAACCGGCCAGCAGATTGGCCTGGAAACGCCCAGGCTGGACGAGATGAGCAGCTTCGAGGAACTGGAAGCTGCTTACGACAGACAACTGGCCCACTTTGTGGCCTTGATGGTGCAGGGGTGCAACATCGTGGACCGCACCCACGCCGAGGTTCTGCCCTCACCCTTTCTTTCGCTGGTCATCAATGACTGCATCGAGCGCGCCCTGGACATGACCGCTGGTGGCGCGCGCTACAATTTCTCCGGCGTGCAAGGGGTGCAGGTGGCGAATGTGGCCGACAGCCTTGCCGCCGTGCGGCAGGCGGTATTCGAAGAGAAGTGGCTCACCGCTGGGGAACTGTTGACGACATTGCGAACCAACTACAAAGGGCGTGAGCCGCTGCGGCAGCGTCTCATTAACCATGTCCCCAAATACGGCAACGATGACGACCGAGTGGACAGCCTGGCTCAAAAATGGGCGGATCGCTACAGCGAGTTGGTGGCTCAGCACTCCAACGTCCGCGGCGGAATCTACCAACCCGGTTTTTACACCGTCTCTGCCCACGTGCCTATGGGTGCCAACGTGGGCACCACCCCAGATGGACGCTACGCCGGTGAACCCCTGGCTGATGGCGGTCTCTCTCCCATGGCTGGGCGAGATCGGAAGGGGCCGACGGCGGTGCTTCGCTCGGTGGGGAAAATTAACCTGAAACTGGCCTCCAACGGCACACTGCTCAACATGAAGTTTCTGCCCTCCTTTTTTGATGGCCAGCGCGCGCTGGAGAAGTTTGTCACTCTGCTGCGGGGATTCTGCAAGCTCAAAATCCCCCACGTGCAATTCAACGTCGTCTCCACCGCGATGCTGCGTGAGGCCCAGGCAAACCCGGAGAAGCATAGTCACCTGGTGGTGCGCGTGGCTGGCTACAGTGCCTATTTCACAGAACTGGATAGGGAATTGCAGGACGAGATTATCAGACGTACGGAGTTCGCAGACATATAGTAAGGATTCACTCGCATCTGTACGGAGGACGGGTTGTGAACAAGTCAGACTCGACTGTGCGGGCAATTCTCCTGCTCATTCTCATGTTTCTCGCTCCTATCCTGGTAGCTGTGATGGCTTTTCAGCTCATACCCTACTTGCGCAGTACATTCGCCTCATGCCCGCCGGATTGCAAAGAGGCCGATTTTCGAGCGGCTGACTTGCGCCAGGCCGACCTGGAGAGGGCTGATCTGAGCTTGGCCAACCTGAGCGAGGCCAACCTGGAGGGAGCCAACCTGCAAGGAGCTAACCTGTTTTTCGCTCAGTTAAAGGGCGCTAACCTGAAAGGGGCCAATTTGAAGAAGGCCAGTCTCCGTGGCGCCTTGCTGTTCGGGGCCGATCTGAGCCGGGCCGATCTGCGCCAGGCTGAGCTGCGCGGCGCCAGGATGCGCGAGGCCAATCTGCTTGGAGCAGATCTGCGCGAAGCAGACTTGGAACATGCCGACCTGAAAAGAGTCAATCTGCGCGATGCTCTGCTGGATGAGACCACGACAATCAGCAGTAAATGGCGGCTGGTCTGGGAAATTGTCAACCAGGGAGGGGCCGGCCGCCGTCTGGCAGGGAGCAACCTGAACGGGGCACATCTGAGCGGGGCCGACCTGCGGGATGCCGACCTGCGTCAGGCCAATCTAAGAGACGCTGACCTCACAGGAGCCGACTTGACCGGGGCTGACCTGCAGGGCGCCGACCTGCACGAGGCGCTTGTCGACGACACGACAAAAATCGACGCCAAATGGCGGCTGGTATGGCGAATTGTCAACCAGGTCACGGCCGATCGGGACCTCTCGGGGGCTGACCTGAGCGGTGCAAATCTGGACGAGGCCTATTTGCGCGGAGCCAACCTGGCAGGAGCCAATCTGAGCGAAGCAACGCTGGTGGAAGCCGATCTGCGCAAGGCTGACCTGTCGGGGGCCGACCTGTGCCAGGCCAATTTGACTGAGGCCAGCCTGCGCCAGGCCAGTTTGCAAGGCGCCGATCTGACCGGGGCCAACTTGAGCGGAGTCGACCTGAGCTGGACCAATCTGAGCCAGACCGTGCTCGATGAGGATACCGTTATTTCCGACCAGTGGCGACTGGTCTGGGAAATTGTCAATCACGGGGGGGCGGGCCGGGATATGAATCGCGTCTTTCTGGGTTGGGCCTACCTGGTGGGGGCTGACCTGCGTGGGGCGAACCTGGAAGGAGCCAATCTGCGCGAGGCCATTCTGGAAAAAGCGAACCTGGAGGGAGCCAATTTAGCCGGGGCTGACCTCCGCGATGTGAACTTGCGTCAGGCCAACCTGCGCGGGGCTGATCTACGGGAGGCTGATCTGGAGAGGGCTGATCTTGAAGGGGCAAATCTGGAAGAGGCCAGGCTCCAGGGGGCCACTTTGCCCGACGGCACTACCCACGAGTAACGATGAGCTAAGTTGTCAAGAGGCAAATTCCTGACATCCAGTCATACAAGACCAATACCCGAATCCCGATTGCAACTCAATACGCGCCTTTTGCCGGTCCTGGTTGCCCTGCTGCTGGTATTGCAACTGGTTGATCCCTATCGGGGCTGGCTCATTTTGCTGGTGGGACTGGGTGGGGGGTTGGTGGTCGGCTACCTGTGGGCGCGGTCGCTGGTGCGCGGGCTGCGCCTCACCCGCGAGATGCGCTTTGCCTGGGCGCAGGTAGGTGACCAGATGCAGGAGCGTTTCACGCTGGTCAACGATGGCTGGGCATCCGGCCTGTGGGTCGAGGTGGTGGATCACTCCACCATGCCCGACTATCAGGCCAGCCGGGTGACTAGCGTGGGTGGCAGGGATTCGATTCGGTGGCACACGGAGGGTGTTTGTACCCGGCGGGGCCTCTTTACCCTCGGTCCAACCAGCCTGCGGGCCAGCGATCCCCTTGGGCTATACACGGTCAGCCTGCACTATCCCGGTTGGACCACCCTGATGGTGATGCCGCCCATCGTCCCCCTGCCGACCATTGAGGTGGCGCCGGGCGGGCGGGCCGGTGAGGGTCGCCCGCGTGCGGACGCCTTCGAGCGTACGGTCAGCGCCGCTGGCGTGCGGGATTACCTCCCCGGGGACAGCCTGCGCTGGATTCACTGGCGCACCTCTGCCCACCGCGACTCACTCTTCATACGACTCTTCGACGGCACCCCGGCCGGCGACTGGTGGATCTTCCTGGACATGGATCGGCGCGCCCAGGTGGGCGAGGGCCAGGCCTCCACCGAGGAACATGGCGTGATCCTGGCCGCGTCGCTGGTCGACCGGGGCCTGCGGTCGCGGCGAGCGGTGGGGCTGGTGACGCACGGCGAGGAACTGGTGTGGCTGCCACCGCAAGCGGGGGCCAGCCAGCGCTGGAGGATTTTGCGCGCACTGGCTCTGGTGCCCCCCGGATCGCGTCCCTTGGCCGAGTTGCTGACGCGGGCGCGGCCTGCGTTCAGTCAGCTTGCCAGCCTCATCATCATCACGCCCGCTGTGGATGACGGCTGGATTGAGGCGCTCTTGCCCCTGCTGCGGCGTGGTGTCGTTCCCACCGTGTTGTTGCTAGACCCCCTCTCCTTTGGCGGGACCAGTGACGTGGGCGGGACACTGGCATTGCTATCGGATTTGGGGGTGGCGCGCTACGTTGTCACCCGCGACCTGCTCGACCGGCCCGAAGCCCGCCCCGGCCAGCAAGAGCATCGGGAGTGGCGAGTTTCGCCCTACAGACGGATGATGTGGGTTCGCCGGCCTCGTGATATGGCGTGGAAGGTGCTGTCGTGAAACCGCCATTGGCTTGGATCGTCCACCGGCTGAGACTGCAGACGCTGCTATCGCTGGCGTTGCTCCTGGTGGTGCTGCATAGCGTGGCGCTGGGGCTGGCGGACGTGGTCCGTGGACTTGATGCCGTGCTGCTGTTGCCCGTGGCCGCGTCTGGCGTGCTGATCGGGTGGGCACTGGCCCGGTTGCGGCCGCTGGGCTGGCTGGCGGGCGTCGTGGCCCTTGTGTTGGGTGTCGAGGCGGTTGTCTTGCACGTCGGGCGATTGGGTGGGACCCTGGTGGCGCTGCTGCGGACACTGGCCAAACTGACCTGGGGGGTCTGGCGCTGGCCGCTGGAGGGTCCGCCGGACGAGATGCCGGTCCTGCTGGCCCTGGCGGAGCTGTGGACCGGCGTCGGCACGTTGCTGGCCCGCCTGCGTGACTGGTCACTGGCGCTGGCTGCTGGCGAATCGGCCTTTGACCCGGTGGCGGTGGCGCTGGTATGGAGCCTGGGACTGTGGGCAGTGGCCGCCTGGGCCGGTTGGGCAGTGCGCCGGCGTGATCGGCCATTGCAAGGAGTGGCACCGGCCGGCGCATTGCTGGCGGCTACCCTCTCTTACGTGAGGGGTAAGCCTCCCGTTCTGCTGACGCTGCTGGGCGCGACGTTGTTGCTGATGGCGCTGATTAGGCAAGATACCTGCGAGCGTCGCTGGCAGGCGGCCGGGATTGACTTTTCCCTTGACATTCGGTTGAACGTGGCGCTGGTGGCGTTCTCCCTGTCGCTGGCACTGGTGGCGACGGCCGCACTGATGCCGTCGGTCTCTGTGCGACAGATCACCAGATTCGTGCAACGACTGAGCGAGGGGCAGGCGAGCGGGGATAGGCCAGTTGCCGGTTCGCTGGGGCTCGACCGACGACCTAGCCAGCCGACCGTCTTCGAGAGAGTGCGCGTCGCCGGCCTGCCGCGCCGCCACCTGATCGGCTCCGGGCCGGAGCTGTCGCGGCAGGTGGTGATGGTCATTAGCGCCGGCGATATGCCGCCCCGCCCATTGGAGGCTGTACCGCACCAGTCGCCGCCGCGCTATTACTGGCGGAGCCTCACCTATGACCGCTACAACGGTCGCGGTTGGCTCACGGGACCGACACAAACGACTGAGTATAGGGCGGGTGAGTTAGTCGCCTTGGCGACCTCGTCAATGTATCGGACGGTGCGACAGGGAGTGCGGGCCGTCGGTGACCTGGGAGGGCTGCTCTATGTGGCCGGTGCCCTGGTTACGGCGGACCATGATTATAGCGTTGCCTGGCGTTCGCCCGGCGACGTCTTCGGCGCGACCATCGGAGCGACTGCCTACCGGGCCGAGTCGTTTGTGCCCGTCCTCAGCAAGGTGCAGTTGCGAACCGCCCGGAGTGTCTACCCGGAGTGGGTGCTGGATCGCTACCTGGCCTTACCCGATGAGGTTCCTGCGCGGGTGCTGTCGCTGGCGCGCGACCTGACGGCGACCGCCCTCACCCCCTACGACCGGGCCCACGCCATCGAGACCTACGTGCGGACCTTCCCTTACACCCTTGATCTGCCTATCCCCCCACTCGGCCGGGATGTGGTCGACTACTTTCTCTTCGAATTGCAGCAGGGATATTGCGACTACTACGCCACGGCGATAGTAGTGCTGGCGCGGGCTGCCGGCTTGCCAGCCCGGCTGGTGGTGGGCTACGCCAGCGGGACTTACGATGCGGACAACGCTCGCTACGTCGTCACCGAGGCTGATGCCCACTCGTGGGTTGAAATCTACTTCGCCGGCTATGGCTGGGTGGAGTTTGAGCCCACGGCTGGTCGCCCACCGATTGAGCGCCCGGCTGAGACTATCCCAGTTGTATCGCCCGAGCTAGAGGCAGTGCCAGAACGGGTGAGCGCCAGGCGGGTTGGGCCAGGCTGGCTTTGGTGGCTGGGACTGCCGGCCGGGCTTGCGTTGATGGCACTGGGAGGCGTCGCCTGGTCGGTCGCCGACGGCTGGCGACTGCGCCGTCTGCCCTCGGCGGCGACAGTGGCTATGCTCTACCAGCGCCTCTACCGCCACGGGCGACGGTTGGCCGTGCCGGTGCGGGCGGGGGACACGCCCTACGAGCTTGCCGCGTCATTAGCGGGGCGAGTGGCAGACCTGGCACAAGAAAGGCACTGGGACGCGGTGTTTGGCCCCGCCGCCCAAGAGTTGTGCTGGCTGACCGACCTTTACGTGCGGGGGATTTATAGCCCTCACCTGCCAGACGCCGCCGTCCAGGCGCAGGCGATACAGACGTGGCAGCGGCTACATCGGCGGTTGTGGCTGGCGTGGGTGTGGCAGAAGGGGTGGAAGAGTCTATCGAGACCGGGCCGGGGGACGTCGTCACCCCTGTGATAGTCGGGGATGCCCACCACGAGGAGGAGGGGAAACCATGGAGCCGATCCGAAGATCCATGAAAAGGGTAATTATCCCCTGTCTGGCGCTGGTCGTTCTTATCAGTGCCTATCTTGCTATTTCTACTTCAGCTCCCTCAGTCAAGGCGCCCCCAACACCTATACGATCAGACCTTGCCGAGGAGTACTTTAACCAGGCAGTCATCCACTACGACCAGGGAGAGTACCGACTAGCCATCGAAGCCCTCGCCCGGGCCATTGAGCTTGCCCCCCAATTTGCCGAGCCCTATACCCATCGAGGACTTGCTTATGCCAAGATGGGGGATTACCAGAAGGCCATCCAAGATCACAGCAAGGTTCTCCAACTTCGTCCCCAATCTGCTGTCGCCTACTGCAACCGGGGTGATGTTTACTACGAGTTAAAGGACTATGCCCAGGCCATTCAGGACTATAGTGAAGCGATACGCATTGATCCCCAGTTCGCTGCGGCCTATGTGGGACAGGGTCTGGCCTATGCTGAGCTAGGAGATAGCGAGAAATCCATCGACGACCTCAGCAAGGCCATCCAGATTGACCCTCAAGCTGTTATGATACGGGCTACGGAAGGCTATACTCCCCCTCAGCCCTGTCCTTCCTGTGGGAGACCATGATATCTCAAACTGGGGATACCCAAAAACGGGCGCTCCGTGATGGATCGCCTGTAAGCCTTTTTGTGCCCGCAAAATGCGAGCTCCCATCCACCTCATCCTTCCCCTCCAAAATAGGCCGGCGCCCACGGCCCCCCTCTCCTCCACCGGCATCCCCTCGGGGCGGGGCAGGGACTGCACTGCGGCCTGCCCCGGCATGCGACTCCCTGCTACTTGTGGGCAATGCATAATGGTCTGCTTTCAGTCTTGCATAGTTGCAAATTCGACCAATCAGAGACCACAAGGTACGATATACGGACAATCTTGGCGAATCAAAGTCGGGGCGGGCGGACTCGAACCGCCGACCTCATCGTCCCAAACGATGCGCGCTAGCCGACTGCGCTACGCCCCGCTTACTGCTGGAGTATACGACAAGTGATTCGCAGAGTCAAATCCCTACGGCCCCCAGGCGATCTGAGCCCGCTCCCAGCGGCCATCGTAGTCGGTGGAGAGGGTGAAGAGCTTGCGCACCTCGCTGCCGTCAGGGCGCATGAGGTATAACCCCCAATCCCCATCCCGATCGGAGACGAAGGCCAGCTTACTCCCATCGGGCGACCACACGGGCAGGCCATCGCGCGCTTCATTGACCGTGAGCTGCTGCACCCACCCCTCCCGCGTGATGACGTGCACCTCCCAATCGCCGTCGTGATCGGACATGTAGGCCAACCACTGGCCGTCGGGCGACCACACCAGGCCGATGTCCTGAGGACTGGCGGTGATGCGCATTGCCTCCTCCGCGTTGGGCGAGAGCACGTGAATGCCACACTCCTCACCGTCACATCCCGTATAGGCGAACCACCCCTGAGGTCCCCAGGCTGGTGCCCAACCTGAGGCCACCTCTTCTGATTCCCCCTGGCCATTGACGGAGATGGTGTAAATGTGACCGCTGTAGGGATCGTCCCCCGGCACGACAAAGGCGATCTTCTGCCCATCGGGCGACCAGGTAGGCTGCATCCCCTGAGCAGTTCCGGGGAGTGAGGTGACTATTTGCCCAGTCCGGTCAATGATATGCAGTCCCTCCTGGCCCGCCACCGAGGATCGCACCACCAGGCGAGTGCCATCGGGGCTGAAGGCGGGTTGGGAGAGCCCCTCCCCCAGTCGCACCCAGCGGGGGCCGCCAGTGGGATCGAAGTGGATCAGGTACAGGGCTGACCCCTCCAACTGGGGATCGTAGAGGGTCAGGGCCAGGGTGCCCTGCTGAGACGCCGGCTGCTCCCCCTCTGTGACGGTCACGTGCGTCGCGGGTTGGATGGGTGATGGCGCTGAGGCCATGGCACATCGCTCATTGGCCTCAACCACTTTCTCCTGAACCGCCGGGCCGGCCCGGAGATCCAGTGCTTGAGCATATTGGGCCTCCGCCAGACACCAATCGCTCTTTTCGGCGGCGTAATCCCCGTAGGCCAGACGTGCCTTGTACACCCGATCTGCCACATCTCTGTAGCTGGCATCCAGAGCGTAGAGCTGGGCAAAGGTCTCCGTCGCCTGGGCCCAATCGGCCTCCCAGAACCCCAGGCCGGCCAGGTAGAGCGACAGCCGCTCTCGCTGTTCCAAAGCCTCCTCGCTCTCCGGACGCCAAGTCAGAGCCTGGTCAAAGCTGCGCAGCGCCTCCTCCAGCCGGCCCTCAGTTGCCAGAGCCTGCCCCTGCTGGTAGAAGACATCATAGAGCAGAGCCGCTACCTTTTGGGGCTCATAGTCCGACTCGACGTTACGCAGCTCTTCCAAAGCAGCTAGTGTACCTTCCCAATCCCCATTTTCGTAGCAGGATAGGGCCTGGGCATACAACTGATCTGTTATGGGCTCCTCCGGTTGGGGAGTAGGGGTGGGTGTGGACTGCAATTTCCGCTGAGCCTCGACCAGCCGGACCCGTGCTCCCTCCACCGAGGGATCGAGCTGCAGTGCCATCTCGAATTCAGCAATGGCCAGCTCGTACCGATGGGCCTGCATGTGCGCCAGGCCACGGGCATAGTGCTCCGACGCTGCCTCCCGGCGAAGGGCCGCCCGTTTCTGCAGCCCCTGATAGACTCCCACTCCGCCGACGGAGACAAAGATGAGGGAAAGAAGGACCATGACCGTCCCCACACCCCGGGCCCAGGCCCAGACCGATGAGGAGGCTTCTGTGTTGTTATAGCTCACTGCTATATGCTCTCTCCGATTGAAGGAGGCCATCGCCCAGGCTTGATGGCCAGGGGTGACGGGCGGCTCACTGGGCTTTCTCCTCGGCCTTTAATTATACTGGATTTGGGGCGTTCTGTCCAATGGGCTTGACTTGCCTCTCGGCTGGTAGTATCATTGACACAGCCGAAAGGGCCTGGGGAAAGCCTTTCCCCCTCTAAATAGCAGGAACACCTGGAACGAGCCATGTACCTTGACCAGCGCCCTAAACGCCGCCTATCCTCGTTGCGCATAGCTGTGGAAGTGATCCTGATCATAGCCGGGTTGTACGTCATCACACGCCGCCCTGAGTGGGCTCGCCCCTTTGAGCCCACGCCGACCCCTACCCGAAGCGGGGCTTCTTTCGTGGCCGAGGCGGAGGCCGCCTACGAGGAGGGCCGACTGGATGAGGCCATCACCGCCTATGAAAAGGCCGCTGCCCTGGAGCCGACCGATCCGGACATTTTCACCGCCTGGGCACGTCTTCTCACTCTGCGCCATCATACCTCTGAGGCCATACAGCAGGCTCGCAGGGCGGTGGAGCTGGCCCCTGATAGCGCGGCGGCTCACGCGGTGTTGGGACGGGCCCTCGATTGGGATGGCCAGTTCGATGAGGCCATCACCGCCTGCCTGCGGGCCATGGAGCTCAATTCCTCCTATGCTGAGGGGCACGCCTATCTGGCCGAGGCCTATGCCGACAAGGGCCGATGGGAGCGCGCGCTGGAGACAGCACAGCAGGCCGTAGAGCTGGATGGCTCCAGTGTGGATGTGTTCCGCAACCTGGGGTACGTCTTGGAGGTGCAGGGCCGCTACGAGGAGGCGATTGCTGCCTACCAGGAGGCCACCGCCCTCCATCCCCGGCTGGCCTTCCTGTACACCAACGTGGGGCGAAACTACCGGGTGCTGGAGAACTACGAGGAGGCCATTGCGCAGTTTGAACAGGCGGCCACAGTTGACCCCGGCAACGCGGAAGCGTGGGACGAGTTGGGGTGGACCTACTATCAGTTGGGGGAATATGAGCGGGCCATCAGCGAACTGGAGAAAGCCCTGGAGGTTGACCCGGTCTATGTATCGGCCTACGGGCATCTGGGCGTAGTCTACTACGTGCGACGCAACTACGAGGAGGCCATCGTGAACTTCAAGCGAGCTATTGAGTTGGGCGGCGACAGGGTGGAATACTACTATGCACTGGGGCTCTCCTACGCCTATCTCGATCAATGCGATCAGGCTCGCCCCTGGTTGGAGGAGGCGCTGGCTATTGACCCCCAATCCTCCCCCGCATTGCAGGGGTTGGAGCTATGTCCTCCACCTGAATAGGCGTGCTTTGCCTTTTTGCCTGAGTTGTGGTATGATAATAAGTATCAGAGTCAATCATCTAAACTGCTGAGAGGAGGGTTTCATGGAACTGAAAGTCCGTCCCCTGGGAGATCGCCTGCTGGTAGAGCCCATTGAGCAAGAAGCTCAGACCAGCAGTGGAATCATACTGCCCGAGACAGCGAGGGAAAAGCCTCAGAAAGGTCGTGTGCTGGCCGCAGGGCCGGGCCGCCTCACCGAGGGGCACAAGCGACTGCCCATGGAGGTAGGAGAGGGAGACCGGATCCTGTTCGCCAAATACGCCGGTACGGAGATCAAACTGGAGGACAAGGATCTCCTCATCCTGCGGGAGGGAGATGTACTGGCTCTGGTCGTAGAGTAGTCACCAGGCGAAACGCAAGCACAAGACGAAGGGGGAAGACTCTTGACAGAGCCTGCCCCTTGTGGTTGCCCTTGTGGTTGATACACTGTTGAGGAAGAGGAATAAATGGCCAGAAGAGTGATCTTTGGTGAGGAAGCACGTTATTCTCTGCTGCGAGGCGTGGATGCGGTGGCTCGGACGGTAGGGACCACGCTGGGGCCGATGGGGCGCAACGTGAGCATAGACAGGAGCTATTCGACCACTGTGCCGCCCGATATTACCCACGATGGGGCCAAGGTGGCTGACCGGATCGAACTGCCAGAACCCTTTGAGGACATGGGGGCGCAGTTGGTCAAAGCCGCCGCTGCCAAAACCAATGACGCGGCTGGCGATGGCACGACCACTTCTGTGGTCCTGGTCCAGAGCATGGTCCGTGAGGGGCTGAAGAATGTAGCTGCGGGCAGCAATCCCATGCTCATCCGCAGGGGCATCGAGAAGGCAACCCGAGCGGTGCGCGAAGTGCTCAAGGAGATGAGCATCGAGCTGGAGACCAGAGAGCAGATCGCTCACGTGGCTGCCATCTCGGCCCATGACCGCCAGATAGGAGAGCTCATCGGGGAGGCATTCGACCACATCGGGCCCCAGGGCAAAATCGTGATCGAAGATTCCCCCCACATTGGCTTCGAACTGCGCTATGTGGATGGCATGTCCTTCGAGCGAGGGTACTTCTCTCCCATCTTCATTACTAACAAGGACACCCGAGAGGCAGTGGTGGAGAATGCCTATATCCTCATTACCGATCACCACCTGACCACCGCCCAGGACGTGATCCCTCTCCTGACCCGGCTGAGGCAAATAGGGGCCAAGGAGCTGGTCATCATAGCGGTTCAGGTCAAGGGTGAGGCACTGGCCATCCTGGTCACCAACAAACAGCGCGGCACCTTCAACGTTCTAGCGGTGAAGGCTCCCATGTTTGGGCAATGGCAGAAGGGCGCTTTGCAGGATGTGGCGGCCTACACCGGTGGCTACGCCCTCCTGGGCGATCTGGGACGCCGCATGGACGCGGTGACCATCGGCGACCTGGGTCGGGCCGGACGAGTGGTGGCCACCAAGGAGGACACGGTGATCTACGGTGGCGCGGGAGCCGAATGGGAGGTCAGAGAGCAGGCCAATCTTGTCAAGCACGCCATGGCCAAGGCCCCCAACGCCTACGAGTGGGAGAAGCTGGATCAGCGGCTATCGCGCCTCACCGCTACGCTGGCCACTATCCGGGTGGGCATGCCCACCGAGGTCCAGCTCAAGGAGATGAAGGCTCGCCTGCGGGATGCGACCGAGGCCACCCGAGGCGCGGTGGAAGAGGGGATTGTGCCCGGCGGTTGTGTGGCTTTGATCAACGCCATCCCCGCGCTGGAGGGGGTGGAAGTGAAGTGGCCGGGGGAGCAGGTAGGAGTCAACATCGTCCGACGGGCGCTGGAGGAACCGCTGAGACGGTTGGTGTGGAACGCCGGTGGGGACCCGGCCACCGTTTTGGGCGAGATCCGACGCCGCCAGAAGGCAGAGTCCAATCCCAACATCGGATACGACATCCTTTTGCAGCGCTATGGCGACATGATGGAGATGGGGATCATTGACACCAGCAAAGTGATGCGCACTGCGCTGGAGAACGCAGCCTCAGTGGCGATCATGATTCTCACCACCGATGCCCTGGTGCGTACGGACAAAAGAGATGAGTCGGAAAAAGAGTGGGAGAGGCAGGAGGCGGAGAAGAAGGAGAAGGAGAAGGGGGAAGAGGAGAAGAAGAAACGGCGGAGCAGAAGATGAAGTCGTGAATGCCCCCCAGTCCAGCTGATGTCAAGCTCTCCTCACTCTGAGTGAGGAGAACTTTTATCCCCAGGCCGGTTCGAAACCCGGCCCGCAGGTTTCACCTGGGGACGTTGGGTCGGTATCTGAATAGTTGGTGGAAGTCCAAGCGTTCCTTTACCTCGCTTCTCCCTCTCTTTGGTGAGCGCTGAGCATGGGTCAAACCGCCTCGGTTGATTAGCCCAAACTACACCTTGGAAAGGTGTAGTTTACGCCGAACATGTTGCCAAAAGCAGCGCGCCGGCAACTACAGGTTTCTAACCTGTAGACTCCCGTCCGCCAACCTGTCTCGCCTCGACCGTCATCCCCTCCGCCCACCCCGCCTGGCATGCACCCTCAAGCGCGGTGTCGTGATTGGTTAGCGCTGGGCATTGGTCAAAGGGTATAGCACGGAAGGGCAAACTTACTCCGCACCTGTGCCTGCACAGGTACAGGCAAAATGTCGAATCAGCTCCCCGATGAACCCGATCCCCGCCCAGTAGTCCTCCAGGCGGATGTTCTCGTTGGGGGCGTGGATATTGGCGCCCGGATAGCCTATGCCCATGGTCACGGCTGGGATACCCAGCGCCTGCGACAGGGGGTACATCGGCCCGCTGCCCGCCATCAGGGGATAGATCACTGGTGGCTGACCATAGACCGCCTCCACCGCCGCCCTCGCCGCCTGAACGATGGGCGCGTCGGTGGGGGATTTGGCCGGGTGCTCCCCAGCATAGGGCATGATCTCAATGTCGGTGAACCCCCGCCGGTCCAGGTGCTCCCGCAGGAGCTTGAGCGCCAACTGGGGGGTCAAATTGGGCACCAGCCGCAGGTCAAGTTTGACCATGGCCTGACTGGGCAGTACAGTCTTAGTGCCCTCCTCGATGTAGCCCGCTCGAAAGCCGCAGATGGTGCAGGTGGGCTCGTACAGGTGCTTCTTCAGCGCCTCCACGCCCGTCAGTCCCCGGATGAACTCCGGGATGCCGAACCGCTGGCGCAGCTTTTCCTCTTCGAAGGGTATGGCCCGCAGCATCGCCCACTCCCCCTCGGTGGGCTCGGCCACGTGCTCCATGTAGCCGTCAATGGTGATGTGATCCTCCTCATCCTTGAGTGTGGCCAGGGCCCACACCAGGCGCCAGGCAGGGTTGGGCACCAGGGTAGCCATAGAGGAGTGCAGGTCATTCTTGGCGCCTCTGGCCCGCAGTTCCAGGTATTGAATGCCCTTGAGTCCCAGCGTAAGCATCGGCCGGTCCGCCTCATCCCGGCCGCCCCCCTCCCACAGGCAGCCATCGGCCCGGAGCAGATCCGCATGGGCGGCGGCGAAGTCGGCCAGATGGGGGCTACCCACCTCCTCCTCCCCCTCCACAACGAATTTGAGCTTGAGTGGCAGAGGCCCCTGGGTAGCCTGCCAGGCCTCCGCGGCCTGCATGCGGGCCATGAGGTCCCCCTTGTTGTCGGAGACCCCGCGGGCGAAGAGTTTGCCCTCCCGCACCGTCGGCTCGAAGGGGGGCGACTCCCACTCGTCCAGCGGATCGGGGGGCTGCACGTCGTAGTGGTTGTAGATCAGCAGCGTTCGCTCCCCCTCTCCGATCTCTCCGTAGACGACCGGCGGCCCGTCGTTAACGGAGAGAAGCTGCACCTCGGCCCCCAGCCTCTCCAGCCGCTCGCGGACCAGGGCGGCCATCTCCTGCACTCCCACTCCCTGGGCGGCGATGCTGGGCTGGGCGCAGAAGGCCATGAGTTCACCCAGGAAATGATCCTTGTGTGCTTCAACGTAGGTGTTGAATGAGTCCATCTTCCTCTCCTTCCGAGTTGTGTGGTTTCCTCTTCCTCATTGTACCTTAATGGCTTAAAGGTGCAAATCACCCTCTATCCTTTGCGCCTCAGAACAAGCAGATTAGCGCCTTTTCGACTAAATTCTTGTGCAATGGACAAGAAAACTAACCATAGAGACACAGAGAGCAGTGAGTTCTTAGTTCTCTGTGTGTCCTCCGTGTCTCTGTGATTTTGCTTCCGTTTGATTCCGGCTTGCTGGGTTAGGAAGCAGTACACAGCTCGCTGGATATGACAACACCCCGGGGGTGTCCGGGGTGTTGTTGACCGTGGCCCAAGTCCGCTATTCGTCAACCGCGAGGCTCTCCTCAGGTTGAGAGGGGGGAAGCGGAGCAAGGGGGTAGGGTTGACTCCCGCCCCGGGTGAGCACCACCGCGCCCAGCCCAGCCGAGCCCACGATCAGGGCGAACAGACTTCCCAGGCAGGGGAAGGCCCAGACCAGCGAGATGAGGGCCACGCCCAGGATCGTTGCCAGCGGCGAGGTAGGCTCGGCCTTGAAGGCGGCCAGGATCCGCTGTCCCACCATCAGGCCCACCGCCGTCCAGCCAAAGAGCCAGGCTATCGCCGCCGCCAGCCAGATCAGGAGGCCTGAGCAGGCAGCAATGAGCAGGACCAGGCCCACGCAGAAGGCCACCACCAGGCTCAAAAGCCCCGCTCCCAGGCTGGGCAGGGGCTCCGCCACCACCGTGCTCCCCACCCGCTGTGCCGGCTCCGGCCAGAAGAGGACGATGAGCAGCCCCAGGATGGCCAGTACCACCGCTCTCCCGATGGCCTTGACCACGCCCCAGACAATGCGCAGTATGATACGTCCACCATCGCTGAGCCAGTCCATCGGCCAGACGGGTTGCCAACGGGGGAAGGGGAACCACGGGCCCCGGAAGCCGAACCTGAGGGGGCCCATAGCCTCTCCGCCCCGGATGACTGCCCCCTCCTCCCGCTCCACCCGGGCGCCGAAGTTGACCAGTTGCCCCTCGATCCGGGCTGTCTCCTTCAATTTCAAGTCCCCGCCGAAGATGACCACGTCGCCGTCAATCTCACCGGCCACAGTGGCCCGGCCGCCCAGGATAGCCACATCCCCTCGCACCAGGCTACCCTCCTCCAGGGCGGCCTCTCCGCCAAAGACAACTAAGTCGCCATTGAGGGTCTCCCCTGATTTCAGGGTGAAGGTGCCCCCGAAGACCACCTTTCCGTCATCGTCGCCCTGGGCGAAGACGGGAAGGGCCAGGGTGAGCGAGATGAACAGGGCCATTACTATCCACATCAACTTCTTCATATTTCTCCCTCCTGTGCACATGGGTTAGCGGACCAACATCTTTTGCTGCTGGCGGCCAAGGGCCAGCCAGGCCCACAGACAGACCAGCATCAGGGCCGGGACCAGACAGCCGTTGATGCCCGCTGTCAGCCAACTGGAGGGCAGGCTGGTGGCCAGCAGCCAGAGGGCCCGCAGGACTGCCTGGCCCACCAGAAGGAGCCGAGCCACGACCTGCACTCCCACGCTCACCACCATCGGCTGCTGGAGCATGATCCAGCCCAGGAGTGCCGATCCGCCCGTGAAGCCGGAGAGGGCCAGGCCCAGCCACAGCCATGAGGCCACGAGGCCCAGGGCCCACCGCCGGCTCTCCCGCTGCCGGAACAATCGCTCCTCGACGCGGAGGGCCAGATCCACGCCAGGAGAGGCCAGCGGCGCTTGCGCCAGAAGGTGGGACACCGATTGCAGGGCCTCCCATTCCGCCTGGCAGGTCAGACAACGGGTCAGATGGGCTTGCAGCTCCCTCTCTTCATCGGCCGGTAGCATTCTATCCAGGGCCAGGGACATCCTCCATTTTGCCTCCTGGCAGTTCATCCCTCTGCCTCCATCTCTCGCCACATCTGGGCCAGCCTCTCCCGAGCCCGGAAGAGCCGTGACTTGACCGCCCCCTCACTGATCCCCACCGTTTCGCCGATCTCCTGGTAGGAAAGATCGTACCAGTAGCGGAGCACCACTGCCACGCGGTGATCGAGCGGAAGACGGGCCAGCATCTCCTGCACCAGCTCCTCCCGCTCTCTCCGATCCACCACCTGCTCCGGCGTGGGCTGCCCACTGCGGAGTGCGTCAGGGGGGAGCGATCCCTCCAGCGAGAGCCAGGTCAGGCTCCGCTTGCGCAACTGGTCAATGCAGTAGTGGGAGGTGATGGAGAGCAGCCAGTTGACGAATTTCCGCCCCGGCTGATAGCTCCTCAGATGCTCATAGGCCCGCAGAAAGGCCTCCTGCGCCGCCTCCTCCGCGGCGGCCGCATCGCCCAGCATGTGGTAAGCCAGGTTGTACACCGGCCGCTGGTAGGCCCGCACCAGATGGCCGAAGGCCCTTTGATCGCCCTGCTGAGACTGGAGGATCCAGTCTCTTTCCCGCTTCATGGAGAGGTCCCGCCCAAATGGAAGGCCAAGGCTACCCTTCCCTTCCCTCATTACTCTATACGGAAGATCGCCCCAAAAGTTTCACTGCCTTGACAACTCGCCACAACAGGGGTATCCTAATGGCTTGAGGAGCCGAAGTGAAGTTCTGAGCCACCAGGGATGCCTATTTAGCCTTAAGGCCACAGGCACAGGAGTTGCCCATGCCCCCACAGACCTATCTCACCATCGAAGGCCCCATCGGAGTGGGAAAGACCGCCCTGGCCCGGTTGCTCCAACCCCAGTTCCAAGCCCAGTTGGTACTGGAAGCCTTCGAGGAGAACCCCTTCCTCAGCGATTTCTACGCTGACCGGGCCACCTACGCCCTCCAGACCCAGCTCTTCTTCCTGCTCAGCCGCTATCATCAACAGCAGCAGATCGGTCGGGTGCTTCGTGACCGGTCCTCGCTCATCAGCGACTATACCTTTGCCAAGGACCGCCTCTTCGCCCAACTCAACCTGCGGGACGATGAGCTGGCCCTCTACGACCACTTGCATGACCTCCTGGCGCAAAACATCCCCGCTCCGAATCTGATAGTCTACCTCTTCGCCGATACGGAGGTCCTGCTACAGCGCATTGCCAGCCGCGACCGGCCCTACGAACGGGAGATGGATCGCGACTATCTGGACGCGGTGCGAAGGGCCTACGTCTCCTTCTTTGGCTCCTATCGGGGAGCGACGGTGCTGCCTATTGACACCAACGAATTGGACTTCGTGCGGAGGCCGCAGGATTTCGATACCATTGCCGGGCGCATCCGCTCGGTGCTGAGGGAGGGCACCTACCAGCGGCCTCTGCCCCATTTCATGCCCACCCTGGAGGAGGTGGATCAGGCCATCTTCAGCCAGGGGCAGCGGCGGCTGGCCGATTTCCAGCGCTGGCACTGGGTCTTCGATGAGGAGCGCGCCTTTGAGAAAGATCTCTATCTCAATTACATCCTCTTTGCCGAGGAAGTGGGTGAACTGGCCCGGGAGCTAACACATCTCTGGCGAGCAGAGAGGCGACTCCGCGGCGAGGGAGCTGGGGTGGAGGAAAGTTTCAGCATCGCCACGGAGCAGCGGAGGCCACAACTGGAAAGCGAGCTGGCGGACTGCCTGGCCTACCTCTTGAAGCTAGCCAACTACCTGAGCATTGACCTGGAGGAGGCTTATCTGACCAAAATGCGGGAGAACGAATCGCGCGACTGGGACCCACGCTTGACTAATAGATCATCTCCTCCCGCACGAAGGCTGCCCTTCGAGGATCACGAGGCCCATTGAAGAACTGCTCCACATCTGTGGTCTCAACCACCCGGCCCTCCAACACCTGTGCCTGATCAGGTGCAGGCAAAAGTGCCACTCCCCGATGAGCAAATTGCAGTGTGCAACCTCCCGTTGGCTAAAACACATGCACCGCCGAGGCCTTGAAAGCAATGTGAACCTCCATCCCCTCCCTCAGCTCCATCTCCTCCAGGGACCTCCTGGTGATCATGCAGACGAAATCCGGAGGGACGCAGACGGTGACGTAAGCGATCGGCCCTCTGTCCGAGATGCCCACGATCCGGCCCCGAAAGGCGTTGCGCGCGCTGGAACGGAGCGGCTCCCGGGAGAGGACGATCTCCTCCGGCCTGACCGAGACGTGCACCGGGCCCTCAAGCTCGGTCACCGCTGCTATGCTCAGCCCATCGAGGGAGACGAGAGTGTGGCCACCCTCCTTGGAGAGCGCCTCGCCCCGGAAGATGTTCCTCACCCCGACGAAGCGGGCCACGAACTCGTTGGCCGGGCGGCGGAAGATGTCCTCCGGCGTCCCCACCTGTACGATCCTGCCCTGCCGCTTCGAATCGCCTACGCATTCCTCCTTAAGGACGGCGATCCGATCGCCCAGCGCCACCGCCTCCTCAAAGTCGTGGGTGACGTGGGCGGTAGTGGTGCCCAACTCCCGGTGGATTCGGCCTAACTCACGCTGCACCCCCTCCCTCGTCTCGGGGTCGAGGGCGCTCAGAGGCTCGTCGAGGAGGAGGAGCCTCGGCCCAAAGACCAGGGCGCGGGCCAAAGCCACCCGCTGGGCCTCGCCGCCGCTCAGCGTCCCCGGCGTACGGTGGAGCAGATGCTCGATGCCCAGCAATCGGCTGATGGCGGCCATGCGCTCCTCGATGTCACCCCGGCTCATCCCCCGCAACCTCAGCCCGAAGGCGATGTTTCCGGCCACGCTGAGGTGAGGAAATAGGGCGTAGTCCTGATAGACGAAGCCGATGCCACGTCGCTCGGGCGGGGCTTGGGTGACGTCCTCGCCGGCCAGGAGGATCCGCCCCCTGCGGGGTTGATGCAGGCCGGCGATGGTCTCCAGGAGCACGGTCTTGCCAGCTCCCGTCGGGCCGAGGACGACGAAATACTCGCCATCAGCGATGTCGAGGTTGATGTCGCACAGGCGAAACTCCTCGAGGTCAACCCACAGGCTTCTGATCTCCACGCCTCTGCCGCCCTTCATGCTCTTCTCCACCCGCCTACCAGCCGCAGCGTGACGAAGGTGGCCAGACAAATCAAGATCATCAACGTCGCTATCGGCCGGGCGTAGTTCAACCCGTAGGACTCGAACCGCTCGTAGAGGAGAACAGGGGCGACCATCGGGTGATAAGCCAGGATGACCACCGCCCCGAACTCGCTGAGCCCCCGGGCCCACATCAAAATCATGCCCGAAAGGATGCTCCGCCAGGCCAGCGGGAAGGAGACGCCCCAGAAAGTCCGCCACGGCGAGGCTCCCAGCGTGCGCGCCACCCTCTCCAAACGCGGGTTCACGCCCTCGAATCCCTGCCGCGCCGCATTCACCAGGAATGAGAGGCTGACGAAGAGCATGGCGATGACGATGCCGGGGAGGGCGGAGATGAACTTGAGGCCCAGTAGGCGGAAGGCCCTGCCCAGTAAGGCACGGCGCCCAAAGGCCATCAGCAGCGCGATGCCGGCCGCCGAGTGGGGGACGACGATGGGGACATCAATGATTCCCTCGACCACCCGTTTGCCCGGAAAATCCGTCCGCGCCAGGAGGTAGGCCAAGGGGACGCCGCAGACGAAGGCGATGGCGGTGGCAACGAAGGAAGCGTAGAAGGTCAATCCGATAGAGCGGCGCACCTCCTCGTCCAGGAGCGTCTGCCAGAGCATGGTCAGGCTGGAGGCGCTGACCGTCCGCAACAGGGGCCAGGCGACGAAAAGGATCAGCAGCGACCCGAGAAATACAAAGGATGTCCGCATCCTATTCGCAAACAGGGCTCGCATGGGCTCGCTCCCTTTATTCTACCAGCGGAGTGCGGACGCAAGTCAGCTTTTGCAGGCTTGCGCCTGCACCTCAATGACCCTAGCTTTCTCTGACCAGCGGTAACAGCGACGCGGGGACTTTCTCCTTGCCACTCCTGGCGACCGGGGGCACGAGGGGTGGCTGACCCTGCTGCTCCATGATGGCCTGCCCCTCTGGGCCGATGAGGAACTTCACGAACTCAAGGGCCAGCTCCGGGCTGGGAGCATTCTTAGGGATGGTCACGCCGTAGACGATGGGCTCACCCGTTTCGGTGACGGTGGTCCCCGGCTCCTTGCCGCTGACCTCCACCCTGGCCTGCTTGTAGAGGTCGGCGTGCTCGACGCAGCACAGGTTTATCTCGTCCGGCAGCTCGACGAATTTCAGGCCGTGCTGCACCGCCACCGAGCGATACTCGAAGGCGTAGTCCATGTCGCCTGACTCCAAGAGGGCGATGAGCTCCACCGCCTTCGGGCGCACGTTCCCCGGCGGGCAGTGCTCATCCAGTTTCCGGTAGAGGCCGGGCACGTTGTAGTGCTTTTCGGCCAACTGCCAGACCATCAAGGTGCGGTAACCACAGGGATCGGCATTGGGGTCGGCGTGGCCGCAGACGACCCCTTCACGGGTGAGGATCTCATACCAGTTGTCGGCGTTGATCTCGTCAGCGCACTTCGAGCGACCGCTGTAGGCGATGACCATGGTGTTGCGGACGAACTGGATGTTCCAATCGGCGAAGTCGGGGATCAGCAGTTCGTTAATGACTGTGTAGTCGGCCGAGACCATGACGTCGGCCTCGCGGCCGAGCTCGCCTATCTTGCGGGCGGCTGTGCGGCTTCCCGACGCCTCCGTCTGGGAGGTCACCCCGGGGTACTTGTCCTGGAAGGCCTCCGCCAGGGCCTTCATGGGCACGGTGAGGCTGCCGGCGTGGAAGATGATGAGTTTGCCTTCCAGGGTGGGTTCAGAAGCAGCGGTTGGTGGTGGAGCGGGGTTGGGCGAGCACCCTGCCAGCAGAGTCAGTGCCAGTGTTAAGGTCAAGGATATTCGCTTCTTCATTGACCCGTTATCTCTTCCACCTCCGGTCGGTCGAGAAGAATGGCCGTGACTACATCACCACTGTCGAAGTGAGCACGACCGGCCGGCAGCACGAGCAGCCCATTGGCCCCCACCAGGGAGCGCAGCCGTCCTGAGACCTGGAGGCCGGTTGTCTCGGCCCAGTAGACTCCCTCCCGCTCGGTGACGACGGCGCGCTGGAATTCGACGCGGGCGGGCTGATGATGGATAGGATGTTGCAGCACCACTTCGGCACGGGGACGGTGCAGTCGGGTGTGACCCTGCATCTTGCGCAGCGCGGGGCGGACGTAGAGCTCGAAGGACACCAACGAGGACACAGGGAAGCCGGGCAGCCCGAAGATGAGCTTCTCCCCCACCGTAGCGAAGGTGAGGGGCTTTCCCGGTTTCTGGGCCACCCGTCCAAAGTGCACACTGCCTAGCTCCTCCAGGAGGGGCTTGACCAGATCCTTCTGCCCCATGGAGACCCCACCCGAGGTGAGGAGCACGTCGGTTTCCTCCAGAGCCTCCACGATGAGGCGGCACAGTTCTCTCTCCTCGTCTCTGGCGTGACCCGACCATACGACATCCGCCCCGGCCCAGCAAGCCGCCGCCCGGAGCGCGTGGCGGTTGCTGTCACGGATGAGCCCCGGCCCGAGGGGCTGGTCCGGCTCCACCAGCTCATCGCCGGTGGTCAGCACTGCCACCCTTGGGCGGCGGTAGACCTGAACTCGCGTGCGGCCTATGGTGGCCAGCAGCCCTATCTCCGGCGGTCCGAGGGAAGTCCCGGCGGCCAACACCTGCTCCCCGGCGGCCAGGTCCTGCCCCACCGGACGGATATCCTGCCCGGGCTGCACTCGCCGAAGCAACCGCACGCACCCTTCGGCCTCCTCCGCGCGCTCCACCATCGCCACGGCGTCGGCACCCTGGGGCAGGGGAGCGCCAGTCATGATGCGCACCCCCGTTCCGGCCTCAACCACGACGCCGGTGGTGGACCCAGCCATCTGCTCTCCGATGATCCTCCGCCAGACGCTCCTGTCCGCAGCGATGACAGCGAAGCCATCCTTTGCTGAGGCGGGGAAGGCGGGCATGTCCTCCAGGGCAACCAGCTCCTCAGCCAGCACCCGGCCCAGGGCCTCCTTAAGCCCCACCCGCTCGGTGCTTAACACCGGTGTGTGCTCCAGCACAATGCGCAGCGCCTCCTCAGGAGGAATCATGGGGTAGTCGGCCATCATCGCTCCCTCTCCCGGAGCGTCTTCGTCGCCGCCACCAGACCGAAGCAGCCGGAGAGCATCATGTCGCCGTGGGGGATGGCCATGTAGTAGCCCAGAGGTGCGGCCAGGGCCCGGTTGGGGCCGGTCACGGCCACAAATTGGGAGGTTTCTGGGCAATCGGGATGGACAAAGGCCCCGTGGCCCTTGTCGGCGAAGACCTCATCGTTGGAGAGTGCCCCCCTGCGTAGGCGGGCCACGTAATCCGCCAGTTTCTCCGTTGACATGAGCACTGTATGATGCTCAAACAGCCCCCAGATGCGCTCATCCTGCAGCAGTACCCCTACCGTGTGCACGTTACCCACGTTGAGCGCGATCAGCCCTTCCTCCTCGTGGGCGGCCACCTTGGGATCCTGCAGTGCACCCCAGATGGCCGCCGCACTGGTGTCCATCATCAGCGCTCCGGGCGCATCCTCCTGCACCGCTCTCATGCGGGTCAGGTATGAGGGCACTTCATCGTAGATCAAGTCCAGCAGGTCCCCTCCCTCCTCCACGAACCCTCGCCAGTGCTGGAAGCGGAAGCGCCTCTGGCTGCCCGTGAGAGTTTCGCCGTGATCCTGCACCGCAATGGCGACTGTATCCGGCAGCTCCATCCCGAAGGGGGCCAACATGCTCCGCAATGTTTCCAGATCCACATCCCGTGTGCGCAGGGTGAGCAGTCCCTCGTCGCCAGGGGGTCCCTGGACGATCTCGATCCCCAACTCGCGCACCTGGTCGAGGTTGTCGCGCTCTGTCTTGGCCGCACGCGGCGTGGCGTAGACCCTGTAGCCGGCCTGGATGTGCCGCTTCATAGCGCTGACGCAGGGCCCACCGCCCATGAGGTTGCCGGTCAGGAAGGCGGGCCGACCCTCCTTCGTCGCCCGCTCAATGCTCCGACCCAGTACCCTGGTCCAGGAGGGCAGCACCAGCTTGATGCAGTTCTCCATGGGCTGTCCCTCCTCGTAGAGGAGGATGTCCTGAGTGCCCGCGCCGACGTCAATGGTCAGAATGCGGCTGGTGTCGCGCTTCACAGGATCATCCCCTCCGGCCAGTCCAACATGAGCACCTGAACCCTCTCCCCAGCCGCCAACTCCCCCCGCTCCTCCGTGATGACCGCCAGCCCATTGGCCTGCACCATGGAGTTGAGGATGCCCGAGCCCTGTGGGCCGGTCAGGCGGGCGTAGTAATGCCCACCCTCTTTCCACACTCGAACCCGCAGGAAATGGCGGCGGTTGTCCTTCCGCGCAATGGCATCCTCCATAACCGCCTCGATAGTTGGCTTGGCCCACTCTTTGCGGCCCAGCATCTTGAGGATAGCTGGTCGGGCGAAAAGCTCGAAAGAGATCATAGCTGCCACAGGATTGCCCGGCAGTCCCAGCAGCGGGACCTCGCCGATTTGCCCAAAGGCCAGAGGTTTGCCCGGCTTCATGTTTACCCACCAGAAGTGGATCTCCCCCTGGGCGGCCAGCACTTCCTTGACCACGTCAAAATCACCCACCGACACCCCGCCGGAGGTGAGGAAGAGATCAACCCCCTGCTCCAGCCCCCCTCGGATCTTGGCCGAAAGCTCCTCCCGGCGGTCGCGGGCGATGCCCAGAAGCAGCGGCACACCGCCGTAACACAGCACCTGCGCCGCGTTGGAGTAGCTATTGGCATCGTGGATCTTTCCCGGAGCCAGGGCGTAATCAACGGGAATCACCTCTTCGCCTGTGGCCAGGATAGCCACCCGAGGCCTGCGAATGGCCAACAACTCCGCACGGCCCAGGGCGGCCAACATGCCTATCTCTTGGGGGCGTAGCAGCGTGCCTTGAGGGAGGATTAACTCCCCACGGCGCACATCCTCCCCTGCTCGGCGGATGTTGCGTCCCCGCCGCACCTCTTCTAGGATCTCAACCACATCACCGTCACGCCGGGTCCTCTCGAAGCGGATGACCGTGTCGCCTCCCTGGGGAATGGGCGCACCAGTCATAATGCGCACCGCTGTGCCAGGCTCGACGGCCCGCTGGAAGGTGTAACCTGCGGCGAGGTTTCCGATGATGCGCAGCCGCACTGGATGGTCATGGCTGGCCCCACTGGCATCCTCAGCGCGGATGGCATAGCCATCCATGGCAGAGTTGTCCAGGAGTGGAATATCCATGTCAGCACAAACATCCTCGGCCAACACCCGCCCCAGCGCCTCCAGGATGGGCACCCGCTCCGGCTCCAGTGGCCGCACCAGGGCCAGCACTCGTTCCTGTGCCTCCTCGACGCTGAGCAGGGGGTAGACATCAGCTAGCTTCTCATTCACAAACGCCTCCGTGGTGTCTCATTGACCTGTTGCCCGTTGACTCGTTACTCTCTTGATGCTCCAGCTCCTCCCCCCTGAGCATCTGCAGGGCGTGGGGCAGGATGGGGGTCAGCACCTCCATCCCTTCGCGCACCGCCCTGGGGCTGCCCGGCAGGTTGATGATCATCGTCCGGCCACGGATGCCAGCGACGCCGCGAGAGATGACGGCCAGCGGCGTCTTCCTATATCCCTCCATACGCAGTACTTCGGCCAGCCCTGGCACCTCCCGTTCGATCACCTGCAGCGTGGCCTCGGGGGTCACATCGCGCGGCGCGGGTCCGGTCCCCCCCGTGGTGATAATCAGCTCCACACCCTGCTCATCGGCCAGACGGGTGAGCAGCCTCCGTATCTGATCTTCTTCATCGGGGATGATGGCGTAGTGGACGATCTCTGCTCCCATCGCGCGCAGCATTTCCTGTAGCAGTGGCCCACTGAGGTCTTGGCGGAGGCCAGCGGCTCCCTTATCGCTGACGGTGATCACTGCAGCACGGATCATGGCCCTCCTCCCAATCAAAAATCGGCGCTCCTCTGGAAACCTGCCTGGTCAAGGAGCACCGATTGACGGATGACGAAAACAGCCGTCGTTCTCCTTTCCAAGCACGGGGGGCGGCGGCGTTTCCACCGCTGCCGTTGGGTCCAACAACGGAGGAAAGAATTAGACGGACTGGACAAAAGAATTGGACAGACTTGACAACGGAGTCCGTCCGTTGAATTCTCTTGTCCGTTGTTGGCCACTGCGGCCATGCGCCATGGGACGGCGGGTCCTTTAGGATTACATGGCTCGGAGAACGGATGATGAAGTTGATGATTCAATTGTACATTGATTGGGCCAAAGGTGCAAATCCTGCTGGCCCCACTCTCACTCTCTTCGTCCCAGCCGTGAAGCGCAAAGCGAATCACAATCATGCTCCACGCTCAGCGCCCCACGCTCCACGAACCACCCCTTGACGCCCACCCATTTCGCTGTACAATGGCCTTGGTTTGGGTAAGTCAGACGAAGGGAGTGCCCAGCACGTCCTCGACGGCAGCACCTCACCATTTGGTGGCCATGCTGTTAGTGACCAGAAAGGAGTTCCTCCGAGCGCTGGACGGGCTGAGGCCCTCTGAGGCCGAGATACGTATCGCTGGGCTCAATTGCATCGCCTGGATCGCAGGACATATGGCCTGGCAGGAGAGCCTCTTCTGGCTGAAATGGGGCCAGGGACAGGCCGTGCCAGAGCGACTGCGGCCCTTTGCCACCGGACGTCGGGGTTTCGTCCCTGAGTACAGACAGGTGTTGGCTGACTGGCACGAGATCGCAAGAGCGACAGAGCCCTTCCTGCGAGGTCTCGATCACGAGCGCCTTCAGCGTCACTTCGTCAGCGAGGACCCCAAGGTGCGGGACTTGCGGGCAGAGGAGAACGCGGGGACACTCCTCACCCGGTGCATCATGCACTACTGGTCCCATATCGGCGAGATTGCATGCATACGCTCGCTGCTGGGGCACAGAGCGCCGCAGTTTGTGGGCTCACTGGAGGGCTGTCGCTACGGATAGAGATAGATTCTCAACTACATCCTCTCACAGCGAACGCTGGATCTCGTCCAGCACGGCTCGCGCATCCGGCACGAAGCCGAAGAAGCCCTCAAGCCTCTCGCAGACGTACTCGGGGCAGTGAGCGCAGTTGGCAAGGCCGCGTCCCGCGCCACAGGCGCGGATCTCACAGTCGTACCAGTGACCGCAATGCTGCTCGCTGTCGGCCACGCAACCGTCGCAGATGACGGACTCAACGGTGATATCGGGTGCGTTGTACTCCTCTCGCCACTGTGCAGCCACCTGCTCCAGTGCGGCGCGGTCATCCGCCTGGGTGGCAATGTAGGCTGAGCAGTCGGTGCATACCAGCCCACAGAAAGAAACCATGCGATCCATCAGATTCCTCCTTTGAGTGAGTAATGGTAGCTTATCGCTAGGTCGGAGCGGACTCTCCGAAACGCTCGATGTACTCTAACGACTGATGCCGAAAATAGGTGTTGTACAGCTCGGCGTAATGGCCGCCTTGAGCCAGCAACTGATCGTGCGTGCCCTCTTCGATGATGCGGCCATGATCCGTGACCACGATCCGGTCGGCGTGCTTGACGGTGGACAGGCGGTGGGCAATGACAATGGCCGTCCGGTCGCGCATGATGGTCTCCAGTCCCTCCTGAATCTGCGCCTCCGTGAAGGGGTCCACACTGGCCGTCGCTTCGTCCAGGATAAAGATGGCCGGGTCTTTGAGCAGCACACGCGCCAGGGCGACCAGTTGCCGCTGCCCCATGGAGAGGTTGGCCCCCCGCTCGCCCACATCGGTGTTCAGTCCGTCCGGCAGGTCGGCCAGCCAGTCGCCGTTGCTGATGTGCATAGCTGCCTGGCGCACCTGCTCGTCGGTCGCTTCCGGTCGGCCGTAGCGGATGTTGTCTCCCACGGTGCCAGAGAAAAGGAAAGGCTCCTGAGGAACCAGCCCAATGTGTTGGCGGTACTGGGCCAGGTCCAGGCGGCGGATGTCGCGGCCGTCAACGAGCAGTTGCCCCTCCTGGAACTCATAGAAGCGCGCGATGAGCCGGGCCACGCTGCTTTTGCCCGCGCCGGTGTGGCCCACCAGCGCCACCGTCTCCTGGGGGCGGATGTCCAGCGTAAAGTTGGGCAGCACGATCTCCCCGTCGTTGTAGCTGAAGGCAAGATGCTGAAACGTCACCCGCCCATCTACCCCGTCCACCGGCTCGGCGGCCCTCTGAACCACCCTGGGCTCAGCGTCAATCAGGGCAAACACCCGCTCTGCGGCGGCCAGTCCGTCCTGAAACTGGCTCCAGAAGGACGCGATACTCATGAGCGGCCACCAGTAAAACCCCACCGCCTGCATGAACAGATACCAATTGCCCGGGCTCACTGCCCCGCCCCGGGTCGCCAATCCGCCGGCGTAGACCAGTGCCGCCACACCCAGGCCGGAGGCGAACCCCATGACCGGCCAGATCGTATTGAGCGTGATGCCACGCCGCAGCCCCACTTGATAGCCCTGACTGTTGTTAGTGTCAAAGGTGGCATAAATGGCGTGTTCCTGCCGAAAGCTCTTGGCCACCATGATGCCGCTGATAGACTCCTGAATCTGGGCGTTGATTTTGGCCGTCACCCGTCGAGCTTGCTGGGTGACCCTCCGCGCGATGCGCCGGAAGCTAAGCGCGATGGCAACCGCAATCGGTGTCATGCCCAACAGCAGCAATGTCAGCCAGAGGTTGATGGTGAACAACCACCCGGAAAGGATAACGACCAACAACACCTGGCTGAGCAGGTCCATGACCAGGGTGGCGACTGCGGAGAAGTCCTGCGTGTCCGACGTGACGCGGCTGACGATTTTGCCAGAGGGGTGTTCGTCGAAGAAGGAGAGGTCGTGCCCGATGGTGGCGTGAAAGACATCGTCCCGCAGCTTGAGGACCACATTTCCCACCAGCCGGGCGGAGAACAGTTGTCGTATGTAGTTAAAGACCCAGGCGGCCACGCCCAGCAACAGCACGCCGCCTGCCATGAGCAGCATGGCCTCGACCGAGGGCGTTTCCGCCACGAGGTCAATGGCCTTGGAGATGAGGATGGACCCGCCGGTTCCGGCCGCCGAGTTCAGCACGAGCATCACCGCCACGAGGATCATCTGCCGAGTGTATGGCTGGAAGTAGCTGATGATCCGGCTCAGTAGTTCCCGGTCGCTGTAATTGCGGTCGTAGGCCTCGGCATCGAGGCCGTCTAGTATGAAGCCCATAGCACTTACTCCGAAAACGGTGACGAAGCACCAAGGATTGACGAAGGACCAAAGACGAAGGACAAATGGCTGTGCCTCTGTCTTTCGTCCCTGGTCATTTGTCGTCAGTCATACTTTGCAAAAATACGCCGATAGTCCGCCGAGCGCTCCATCAACTCCTCGTGCGTTCCCTGATCCACCAGCTCACCCCGGCGCAAGACCAGGATACGATCGGCCCAGCGGATCTGGCTGAGCCGATGGGTGATGACAAAGGTGGTACGCTGGCGGCTGATGCGCCGCATGGCCTGCTGAATCTGGTCTTCGGTAGCGCTGTCAATGGCACTGGTGCTATCGTCCAGGATCAGTATGCGGGGATTGGTGAGAAAGGCGCGGGCGATGGCGATGCGCTGCCGCTCTCCGCCAGAAAGGGTCACGCCGCGCTCGCCGACCTCGGTGCCGTAGCCGCCGCCAAAGCTGGTGATGAACTCGTGTGCCTGGGCTTCGCAGGCCGACTGTTTGATCTCCTCTTGGCTGGCGTCAGGACAGCCAAAGGCGATGTTTTCGGCCAGGGTGCGAGAGAACAGAAACACATCCTGCTCGATGGTGGAGATCTGCGAACGGAGCGATTCCAGGTTTCAATCACGCACGTCCACGCCATCCACCAGCACCCGCCCCCTATGGGCATCGAAGATGCGGTTGATGAGCTGGGTGAGGGTAGTTTTGCCGGACCCGGTTTGCCCCACGATGGCGATCGTCTCCCCCGGCCGGGCGGCAAAGCTGATATTTTTCAGCGCGAGGTTGCCATTGTGACTAAAGCTGACATCCTCAAACACCACCTCTCCTCGGAGAGGCTTAGAGACGCCGGCCTCGTTTTCGTCCAGCTCCGTCTCGGTGTTGATCATTTCCAGGATACGCTCGGCGCTGGCAACGCCCAACTGCACCAGGTTGAAGGTGAAGATAGAGATGAAGGTGGGAAAGCGAAGCGTGCCCATCAGCCCCATAAAGGTGACCACCTGGCCCAGGGTAATGGTGCCCCCTCGCCACAGCAGAAGTGCATGCAAGAACCCGCCAGCCCAGGTCAGGGTGAACACCAACATCGGCAGGTAGCGGGCCTGGATTTCCCCCTGCCGCACAAAATAGTCGCGGAACAGGCGGGCATTGCGGGCAAATCTCTCCCGCTCGTGTCGTTCCTGGGCATTTGCTTTGACGACCTCAATCCCGGCAATCGCCTCCGTTAGTTCAGCGTTCATCTTTCCAAATTGCTCTCGGCGGGCCATGCTGACCGGCTTGAGGCGGCGGTTGTAGTCGGCCACCGTGATGGCCCACAGGACGACGAAGATGGACGGGACGAGCAACAGCTTGGGTTGGAGCCGGCCGATCAGAACGATGGGGACGACGACCGACATCAGCGAGTCAACGATCAGCCCCAAGCCGGGGCTGAACATCAGGTTGAGCATGCGCACATCGTTGGTCGCGCGGGCCATGATGTCCCCGATCCGCTGCCGGCCGTGAAAGGTCTGGCTCTTGCCCAGCAGACTGACATAGAGCTCGTCGCGGGCGTCCCGCTCAATACGTTGTGCCAGAAATTCGACGGCGAAGTTGAGCATTATGCCTGTGACGCTTTGCGCAGTGGTCGACCCCATCACCCTCAATGCAAGCATCAGCAACTCGGTCGGGCGCCAGCCAGGTGTGGTGATCAGGTCAAATCCCTGGCCGATAAAGACCTGGATGTAGCTGTAAGTCAGGTTAGCCAGGGCGGCCCCCAGGATCGCAGCCAGCGGGAAAAAGGGGTAGCGCATCAGGTGAGAAATGATCCAGCGCACCGGCCCGGAGCGATTGTAATGATATTCGTTCTCTAGCCTAAACTCCCTCTTGGTCAACGAACTCTTCATCCCCTTCTGCAGGACAGTGCCCTGCACTTGAAGGTCTCCTATTCTCTACAACGAATGCCAGATCTGGTCCAGCACAGCCCCCGCATCGGGCACGAAGCCGAAAAAGTTCTCCAGCCTCTCACGGGCGTAGTCAGCGCAGTGGGCACAATTGGCGACACCCCGTTCCACACCACAGGCGCGGATCTCGCACATGGAGCAGTAGCCACTCAGCCGCCCGCTGTCATCTCCCAGACAGCCGTCGCAGATGACGGACTCAGCGGTGGTGATGCCAGGCACGTTGTACTCCTCCCGCCATTTCGCAGCCGCCTTCTCCAACGCAGCATGGTCGTTCGCCTGCGTAGCGATGTAGGCCGGGCAGTCGGTGCACACCAAGCCACAATGGGTAATGATTCTATCCATCAGATTTCCTCTTCACTTTGAAGGCTCTATCCATCGTCGAATGGGCAGCACTAGGGTCGTGAGGGAATGGTGCATGCTCAACGGCACGGGGCGTCAGTTAGGCTCGAGGAGCTCGAGCGGGGATGCGTTTTTCGAAGCGGATACCGTCGGGCCCATCTTTTCCGACCTCGACAAAGCCCACCTTCTTGTAGAAATGACGTGTGCGACGGTTCCAGGCAGGCGTTCCCAGAGTCCATTTCTTGGCCAGCGGGAACTCTTTCCACAGGAACTCAAAGGCCTGTGCGCCGATGCCTTGGTGCTGAAAGTCAGGATCTATGAAGATCCGACCCAACTCATAATGTCGAGTCCCTTTGCGAAAGACGATGATCCCGCCGATGATCTGATCGGCGGTCAGTATCTTGTAGTACTGGCCCACTCGCATCATCCGCCTTTGCCAATGTTCAGAATTGTATCCGGGAGGTCCCCCTATCCCTGGAGCCCCACAGTGTATATCGCTGTGAAACGCGCGTTCTGATATCTGGGATAGCGTGCTGGCATCTCTTGGCTTTGCCTTTTCAAATCGGATCATGTCCTGCCTTCGTTCCATTCATCTCGTTATATTGAGCAGCCTAGAGCACCTGTTTCAGGAACTGCCCGGTGTAACTCTGCTCCATCTGCATCACCGACTCGGGTGTCCCCTGGGCGATGATGTAGCCGCCGGCATCACCTCCCTCGGGCCCCAGGTCAATGATCCAATCGGCGACTTTGATGATATCCGGGTGGTGTTCGATAATGATCACCGTGTTGCCCCGGTCCACCAGCTGATTGAGGACCTTCAGCAGCTTGTCCACGTCGGCGGCGTGGAGTCCGACGGAGGGCTCATCCAGGATGTAGAGCGTCTGGCCAGTGGACACTTTGGACAGCTCGCGGGAGAGCTTGATCCGCTGCGCTTCGCCGCCGGACAGCGTGGGCGAGGGTTGGCCCAGTTTGATGTAGCCCAACCCCACATCCTGCAGGGTTTTCAACTTGCGCTTGATGCGCGGCATGTTTCCAAAGAACTCCATCGCCTCATCCACGGTCATATCCAGCACGTCGGCTATTGTCTTGCCCCTGTATCGGACCTGAAGTGTCCCCCGATTGTAACGCTTGCCCTTGCAGACATCGCACTTGATGTAGATGTCGGCCATGAACTGCATCTCGATCTGGATGGTGCCCTGTCCTCTGCACGCCTCGCAGCGCCCCCCCTTCACGTTAAAGGAGAAACGCCCCGGATCATAGCCCCGCACCTTGGCCTCGGGCAGGCTGGCGAAGAGGTCGCGGATGGGGGTGAAGAGAGTCGTGTAGGTGGCCGGGTTGGAGCGCGGGGTGCGGCCGATGGGCGATTGATCAATGTTGATCACCTTGTCCAGGTGTCGCACTCCCAGGATGTCGTCGTGATCGCCAGGCCGTTGGCGGGCATTGTGCAAAATCTGCGCCAGCCGCTTGTACAAAATCTCCACCAGCAGTGTGGATTTCCCTGAGCCAGACACGCCGGTGATACACACGAACTTCGCCAGTGGGATGTGCACCTCAATGTCCTTCAGGTTGTGCGCCCGCGCACCCTTGATCACGATCTCCGAGCCATTGCCGTCCCGACGGTGGGCCGGGATGGGCACTATTCGCCTACCGGAGAGATACTGGCCAGTGATGGACTCCGGAGTGTTGAGGATTGTCTCCAGCGGCCCGGCGGCCACAACGTATCCTCCCTTTTCCCCCGCCCCGGGCCCCAGGTCCACGATGAAGTCGGCGGCCCGGATGGTGGCCTCGTCGTGCTCCACGATGAGCAGGGTGTTGCCCAGATCGCGCATCTGTTTCAAGGTGTGGATCAAGCGCGCGTTGTCCCGCTGATGGAGTCCAATGGTAGGCTCGTCGAGGATGTAAAGCACGCCCACCAGTTGAGAGCCGATCTGAGTCGCCAGCCGGATGCGCTCCGCCTCGCCACCAGAAAGCGACCCCGAGGTGCGATCCAGGGTCAGGTAGTCCAACCCCACGCTGACCATGAAATTCAGCCGGTTCCTGATCTCCTTGAGGATCTGACGGCCGATAGCCCACTGGCGCTCTGTCAAGGGTGATCCGGCCGGCACCTGGGCCACATCCCGCTCCTCACCGGGTGGCGCATGGGCCGCCTCGCCGCACAGGTGGTCCACCCACTCCAGCGCCTCGGTGACCGACATGTGGCTCACCTGGGCGATGTTGGTGCCATCACCTGTGCCTGCGCAGGTACAGGCAATCGTCACCGCTAGGCTCTCCGGCTTGAGCCGAGTGCCACTGCAGGAGGGGCAGGGGTGATAGGTCATATACCCCTCGATCTTGCCCCGGGTATAGTCGGAACTGGTCTCCTGATAGAGCCGTTGCAGATGGGGGATCACCCCCTCATAGTAGGTCATGTACCGGCGCACACGTCCGCGACGGTTCCGGTAGGAGATGGGAATGCGCTCCTCGCCAGCGCCGTAGAGGATAACATGCTGTTGCTGGAGTGTCAGTTCCCTGAAAGGCACATCCAGGGGGAGGTCCAGGTAGTCACCCACTGACTGCAAGAGCTGTGCGTAGTAGCCATCTCCCCGACCCGGCCTCGACCAGGGGGCGATGGCACCCTCTTTGAGACTCAGATCCGGGTTGGTCACCACCAAGTGGGGGTCAATTTCCATGGTCGTGCCCAGCCCCTGACAGTCAGGGCAGGCTCCGTGAGGGCTGTTGAAGGAGAAACTGCGGGGCTCCAGCTCGGCGAAGCTGCGGCCGCACTGGGGACACGCGAAATGCTCGGAGAAGAAGAGGTCCTCCGGCGGATTGGCAGAGACGTTGCACACGATGAGGACACCGTCGCCCAGCCGCAGCGCCGTCTCTACTGAGTCGGTCAGCCGGGTGCGGAAGTCGTCGTCACCTGAGCGCACCACCAGCCGGTCAACCACCGCCTCGATGGTGTGCATCTTGTAGCGGTCGAGGAGGATCTCCTCGTCCACATCGCGCACCACACCATCCACCCGCACGCGCACATAGCCGACCCGTCGCACGTCCTCGAACACGGCCTGGTGGTGTCCCTTGCGATCCTTGACCAGGGGGGCCAGGATCATGATGCGGGTCCCCTCGGGCAGGGTCAGGACCGCCTCCACGATCTGCGCCGCCGACTGCTGGCTGATGTCGCGTCCGCACTCCGGGCAGTGGGGGACGCCGATGCGGGCGTAGAGCAGCCGCAGGTAGTCGTAGATCTCGGTCACTGTGCCCACTGTGGAGCGGGGGTTGTGGCTGACCCCCTTCTGATCAATGGAGATGGCCGGCGAGAGCCCCTCGATCTGATCAACGTCCGGCTTCTCCATCTGCCCCAGGAACTGGCGGGCGTAGGCGGACAGCGACTCCACGTAGCGGCGCTGCCCCTCGGCGTAGATGGTGTCGAAGGCCAGCGACGATTTGCCCGAGCCGGATAGCCCGGTTATGACCACAAACTTGTTGCGGGGAATCTCGACGGTGATGTTCTTCAGGTTGTGCTCTCGTGCTCCCCGCACGATCAGCTTATCCTGTGCCATGCCAATCGCTCACTCTGAACCCCCAAGCTGAACCCCGAAGGAGTAACCTTTTATTCTATCACCAAAATGGTCATCCGGCAAAAACGATCCGGAGTGTGAATGCAAGTCCGCCTTTACGGAGCCGAGAGCAAGCTTGCGCTTGCACTCCAGGCAAAGCGGCCATCCGGCAAGAACAATCCGCGGGTCAAGCCGCGGATTGGAGGATGGGTGGCTGGCAGGGGGGAAAGCGATTACCGCTGCCCATACTTCTCCACATATCGCTGGTGGGCCCTTTCCACCTCCTCCGGCGGGATCTCCTCCGGCTGGCCCAGCAGCAGGGCAAAGTGTACAGTACGTGCCACATCCTCCACCATCACTGCCGCTTTGGTCGCGGCGGTGGGAGTGGGACCGATGGTGAAGATGCCGTGGTTCTTGATGAGGATGGCTGGTGAGTCCCCGATGGCCCGCACGATCTCCTGGCCGATCTCCTCCCCGCCGATCCTGCAGTAGCTCCCACAGGGGATGGGCCCCCCGAACCCGTCGGCCATGGCGGTGAGGTACACGGGGATGGGACGGCCCAGGGCGGCGAAGGCGGTGGCGTAGGGGGAGTGGGTGTGGACCATGCCCCCCACATCGGGACGATGGCGGTACACGTAGAGGTGGGTGGCCGTGTCCACCGAGGGCTTCAGGTCGCCCTCCACGACGTTGCCCTCCAGGTCAACCACCACCAGGTCCTCCGGCTGCATGGTCTCATAGCGCACCCCGCTGGGTTTGATGACCACCAGGTCCGTCTCGATATCGCGACCGCTCACGTTGCCGCTGGTCCAGGTCACCAGCATGTTTTTGGGCAGCTCCAGATGCATCTGCCATACTTCATGGCGCAGTTCCTCCAAAAGCATCTCTACTCCTTCTAACCACAAAGGACACAAAGATTTCTTTGTGCTCTTGGTGATCTTTGTGGTGATCATGGTAACAACAGGATCTTACCCGCCTGGCCAGATTTGGCCAGCGCCAACGCCTGGGCATACTCCTCCAGTGGGAAGCGGTGAGTGATGACCTGACGGGGATCGAACCGGCCGGAGGCGATGATGTCCATCATCTGGTACCAGGTCTCCCACATGACCCGGCCCGTCACACCGTACACCTTGGCCTCGCGGTAGATGATGTCCGAGGTGGGATTGAGGGTGACATCGCCCCCCAGCCCTACCAGCGACACGCGTCCACCTTTGCGCAGGATCTGGAAGCACTGGCGCGTGGCTGCCGCACTGCCGCTGAGCTCCACTGAGACATCCAGGCCCCGACCCCCGGTCCGCTCCCGAATGATCCCCTCCACCTCCTCCTTCAGGGGGTTGACCACGAGGGCCTCTGGAAACAGCCGCCGGGCCAACTCCAGGCGGTAAGGGGCAATCTCCAGGGCGAAGACCTGACTTGCGCCCGCGGCCAGGGCGGTGCCCACGGCGAAGAGGCCAATGGGCCCGCAGCCGAACACGGCCACGCTTCGCCCGTCCACCCGATCCACCAGCACCCCATGTACCCCCACCCCCATCGGCTCCAGCACAGCCCCCAGCTCCGGATCGGTGTCGGGCGACAGCACCCAGGCGCAGCTCTCGGGGAGCAGGGCGTAGTCGGCGAAGGCGCCGTCGGTGTGCACGCCGATGATCTGCATGTCCTCGCAGATGTGCATGTTGCCGGTCATGCATTGAAGACACCGCTCGCAGGGGATGTGGGTCTCGGTAGCCACCAAATCGCCCACCTTCACCCGGCGCACCTGATCGCCCACCGCCACCAGCTCCCCGCAGTACTCGTGACCCAAGATCATGGGCGGCTTCACGCGCGCCTGAGCGTAGTCAGTCCACTCGTTGATGTGGATGTCAGTGCCGCAGATGGCCGCTGCCTTCACCTTCACCAGCAAATCGCGAGGGCCGGGCTCGGGCACATCCACTTCCACCAATTCGGCCCCTGGCCCGGGCCCCATTTTCATCACCGCTCGCATTTTCGCCATGTCCCACTCCTTCCTTCGTTACTCATTGCCTCGTTGACTCACCGCCTCACCTTGCCGTCCACCCCCCATCCACGAAGAGGATCTGGCCGGTGATGTAGGCCGAGGCGTCGGAGGCCAGGAAGACCACCGCACCGGCCAGGTCCTCTGGTACGCCGGGGCGCTTCATCGGGATGCGGGAGCGGATGTACTCGCGGAACTTGGGGTCCTGAAACAGGGGCTCGGTCATGGCGGTGCGGTAGTAGCCGGGGGCCACGGCATTGACCCGCACGCCGTAGGGTGCCCACTCCGAGGCCAATCCTTTGGTGAGCTGACCCACGCCCCCCTTGGAGGCGCAGTAGGGGATGATGTTGGGGAAACCGAAGGTCGTGGTCAATGAGGCCACGGTGATGATGCTGCCACTTCCCTGCTCGATCATGACCCGGCCCGCCGCCTGGCAGGTAAAGAACACCCCCTTGAGGTTCACTGCCATCACCCGGTCCCAATCCGCCTCGGCGAAATCGAGGGCCGGGCCTCGGATGTTGATCCCGGCGGCGGGGATGAGGATGTCAAGGTGGTCAAAGCGACCCAGGGTGTGCTGGACCAGGGCCTTGATCTGTGCTACTTGGGTCACGTCGGTGGGCCTGACCAGTGCCTCCCGGCCCAGGGCGCGCACCTCTTCCGCTGTCCGCTCCAATCCCTCCACACCTCGCGCTGCCAGGGCTATGTCCGCTCCCGCCTGGGCCAGTGCCAGGGCCATGGCCTTTCCCAGCCCTCGGCTGGCGCCAGTGACGAGGGCCACTTTGCCGGTGAGATCAAAGGCCGGCGGGTTCATAGCTTCTCCTTCTCCAATGGATAGGTCCCCAGTTCCGCCACCAGCTCCGTCACCCGCTGGATGCGCTCCAGCGAGCAATCGGTGGGCACGTTGTCGCCGGTGCCCAGGATGAAATGATCGCCGGGCGCGGCTTCGCGGAGCACCTGGCGCACGTGAGCCTCGAACTCCTCCTCCGGCACGAAGACCGACATCATGGTGGAGGCGATACCGCCCCAGATGGTGATCCGGTCGCCCCACACCGCTCGGGCATCGGCCACGCTGATGTGGGTCATGGGCGGTGGGGTGAAGGCCTCGGCGATATCGAAGCCAGACTCCAAGATCAGTTCCATCAGCCCATCGTTGTGGCCGTCGGTGTGGGTGCAGACCACTTTTCCCGCCGCGTGAACCGCGCCCGTGAAGTGCTGGAACCAGGGCAGGAAGAACTTTTCGTAGATGGGCGGTGGGGTGAGCTGGGTGTCGTAGTTGCCGTCGTGACGGATGATGCGGGCTGGGGACTCGACGGCGAACCGGAGAATCTGTTCCCCCTGCTCGGTGAGCGCTTCGAGCAGTTCCTCGATCTGGCGGGGATGATCGTACAGCTCATAGTAGAAGTTCTGATAGCCGGTGAACTCGCGCATAATGCGATGGGCCGGACAATCGCTGGAATCAGCCATAGCCACCCCATCTTCGCCGATGGACTCCTCGTAGGCCAGGAATTCCTCAGGGGTGGGGATCAGTTTGGTGTGCTCCACCATGAAGAGCACAGGCCCGTAGTCCTCGCGCTGCTCGATCAGGTGGCCCAGCTCCCGCCCACGCACCCCCTGTCGCTCCAGGTCTGGGGTGATGCGGAAGCGCGTAGACACGGTGCCCACCGGCGTTTCGTACTCCGTCAGCGTCTCGTGGCCTTTGGTGCGCACCCGCACCTCGACGCCGCACAGCTCGCTGCGGTAGAGTGGCCCCCGATTGCCCTTGATGCCCATCCCCAGGTCGCGGGTGAGGTCAAAGAAAGAGCGGCCCCGGTATCTCTCTGGCAGCCGACCATCACGTTTAGCAGCCTCGTACCACAGCTCCCAGCGTGGGGCCCAGGGGATGCGGTCCATTGGTTCCCCTCGGATGGCGGCCCAGATCCGTTCACGATGGGTCATGGTGCCCTCCTACCGGCGGCGGTCCCACACCTGGAGGTTGACCAGTTGGGCCAGGCCCGTTGGCCTCTCACCGCGCAGCACGGCCAGTACCCCCTCTGCCGCCCCAATGCCCATAGCCCGCACACCATCCTCGGTGAAGGAGCCGATGTGAGGAGTGCAGATGGTATTGGGCAGGGAGAAGAGGGGATTGTCCATAGCAGGTGGCTCGGGATCGTAGACGTCTATCCCTGCTCCGGCGATGGTGCCCTCCTGCAGCGCTTCGATGAGCACCCTCTCATCCACCACTGGCCCCCGGGAGCAGTTGATGAGGTAAGCTGTGGACTTCATAGCCGCCAGCGCATCAGCGTTGATCATCTTCCGCGTCTCGGGGGTGTGGGGCACGTGAAGGGTGAGGAAATCGGCCTGAGAGATTACCTGCATCAGGTCCTCCTTCAGCTCCACTCCCAACCTCTCCGCCTTGGTTCGGTCCACGTAAGGGTCGTGGGCCAGGACCTGCATCTTCAGCCCCAGCTTGCAGATCTCCGCCACCCGCGAGCCGATGCGCCCCAGCCCGATCACCCCCAACGTCTTCCCCTTTAGTTCCACTCCTAGCCTCTGCTTGCGCATTCCCCAATTGCCCTGGCGCACGGCTCGATCGCCGTCGAACACCCGTACGGCTAGGTTCATGATCAGCGCCACGGCGTGTTCGGCGGTGGATTCGGTGGGCGCGTCGGGGGTGTTGACCACGCAGATGCCGCGCTCGGTGGCGGCCGGGATGTCAATGTTGTCCACGCCGATGCCGGGCCGGCACAGGACGCGGAGGTGGGGAAAGAGGTCCATCGTCTCTCCCGACAGGTCGAGGGTGGAGCCGGCAATGAGGGCCTGAATGCCCGATTTGTCCTCCAGGCTGAGGGTCTGGTCGTTGCCCAATGGGCCGAGCACCTCCGCCTCGGCCTTCAACATGGTGATGCCTTCTTCGTGGATGCCGGTGTTGAGCAGCACGGTGAGCATAGTGTCCTTCCCCTTTTGGTGTAGTTTGCCTGCACCCGCAGGCACAGGTGAAAGTTGACATCGAGCGCCCAATCTGGTAAGCTATGCAGGGGAAAGTATACCGTCGAAAGGATGCCTTGTCAACAGAGTAAGCATCCTAGCGGTCAGCAATGAGCTATCAGCTATCAACCACTGAAAGCTGAACGCTGATGGCTGAACGGCTGCATCAACAGAAATAGGTTGAGCAAGAACAGGAAAAGGAGTTCTTCATGGCTCCGTGGACCCTTATTGAAGGAGGTTCCATCACCTCTGTGCCTGGCTTCCGAGCCGCCGGGGTGCACTGCGGGCTGAAGGCAGGGGATGAATTGGATCTGGGGCTGGTGGTCAGTGAGGTGCCCTGTCGAGCGGCGGCGGTCTTCACCACCAACCGGGTCCAGGCCGCGCCGGTGCTGTGGGATAAGGAGGTGATCGCCATCAGCCCCGAAGGGGTCCGGGCCGTGGTGATCAACTCCGGCTGTGCCAACGCCTGCACCGGAGAGCAGGGGCTGCGGGATGCCAGGCAGATGGCCAGGCAGGTAGCGCTGGCCATAGGCACAGGCCCCCATGGCGTGTTGGTTATGTCCACTGGTGTCATCGGCCAGAGACTGGATATGGACAAGATTGGGGCCGGGATCAGCGCGGCAGTGGCGAGTCTCTCCGCTGAGGGAGGCCACAAGCCGGCCCGGGCCATCATGACCACTGACACCCGGCCCAAGGAGGTAGCCGTGCGGGTGGAGGTAGCGGGCCGGCGGGTGACCATCGCTGGTATGTGCAAGGGGGCGGGGATGATCCACCCTCACATGGCCACCCTGCTGGGGCTGATCCTCACCGACGCGGCCATCGCCCAACCCCTGCTGCAGCAAGCGCTCCGCCAGGCGGTGGAGGCCAGCTTCAACCGCATCACGGTGGATGGGGACATGAGCACCAACGACACGGTGGCCGTGCTGGCCAACGGCCTGGCCGGAAATGAGGAGTTGAGGGCCGAAAACTCGCCGGGCTACACCGGGTTCCTGCAGGGGCTGACCTTTGTGGCCACCGAGCTGGCCAAAGGGATCGTGCGCGATGGGGAGGGGGCCTCCAAGTTCATCGAGGTCCAGGTGCGGGGCGCGCGGACGGAGGCCGAGGCCAAGCAGGCGGCCATGGCGGTCGCCACCTCCAACTTGGTGAAGACGGCTATCTATGGAAAGGATCCCAACTGGGGGCGGGTGATCTGCGCCGTGGGCTACAGTGGCGTGGAGGTGGACCCCGACCGACTGAGCCTGTGGTTCGATGACCTGCATCTGGTGAAGGATGGCCAGCCCTACGATGTGGACGAGGAGCGGGCGGCGGAGATCCTATCCCAGGATGAGATTACCATCGCCGTTGATCTGGGGCAGGGGGAGGCCGAAGCCACCATTTGGACCTGCGACCTGACCCACGACTACGTCACCATCAACGCGCACTATCGGACATAAATATCAGATGACCAAGGACCAATGACGGTGGAATGGCGATTGACTTTCGTCGGGACGGTCGTATAATGAGATGTAATCCATCGCTGAAAGGAATGGGTAAAAGTGGCCCTCTTCGAGGCTGAACAAAGACGCTTGGGCGATTTAGTTGACAAGCTACGGCACGAACTTGAGCAGCTCGCTACCGATGAGCAAGATAAAATCGAGTGGTACATTGGGGAAATGCAAAAACGAGCCTCCAAACTTCCTGAGCAGCCACTTTCATTCTTTTACGAAAAGTTGGTGGGGTGCATTTTCGGCGGAGGTATGAAAGTGCAAATAGTTGATGATCGTTGGCTGGCATTTCAGGAGGCTTTCCGAGAGTTTGACCCAGTAGCTGTATCAACTTGCACTGTCCAGGAACTCTTGCAGGTGCTCGGTATTATCAAGCACGAAGGTAAACTTCGCGGCTGTATCTTGGCGGCGAATTTCTTTCTTGAGATTGAACGCGAGTTTGGCACGTTCTACTCATTCTTGCAACGATTCGGAATTTCAAGCACACCACCCATTGAACGTTGGAGCATTGTCTGTTTGTTGGCGAACCGTATCCCTTGGATAGGCACAGCAATCGCTTGTGACTTTCTCAAGGAGGTGGGACTTACCACGTATGCAAAGCCAGATGTTCACGTAAAGCGCGCCTTATATCGCCACGGCCTTACATCCATAGAGAAAGCGGATGACTTTGTCTGTTTCGTAGAGGTAGACAAACTCGCCCAAGCGTCAGGACTTGAGGCAGCTTATGTGGATAGGATATTGTGGGTGCGTGGGCAAAAGTTTGGACGCTGGTAGTGACGCAGTGAATGGCATACAATATGGCGTGGGTGGCTTCGCCCAAAACCGCTGCTTGGGGGGCCACTGAATTCGCTGGGTTCGCTGATATCACTGATTCAGTGTCGTCATCCTCAGTGCTTCAGTGATTGTGGTATCCACCACGTACTCACAGGGTTAAGTGAGAACTGCAAAGACCTCTTGGTCGGTCGTCTTAATGCTTGAAACTGCAAAGACCTGTTGGTCACTCGTAGTCTAACGTGTGTAACCCAAGACCTTGATCAGCTCACCCTGGTGGTAG
>Ga0114930_10000110_pt1 | contig 88221 bp, 90 predicted proteins | sample AnhtaG_FD_87300 | JGI IMG/M metagenome (GOLD analysis project Ga0114930, IMG submission 87300) | Deep subsurface microbial communities from Anholt, Denmark to uncover new lineages of life (NeLLi) - Anholt_01485 metaG | ecosystem: Environmental > Aquatic > Marine > Oceanic > Sediment | place...
GTCAGTAGCGAAATACAGCCCGTCCACCTCCTGCCGGTCCATGCCGTTCAAGCAGTCCAAAACCGCTTCCACCCCCATGGTCAGGCTATCTTCGTCAGCGTTGGCTACCGCCTTCTCACCTCTAGCCAGCGACTTGGTCCACATCGCCCCGATAGCCTCTCGACTCAGCCTGTATATGGGAATATAAGCACCATATGAAACTATACCTGGCATCCTTTCCTCCTTTCACAGGTTTTCTGACCTGCGCGACATCCATGTTATGGCGACTTAGCTTTGAGGCGCGGCATCTGTCGGCTCTAGATTGCGCTGAGAACCGATCTAAGATCGAGCCTAATACCTGGCCCCATGGAGGTGGCTACCGTAGCCCGCCTAATATACTGACCCTTGGCACCACTAGGTTTGGCTTTCACTATCGCCTCTATTGCTGTTAACAGATTATCCGTCAGCTTATCCGTTTCAAAGCTCGTCTTACCTAAAGCCAAATGGATATTGCCGGCTCGATCCAATCTGAACTCTGCCCGGCCTTTACCAACATCCCCAATTACTCTGGGGAGATCTGCCGCCGGCACTACGGTTCCCAGTTTGGGATTTGGCATCAGCCCTCGACGCCCCAGAACCTTACCCAGCTTGCCTATCTTGCCCATCATCTCAGGGGTAGCAATGGTGACATCAAAATCCAACCAACCCTCTTCTATTCTCTTAACTAGATCGTCGCCGCCTACGTAGTCCGCTCCTGCTTCTTCAGCGATCTTCACACCTTCACCCTGGGCGAATACCAAAATGCGAATCTTCTTTCCTAAGCCATGGGGTAAGTTTGCAGTACCTCTCACCTGCTGGTCGGCGTTACGTGGATCGAGGTTCATACGAAGGTGAAGCTCGAGGGTCTCGTCGAAACGGGTATAAGCTGACTTCTTGGCTAACTCAATTGCCTCTTGGAGGGGATATGACTGGGTTCGTTCTACTAGCTTGATAGCTTCTTGATACTTTTTGCCATGCTTTGCCATAAACTATTCACTCTCAATTCCCATGCTGCGTGCTGTGCCCTCCACAATACTTACCGCTTTCTCGAGATCAGTAGTATTCAGGTCTTTCATCTTAACTTGGGCAATCTCTCGCATCTTCTCCTGTGATAACTTGCCGGCTCCTTCCCGTCCTGGTGAGCCACTACCCTGCTCTATTCCCATAGCTTTCAGTATAAGTTCTGAGGTAGGTGGTGTTTTGAGGACAAAACTGAAGGAGCGATCCTCGTAGACGGTAAGTTCTACAGGGATAATAGTGCCTTCCTGGGGCGCTGTGCGATCGTTGTACTCCTTACAAAAAGCCATTATATTGACCCCATATTGCCCCAGAGCGGGACCAACCGGAGGGGCAGGGGTAGCCTTGCCAGCAGGGAGTTGTAACTTCATGACTGCTTTTATCTTCTTTGCCATATGCTTATAGTTTCTCCACTTGCAAGAAATCAAGCTCCACTGGCGTTTCTCGTCCAAAGAAGGAAACCAGTACCTTTACTTTGCCCTTCTCAGGGGTGATCTCATCGATGATACCAGCGAAGTCCAGGAATGGCCCATCCGTGATGCGAACGCTTTCCCCTTTACTCAGGCCGACGGTAACCTGAGGTGCTTTGGCTTCCATCCTCTGCACGATAGCCTCTACCTCTTCGTCGTCAAGGGGAGCAGGAATGAGTTTGCCCTGGTCATCCTGGTTGCTTACGAAGCTAGTAACACCCGGAGTGTTGCGAACTATGACCCAGCTCTCGTTGTTCATTCTCATCTTGACCAGGACATAGCCAGGGTAGAGTTTTCTAGCTACTGTGCGTCGCTGCCCGTCCTTTATCTCGATCTCCTCTGCTCTAGGTATTATCACTTCAGCTATGTCCTCTGTAGCGTCCATGGACTTGATACGCTGCTCAATGTTCGCCTTAACTTGATCCTCGCGCCCCGTATAGGTATGAACCATGTACCACTGCCTATCGTCTTTTTTGCCCATCGCAGCCTATCCTCACCGCAGGAAAAGATCTTTTGCTAAACGCGAGAAGCCATAGTCTAAGGCGCCTAGAATAATGCCCAACACGATAGTAAGAATGATCACTATGATGCTCAATCTTATTGCTTCTTGCCGCGTCGGCCAGACTACTTTCCTCAGCTCACCTATGGTATCGCCAAAGAATCTGAACCTCCGGCCAGGCTTCTTGGTGGTGGTAGCCTTTGACATTCCCGACTATTTAGCCTCCCTATGTAGTGTATGCGTTCGGCAGCGAGGGCAATATTTTCTAAGCTCCAACCGCTCCGGGTCGTTCTTCCTGTTCTTGGTAGTGGTATAAGTCCTCTCCCTGCACTGAGTACAGGCAAGGTGAATGATGGCTCTAACCTCGGCTTTCTTTGCCATCTGCTCTATTACTCAATTACGCGGGTGAATACTCCGGCGCCTACCGTTTTGCCACCCTCTCTAATGGCGAATCTTAGTCCCTCCTCCAATGCTACCGGAGTGATTAATTCTATAGTCATTTTTATGTCATCCCCGGGCATGGCCATCTCTACTCCCTCAGGGAGATGAATAGAGCCGGTAACATCCGTGGTTCTGATGTAAAACTGGGGCTTATAGCCATTGAAGAAGGGAGTATGCCTTCCTCCTTCTTCCTTGGTCAATATGTAGACCTGGCCCTCAGCCTTGGTATGTGGCTTGACAGAACCAGGCTTGGCTATCACCATTCCCCTTTGGATGGCGTCGCGCTCCATACCTCTCAGTAGGATTCCGACGGCGTCCCCAGGTTCTGCGTCGTCAAGGGTTTTGTGGAACATTTCCAGGCTAATGGCCACCGTGCTGGTGGTCTCTCCCAAACCCACTATCTCCACCGGATCGCCTCCCTTGATGGTGCCCCGCTCCACTCTGCCTGTGGGTACAGTACCACGTCCCTTGATGCTGAAGACGTCCTCAACCGGCATTAAGAACGGCTTGTCCCTATCTCGTATCGGCGTGGGGATATAGTCGTCCACTGCGTCCATTAAGTTCCACACCTGGCCACAGACTTCACAATCCCTTTTGCCACAACCACATTCGCCTGCCTTGAGAGCACTAACTTGCACTATGGGGATCTCATCTCCAGGAAACCCATATTTGGTCAATAACTCTCTCAGCTCTAGCTCCACTAGCTCCAGCAGCTCCGGGTCGTCCATGGCATCCACTTTGTTCAAGGCAACCACCATGTAGGGCACTTCCACCTGGCGTGCCAGCAGGATGTGCTCTCTTGTCTGAGGCATAGGACCATCGGGGGCACTGACAACCAATATGGCTCCATCCATCTGGGCGGCGCCGGTGATCATGTTCTTGATGTAATCAGCATGGCCGGGGCAGTCCACATGGGCATAGTGGCGCTTTTCAGTCTCATACTCTATGTGGGCGATTTGAATGGTTAGTCCTCTTGCCTTCTCCTCAGGGGCATTATCTATGGAGTCAAAGCTGCGATAGGCCGTGCCGCCTACTGTGGACAGAATCTTGGTCATGGCCGAAGTCAGCGTTGTCTTTCCGTGATCCACGTGCCCGATTGTCCCCACGTTCACATGGGGTTTTACTCGCTCAAACCTTTTCTTTGCCATTTCTAGCCTCCTCCTTTACGAGCCCACAACCAGATTCGAACTGGTGACCTCGCCCTTACCAAGGGCGTGCTCTACCAACTGAGCTATGTGGGCACTATTTCATTATGGTGGAGGGGGCAGGATTCGAACCTGCGTAGCCCAAAGGCGACAGATTTACAGTCTGTTGGTATTAACCACTCACCCACCCCTCCGATTAGCCCGAGAGGGGACTCGAACCCGCTAACCTACCGATTACAAGTCGGTTGCGCTACCATTGCGCCACTCGGGCGACTAGTCAACTAGTATAAACAAAGCTTATTTGCAAGTCAAGACTAGCTCGCTGGTGACTTTTTGATGATCCTGCGTGTTACTCTGACGGTTGAGCGTCATGCAACGATTTGAAGGTGCATTTAGGGTGGTGGGTTTCATTTCACCCTGCTCCCCTACTAACCCCAAACAAGGCTATCGAGAACCTTTGCATCCGTCCTCTCAACAAATCTATGCTATGCGAAAAGGGAGGTTATGGTAGAGTTGTTGTGGTAAAATAGAGCATACGGCGTCATGTTGGCACCACAACTGCGGACACGCCCACAGGAGGGATCGTCCCCAATAGCGTACTTGCCTTTGAGAGAGTTGATTGAAGAAGCAGGTAAGGGGTAATGGGAATTAGACTATATACAGAGCCTGTTCTTGAGAAGCCGGTTTTGGTAGCTGGCTGGCCGGGGATTGGGAACATTGGGCTGATTGCGGTTGATACTCTGAGAAGGGCGCTAGTGGCAGAGGAGTTCGGAGAGATAGAACCATGGGATTTCTTCTATCCCAAGGGCATTGTAATCAGAGATGGTGAATTGGAAAGTCTAAGCTTCCCCAGTAACAAATTCTACTTTAAGAAGACTGAGAAGAGGGACTTGATACTCTTCATCGGAGAGGAACAGCCGACTGATTTGGGAAGGGCGTATGCTGAAGGGCAAAAGGCCTACCATATGGCTAGCCTTGTCTTGGATGTAGCTCAGAGGTTTGGATGTCAAAGGGCCTACACTTCGGGAGCCGCTGTGGCTCCTATCCATCATACCATGAGGCCGAGAGTTTGGGGAGTGCCTAATATGGAGACTTTGATTGATGAAGTAAGGGCTTGTGAGAATACCATATTGATGTCGGATGTCGAGGGAAGAGGAGGGCGAGGCAATATTACCGGCTTGAATGGACTTCTGTTGGGAGCGGCCAAGAAGAAAGGTATGGAAGCCATCTGCGTAATGGGTGAGATACCCATTTATCTCCAGGGCCTTTCATTACCTTACCCAAAGGCCTCAAAGTCGGTACTGGAGGTTTTGACTGGGATTCTGGGTGTCAGCATTGGCATGGAAGAAATTGCCATGGCTGCGGAACGTAGTGAGATGGAAATTCAGCAGTTATATGAAAGGTTCCCGCCAGAAATAAGAGAACAGCTTGAAAAGCTGAAATACGTTACCTATGCCAGGCCAGTGGAACCCGGACCAATAACCGAAGACGATAAGAAGAAGATCCTCGAAGAGGTTGACAAATTCTTTAGGAGAGAAACTAAGGGAGACTAGAGTTGACTGAAGAACATCCTTTTACAATTTATACCAGGCCGGAACTTCAAAGCTCATCTCTTATAGTTGGCTGGGCCCAGGATGCCGGTAGGCTAGGTGTGAAAGTCATCGATTACTTGTGCAGAAAACTGGGAGCTCAGGAATTTGGAGAAATTGAACCGGCAAACTTTTTCCCCTTGGGTGGTGTTTTGGTGGAGGATGATATAGCCCAGTTCCCCGAGAGCAAATTCTATTGGTGCCAGGGGAATAATCTGGTGCTTCTCAAGAGCGAGGTGCCCAGGTCTGAGTGGTACAAATTCTTGAACTTGGTCTTAGATGTAGCTGAACGTTACTGCAATGTGAAGGATATGTACACTGTCGGTGGGATGTTTTCTTTCGGCGCTCATACTACTCCTCGAGAAGTGTTCGCTATACCCAATTGTCCGGAAATGAAGCAAGCGTTGCGTCAGTATGACTTGGCCAGCAGCTTGGACTATGAAACTCCGCCAGGCCAAAGGACAACCTTAAATTCCTTCCTCTTGTGGGTGGCCAAAAAGAGAAGGATTGCTGGGACAAGCCTTTGGGCGGCAGTGCCTTTTTACCTTGCGGCAGTCGAAGATTCTCAGGCCTGCAAGAAGACCGTTGAGTTTCTTGACAAGAGATTTGACTTGGGGATTGATTTTGCAGAGCTTGATGAGGATATCAGAGCACAAAACGAAAGAATTGCTCAGCTAAGGCGCAATCTTCCTGAAATTGATAGTTATATCCAAAGGGTAGAAAGTAACCTCGGTCTAACTGAACAGGAAATCGATAGGCTAGCTACGAAGATCGAAGAGTACCTGAGGAGAAGGGATTGAGATGAGGGGCTTGACCACTTGTGCTATCATTTATGATATGGTAGGCTACACTTAGATGTAAATTCGATCATAGCATTTGTGATGCAGAATATTGTGGATTTTCTGAGACGAGAGGCATTGTCAGGGTGTTTCGAAAGCACTAAGACTGAAATTGCCAATGGGTGGAAGCTCAGCTACAGCCAGGTGGGAAGGTATTGGATGGAAAGAAGTCTCCAAGCTCCTTCAATTGTCTAAGGCGGCTTATGGGGTTTGACTGGATGTTGTCGGTTGTTGACAGGAAATCTGGATGTTATGTGTGGTCAGCGCCATCACAGGAATTCGTTGACCCTGGCGAACACTGGGGATAAGATAGGCTAGCATCCTTTGAAAAGGAGGGGGAAATGGCGGATGACACTGTTGCTTGCATCGATATAGGCAGCAGTAAGATTTGTACCATAATAGCCAGAGTCGCTGAAGGGAGGATTGACGATATCCTTGGAGTAGGGGAGGTGGCCTCTCGAGGGGTGCGAAAGGGCCTCATCGTTAGTATCGGTGATGCTGCCGATGCAATTCGGGAGTCGCATGAAGCGGCAGAGAGCCGTGCCGGGCTGACAGGGGTGCGGCCTAGGGTAGGGTTTAGCGGCAGCTATATTAGGTGTTCTAATCCCATAGTGACAGTAGATACGGATCGGAGTAAGCAGCTGGTGACCGAGTCGGTCATGAAAGCGGCAGATAACGAGATGGAAGGTTACCCTTTCCCTGAAGACCCGGCAAAGCAGGTGAAGGTCAATACCGTTCCGAGGCAGTACCGTATTGGCCGCGTGCACGTCACAAAAAATCCGCTGAAAATGCGCGCCTACAGTTTGGATTACGAAGCCCATATCGTCGCAGCTGGGAAGACTTACATGGATAACCTGCTAGATTGCGTAAAGGAGGCCGGTGTGACGGCCACGTTGGGTGATTTTGTGGCCAACCCTCTGGCTTCTGGTCTGGCTGTATTGGAGCCGGAGGATATGGATAGAGGAGTTATCTTGGCTGATATCGGTGGAGGTACCACTGGCATCGCCGTATATAGAGAAGGAAGTATCTGGCATACCGCGGCCTTAGCTGTCGGAGGCACACAAATTACCAATGACTTGGCTCAGGGCCTGGGCATTCCTTTGAGTGAGGCTGAGGAGTTGAAAAAGGGGGGTGGAGGGCTGTATCCAGAGAGGGTTGACGCTAGTAGAATGGAGGTAATCGAGAAGTACAAGACTACGCCTGAGGAGTTGACCTACATGATCAGAGCCAGGGTTGAGGAAATCCTGAGGATGATTCTGTCTAGGCCACCGGAAGTAGGGCAACTACCGAAGTTCCTGGTCCTAACCGGTGGTACGGCCAAATTGCCCGGCATGAAGCAGTTTGTTGAAGATGAGCTTGGCCTGCAAGCACGAATTGGAGTACCTAGGAATTTACCTGAAGGTGCTGATGATTTGGCCGACCCTGCCTATGCCGCTGCCGTAGGACTTTTGGTCTGGAGAGAGAGAACGGGGCCGTTTGGCGGGGGGGATGCTAGCGAGGGCGGTGGCCTAGAGATGCTCACCTCCCGGTTGGACCGTCTGTGGCAGGGTATACGGTCTCGGACGTCTGGAGTTATCCGTGGTAGGCCCACAGCGGAAAGCTAGTTCTGCTACCAGGGGTATCTTAGTACAGAAATTACTGACAAAGGAGGAGGGGGATGGCAAAGACAAGTTTTGTGCCTACGACCACTAGGATTAAGGCGATAGGAGTTGGGGGAGGGGGTTGTAATGCCATTAACCGTATGGTTAGGGCGGAGATCTACGGGGTAGAGTTTATCGCCGTGAACACAGATGCCCAAGCTTTGATGATGAACGAGGCGCCAACGCGAGTTCAGATTGGTGAAGGAACAACCAAGGGACTGGGTGCCGGTGGTGACCCCAGGCGTGGTCGAGAGGCAGCGGAGGAAAGTGCCGATGATCTGAAGAAGGTAATTGATGGTGCCGATATGGTGTTTGTGGCCACAGGTATGGGAGGAGGTACAGGTACGGGTGGCACTCCAGTTATTGCCAGGCTGGCACGGGAAAGCGGCGCTCTTACCATTGCTATTGTCACTAAGCCCTTCAGCTTTGAAATGGCGCGTCGAACGCAGATAGCTGAAGAGGGCATCGATGAGCTTGAGCATGAAGTCGATGCTATGATAGTGATCCCCAATGAGCGTCTGCTGAATATCACCGGTGATAAAGTGACGGTAGACAATGCCTTCAAAACGGCAGACGATATACTGATGATCGGCGTTCGCGCCATTAGCGAAGTTATCACTATGCCCGGAATGATAAACCTTGATTTTGCCGATGTTACGTCTATTATGAGAGACGCTGGCCCCTGTTGGCTCTCTATTGGCCAGGGCACCGGACAGAACAGGGTTGTGGAGGCGGCTCGGGCAGCTATTTCCAGTGAATTGTTGGAGGTGCCTATTGAGGGGGCAACGGGCGTGCTGTATATCGTTTCCGGACCGCCCAGTCTCACCCTTGCCGAGGTGAGTCAGGCGGCTAGCGTCGTCGAGGCCGCGGTGGACGAAGAGGCTATGGTTATCTTTGGTGTGACTACTGATAACAAGCTGGGTGATGATGTGAGGATTACCCTTGTGGCTACCGGTTTTACTTCTACCAGAGTGGTAACAGAGGCGCGGAAAGACGAGGAGTTTCGCGATTTGATCAGAGAGTTGGATTTGGATGAGAGCAAGCTAGAGACACCCGCCTTTATGCGTCGCCCTGTTGCTATGCGCCGCATGTCCAGGAAGCCTTAGTCATTCAATTGGCAATAGAGCCAAGGGACCGCTGGATAGAATCTTGGCGGTCCTTTTTCTTTTGACGGCCAGCGTGGGTCGGTCCAGGAGAGCCGTAGATATGCCACAGAATCCAGCGCTACTGGTTGACAGGGCGGCTTGGGCAGACGATTCAACGGGTGTCTTGATGAGACCAGCAGTAAGGGACTCTGTTATTGGTGTGGATGAGGCACAGGCCTAAGCATGGGCTTAGTATCAGTGGAAGCGGGGACGCCCCCTTTGATATGGGAAACCAGGGCTACGGGGACCTGGGGCATACCACTACGACCTCAGCCATACCTTCCCTTTCTTGTTGAAGAATATGGCTGTCTGCTTACGGGCTAATGGCTCCAGGGGTGTTTCAAAGGAGACACCCCCACCTAATCTGAGCCACATCTTTCCTTTCTTGGTGAAAAACATTACCACCTGCCTGGGGGTCACATCGCCAATAGATCGCAGAGGTGTTTCAAAGGAGGTGCCATCGCCCAATCTAAGCCATATTTTCCCCTCTTTGTTGAAAAAGGTAGCTATTTGCCTGGATATAGATTCCAGGGGCGTTTCAAAGGAGATACCTTCACCCAACCTGAGCCAGATCTTTCCTTTTCTGGTGAAAAAGGAAACCAGTTGCCTGGGAGTGACGTCACCTATAGATTTGAAGGGTGTTTCAAAGGAGGTGCCATCGCCTAACCTAAGCCATACTTTCCCCCCTTTGGTGAAGAACGTAGCTGGTTGCCTGGAGATAGACTTGAGGGGTGTTTCAAAGGAGATACCGTCGCCTGTACTGAGCCATATCTTTCCCTCTTTGGTGAAAAGTGTAACTTTTTGCTCCGGGGCGGCACCCTCTATAGATTCGAGGGGTGTTTCAAAGGAGGTGCCATCGCCTAATGTAAGCCACACTTTCCCGTCTTTGGTGAAAAACGTAGCTGGTTGCTCAGAGCTTACTACAGATTCGAGAGGTGTTTCAAAGGATCTACCATCCTCCAGATCAAGCCATATCCTTCCTCCTTTAGTGGAAAGTGCAACTTCCTGTTCAGGGGTTACGTCACCTATGGATTTGAGGGGTGTTTCAAAGGAGGTGCCATCCCCCAACCTGAGCCATACTTTCCCCTCTTTGTCGAAGAATGTAGCTGGTTGCTTGGCGGTTACAGATTCGAGGGGTGTTTCAAAGGAGGTACCGTCCTCTAGATTGAGCCAGATTCTTCCTTCTTTAGTGGAAAATGCGACTTCTTGCTCAGGAGTAACGTCACCTATGGATTTGAGGGGTGTTTCAAAGGAGGTGCCATCGCGTAGTCTTAGCCATACTTTCCCCTCTTTGGTGAAGAATGTAGCTGGTTGCTTGGAGGTATCTTCTCTCTCAAATTCAGTGGGTGGTTTAACAAAAAAGGTTTCAGGCCTAGTTGCGGGCTGAAGTGCCTTTTGAAGGTAGGCGTCTATCACCATGCCTGAAGATGCGAAGCTCTCAATTCTGTGGTCAAGATATTCAACGATGATGCTGGCAATCCGAAGGATGTTGTCGATTATTTCCTTTTTCTCTTCGATGGAGGGATCTGTAATACCCTGGCCTAGTCCGCTGCTTGAAGCCAATACGTTGCTATCGAAGTTGGGATGCACAAAATCGGATAAATAACCATAGTACTCTTTGATGTCCTTGATTTCAGGAGATAAGTATTCGTCAACTAACGCGGGCACATTCACATCGTCTACCAGACCCTCGGTCTCAAAGAATCGCGTACCATAGAACCTTTTTTCATAGATGGTGTAGAGCTCCTCAAGGTCTTCGTTTATGGACTTGTATTCTTTCTTTCCTTCAATTCTCCCAAGGATTCCGTTTGTCCGCTCGACCAAGTAGGAAAGTGATGCAGCATGTTCCACAAGCGACCTCGAACATAGGGCAAGAAGCAAATGGTCATCGTTGTTCAATGCATCAATCATTGACTTCACCAAATAGGTGACTTTTCTTTCTACTATCTGATAGAGAAAGAGATACTGGTTTCTTAGTCGATATACAGTAATAGCGATTCTACCCAATTCACTGTCTTTACTGAGAACGTCGGCAGTTTTCTTCTCTACCTCTCGCTCAAAAGAGAGTGTTCTAGTCAAGCTGAGCTCGGATTGTTTCTGAAGAAGTCTTCCCATCAGCTCGAAGGTCCTGACCGTTTCATATTGTTGCCTGGTCTCTTCCCTTATTCTTTCTTGTGCCGTTTCCATTTCAATCTCCCCCTCCCCCTGTCATTCAATGACTGCTCGCAGGGCCTCTTGTGGCCCGGTAGATGACTCAACCTAACTCGTCCCATCCGATATCCGTCTATTCCGAGAACGTGTCCGAATGGTTCCGATAAGTTACTCTGGCTGAAGTGCTATACTCCCTCGCCTTCTCCTTTTGATTCGCGGTTACTCTGTCTGGTGCTCAATTAGAAGTGACCTGGCTTTGTCACCGCATGCACCAATAATATAGTCGGTTTATCTGGCTGTCAAGGGTGTTCAGGGCTAGGGAAAAGACTTCAGGGGCAGAGAGGCCACAACATTGGCGGAATCGACTGAAGAGATGAGGATACACCTCAGCAGCAAGGAGAAAGGACCTACTCGTACCGATGGAACGACAGGCTAGTGTTCTTCACCAATGGCTGGATGGCGGTTTGCCTGAACATGCATTCTCCGATAAGATTCAGCCATGAGACTGGGTGCTTTCGACGCAGATGAGCCGCTTCCCTAACTAAACGAGCCTCATGCGCTGGCCATGCTTGGGCATCCCCGATGGCGAGACCGTCAATAGCCCGCACGCCGCGATGGGAACCATCCCCTCATGAGTTCCTCCGGGCATTCACTTCCTAAGGGGATAGCTTCATCAGTTCCTTCAACTGAGCTACAGCCGGAGGCAGCACTTCTCCTATGCTTTCCTCAAACCGCAGGTGAGCGACTCGGTCAAATGGGGTTTCACCTCTGTTAACTATCACCAGCCGGGCCCCGGATTCCAATGCCTCTTTGGGCATGTGGGCAGCAGGCGTGACTACCAGGCTGGAGCCGACGACCACCAGAAGATCACAATGTTGCGCGTGCCAGAAAGAGTTAGCCAGTTCTTTCTGAGGCAAGGGCTGACCAAAATTGACCACGCTAGACAGCAGTTTTCCGCCACAAACGGGGCAGGCAATTTGGTCATCGAAGTTGTCTAAGAGAAATTCGCAACGGCTGCACCGAAGCTTGGTCATGTTGCCATGTAGTTCTGCTAGCAAATCTGGGCGAATCCCTGACCTCAAATGGAGGTTGTCCACGTTTTGGGAGATGAGGAAAGCCAATTTGCCCAGTCTCTGGAGCTCCGCAATAGCCACGTGCCCAGCGTTAGGCTCGGCTGAGGAAAAATCCCGTGGTTGCGAGGGAAGCCCTTTTGCCTGGCGTGTCCAAATGCCATCTGGTCCTCGGAAGTCAGGAAGGCCTGATTCCGTGCTGATGCCGGCACCTGTGAAGACCACCAGGTGCCTTGCTTCATACATCCAGCGAGCTAGGGTGTTAATCTGCCTTTCAAGGTCCGGCAACACCATGCTTTCTCTCATGAAACCTAGAGCCCCAGAATAGGAACTCTGTTGTTATCTCCATTTTACGCCGGCGACTTTCTGGTCACAACATACCGGACTGCCGGGAGAGAGTCAAGGTTCTTTGTGTCGAGCTTTCACAGCAAACATCTTGTCGATTTGTGCAGTGGCGATCAACGCTGGTCTAGGGAAAAGCAAAAGCGACTTTGAAAGCAGTATCCGGAGTTCTATCTACTGAATTATCTGGTAGCGCATACCGGATTCGAACCGGTGATCTCCTCCTTGAGAGGGAGGTGTCCTAAACCCCTAGACGAATGCGCCACCTGGTTTCCGATGTTTCAATGGCTGGGGAACTAGGATTCGAACCTAGCCTTACGGATCCAGAGTCCGTCGTCCTACCGCTAGACGATTCCCCAGCGGTCAATTTGTGAGTTTAGCACACCTTCTCAGCTTACCGCAACCCCTACCGTTCAACCCCAGTTCCGCCCGACAAGTGGGTCCTTTGAAGCTGTATCCGAGCGGACCAGGAGACTCGTTTCATTGCCACGAAAATCTCATTGTGTTAAACTTGCAGCCAGGCGCCAAGTATTCGCCTAGGCTGTTCGAGTTGATAGTACATGTCTGTCCTGCTGGAAACTGATCTACCTCATCCGCTGCTTCACCGGGGGAAGGTGCGGGATAATTATCAGTTGGGGGATAACCTGTTGATGGTTGCTACTGACCGTATCTCTGCCTTCGACTCAGTCCTACCTTGCGGGATTCCTGAGAAAGGAAGAGTGCTTAATCAGCTTTCCGTCTTCTGGTTTGAGAAAACCGCTCACATTGTGCCTAACCATCTGATTGAGATGATCAATGACGTCAGCCAGCTCGATCGTTACCGTCCTGCTGGCTATTCTTACCCTTCCTTTCTCGTTGGTCGGTCGATGGTTGTCAGAAGGGCAAAGCGTATTCCTGTTGAATGCGTAGTACGGGGCTATCTGTCTGGCGCGGCATGGGCAGAGTATAGTCAGAGTGGCGCCATCCATGGGGAAACTGCGCCTCCCGGGCTAAAAGAGTCGCAGCAACTGCCACGGCCAACGTTTACCCCCACCACCAAAGAGGAAAGCGGGCATGATGAGCCTCTTTCGGCCGGTGATTTAGTTCAATTGGTGGGGGAATCCCTGGCTCAGGATTTGGAAGAAAAGAGCTTAGCAATCTATCGCTTCGCTGAAGAATATGCTCGGAGCAGGGGTATTATCATAGCTGATACCAAATTTGAGTTTGGGCTTCTGGATAACCAGTTGATTTTGATCGATGAAGTCCTCACTCCGGACTCAAGCCGTTTTTGGGATGCTGATGGTCACAAAATTGGCCAGCCACAACCCAGTTTTGACAAGCAGTTGGTTCGAGATTGGCTGGTGGCCTCAGGATGGAACAAGGAGCCACCTGCTCCAATGCTGCCGGATGACCTTGTCGAAAAGACAGCGCAGAAATACCAGGAGGTGTACCGCAGGTTGACCGGCGGTGCCTTAGATAAGTAGCCCGGGGGTGACAAATGTATCTAGCTAAGGTTTACGTTACTCTCAAGCCCACTGTCAATGATCCCCAAGGTCTTACCATCAGGGGAGCGCTGCATGAGCTTGGCTTTCAGAATGTGAGCAGTGTGAGGGCAGGCAAATATATGCAATTAGTGGTGGAGGAGGACAACCGGGCTAAAGCTGAGGGGCAGTTGGAGGAGATGTGCCGTAAGCTTCTGTCCAACCCGGTGATCGAAAACTTTCGTTTTGAATTAGAAGAAATCGGCTCCTAGGTTTGCGTACAGTCACGCCGCACGCACCATCGCTTCTATCTTGGCCCAGCCGCCCACCAGTGGGGGATGTCCATAGCCGGCCAGTAAGCTGCTTTCCACGGTTGCCATCGTTGTCATCGAGGATTTCAATCGCTGATCTTGGGACTTCCTGTCTCACTTTTGCGGTGGTCATCGCTAGGTCAAAAAAGGGCGTAGTCAACAGGCTCACGACTCGGTTCATACCAGGAACCTGAGCCAGGGGAGGCACGAAAGTGGTAAATGCCAGGTATAGCGAAGTAACCAGCGAAGTGGTGGAAGCACTGAGAGATGTAGTAGGTAGCGATGGCGTTTCCACAGAGGAAGAAGAAAGAGAGAGGTATTCCTGTGACGAAATGCCCGTTCCCAAACCTTACCTTGCTCAAGTAATAGTCAAGCCCAGGGATGCCGCCGCAATAGCCAGAGTGTTGAGCTTAGCTAACGAAAGGAGGATTCCCGTCACACCAAGAGGAAGTGGCACGGGTGTATGTGGCGGATGTGTGCCTGTTCTCGGGGGTATCCTTCTGTCACTGGAGCGGATGAACAGGATCCTGGAGATAGACGGAGAGAACCTGGTGGCTACTGTCGAACCTGGGGTAACTCTGGCCGACCTCTATAGTGCAGTGGAAGGGTACGGGCTTTATTACCCGCTCTATCCTGGTGAGAGCGGCGCCAGCATAGGGGGAAACGTGGCTACGAATGCCGGGGGAATGAAGGCGGTGAAGTACGGTGTAACCAGGCACCTTGTCCTGGGGTTGGAGGCTGTTCTTCCCACAGGTGGGATCACCCCTTTGGGTGGGAAATTCGTCAAAAGTTCTACTGGCTACGACCTGACGCAACTTCTCATTGGCTCCGAAGGAACTCTAGCAGTGATAACCAAAATCATGCTGAGACTTATCAACCCTCCCAAGAGAAGGGAGATTCTCTTTGTGCCTTTCAATAACCTATATGATGCTATTAGAGCCGTTCCTGATATCCTGAAGCATGGAATTACCCCCACAGGTATTGAGTTCATGGAGAGAGACATTATCAGCATAGTAGAGGGATATACGAATAGACAGATTCCCTATCACGACTATGAGGCTTTCCTGATGATAATTCTGGAAGGAGAAACGGAAGAGGAGACCTACCAGACTGCTGGTCGCATAGAGAAAATCTGTATCAGTAATGGTGCTGTCGGTACTTTTGTCCCTGGCAGCGAGGCAGCCAAGAGGAAGCTTTTGGACGCCAGAGAGAAATTCTATCCCGCTGTGAAGCGTCTTGGGCCTCTGGAGCTAGCCGATGTAGTCGTGCCCCGCAGCAAGATACCGGAATTCATCGAGAGAGTGAAGAAGGTCTCCGAGACGCATGGAGTGCCCATTTTATCCTACGGGCATGCTGGCGATGGGAATGTGCATTTGCACCTGCTGGGCAACAGTATTGACAGCAATGAATGGCACAAGAGGTTGCCCAAGGTTTTTGAGGACATATATCGGTTGGGCGCGTCGCTGGGAGGGGTGATCTCGGGGGAACACGGTCTTGGTTTTGACAAAAAGGGTTATCTGACCATGACCATGAATAAGGAAGCAATAGAGCTTATGAAAGGGATAAAAAGGGTCTTTGATCCCAACAACATCTTGAATCCAGGGAAGGTTCTTGATGTGGAATAGGCTGTATGTGTCTCCTCTGCTCCTAATCCGTCCAACTGTCATTGCGAGGTCGGTCGACAGAGTCGCCTCGGGCGACCCAAGGCGACCGAAGCAATCTCAGGGCGGAGGTGGAGGACATTGCCAGGCAACCTCTGACAATCCTTCCGCCAAATCTCACTATGCCCTATTTATGCCCTCGATCAAACAGCTCTCTTTGGCACTGCTATACTCTAACATAACGGCCCCACCCTGGGATTGCCACGTCGCTCACGCTCCTCGCAATGACATAGAAAGACGCCGATGCGAGCAAACCCAGATGCTATAGTAATTGCCATCAAAGCTATCACACGGTAGGGTGGAGAATCAGTGGGCTCAGGTCCTCGCCAAGGCGAGTCGGCCGCCAGGGTCGCCTCAGGAGACCTATGGAGACCCGGCCTGACCCTAAACAGTGATGAGGTTGATGTTGCTTCCCTCCACTCGCAATAGCAAAGGAGGGCTTGAATTCACGGCCACGGGGCTGTTGTCCTATGGTGACAGCGTTACTTCACTGCCTTGTGGATAGCGGCTGCCCCGAGCATCATACGCTGGAAGCTGACCTCGGCAAACCCGGCCTCTCGGAGGATATCCGCCAGCTCATCGGCGCCGTAGAAACGAGGAATTGTGTATGAGAGGTAGACATAGGCAGCTCTCGATCCTGAGATTATGTACCCCAGCCGCCTGACAGTCAGCCGCACATACAGGTGGAATAACTTTCTAATCGCCCTTGATGGTGGCTGGCTAGTTTCCAGGCTCACAAAGCGTCCTCCCGGCCTTAGAACCCTGTGGAACTCGCTGAAGCATTGGGTCAGAATGCTGCGGCTGGCGTTGAGATTTCGTGTAGCAAACGATGTGGTGACAAGGTCAAATGCACCATCAGGAAAGGGCAGGCGCTTGGCGTCAGCCAGGATGAAGGCTATTTGATCGGCTCCCTGTTTCGTCATGGCTGTACTGATCATAGGAATGGAAAAATCGGCCGCGATGATGGTCGTTTTCCCTTCGGCCAGGCGACTGAGGTAGGCAGCCATTTCACCCGTGCCGGTGCAAATATCGATCCACCTGGTACCACCCTCCATGGTAGCTACCCTGGCTGCCTTCCGGCGCCATAAGATGTCCAGGCCCCATGTGATAACATGGTTGACCAGCTCATAGGTGGGCGAGACCTCGGAGAATATTTTCCGGAGCCCCTTACTCATTGCCTATATATCTTAGCATTTTCCATGTCGAGGGCAGAGGGAATCCCTTCCCTCCGCTTTGCCTGGAGGAAAGGATTCCTCCAGGCCTCTAATGGGATGCCTCGCCAAATGGGCGATAAGTTGCGTCTCTTGGCAAAAGAAAATACAATGGGGCAGTGAGGATTCTCTCCGAAGCCACTGATGGGATGGGCCAGATTTTGCTTGAACCGGCTGTTTTGCCATACGGTAATGGGTTCCAGATTCCTGGAGAACGAGCCGCGCTGCTAGCTTCACCAGTATGGCTGGTATGAACGTCACCACCATAGCAGGGAAGGAACTTGATTATGCACAAGGCTATCAACCTATACAAACAACCTGAGCTGAGGAATCCGAGATTGATCATGGCCTGGCCGGACACGGGACATGTTGGCCTGAGGGTGGTTGACTATTTGAAGAATAAGCTGGGGGCGGAAAGATTTGGCAGAATTGAGCCCTACGATTTCTCTTTGGTTCCGTGGATCTCGGTCAAGGAAGGCCTCATAGAGAGATTGGAGTTGATGAAGAACGAGTTCTACTATTGGAAAGACCCGAAAACCGAGAAGGATCTGATCATATTTAGAAGCGAGCAGCCGACGATTAAGCCCTACGAATATGTTGGTTTGGTCCTAGACGTTGCCAGCCAATTTGGGGTCAAGAGACTCTATATGGCGGGATCATTTGGTGCCACGGGGATCACCCATGCGGAAGAAGCGCTGGTATTAGGAGTGATGAATCACCCCGACTTGAGAGGATTCCTGGAAAGTCACGACATCAAGCTGTACCCAGAGTACACAGGGATTGGCAATATACACTCTTCGTTCCTATGGTTTGCCAGGGAAAGGAACATCGAAGCCATTAGCCTGTGGTCGCCAATGCCCTACTATATTGCCAGGCTGCCATTCCCCTGGAGCAACTATCCCAAGTGCTCCTTGGCTATCCTGGAGAAGTTCGTTGAGATGGAGAGTATTGATATTGATACCAGGGAGCTTGAAGCTTCTGCCAGGCAAGCGGAAACGGAGATGGGGAAAACCTACGACGAGTTATACGAGCAAGCTAAGAAGGAATTTGCTCACCCGAGTGTGGAGCTACCACCAGCCTACACAGAGGACGCCGCAGAACCAATAAGTGACGAAGACCTTAAGCGAATGATAACGGACATAGATGATTTCTTCAAGAAGGGGAAACAATAGTCAACTCATGAAAAGGGTTGGTATCATCTATCACCCCAAGATTGCTGCCGCCAAGACTCTGGCTGAGCAGCTCTCTGAGTTTTTGGCCTCTTTGAACATTACTGCTTGGACGTGCTCTGCCTGGGATGAGGAGGGGATAAAAGCTCAGGCTTCGGGCACGGATTTGGCGCTCAGTGTAGGAGGGGACGGCACTATTCTGCGTGTGGCCCGAGGGGTAACTCCTTGGGAAGTGCCTATACTTGGGGTGAATCTGGGTCACCTGGGATTCATGACTGAGCTATCTGGTGAAGACATTATGGAAAGGTTACCTGCTGTGCTCGAGGGAGAAGGCTGGATTGACCAGCGTACCATGCTTCAGATAGAGACGTCTTCCAGAGACAAGACGAAGCCCGGCGGAGGGCCTGCTCAGGCTCTCCATGGCCTCAACGACGCAGTGTTGGGGCGGGGGGCAATATCAAGGGTCGTTTATGTGGAGACGACTATCAACGGAGAACCGCTTACTACTTACAAAACCGATGGAGTCATTATTTCTACGGCTACGGGTAGTACCGGCTATTCGTTGGCTGCTGGGGGCGCCATTCTCTACCCACAGTCTGAGGATATTTTGATTAAGCCCATCTCAGCTCACCTGACGATGGCTTATGGTTTGGTGCTGCCAGCAACGGCGGTAATAGAACTGAAAGTTCATACTGATCACCAGGCGATGCTCAGCGTAGATGGCCAGATAGACGTCATGTTGCAGGATGGGGATACGATTGTGGCCAAGCGAAGTCCGCACTCGGCGCGCTTCCTTAGGGTTTATCCCTCCAATTTCTTCTACAGCAGCCTGGAGCAAAGGCTAAAACTAAGGGATCGGAGGGCAAGTTGAAGGCACAAAGGATGAAGGTAGAAAAAGCCAAAATCGGTGATGCCCCTCAGATACATAAGCTGGTCAACCGCTTTGCAGGAAAGGGAGAGATGTTGCCACGCGCCCTAAGCGAGATCTACGAGAATATAAGGGACTATTTTGTGGTTAGACAGGGAGGGGACATAGTCTGTTGCGCTGCCCTGCATATATACTGGGCTGATCTGGCTGAGATCAGGGGCGTGGCGGTAAGTGAAAATATCCAGGGCCAGGGGATAGGGAGAAGTCTGGTTGAGGCATGCCTCAGGGAGGCGGCGGGATTGGGCATTTCTCAGATTTTTTGCCTCACCGATAAGCCAGCCTTTTTTGAAAAGGTTGCTTTTCAGCAGGTTGATAAGGCGGACCTTCCTCGCAAGGTCTGGGCAGAGTGCTATAGCTGCCCTAAGTTCCCAGACTGCGATGAGGTGGCCTTAATTTGCAATATCTGATTATCTTTCACTGAATAGGCGCCGTTGTTATCCTCTGAGGGGATATGTTGGATAGAGGTAGAGAGCGATTACTGGGCAGGGAGCAGGTGTACCGAGGGCGGGCGGTTGGTCTCAGGGTAGACACGGTGGAGAAGCCCGGTGGAAGAAGAACCACCCGCGATGTGGTTGAACATGCCGACTGTGTAGCCATTGTGGCTATTGATGAGGACGAAAACGTTCTTCTGGTGCGTCAGTTTCGTCACGCAGTGGGTAAGGAACTCCTTGAGATTCCTGCCGGTGGTATCGAGGGCGATGAGACTCCTGAACAGGCAGTATGCCGCGAAATGCAAGAGGAGACGGGCTACTTCCCCAACAAAGTCAAGAACTTGGGAGGCTTTTATTCTGCTCCGGGCTACTGCACAGAGTACCTGTACCTCTATCTAGCCACTGAGCTTGTCTTTAGCCCTTTGCACGCTGAAGATACTGAGGGTATTGAACTGGTTCGAGTTTCTTCCGAAGCTATCCCGGAGCTTATCGCTTCTGGCCAGATCTGCGATGCCAAGAGCATTGCTGCATTGCTAGGTGCTTCCCTCTACAAGTGAGCTGCCTAAGCTCTTAGCTTGAATCTAAAGATCACGAAGTATGGGAATGAGATTGTGTTTTGGAAGGAAGAGGAGTCAGCCTAGCAAGCTAGAACCCTAGCTCATCCCTTATCCTTGAAATCTCTTGGGCACACTCCGTCATATGTTCATTAGCGTCTATCCGTGCTTCAACTGCGATCACTATACCCTCCGTGCTATGCGCTGATGCAGTGGATGCCAGTAGTCTAGCGCCTTGTTCTTGCTCCATTAGGGCGTCCGAGAGGCAAGCGTGGCAATCGGCGAACTCTTTTGGCGGAGTGATTGCATCCCATTGGTCACGGGTGCGTTTGGTTTCTTCGGCATGCGCAGTAGCACCTTCTCCCCAAATATAAAATGCCAAATCGGTCTGTTCCTTCTCAAATAGCTCACTTGCGTCATTTATTGAGTTTGTATCAAGCTGGAGAGCATGCGAGTACGAGGCCATAATTCTACCAATCTCGTCAACGTAGTCCGACACTGACTGTGCTGGTGCAGGTTTCACTTCGAACGTGCCTGTCAATTCGTCTACCTTGACATTATAAGTCCCTGGAGCATCTTCAGTTACGGTGAAGAAGACCTTCTTTGACTTTCCAGCGCTCAAAGTGACTTGTTTCGTTTCTACTTCTGAGTTGTTGATCTTCAACTCCGCAGTGTAGGTACCCTCAGCACTTCCACTGTTTCTGATACGGACCTCAATGGTCACTGTTTCTCCTTCTTCGGGTTCTTCTGGAGTTATCGAGAGGGAACTTACTGTGAATTCAGCACTATCATTACTACACGATACTCCCGACAGGAGCAAGCCCAATATTATTGTCAGTCCAAGGGCTGTTCCGAGAACTCTTTTCATTTTGTCCCCCCCTATTTGAGCTCTCCCTTAGCCTCATATCCGTAGTGGAATGGTGCTTATAGGCTGTAGGCTTATATTATACATCGGCATTAAGTTAAGTCAAGCCCTACGTGCGGGGGAATACTCACATTACTATTCAACAGAAGTTCGGCAAACGAGTAAGAACATTATGACTCGCTAAAGGTTATTCACAAGAAGCGTTAGCATTCAGAGCTAAGGTGCACCGAACTTACCTCGGTGGCATCGAAAGAGGTGAACGCAACCCATCCCTGAACCAAACCCTAATCCATGGGTACCGATTCAGGTGAGGCCGCATCTTTGTGCCCAAAGCTAAATCGCCCTACAGCGGTATCCTTGCGTCGCGGTGTAACAACTAGTTGAATTGTTACCTACGACGACAACTTAGCGTAAAGTTCAATCCTGCATCTCTCAAGTTATGACACATCGGTAATCGGTAGATACGGAAAAGAAAGCAAAAGGTTAAGAACGGTGCCTGAATTGGAACTTCTGATCGGAGTATGACGCTAGGGAGAGAGTTGCGACAAGCGATGAGCAGTGCTAAGATCAAAATGGAATTTTTGAGGGGGTGGCTAGATGGCAAGAATCGAAGAAAGCGTGGAGATAAAGCGTCCGGTCGACAAGGTGTTCGCCTACACGACGGAGGCGAAGAGTTGGCCTAAGTGGCAGTCGATCATAATGAAAGCGGAGCAGACGTCCCAGGGACCCATGTGTGTCGGCACCACGTTCAAAGGGACCAGCCGCATGATGGGCCTCAGTATGAAGTGGACTGCAAAGGTCACGGAATATGAACCAAATAGGAAGTGGGCTAAGAATATTACCTGCGGGAGCATGATCATTGAGGAGCACGTGACCTATGATCCCATAGAGGGACGCATAGAGTTTACCATCGTGTACGATATGAAGGTGGGCGGGTTCCTCAAGCTGTTTTCGCCGATGGTGGTAAGCTCAATGCGCAAGGAGACAAAGAAGAGTCTTAGCAACTTGAAAAGCATTCTTGAAGCACAGACTTAGAATCGCTTATGCCCCCACAGCAATATACACTGAGCAGGTAGGGATATTTATCTAAGTCACTTATCCCCAAATGACTGAACTGTGGCAACTACCCGTTGAAAAGGTCACTAATAAGCAAGCTATGCAGGATGCCCAGAACGAAACGATTGGTCAAATGCAGCATTTGGGCGTTTGTCGAGTAACATTAGTCCAGAATGTGTAGCCAGGTCACATTTGCCTGAATTGTTGAGTCTTGGCACACGCCGGGCAGAGGCAAGTGACTCTAGTTCCACACGTTGGCGCAATGCTCAGGCATGGATTACTCTTACCCTGAGGGCTCAGGCTTGCCTAAAAAGCTTTCCCGTCTGCCCTACTGCAGAACCTGATAACCTCGGCAAAGTTGTTGATCTTCGCCAGGTTGTTGGTCTCCAGGAAACCGTCGTAAGTGAGGTTGATCCAGGGCTTGCCGTGTGCGGCACTGAACTTTTCCGACATGGCAGCCACAATCCCTCCTGGCATACAGCCGTGGGGCATGACTGATATTACGCCAGCGAACTCGGGATTCTCCATCCACTCAACGCCAACCCCTATGCTCATGACTGCCTCACTGCCACATCTTGGTGAGAGATATCGACTCGAAATCGACAGTATTTCCTTCGTTGAAGGCTCTCTGGTGTCAAGCAGGTCATCGAAATTGGCAGCTACCGAACGCTCAGCCCGTTTTTGCCAGAGCTGCCTCAAGTAACCGGTCACAATCTTTTTCAATTGTCTGTCCCTGACGCCATCCTCAATCTTCCGGTGCGTAAGGTACTTGAACCACTCTCCGATTGGCGAGACGACAACCTCAAGCCCTGCCTTCTCGCACTCTCTTACCAGATTGCTATTGCTGAAGGTGTTAGACCGCAGGAAAATCTCGCCGTTGATGCCTACAATTGGCCTTCTGGGCTTTTCGGGGTCGATCAGTGACTTGAATTCAGCGGTGGCATCTCTCAGAACGTCATCGAAAGCTTGCCTGCGGCGGATGCGGTCGACAAGTCTGGCCACGTATTCGCTGAAGAGGCTGTCTGTTGCTCCCGGCGATTTCTCATAGGGCCGAGTGCGCCAAACAAGCCTTTGCAGGTAGTCCATAGCGACAACACCCTTCCAGGCCAGTCTCTCGAATGCTGAGCCAAGGTTGAAATCGCTATAGGCAGTATTTGACACGGTGGTCCGTATGGTAAGATCAAAGCCAATCTCCCTGAGTATCCTGCTTTGCTCTACAGCGTATTTCCCAAAGCGGCAAGGCCCGAAGGCGCTGGCCATGAAGCCCTCAACATCGTCTGGGTCGACGCCATCACCGTTGCCTTCATAGTAGAACCTCATAAAGTCGCCCAGGGTCACACGATAAGGCAGGCACTCCTTGCCTGAGGTCATCTTGTTGCTGTAAAGGAGGTTCCTCTCGTCTGCCTCAGGGAGTACGATCACTCTAACTCCAAAGGCTTCCATGGCGGCACCAAGTGCTTCGGCATGGGCAGCCATCCGTGGAATTAGAATGACTTTCTTGCTTGAATTGAGAGCTACCGGCGCTGTCCGGTATATGTTCTTCTGGACTGGAACGTAGTGCGGTCTGGATGAGCGGGCAAAGGCCTTGATGGTGTCTACAAAGGCTTCGAGACGGGTGATAAGGCCAGCCTCGGCGGCGTGCTCGTCGATCTCCAGTTGACCCAAAGGCTTGTTGCCCATGATATCCGTCACAATGTTGAGTATGAACGAGTTTGGACCGCAGCCAAAATTCGTCAGCGCCAGACCATATAGCAGCGGGTCTCGGGCCGTTATCGCTGCACCAGCTATATATTTGCTTTCGTAGAACCAATAAGGGCGGTCTGAATATTCTCTAACGTTTACTGAGTCCAGCGGCAGGAAGTCGAGGGGTATGGGTACTACACCTAGCTTAGCCAGCTCCTCGGATATGCCGAGATTTGCTCCTGAATCCTGGGACATGTAGGACCGGGCGAAAACCACTACACCTAACTGGTTATTCTGATGGATCTGCTCTAGCAGCCTCTTCCCCTGCTCCATCAGTGCTGCTTCAAATTCTCGCTGAGTTTTGATGCCAGCGAGGGCGGCCGTCTTACCTTGTCTCTTGGTGAACCCCATTTGTGTGGCCGCATCTGCCAGGCTATTTATCGCCTCAGCATCGCCTCTGCTGAAGTCAATCATTGGTATTAGCAGTTGTGGTTCAAGATCGAGAACCTGCTTTATGATGAAGGGCGCTGCTTGAACCAGGGGGCAGGAGTATTTCTGGTTCTCATCCCCTTCTTTTAAGCCCAGTCGAATAGCGCAGGGATAGAGAATGTAGTCGACTTCGTTGAGGCTGGCCACATGGCCGTGTAGTAGCTTGAGGGGAAAGCAACTGTCGGTATAGCTCAGCTCCGTAGCCTGCTCCATGATTTGTTTATTGGTTTTGCCTGAAAGGACGACCTTGGCGCCAAGTGCGTTGAGAAAGCCGATAAGCAGCGGGGCGTAATCATATAGCAGCAGCGCCCTGGGAATGCCAACCGAGGGCTTGCCGTCACTTTCCCTATATTCCTTGAGAAGCAGCTTCTCCCGTACGTCAAAGGCGGTTTCCAGTCTTTCTCGGCTGGTGGTGCTGTCATAGCGGTCACACCTGCTGCCGTAGAATGTAGGCTGTTCGCCAAGTATTTCCAGGCGACTTATGGTGCAGTTGTTGTCGCATCCCTTGCAGGTAAAAGTGGTAAGCTTGTGATCGCTGTCGACCACATTTCGAAATCCTTTGAACTTTGAGCTCTTGCCTGCCATCTCCTCTTTTGCCAGCAGCGCTGCACCTATAGCCCCACTTACTTCCTTATGTTCCGGTACGATGATTGACCTTTCTTGTAGCGCCTCTCCAAAAGCGGAGACAACAGCATCATTGTAGAATACTGCACCGGTAAGTATTACCTTATCGCCTAGTTTTCTTGTTTCCACAACCTTGGACAGATAGTTTCCGGCAATCGAGTTGGCCAGGCTGGCTGTTATGACCTCAAGTGGCATATCTTCTTGCTGGGCTGAGGCCACTGCTTGTTCCATAAAGGCAGCACATCTTGTTCCCAGGTCAATGGTATGTGGGGCGTTGAATGCCAGATTGGCAAATTCACCATTTTGAACGTGAATACCAAGTTGCTCAGCCAGTTCATCAATAAAGCTGCCGGTTCCAGCGGCGCACGCCTTATTCATGTTATAATCGACGACAACACCATTCCGCTTGATAACCAGCTTCGAGTCCTGTCCGCCTACCTCAATAATGTCTGCTTCGGGGTCCAGCTCTGCTGCAGCTCTTGTCTGTGCCGTAATCTCATTCCTTATCAAGTCTGCACCAATGAAGCTGCCAATCAAGTATCTCCCTGAGCCGGTAACACCCACGCCGGCTATGCTGGCATTATCAGCCACATCTTGTAGCAGGTTTCGAAAGACCTCCTTTACGGCATCAATGGGCCTTCCTGCAGTCATTAAGTAACTCTTTGCTACCACGCTTTTGCCTGCCTCGTCCATTATCACTGCTTTCGTACTGGTGGAGCCAACATCGACCCCGAGATAACCTGTAAAGGGTTTCTCTATTCTGGATGCCACCCAGTGGCTATCTGGCGGAGTGCCTTTCTTGAGTGGTGGCGTTTCAAAATAGAGCTGCCTCGTCTCATCTTGGGGTAGAGCAGTTACCGTTGAGTTCCTGCCGGATTCTTTTGCCAGTAGGGCTGCCCCCAAAGCCTCGATGTAAAAGTAATTTTCAGGGACAGCGATATCGACTTGATAGCCATTTCTGGCTGAGAGCACCTCTTTGAGAGACTTTAATATGGCATTGTTGGCAGCAACACCACCAACGAAATAGATTGGTTCCTCGAAAATTCCTTTCTTGAGAGAGGCGACCATTCGAGATACGCTGCCGCAGAGGGCATAGAGCATTGCCCCAAGTGGAACGCCCTTCTGCTGAAGGTGGATAAGGTCGGTCTTGGCAAAAACGCTGCACCTGGCGGCTATCCTTGGAGTGGTGCCTTCAAACTCCAGTGCCTGACGAGAAAGGTCTTCCAGGCTGATTCCAAGCCTGTATGCCTGTTGCTCCAGGAACCTTCCAGTACCTGCGGCACAAAGAGGGTTTGAGGCTACCTTCCAGGGCTTTCTCAGACCATCCTCCAGTGCTATGACGAAGGAGCTCTGCCCACCAATCTGGATAATGGTTTTTGCCTGTGGATAAGAGTGAAGAAGTCCGGAGGAAATGGCCAGCGAGCTACTGTATTCTGACCAGCTTAGCCCCTTGGGTATCACGTTCCTGCCGGAGCCAGACACAGCAGCGGTGCCGATCTCTTCGAGATTGAATTGCTTGCCCAGTCTGGTAATGAGTGAGGCGACTGCAGCCCTGGGGCTGGAGGTCACCTTTTCGCTGTCAAGCTGAGCTACTCTGCCATGCTTATCAATTAGCGCCAGCTTGGCATTGACAGAGCCAATGTCTATGCCCAAGGAATAACTCATTTTATGCCGAGCAATTGTACCATATCTGTAAGCAAGCTGGAAGGATTATTATACCACGCCAACCCGTAGCATACTACGGGGCTGATTCTCTAAAGAACGGCGATCGGGGAACAGGTTGGTCGCCTTGCCTTTGTATATCATTGCGAGGAGCGGTCGCTACCAAGCAATCCCCGGGTGGGGCAGGTGGGGCACCTGTCCCCCACCAAATTGAGCGCCTTTTCGGGAGACTCAAAGGGTATAGGCGCTTGAACAACATTACTGTTCGCCGTAAGCGCAAAGTAACTGTTCATTGTTTTCTCTCGCTCATTGTTGTCCAAGCACAGGCCTTGCATAGTGCTATGAGTAATCAAATGTCCTCTGTTAGACAATGTGTTCATGCTGTTGCATAAGAGTGCTATAATATATGTAAAGATGTGCGGGAGGTGCAACATGGGTGATATAATGCTCGCTACCATTCCTGAACCATCAGAAGTAACTAGGTCTGTTGTAATGGGAGTTGCCCCCTTTTTCACAGGCACGGACGATACTAATCTCCTTTGCGGCTCTTGCAACACTCGTTTAGCAACAGGAATCCTAAATGGGCAGATTCGCAACATTGTCCTAAGATGCCCCACGTGCAATTCTTATTGTGAACAAATCCCCCCACCTCCTTTAGCTGTTCCTGAAGGTCACATTGTTAGCCTAACAAAAGGAACCTTCAATTTCAGTGCTCCCGTTGTGTGCCGCCCAGACGTTGCTGTTGTTGGCTCATAGATTGAACTGCCGTCTGCACTTCCTCTTGGTCATCGATTCCATCACAGATGGAAGTGGCATTACTTTTGTCCTCATTGGATGAATCTGAGGCTGCAACTATAATCATTTCCTACTACACCCCCCTTTCTTTATATACAATTCTGGATGGAGCATTTCGCAACAAGCTAAAGCTCGACGGCTACGGCGGCACATGCTAGAATTTGACCAGCACAGCGGCGCTATGGTAATTTGGGTTTTGCCTGTTAGCTGGTACGTGCAAATAGCGAAGGTTGACAATGGTACGAAGCCATTTCTGGACAAGGGCTTTCCGCCGATACTTTCCTCTCCTTTTGTTTTTGTGGATACTCTTGGTTCTGTATCCCAATCCTTTGAACTTGGTCACAAGTATGCAAAGGATTGTTAATTCGGATATTGACCCTGTGGCTGTTGCATCCCTATCTAAACAGGTTCCCTCTGATCCTGCGGCTATTGAGAGGGCAGTGGATCAACAGATACCTTATAGCTATGACTGGGAAACATATGGTATGCCCTGGTATTTCCCCAGCGTTGAGGAGGTGCTGCAGAAAGGGAAAGGGGACTGTAAAGGGCGGACTTTGGTCCTGGCCTCTGTCTTTGAGGCAAAGGATATTCCCTATACCCTTAACCTTTCTCCGATACATATGTGGGTGAAATACGAAGAAAAAGAGGAGACAAAGTTGGAAAATCCCGGGGTCAAGTTCTACCAGCAGGATCCTGAGACGGGCGAGAGATCGTTACAGGTTCCCAACATTCCTGTCAGTGATATCATGGATTCGTTCCAGCAGGGGTTTTGGGAGCCTATGCCTGGGCTGAGAAAGGCTCTCCTGCTGTGCGGCCTGACTGCCCTCATAGGGTTACGCCTGAGGTGGTCGAGAAGGGGAAAGGAGATCCAAAAAGGCACGCAGTAGTCGGCGAGCGAGGTACTTTGCTCAATCGGGTGGCAACCATCATTCGGATTGGTTATTCGTGAACGATTGTGCTATACTTGGCCCCGTGCAGATTGCATCGATAATAGAGTCAACAAGATATACTGCTGGTGGTTCCCACATAAGCTTTTTCGCAGACCTCCGTTCCTGCGCTTGAAAAACCGAACATAGCCAACAGGGGGGTTCATGAAGATATGCCTTCTATCCTATAGAGGGGAGCCGTACTGTGGTGGTCAGGGTGTCTATATTCACTATCTCTCCAAAGAACTGTGTAACCTAGGACATGAAGTCCGACTGCTATCAGGTCCTCCACATCCCAATGTGGTGGATGGTGTGAAGGTACACAAACTTGAAAGCCTGGACCTTTATGCTGTGAAGCCCTGGCGTCTTCCGCCCCGGCCACTTCGTATACTGACTCCTCTTAACTTCTATGAGTTCATAGCTGTGCGTCTGGGCACATTCCCTGAGCTACTTACTTTTAGCATGAGAGCCTATCTCAAACTGAGAGGGCCTTTGTCACGAGAGAAGTTCGATATTGTCCATGACAACCAGTGTTTGGGCTATGGTCTACTCCTCATGAAGCGCCTGGGACTGCCTGTTGTGGCCACTATCCATCACCCTATTAGCATCGACAGAGATATCGAGATCGCTCAAGCTGGGGGGTGGTGGAACCGGTTCAGGATGAGGAGGTGGTATTCCTTCCTAAGTATGCAACGTTTAGTAGCAAGACGGACCGACAGAATAATAGTCGTTTCTAATAGCTCAGCCAGGGATACAGAGCGTACTTTCAGGGTGCCAGGGGATAAGCTAAGGGTGGTCTACAATGGCGTCGATAGCGATCTGTTTAAGAGGGATGAGTCAATACCAAAGGAGCCAAATAGCCTTATTACGGTTGGGGGAGTAGGCCAAATAAAGGGCCTCCTTTACTTGTTAAAGGCTCTTCAGTTGTTGAAGAACGAGACGGAAGCTAATTTGACCATCGTGGGCAAGGCTCCTGTGGATGGCCAGTATCCATCAGCTCTAATAAGAGAGTATGGGCTTGAAGACAGGATCAAGTTTACGGGGAGGTTAGACGCGGAGGAGTTGGTTAGGCATTATTCGGCGGCTGAAATAGCCGTCGTTCCCTCTCTCTATGAGGGTTTCGGTTTTCCTGCTGCTGAAGCCATGTCTTGCAAAGCTCCACTTGTAGCTACAAGAGGAGGAGCGCTGCCGGAGGTAACAGGAGAAGATGGCGAAGCAGCCATGCTGGTGCCCCCTGCTGATCCTGGTGCCCTGGCGGCGGCAATCAAACGCCTCTTGGGTGATGAACTGCTTCGGAAGAGGATGGGCGAGGCAGGTAGGAAACGGGTAAAGAGAGAGTTCACCTGGAGGGAGGCTGCTAAGAAGGTGGTGGACGTGTATCAGGAGCTACTGTGAATGCTCACCGTCGACTATAGCTTACTGGGAATTCAACAGGGCGATCAGGTTTTGGATGTTGGCTGCGGTACGGGAAGGCATAGCTGGGTAGCGTATAGCCAGATTGATTGTTCAATCTGTGCTCTGGACCTCGGGGAGGAAAACGTAGCCAAGACAAGATACACCCTTGGTCTCATTGACGAACAGGAGAAGCGCGACGGCAAATGGCTAGCGATAAGAGGGGATGCCATGAATCTTCCCTTTAAGAATGCTTCTTTTGACAGGGTTGTTTGTTCAGAAGTGCTGGAGCACCTTGACGATGATGGGCAAGGTATGAAGGAACTGGTAAGGGTGCTGAAACCCGAGGGTATGCTGGCTGTCAGCGTGCCTAGTTATCTTCCCGAGACCATCTACTGGAGAATATCCAAGGACTATCATGACTATCCCGGGTGTCACGTCAGGATATACAAGGCGCGTGAACTGACTAGCTTGTTGGAGCAGAATAATCTTCGCATTTGCGCTGTTCGTCGTAAGCATGCCTTGCATTCACCCTACTGGCTGCTTCGCTGCCTGTTTGGAATAAACAATGAGAAAGCGCTAGTCCCCTCTCTTTATCACCGGTTCCTGGTGTGGGATCTAAAGACGAAGAGTTGGCCTGTTCGTTTGCTCGATGATTTGTGCAATCACCTTTTTCCTAAAAGCATCGTCATTTACGGCCAGAAGGCACAGGATGGAGAGCCTCTCTCGTCTAATTAGCGAACAAGCCAGCTTTATCAGTAGCCATCAGCTCCCTTCGGGAGCTATTCCTTGGTATGAAGGTGGTATTACAGATCCCTGGGATCACGTAGAATGCGCCATAGCCCTGGATCTGGCTGGCAGGTCTGATGAGGCCGTCAAGGCCTACCGCTGGCTGAGAGATATTCAAAATGTTGATGGTAGCTGGTTCTCCAGCTACCTGGATGGGCAAGCTCAAGACCTGGTCAAGGACTCAAATTTTTGCTCTTACATAGCCACGGGAGTATGGTATCACTACCGGATCACCAGGGACCTGAGCTTTCTCCGCGAGATGTGGCCCACGGTAGAGAGGGGCTTGGACTTTGTCTTAACTCTACAGCAGCCAACCGGCGAGATTTATTGGTCTTATGCCGTGAGTGGCCGGGCCTGGCCGGGGGCTCTTATGGCTGGATCGAGCTGTATTTGGCAGTGTCTTAGGAGTGGCATAAAGATTGCCGGGTTGCTGGGGTTGGAAAGGCCTGATTGGCATATTGCCAGCGATAGGTTAGCGGGAGCTATCAGGGAACACCCTGAGCTCTTTGATAAGAACGGTGAGAATGACCAGCGTTTTGCTACGAGCTGGTTCTATCCCGTCCTTGGTGGGGTAATTGAGGGGGAGGCGGCCAGACAGCACATTTTGAAGCAATGGGAAGACTTTGTTATTGATGGGTGGGGATGCAGGTGCGTCAGCACCGCACCCTGGGTAACCGTGGCTGAGACTTGTGAATTGATTATGGCTTTGTCTCTGATAGGAGAGGTGGATAGGGCAGAGCTATTGCTAGACTGGATTCTTCGGTTGCGGGATCCCCTGGGCGGCTTCAAGACGGGAATAAAGCTGCCGGAGGAACTGATATGGCCTGAGGAGAAGAATACCTGGACGTCGGCTGGGGTGATAATAGCTGCATCGGCGCAAGCCCAGGTTTAGGGTGAAGACGTTGGCTGATGAGTTCGTAGGCTACGAAAACCTCATACGCTTTGTGGAAGAAAGGGGGCTACACAATTCACCAGGGGACATAGTCGAAATTGGTGCCTATATGGGTGGCGGTACAGCCAAGTTGGCAGAGTTTGCCAGGAGGTACGCCAAGAGGGTATTTGCAATAGACACCTTTGATGCCAGCCTTGACGAAACCATGAGCCCAAAAGGGGTTAGAGCGGGTGAGGTCTACCAGGCATTCCTCTATGGTGAGTCAATGCTGAAGGTTTACCAGGAGACAACCCGGGGTTTCGACAATATCATCACTATTAAAGCCGATTCCAGGACAGTCAAATTCCCTGAAGACCAGAAATTCATTTTTGGATTCGTTGATGGCTGCCACCAGGAAGAGTATGTGGAGAACGATTTTCACCTCATTTGGCCCAAACTCGTTTCGGGAGGGGTGCTTGGCTTCCACGATTATAGGTTTGATGACTGGCCAGGGGTTACCAAGGCTGTGGACAGGCTAATTGAGACCTACAAGAACGAAATAAGTGAAACTCACCAAATAGAAGCAGGATATGGCATCCTGTCCATCATGCTAATCAAGAAATGGGATTTCTGCTCACACCGGAGTTGATTACTGGGCTCTGGCTTCTTCTTTGGGACTGCATTTCAACAACAAGGCATCACTCCACGAAGGCAAACGACGAGCCAATCTGTCCAGGGCGTTCAGAGTAGCCAGGGAAATCCCTTGAGGCAACTTGGCGAGCAGCCATCCCCACCAGGGGAACCCGAAGAGCAGCGAGATACCGATAGTGCGCTCCACCCTGAGGTGCGGCTCCACCATTTTTCTCAGGGATGCGTAATCAAACTTGTACGCGTGGTCATCCGGCACGTGCCACACTCGTTTCTTGCCTGATCCTTTCCTGAAGACGATTTCTATTGCTTTGAACAACCGTCTTCCCAGCCTAAAGCTGAGGCTTTCGAAGTTGGCTATGGTGATTATTGCTTTTCCTCGAGGCTTAAGCACTCTAGCGATCTCTTCTATAGCTTTGTCCGGGTGGGGAAAGTGGTCAAGGGCGCCCTTGCACACAACTTTGTCGAAAGAGCCGTCCCTGAAGGGCAGGTTCTCGCCTACGCCCCGAATCAGGGATACCTCTGCGCCGTTCTCGGCGATGTGATTCCTGGCGTGGCTTATCATTGTTTCTGAGGGCTCAACACCAAGGCATTCTCCTTTGCTTTTGGCCAACTCTACAGCGTCAATGGCTCTGCCACAACCAATGTCCAGGATTCTTTCTCCCTCCTTTCCTTCTACCTCCTCCACGGTAACCTCGTTCATTCGCTGGAAGAGGAATGCCAGGTCAGGATTCATCACTGGAGGCACTGCATGCTTGTCATCCCAGGCGAGGTCAAACTGTGTTGTGGTATCACGCATGCTACGCTCCCTCATCGTATCTGGGGTAGGAACCGAAGACCTTGAACAGAGACACCTTGGCCTGCACTTTTCCCAACAGGTCTCTGATAGAAGGATCTTCTCGGTGTCCTTCCAGGTCGACGAGGAAGACATATTTGCCCAGGCTTTCCTTTGAAGGGCGGGATTCTACCTTTGCCAGGTTTATGTTGGAATCGGCAAATTCCTTGAGTATGCCGTAAAGCAGTCCAGGGCGATCCTCATCAAAAGAGAAACAGAGAGATGTCCTGTCCCGGCCTGTCGGAGGGTGGTCCTTGGCGGCCAGGACAACGAAACGAGTCAGGTTTGGAGAGTGATCCTGGATGTTCTTGGCCAGCATCTGGGCTCCATATAATTGGGCTGCTCGGTGGGTGCCAATAGCAGCAGCGGGAGCGGATGAGGACATCATCTGCTCTACGGCTGCTGTGGTGCTGAGTGCCGCTACCATTTCAGCTTTGGGGAAACATCGCTCCAAGAAACGGCGACATTGGGCCAGGGCTTGCGGGTGAGAGAAGATAACCTTTATTTCTGGAGCTTCAGTTCCTGGCTTGACTAGCAGGTGGTGCTCGATAGCTAGAACTAATTCCCGTCGGATGAGCAGCTTTGACTCATGAATAAGGAGATCAAGGGTATCGGTAACAGAACCCTCAAGGCTATTTTCGATGGCTACCACCCCTTCGTCTGCTAGACCGGTATCTACAGCGGCAGCCACAGCAGGGATATTGGAAAAGGGAAGAAGCTGGGCTTTCTCGTCATACTTGAGAGCGGCGTCCTCGCTGAAGGTACCAGGTGGGCCTAAGTAAGCAATCTTTTTCGTCATCTTCAACTGCCAGAAAGCTCAGTACGCAAGGCTTGTTCCCGATCGGCGCTAGTTACAGCAATCACGCGATCTTCAGCTTCAAGAGTCGTATCTTGGGTGGGCACCGTGATCCCTCGGTCCTTGATTATCAGGATGAGTAGACTCCCAGGGGGTAGCGAAAGCTCTTTGAGCTGCTTTCCCACTACTGGCGAGTCAGGCGAGATTTTCACCTCTACAATTTCGTGTTTGCCTTCCTTGAGTTCCAGGAGGTGTATCAGGGGATGGGTGGGTACCTCCTGTCCAATGTGTTCCAGGATAAGGTTGGTAGCGCTAACCGTAACGTCGATGCCCAGCTTCTTGAACAGGGCTTCGTTCTTGGGGTTACTTATGCGGGCAATAATGCGGGGCACATTAAACTTATGTTTAGCTACCTGACAAGATACTAGATTATCTTCGTCTTCATCGGTTACAGCAACGAATAGACCGGCTCTCTCGCTTCCTGCCTCCTCCAGTACTGCGCCTTCGCAGCCGTCACCTTGCATGCAAATGCTGCCTAACTCTTCTTCGATGCGCTCCACTTTGACAGGATCCTTTTCGATCACTAACACCTCATGCCCCTCGCTGAGCAATCCCTTAGAGAGGTAGTAACCTAGTCTTCCCCCGCCGACGACGATGATATACATTACTCTCCTGTCTTTGTCAGCTTCCCCTTTAGTATTTGAGCGAAGATCGTGGTGGGGCTGATGGCCTCCACGCCCAGGCTCTGGTAAAGCTGTTCGCGAAGCGGGTCGTAAATACGGCAAAGCACCCTGGGTACGTTAAAGATATGCTTGGCAATCTGGGCACCCATAACATTTCGGTTGTCTCCTTGAGTTACCGCTACGAAGGCGTCAGCTTCTTCTATTCCCGCTTTCCGTTGCGAGTCTTCGTCAGTGCCGTCGCCCAGCAGGGCAGTACCTTTGAAGGTGGGAACAAGCCTACGAAAGCTGCCAGAGTCAATATCCAATACGGTCACCTGGTGCCCCTCACTGTCCAGTAAAGCAGCCAGTTCGGCGCCTACTCGTCCACAGCCCATAATAACTACTTTCATTTTCCCCTGCTCCTAGACAAGCGGCCGCCTTAACACTATCACTCGGCAGGGAGCGTTTTCTAGCACGTAAGGGATAGTCTCACCAAGATCAAATTGTCCAAAACGTTTCCGGTATCCCATTCCCATCAGGATGACGTCAACGCTCCGTTCCATCGCCTCGTCTACTATAGCCGGGCCTATTTCCCGTGTCTGAAGGAGGTCTGTCTCTATTTCGTAGTCCTGCTCATCCGCAGCCTCCTCGGCACGGCCCAGCACCTCTTCTGCGGTTTGGGTTTCGGGTTCGAGTTCTGCATCCAGGGGGAGGGCCCGCTTTACCTGAATTACATAGACGACATAAACCTTGCCCTTGGCCTCCTTAGCCATCCTGCAGGCCAGCTCTATCGCCTCCTTGTCCGCCTCTGCGTTATCTCCGCTTACAGGGACGAGTATTCTAAGAAACTTCATTGGCTATATCTCAATTCCTCTCCTGAAGCAGAAGTCACCTTGCTTATTATATCAATAACCTTTGCCCTTGCAACAGCACTTGACTGTTTCATTTATTTAGAACCCGAAAAGGTTAGCAGACCTGTCTGGAAGGGTCAATGAGTCGGCCCCGAGCCTGATGCGGGGCTACCCAATGGCAGGTTTTCATGCCTCCGATAAAGATAGTAAGTCACCAGGCCGATGGCCATCCAGCCGAAGCCTACCCAACGACTATACGGTTGTGTGACGATAATTACTATCCATATTGCCAGTGTAGCCAACAGTCCGATTATGGCGGTAAGAGGGAGTTGGTGTCCCTTGATCCTGATATTTAAGCCCAGTTTGAAAGGGCGATTTTGATCGGGCTTCTTCATTCGCAAGACCAGGATGGAAGCATGGGCAAAGGCAAAGGAGAGCAGGGAGCCAAAGGTGTAAAGCGCCCCTAAGTTCTTGAAGAAGTCACCGCCGAAGAAACCTGGGATCAGGATAAGTGCTGCTACCACGCAGAACAGGATAATGGAAACGTAAGGAGTTCTGAAACGCCCGTGGATCCGGCTGAGGGCTGACGGCAACTGCCGGTGTGCCCCCATGGAGAAAGACAGGCGAGAGATGCCTATCAGGCCAGCGTTGGTAGCGATAAGCAATATAGTGGCGGCTAGCACTGCTACTAAAGGCATGTATATCGTTTGCAATATCCCCTCGGGCAGGTGGGCGGCGATACCGGCTATGGGGTCTTTTGCCCAGTCAGTGGCAAGTGTCTCAGGAGTCATGGCAGAGAGGGCTACCAGGGATATACCGGCAAACATTACCAGTACAGCGACTGTCATCAGGACTAATGTCCTGGGGGCCCGCACCTCTGGCTGGCGGGTCTCCTCAGCCATCTGGGACACAGTTTCTACTCCGGTAAAGGCTAGCGAGGCAATAGCAATGCCAAACACCAACGACCCGATGGTTGGCCAGTGGCCCTCAATACCGCCAGTTAGCTCACCCCAGCTTGGCGGCCAGTTGCCCGGTCCAAACATGTTGTCAGCTAGTTTGCTTACTGTAAATATCAGTATGAAGCCGAGAATGATTATGGAAAGCTGTGTAGCCACGTCTACTACTGTAGCCAGAATATTCACTTTGGACGATTCTTTTATCCCTATGACGTTGATAACCATAAGGAACAGTATGATGGCCATGGATATAGCGGTACCGGTTTCGGGAGAGGTCTTTAGATCTCCCCAGAAGTAGCCGAGATAAGGTGAAATGGTGTAGGCGGAGATGGCAATGGTAACGATGTAACTCAGTATCAGAGCCCAGCCGGAGAAAAAGCCGACAAAATCGTTGAAGGCGTGCCTGGCAAAGCTGGCTGAGCCGCCTGCCTCGGGAAGCATGGCTGTGCCTTCGGCATAAGTGAGAGCAGTGAAGATAAACAGGATGCCTGCTATACCCAATGCTACCGGCGTGGCCCCTATTGCTACCAGGGCGACAATGCCCAGTGCGTAATAAATAGAGGAACCGACATTACCATAAGCGGCGCTGAAAAGAGCGGGGACTCCTAAGACTCGTCTCAGGCGATAGCGCTTGATACGGGGCGGGCGGACAACTTTATCGCCCGGTTTTGGCTGCCAGCCTGTTTCCATCGAGCTCTGCTTTGCCTAACTGCCTACCGATTCAAACCGTTGCAGGGCATTCTATTTCCCCGACGGACATTTGTCAACCAGGATTGGGTTGCATAGCGAAGAGGGTGTCCTGCATTCTACGGTAGTCAGCCATGGTTTCAGTCGAGGTCTGGAATGTCCACGCATAGGGCAGGGGCTCTGGCCCCTGCCCTATGGCTCTTGTTAAATCATTCCTGAGTGGGTATTATTACAGGTGGCATGCCCCTGTAGCTCAGACGGATAGAGCACCAGCCTCCGGAGCTGGGTGCGGGCGTTCGAGTCGCCCCAGGGGCGCCATCACTTACAATTGGGGCAGATATCAAAGAAGTCTTCCGGTAGGTTCAGCTTCTCTCTAATGTATTCAAGCTGCTTTTCAGGGGCAAAGTAATTTCCGCACACTTGGCACCTCTTCAACCTAAAGCTTACATCCCAATTATGTATCGTTCTGGTGTCACCTACGTCTTCCATCTTTACGCACTTGGTAGGGCAGATGTAGACGCAGGAGCCGCAGCCTATGCAATCCGATGCTGTCTCCAGGAAAGGCGAAGCTACTTCTCGATTGACCCCCCGGTTGACCAGGCTGATGGCACTGGTGCCCACTACTTCCCCACATGCTCGAACACACAAGCCGCACAGGATACATTCGTTGTCTTCCAGATACTCCGGCCTAAAGGAGGTTTTTTCCACGCCCATCTTTCTGGCCAAATCCTCTATCACCTTAACTCCAGAACATCTGGCCAGCAGTAGCTCCATCAGCATCTTGCGGTTGGCTGTTACTTGCTCAGTGGCTGTCTTGACTACCAGACCTTCCTCGACAGGGTAGAGGCATGACGCTACCAATCTGGAGCGGCCGTTTTTGGTTATCTCCACCAGGCAGAGCCGACACGCTCCGTAGGGCTCCACTCCCTCATTGTAGCAAAGGGCGGGTATATCAATACCGTTGTCCCTGGCTACCTCCAGTATCGTTCTCTCCTCTTCTGCTTGAATCTCTCGATCATCAATGGTTAAGGTGACCCGGTCTTTCATTTCACTCCTACCGCTTCCAGATTGCAGATATCGTAGCAAGTACCGCACTTGATGCACAGGTCCTGGTTTAAGATGACCGGCTTCTTCTTAGCCACAAAGGTTATGGCCTGGGTGGGGCATGGTTCGACACAAAGACCACATCCAGGGCATTTCTCGTCGATGATGTAGTAGGTAATAAGCTCTTTGCACACTCCTGCCGGACAGCGTTGCTCTCTAATGTGTGCCTCGTACTCGTCTCTGAAGTAGCGGATGGTGGTCAAAGCAGGGTTGGCAGCCGTTCCTCCCAGGGCACATAACGAAGCGTCTTTGAGTGTGGCAGCCAGCCGTTCCAGCAACTCAATATCCCCCTCTGTTCCCCTTCCGGCAGTGATGTCGGTAAGGATCTGCAGCATCCGCTTCAGGCCTTCGCGGCAGGGAAGGCACTTGCCACAGGATTCCTCCTGCAGGAACCGAACGAAGTACTTGGCCAAATCCACCATACACGTGTTCTCATCCGTTACAATCATGCCGCCGGAACCCATCATAGAGCCAACACGGGTCAGTTCATCGAAGTCAACGGGCAGGTTGAGCAAGCTCTCAGGAATAACCCCGCCCGAGGGACCACCGGTTTGCACCGCTTTGAACTTCTTGCCTCCGCCGATACCGCCACCAATATCGTACACAATCTCTCTCAAGGTCATACCCATGGGGACCTCTACCAGGCCGGTATTATTGACCTTACCTACCAGGGAGAATATCTTCGTCCCTTTGCTTCCTTCTGTGCCGATTTTGTTGTACCAGTCAGCACCCTTGAGGATTATGAGGGGGATGTTGGCCCATGTCTCCACATTGTTCAGATTTGAAGGTTGGTCGTACAGTCCCTTTTCCGAGGTGTGGGTATACTTGGCTCTTGGCTCTCCCACCTTGCCCTCGAGGGACGCCATCAAGGCCGTAGATTCTCCGCAGACAAAGGCCCCGCCGCCCCGGCTCACCTTAACCTTGAAGTCAAACCCGCTGCCCAGAATATTCTCTCCCAGCAGACCGTATTCTTCGGCCTGCTTGATGGCTATGGCTACGTTCTCCACTGCCATAGGATACTCATGGCGCACATATACATAGCCTGTATTTGACCCAATGGCGTAGGCCCCAATTATCATGCCCTCCAAAGCGCTGTGGGGATTGCCCTCCATCAGGCTTCTGTCCATGTAGGCGCCAGGGTCTCCCTCATCACAGTTACATATGACATATTTGGTATCTCCCTTGGCCTTCCGGGTGGACTCCCATTTAGCGCCGGTGGGAAATCCGCCGCCGCCGCGTCCCCGCAATCTGGAACGCTTAACCTCATCGATTATCTGTTGAGGCGACATGTGGAAAAGGGTCCTGGCCAAGGCTGCGTATCCACCTATGGCAAGATAATCATCGATGGACGTAGGATCAATCTTGTTGTTGTTACCAAGGAGGAGGCGTTGCTGCTTCTTGTAAAAGGGCACATCATCTTCCTTTATGAATCGCTCCCCCGTATTGGGTTCCACGTACAGCAGCCTATCAATGATCTTTCCTTCCAGGATAGTCTCCGATATTATCTCCGGGATATCCTCTATCCTGACTCGCTGGTAGAATATGCCCTGCGGGTAAATAGTGAGAAGTGCCCCTCTCTCGCAGAAGCCAGGACAGCCTGTGGCCCTCACATCAACCTTGTCTTGCAGTCCGCGCTTCTCAAGCTCATCCCTGAAGGCGGAGACCAGGTCCAGGCAGCCGTAGGCAAGGCATCCCGTACCGGCACATATGGCTATACAAGGCTTGTTGGGGTTTCTTCTACTGACTATGGACCTTCTTAAATCTTCAAGTTCCTGGGCGGAATTCAATCTATTCATCTTTGGCTCGTGTTATCACTCGTACTTTTCCAGCAAGGGGCTGACCTTATCGCTGCCCAACTGTCCGTGATATTTGTCGTCGATTATGACCATCGGTCCCAAAGCGCAGCATCCCACGCAATTGACTGTTTCCAGGGTGAATCGGAGGTCATCGGTGGTTTCATCGCGTTTGATCCCCAGGTCCAGCTCCATCTTTTCCAAAACCCTGGCTGCCCCTCTAACGTGGCAAGCTGTGCCGAGGCAGACCCTGATCAGGTGACGCCCTCTGGGTGTAAGACTGAAAGCTCTGAAAAAAGTGGCTACGCTGTATACTTGACTCAAAGGGACATCCAGGATTCGACTAGTTTCCTCCAAAGCCTCCTTTGGCAGATAACGGTGCTCAGCCTGGATGTCTTGAAGTATAGAGACCAACTGCCCCTTGTCACCGTCGTACCTATCCACTATTGCCTGTATATCTGCTGCCAACTATGCCTCCAACTTTTTCTTGAGTTTTTCGTATTCCCTATTGACTCCTTCCTGTATCCGTTCTATCTCCTCTTCGGGAAGATGGCGAAATCTCCCCTGTTGTGCCAGATAGTCACGGACCGGTCGAAGTTGAGGGAAATCAAAGTTCAGTTTATATTTGCCGTTTTCTACCTCATAGATGGGGAAGACTCCTGTCTCAACTGCCAGACGCCCCATCCTGATGGACAGATCGGGAGGGTAGCGCCAGCCGGTAGGGCAGGGCGATAGGACGTGCAGATACGCTGGCCCAGCGGTGGCCACGGCCTTATTGACTTTGTCAATCAAGTCGAAAGGATAACTCGGGCAGGCTGTAGCCACGTAAGGGATATCATGGGCTGCGGCAATGGCCGGCATGTTCTTCTTCCACCGGGTTTGGCCGATACTGAGTTTGCCGGCTGGAGAAGTGGTAGTGGACGCCCCAAAGGGGGTAGCACTGGAGCGCTGAATACCAGTATTCATATAAGCCTCGTTGTCAAAACAGACGTAGAGAAGATCATGGCCCCGTTCCCAGGCTCCTGAGAGGGCTTGGAGGCCTATGTCACTGGTCGCCCCATCGCCTCCCATGGCCACTACCTTGGGCATCTTGGTTCTCACGCCTTTCTTGTTGAGTATTTTCAATGCTGCTTCGATGCCTGAACCGACGGCAGCAGCATTCTCGAACAGGGTATGTATCCAAGGGACCCGCCAAGAAGTAGTCGGGAAGGGAGAGGAGACAATCTCCATACATCCCGTGGCATTAGAGATTATCACCTCTCTGCCCAGCGCCTTAGCTACCAGCCTTACGGCCAGGGCTTCGGCACAGCCAATGCACGCTCGGTGACCGGGGGCAAAAAAGTCCTTTCGGGGCAAAAGCCTGGGAACATATATGGCAAAGCTTTCCACTTATCCTCTAACTCCAATTATCTCTGTTTCTTCCTCTCCGCCCCTCCCGGCTATGTCCACACCCTTGGCGATCATTTGCGCAAACTCCTGCACTGAGATATCCCTGCCGCCCAGCCCTCCTATGAAGCCGACTACCTTCGGTCTCTTTTGTTGAGAATACAAGGCGGCTTTTATCTCAGAGCAAACCGGTCCTGGTGGCCCTGCGTAGGAAAGGCAGCGGTCCAGGACAACAAGAACCTCGGCGCTCTCAACCGCCTGGCGCACTTCCTGGAAGGGGAAGGGTCTCCACAGTCGCAGTCTGATTAGACCTACCTTTTTACCCTCTTCCCTCATCTCATCTATTGCCACCATGGCGGTTTCACTGAAGCTCCCCATGGTTAGAAGCAAGACCTGGGCGTCTTCTGTCCTGTAGTGCTCAACGGGGTGGTAATGGCGTCCACTGATTTCACTAAACTCTTGCCACGCCTGGAGGATCACAGACTTTGCTGACTTAAGCGCGGTGTCCTGCGCTTGCTTTGCTTCTGTATAGACATTGGGGAGAGCAAAGGCCCCCATGGTCACCGGCCTGTCGGGATCCAAAGCAAAGGGATGACTATACTTAGGGAGGAATCTGTCGACGTCACTCTGCTCCAGTAGGACCAAGGGTTCTACTACGTGGGACAGGTGAAAGCCGTCGAGATGAACCATGACCGGGAAGAGAACATCGGGATGCTCACCGATGCGAAAGGCACACAGCGTCAGGTCGAAAGCCTGCTGTCCATTTTCGGCGAACATTTGAATCCAGCCGCAGTCTCGGACTGCCATAGCGTCAGAGTGGTCACCCCAAACGCTTAAGGGTGCAGACAGTGCCCTGTTGGCGACTGCCATAACTACCGGTAGTCTTAGAGAAGGTGCTATATACAGTACCTCATGCATTAGCTCCAATCCCTGTCCGGCAGTAGCAGTGAAGGTCCTAGCGCCTGCTGCGGATGAGCCCAGGCAAGCACTCATAGCTGAATGCTCAGATTCAACCGGGATATACTCTGCATTCAACTCCCCGTTTGCCACCATTTCTGCCAGTCGTTCCACAATGTGAGTTTGAGGGGTGATGGGATAAGCCGCGATTACATCGGCATCAGCTAGCCTTACCGCCTCAGCCAGTGCAAGGGAGCCCTCCATTCCTACCATTCCCATGGCGCTACTCCTCTGGAACCATTTCTATTGCCTGTGTCCAGCATTCCCTGGCGCAGATGCCGCACCCTTTGCAATAGTAAAGGTCGGCCTCAAAGTATCCTTCAGAGTCCTGGTTGACGCAGCCTTCGGGACAGTAAATAGAACAAATACCGCACTTTATGCATCTGTCTTTATTCCAAACCGCTCTCTCAGATCTCCAGTCGCCGGTCTTGTACTGGGCAGCGTTTCCAGGGCTGGTTATCACACAGCCTATGTCTATGTCCTGCCAGGTAAGATCGGTTTCCTTACGTTTACTGCTCAAGCTGTTCTCCTCTAGGCGGTGACGGTCATCTCATAGGCTTTCTTACAGGCCTCGAGGTTTCCCCCAGCCCTGTTTCCGAAGCGGTGCTTTAGCGGCTCCTCAAGGGAGCTCAATTCGACTATGTCGGTCACCCTCAGTATAGCTCCCAGCATAGTGGTGTTGACGATAGGCACGCCTATGGTTTCAGTGGCGATAGTAGTGGCATCAACAGCAGCCACCCTCCACTTGTACCCAAACTCGGACTTTATTTCCTGCGGCGTACTCTTGCTATTCACTATTACCACGCCGTTTTCCTTGAGGCCAGAGGTGACATCTACAATGCTGAGTAACCTGGTCTCAAAAACGACTACAAAATCAGGCTCCTTAATCTCTGCCCTGATCCTGACGGGCTTGTCGTTGGTTCTTACGAAGGCCTGGACGGGCGCTCCTCTTCTTTCTGGCCCAAAGGAGGGAAAGGCCAGTGCATACTTACCTTCAGCAATAGCGGCCAAGGCGAGCAACTCTGCTGAGGTAACTGCTCCTTGGCCACCTCTGCCATGAAGTCTTAGCTCAATCATTTTCGCACTATTATAGAGGTGTTGTTTTGGTGGTGCAAGTCTCACCGCGAGGGATACAGAATGGGCAGACGTGCCTAGTGATCTTTTTGCCCCAGGGTAGCAGGTGGGTAGCATAAGTGGCGAGGTCACCTTAGGTCGCCCCTGGATTAGGGTGACAATCGCCTGAACAATCTCGAAACAGATCGAATCGATTGACTTCGCTTCGGGTTATGTGCTATATTCCCCTCTTGCGGGGTGTAGCGCAGAGGGTTAGCGCGCATGGTTTGGGACCATGAGGTCGGAGGTTCGAGTCCTCTCACCCCGACCAGGATTGGTTATTTGGATTTAGATGTTGTCCGGGATTTACATATTCGAATTTCGGACTTAATATGTAAGTGATGAGAGCCAAAAACCCCTATATGTTGTTGGGCTTGGGGTTGCTGTTGACCGGGGTCTGGCTCGCTCCTGTAGCCCATTTTCTCTTGGATTCCACACCCCTGTCAGCGCTGGGGATGAGTGTCATGATTCTTGGCGTGGTTTGCCTTGTCCTGGGGAGAACTCGCCCCAGCATCTCACCTGAAGTCAGCGCCCTCCTTCTGGAAACGAGCCTGGAAAATATCTCTGCGATAATAGAGGAATTGGGTTTGAGGGCAAAGGCGGTCTATCTGCCGTCTTCGATGACACAGGGACAGCCTCAGGCACTCATACCTCTGCACTCAAATCCATCGCTGCCATCAATCGCCAAACCTCTTCCCAAGAGATTGATAGTCAGATATGGACCCAGTCCGGAGGACATTGGGCTGCTGATTGCTACTCCAGGGTCGGCGACCACAAAAATGTTGGATTCAACTCCAGGCCCTACCTCAGCGGAGCTGGAGGATGCCCTCTCATCTATTCTTGATGGGATGCTTGATATAGCCGACAGTGTCAGGGTGACTATGACCGACAAGAATGTTACTGTCGAGGTGTCCAATCCCCGTATAGAGTACAAAAATATCCGCTTTTATGAGTGTTTGGGAAGCCCGCTGGCCTCTATAGCCGCTGCATTAGCTGCTGAGGCTCTAGACAAGCCAATCGCCATTGAGAGTGAGGCGCACGGCAAAGGTAAAAGCGTGATTGAGCTGGTGACCTTGGGGTGAGGATTTGCAATGGATACATATCATAACCCACCCAGGCTGTGATTGGAAAGCTGGCCCTCTCAGCAATCAGAAACATACATTGTATATTCAGGGAGAGGCAGAAGGTGTGTTAGGTATGGGCCTCTTTCAGCTTTGCGGTGAGCAGGGGTACTACTTTGAAGAGGTCTCCCACAATGCCGTAGGTGGCTACTTCAAAAATAGGGGCCCTGGGGTCTTCGTCGATGGCTACGATAATATCGGAGGTTTGCATTCCTGCCAAGTGCTGGGGCGCTCCGGAAATACCGCAGGCAATGTAGAGCTTGGGCGAGACGGTCTTCCCTGTCTGCCCGATTTGATGTGAATACGGGATCCACCCATCGTCTACCGGGGGACGTGACGAACCTAGGGCGGCACCAAGGGCTTCAGCCAGTTCAGCCACTACGTGGAAATTATCTGCCGCTCCCAGTCCACGGCCGCCACAAACAATAACATCGGCCTCTTCAAGCTTTACCGCCTCCGTCAAGTCCTTAAGCAGGTGAAGCAGCTTGGTCCTGGAAGTGACGGATTGTGTGTCGAAGTCCACTCGCACAATCTCTCCCTGGCGTGATTCATCCGGTCTACCTCTCTTGAAGACGTGAGGACGGACAGTAGCTATCTGCGGCCTTTTCTCTGCACAGACGACGGTTGCCATTAGGTTGCTGCCGTAAGTGGGGCGCGTTTGGAGCAGGAGTCTGCTCTGTGGATCAATCTCGAGGCCGGTGCAGCTGGCAGCTACGCCTGTCTCCAATGTGGCAGCTACTCTGGGGACAAAAGAGCGACCTAACGACGTGGCACCGGTAAGCAGTATCTGCGGTTTGTGCTGGCGTATCAAATCAACAAGTACTCTGGTGTACAGGTCCTCGTCATGGTCGGTTAAGGACGGGTCATCTGCCAGGTAGACCTTGTCTGCCCCATAAGCAACCAGTTGCTCTATTCCTTCGACATTGTGCCCCAGGCATACAGCACATAACTCTGTTTCCAGGGCATTTGCTAGTCTTCGACCCTCCGACAACAGCTCATAAGCAACGCTCTTGATCTTGCCATCATGCTCTTCAACGAATATCCAGACTTCAGACTTCATATCTTACCAGCAAAAGCCTTTCCAGATTCAGGTTCCTTTTTATTTTATTACTTCATGTCTGGTTCTCTTCCCGCACCTTGGACATTTGACATAAGTAAATGCTGGCTTGGTGGGACTGAATTTTCTTATTTTTCTCTTGAAAGCCGGTCACTTCTCTCCTATTTCCGCATTTACCACATTTTGCAATGTAATTAAATCTCATTTTCACCTCCTCATTATTTATTAATCATTGTTTCTTTTTGTATCTTATCATTTTAGGTGGACTCGCGACTGCGGACAACAGCGTAATAGACGAATTCAGGGTTTACCTAATCGGATGCTAAATTATTTTTTGCAGCTTCTCCACCAGTTGCTCAACCTGGCTCTCCGGGCTGCCCTGAAGCAGTCCCCCCTGTTTTACTCTCTCAGGAAAGAAAACCATGGTCACGTGGGTGGGGGAGCCAGCCATCCCAACTTTGCTCATGTCCACATCCAGGTCCTGAGCAGTCCAGGTTGCTATCTGGACCTTCTTTGACTGCATCAGTCCCCGAAGGGATGGCAAGCGAGGTACATTGATCTCTTTCACTACATTGATTACTCCGGGCAGGGGCATCTCGATAACCTGGTGTCCTTCGTCGATCATCCTCTGCACTGTCATACGCCCCTCTTTTATCTCCTCGATCTTACTCACGTAGGACACGAAGGGAATCCCCAGCCATTCAGCAATCTGCGGGGCTACCTGACCCGTGTCTCCGTCCATTGTCTGTCTGCCGCAGATGACAATATCCGGCTGGCCCAGCTTCTGGAGTGCCTTAGCCAGGATATAGGACGTGGCCAGGGTATCAGACCCATCAAACACGGGATCGCTCAGCAGAATGGCTTCATCTACACCAAGGGCAATAGCCTCTCTCAGCGCTTCTTCTGCTTCGGGTGCGCCCATGGTGATAGCAGTAACCTTGCCCTCGTACCGCTCCTTTAGTCTGATGCCCTCCTCCAGGGCATACATGTCAAAGGGGTTGATAATCATCTTGCCCTCTGCTTTGATCAGGGCACCGGTTTGCGGGTCGATTTCAATTCTTGGTGTCTCGGGTACTTGCTTGATGCAAACAACGACATTCATTCTCGTAATGCCTTTCTCTTAAGAACCTGCAAGGCAATTTCGTTTCTCAGAACCTGATTGGTGCCTTCATATATCTGAGTAATCTTGGCATCCCTCATCATCTTCTCTATCGGGTAGTCGCACATATAACCAACACCGCCGAAGATCTGCACTGCATCGGTAGTGACTTTCATCGCCATGTCTGCGGCAAAGACCTTGGCCATAGCGGCCTCTTCGGCGAAGTTCCTTGCTCCGCTATCAATTGTTCTCGCCACGGCGTAGACCATGGCTCGGGCGGCTTCCAATTCAATGGCCATGTTAGCCAGCATGTGCTGCACCGCTTGCAGGGATGAAATCGGGTGACCGAACTGGATGCGCTGGCGTGCATAGTTCACCGCTGCCTCCAGGGCACCCTGGGCAATACCTACTGCTTGTGCAGCAACTCCAGGGCGGGACCGGTCCAGTGTCCTCACCGTAATGATAAAACCTTGTCCCTCTTTACCAATCAGGTTCTCTTCGGGTACCCGGCAATCCCGGAAAATCAGTTCCCGCGTAGCCGAGGAGCGGATACCCATCTTCTTTTCTTTCTTGCCAAAGGAGAAGCCAGGAGTGCCCTTCTCTACTACAAACGCACTGGCACCCCGGCTGCCTTTTGCCGGATCGGTCATGGCAATGACCGTATATATCTCGGCCTCGCCGCCGTTGGTGATAAACTGCTTGGTACCATTTAGCACGTAGTATCCCTTTTCTGGGCTGGCAGTTGTTCTCATGTTGCCGGCATCGCTACCGGCGGTTGATTCAGTTAGAGCAAAGGCAGTCAATCTCTTGCCAGCGGCAACATCAGGAAGATATTTTTGTTTTTGCTCCTCACTGCCGTGGTGGACCACAGGGAGGCATCCCAGGGCAGTGGCGGCATAGCAGATGGCGATGCCCCCACAGGCTCGAGACAACTCCTCTACTACCAGGCAAAGGTCGAGGCACCTTGCCCCCAGCCCTTCATATTCTTCCGGTATGAATACCCTGAACATGTCGGCACCAGCCAGTTCCTTCATTATCTCCCAGGGGAACTCTTCTTTTTCATCCAGTTCCGCTCGCACGGGCATTATTCGCTCTTCAGCGATTCTTCGGGCCAGGCTCTTTATTGTTTTTTGCTCTTCGTCCAGAAAATACTCCAAGACAGGTCTCCTTTCTTGGGCGTTGCCGTAATGAGCCAATTTTAAGTATATCTTGGCAGCTTATCAAGCTGCATAATTCGCACCGGCAGAAGCTAAAGGACCCTGCTGCCTCCCTGCCTTCGGGGAAAAGACGGTCCTTCAGACGTACTTGGAGCAGCAAGTGTAGAAGAAGGTAAGACTCCTGTATCACTTGTGGTAGTCGTGGACTGCAATTGAGAGGGGCGAATTATGTCCCGGTTAGGTTAGCCCTTTTCTTCCTCTTCGGGGCGCTCCCAAAGGGGCACGGTGAAGTGATCAATGTACTGTCGGCGGCTTTCCTTAACTGCTTCGGCTATCTCTTGGCGGGCTTGGTCAGCCATACCGTCCAGCTCTGTCATATCGATATCGATTTTCAATATTCTGGTCAATATCTCGAGCACTGATTTGGAAGCTACCGGGTTTCCTATTTCGCTGAGGTAGCGGGGGCTCTCTCCAAGGAGGCAGGTGCCTTTCAGGTCCCTTTCCTTGGCTACCGAGAGAAGCAGACCGTTCATACCGGCAATATAGAAGTTGCCCTTGAGCACAAGACCTTGTGCCTCCAGTTCACTCAGCAGTCCAGGGTGTGTCGTTGCTGCCCAGACCCGTGGCTGTTCTGCAAACTGAGGGACAACTGCAGCAGCAAAGGTGTATATATGAGTAACCCCAAGTCTTTGGGCGAAGCCTAGTATCTGCTTGGCAAATTCATAGCTCCTGGAAGCAGGCTGCGCCTCGCCAATGAAAATCATGAGGTCTGCCCCGGCACCCTTCCTTTTCCAGTAGTAGAATTTGCTCTGAGGTAGCCTGGGCAATTGTATAAGGTTTTTCTCCACAAAAGTACCGTTAAGGTCAAAGAAGGACGAAGGCTCAATCTCGGCAAATTCTTCAGCCCCCAACTTTTCACTCAGGTAGTTGGCGGCTATAAGGGCAACATTGGCCACACCCGGCCAGGCAGCTACCAACGAGGGGCGACTAAGCTTGGGCTCACTGTAGACCTTGATTATCCCTTCCCCACGCTTCCTCATCGCCTCTCTTCTACCACTGGACGAACATGGGCATAATTATGTGTACGTACCTATCCGAGCCTACAGGCCGGATAACCCCTGGACTCGATGGGGTTGTAGTCTCCAAAGCTATGCTAGGTCTCTGTTCCTCACGAATTCTGTCAAGCACCTGTTCGAGATATCTCCCGTTAAAGGCGATTTTGGCTGCTTCACCTTCAACCTGGGCGTCGATCTCCCCAACATTTTCGCCAACTTGTTCCGAGCGTGCTGAGATGCTGATCTTTCCTGGCATTATTTGAAGGCGTACTATGCCGCTGGCGTCGCGGGCGAAAATAGAGGCGATCTTTGTAGCTTTGAGAAACTCCTCGGTGTCAACTATTGCTCGAGTGCTATAGCTTTGGGGGATGAGCTGTCTATAGTTGGGAAAGGTGCCTTGCAGTATTTGGGACACCATCTCCACCTGCCCGGTCAAGTCGCCTATGGGGGCGTTCTTCAAGCGAAAGAGTACCTGGCTCTTGTTGGCGCTGACGGCGATCTCGACTGGTTCTTGTTGGTCAGGTAGAAGGCGACTCAATTCCAAAAGAGAGCGTCCTGGAATGATAACCTCTATCCTTTCATCTGCCGGAGCAGCTAGAGGCGCTTTGTGTACCGCTAGTCTGAAGCCATCAGCGGCAGCCAAGGTGAGGGTGTCTCCCTCGATCTCAGTGCAAACGCCGGTAAGCACTGGGCGGGTATCCTCGGAGGCAGTAGCGAATACTGTCTGGTTGATGGCCAGACGAAGGACCTCTGGCTCAATCTGGTAGATTGTGCCATCACCAACCTGGGGAATGGGCGGGAAGTCCTCGGCATCCAGGCCACTAATACGGGCATCGAATCTGGCGCACTTCAGCTCTACAGAATGATCTGATAGGTTGAGATCAATTCTGTCGTTGGGCAGAGAATTGACGAAATCATTGAGGAGCTTGGCTGGCAGGGTGATAGCGCCCTCTTCTTCTACCATGGCACCGAGCCAGCAACTGACAGCGATCTCCAGGTTGGTGGCAGAGAGTTTGAGGCGAGACTGCTCTGTAGCCAGGAGAACGTTATTGGTAATAGGCAAGGTCGTCCTTTTGGCTACCGCTCTGTCCACGATGTCGAGTCCTTTGCTCAAGTTCTTTTGAATACACGATAACTTCATGCCGCACCCCCTTATTGTAGAGCGTGCTAAAGTATACAATATTCGCCCCTGGTTAGACAAGATGTCAACCGCGTCTTTTCCCGGCTTTTCCTGCAAGATTCCAGTGGTGGTTTAGCCATCCTATCTGTCATTCTGAGCGCAGCGAGGAATCTCACCGCGGTCAGAGCAGACTCAGCGAAGCTATTTGCCCCACCCCCTGGGATTGCTTCGTCGCTCCGCTCCTCGCAATGACACGGGTGTTTCAACGATTCCTTCGTCACTGTGCTACCGCCGATGACACCCAAGGCCTTGGCGTCCAAGAAACTGGACGATCACCCGGCAGGTGGCATTCCGGATCTGTGCCCACGGATTAGCTCAGATTGCACAAGCTTGACATTCACGATAGAGTTAATAGGTGACAAGTCCCTCCGGGGAGCGACATCTGGGCAGTCTGGAGGAGAATTTTGCGTATCACTCGTCTAAGTCTGACCGACTTTCGTAATTACCGCCACCTGGAGTTGAGGCTGCCGCCTCATCTGGTGGTGATCTACGGGGATAACGCCCAAGGGAAGACGAATCTCCTCGAGGCTGTCCATGTGCTGGCTACGACTAAGTCCCATCGTGCTTCCAGTGATAGAGAACTCGTTCATCACCTTGCCGCCGAGGAGAACCCACCCTTTAGCCGACTTTTCGCTGAGGTTCAGAGAGCGAGGGGTGACCTCAAGATAGAGATTGTTCTCAGGTTGGAAAGCACAGAGACGACCGGGGCTGGAGAGACTGTTGCTCTTCCGCCGTCGGTTGTTCCGGTGCGAAAGCGGATTCGAATTAATGATGTTGCCCGGCGCGCCATAGATGCGGTGGGACAGGTCAATGTAGTAATGTTCAGTGCCCAGGATATTGATCTCATCTCTGGCACTCCTGCCTTCTGCCGGCGCTACCTCGATCTGGTTAGCTGCCAGACTGATTGGCGCTACCTGAGATGTTTGCAGCGTTACAATAGAGTCCTGCTGCAGCGCAATCATCTTCTTAAGCTGCTACAGGAGCATCAAGCTCAGCCTGAACAACTGGAATTCTGGGACAGAGAATTGGTGGAGAACGGCTCGTATATCATAGCGCAACGGCAGCGTCTGGTGGCAAAGCTCAACGAGCTTGCTCAGGGAATTCACCAAGAACTGAGCACAGCCGAAAGGTTAGAGTTGGTTTACATCCCCAACGTAAGGACGGAGGGGAGTCCTTCTGGAATCGAGTCCCATTTTCAGCGGGCATTACATCAAAGTCGGGGGAGAGAGATCTCACAGGGGATGACTGTAGTCGGGCCTCATCGAGACAACCTCGAATTCCGGGTCAACGGGAGTGATATGAGCAAATACGGGAGCCGGGGGCAGCAGCGGACGATTGCCCTCTCGCTTAAGCTAGCTGAGGCAAAGTACATGCGTGCTCAGGTGGGCGATCCCCCTATTCTGCTCCTGGACGATGTATTCTCCGAACTCGATCGATCTCGGCGGCAGCACCTGCTGGAATCGATTATTCCCTTCCAGCAGGTGCTGATTACAGCCGTAGATCTCGACTATCTTGAGCCCTCTTTACTGGCCCAGTCGGCTCGGCTTCGGGTAAGCGAAGGAGTTATCGAGCCGGCCTAAGCTGGTACCTTTGGCAGATGGGCCAGTGCCTCCTCCATCTTTTCTCTGGGGAATTCGTAATCCTGAAGCTTGCCGGTGAGATATTCGTCGTAGGCAGCCAGGTCAAAGTGCCCATGTCCTGACAGGGCCAGGAGAATGGTCTTCTTCTCCCCTGACTCCTTGCACCTCAGGGCCTCATCAATTACTACTTTAACCGCGTGGGCTGGCTCTGGAGCAGGAATGATGCCCTCAGCTTGGGCAAAGGTGACCGCGCTGCGGAATACGGCGACCTGGTGTTCGGCGCGGGCTTCGACCAGGCCCAATTTGACCAGATGGCATATAATGGGCGCCATCCCATGGTAGCGCAGGCCTCCAGCGTGGACAGGAGGAGGAACAAAGGTATGTCCCAGGGTATACATTAGAGCTATGGGAGCCATCCCGGCCACATCGCCGTAGTCCCAGGTGTAGGGACCCTTGGTGACAGTAGGACAGGCTTCAGGCTCAACACATATGATTTGTACCTTCTGTCCCTTCAGCTTGTCTGGTATAAAGGGTAGGAAAGCACCAGCGAAATTGCTTCCGCCACCGATGCAGCCCACAATCATGTCCGGGTAGGCGTCTGCCTTCTCCATTTGCTTCTTTATCTCTTGCCCTACTACGGTCTGGTGCATCAAGACATGATTAAGAACACTGCCCAGGGAGTAAAGGGTATCATCGCGACCAAAAGCATCTTCCACCGCCTCGCTGATGGCAATTCCCAGACTTCCTGTGGAATCTGGGTTCTCTGCCAGGATGCGACGCCCTATCTCAGTCTCCTGACTGGGGCTGGGCACAACATTTGCCCCGAAGGTCTCCATGAGGACACGGCGGTAGGGCTTCTGGTAGAAGCTGACCTTAACCATGTATACTTTGCACTCCAGCCCCATGAAGCAGCATCCCATGGCTAGGGCACTGCCCCACTGTCCAGCGCCGGTCTCGGTGGCAAGTCGCTTGGCCCCTGCCTTCTTGGCATAGTAGGCTTGGGCGACTGCTGTGTTGAGCTTGTGGCTACCCGCCGGGCTTGTCCCCTCATATTTGTAGAAGATTCTTGCCGGCGTATCCAAAGCCTTCTCCAGCCGATGGGCTCGGTGCAGCAGGGTAGGTCTCCACAACCTATAGATTTGCTGTATCTCCTCAGGGATCTCGATGTAGCGCTCCTTGCTGAACTCCTGCTCGTTCAGCTCTGCAGGAAACAACGGTGGTGGCAGGATAGTGGGCTCTTTGGTACCTGGGTGCCGCAGGGGTGGTAGCGGCTCCGGCAGGTCGGCCTGGACGTTATACCAGGAAGTAGGCACCTCCTGCTCAGTCAGGATGAACTTTGTCTGTTCCATATTCCCCTCCTTTTGACTTGCTTATTCTTGCCCTCTAACGAAAGGGCTTGTTTCCCCCTTGCTTTGGGAGACCACAAGGGTCTCTCCGGGCTGGCTTAACACTGGCATGTATCCAGAGCATTTCTCAGTCCTTCGATAAACTCGCTAAGTTTATCAGAGGGATACCCCTCCAACAACTGGATGAGCCGACTGCCTACTATTACGCCGTCAGCTATTCTGGCCACCCTTGTTGCCTGTTCTGAGGTGGAGATACCGAAGCCTACACATAGAGGCAGAGAGGTTTTTCTTCTCACTCTGGCAACGAATTCCTCCAGGTCATCTGGCAGGTTCTCTCTAGCACCGGTGACTCCGGAGAGGGAAACGATATATATGAATCCCCGGGATCGCTGAGCTACCAGATCGATGCGTTCCTCGTTGCTGGTAGGGGCGAGGAGATAAATAAGATCCAGTCCGGATTCAGACGCAGATGCCTCTAATTCAACTCCTTCCTCGGGAGGTAAGTCGGGGATGATGAGACCGTCAATACCTGCCTCGGCCGAAGCCTGGCAAAAGGCTTTGGGCCCAAAGCTGAACACCGGATTATAGTAGGTCATAAACACCAGGGGTATATCCACTTTTTGTCGCAATTGAGACGCTACATCCAGGCACATCTCTGGAGTGACCTTGTTCTGTAACGCTTGATAGCTTGCTTTTTGGATAGTTGCACCGTCTGCCAGAGGATCAGAGAAGGGGATGCCCAGCTCAACGATATCACAACCCCAGCTAGCCAAGGCTGGGACTACTTCCAGTGTCACACTCACCGATGGATAGCCTACAGTAAGGTATGTGATCAGCGCTTTGCGCCTTGCCAGGGTTGAAGCGATGCGGCTCACCTTTCTGCCTCCAGAACTTGGGCCAGAATATCCAGGTCCTTGTCCCCTCGACCCGAAAGATTAATTACCACCAGCGCATCAGATGGCAGCTTTGAGGCCATTTCCGCTGCGTAGTAAATGGCATGGGCAGGCTCCAAAGCAGGGATTATTCCTTCGGTCTCGCAAAGGAGCTTGAATCCCTCTAAAGCCTGGCTATCGGTGACTGCCACATAGGTGGCCCGACCTGTATCCTTATAGTAGCTATGTTCCGGCCCCACTCCTGGATAATCCAGACCGGGAGCAATACTGGAGGTAGACATCACCTGGCCGTACTTGTCCTGCAACAGGTAAGACTTGGCTCCATGGAGCACTCCCGTCCTACCTTCAACCAGTGAGGCAGCGTGCTCTCCGCTATTCAGACCCTTCCCGGCTGCCTCCACACCAATGAAGCCAACTCCAGCGTCTTCTACAAAGGGATGGAACAGACCTATAGCATTGCTACCTCCGCCGACACAGGCAACCAGGTAATCGGGAAGGCGACGATGTTTGGTTAAGATTTGCTCTCTTGTTTCCCGCCCGATTATTGACTGGAAATCTCTTACTATGGTGGGATAGGGATGTGGTCCTACCACCGATCCCAGAAGATAGTGAGTGTGGCGCACATTGGTTACCCAGTCACGAATTGCCTCGTTGATGGCATCCTTTAGGGTGCGGCTGCCGGCAGATACCGGGCGTACTTCGGCTCCTAATAGCTTCATGCGGAAAACGTTGGAGGATTGACGGCGTATATCTTCCTCTCCCATGTATATGACGCACTCCAGATTCAGCATGGTGCAGACGGTAGCTGCGGCCACGCCATGCTGACCGGCTCCGGTCTCGGCTACTATCCTTTCCTTGCCCATTCGTTTGGCTAGCAATCCTTGTCCCAGAGCATTGTTAATCTTGTGAGCGCCAGTGTGGAGTAGGTCTTCCCTTTTGAGGAGAAGCGTGGCGCCCCCGACCCTGGCCGATAGCTGTTGGGCATGATATAGAGGTGTGGGGCGGCCGGCATAGTCATGGCACAGTGATTCAAACTCTCTCCAGAAATCGGAGTCGGCGCATGCCTCAGTGTAGGTCTTGTCCAATTCACCGAGGGCGCTCATTACCGTTTCAGGCACGAACTTGCCCCCGTAGGGACCGAAGTAGCCCTTGTCGTCAGGTAGCTTCAATCTTTGTTACCTTTCCTCTATTATCTCTTAATACGGGCTCTCCACCGCCCGCCTCTTGGGGTGGGGGACGGAGCCCCCATCCTATGTTTCCTCAAATCAGAGCCGCCACCCTATGCTTGTGCTTCTTCCCATTCCCATAGGGCGGGTGCTCCGTCACCCGCCTATTCCACATCAATCTCAAGTATTGGGTTATGGTCAGTATAAAAGTTTATGTAACTGGAGTAAGGATAGCAATCAAGATCATCCACAATGCCTTTCTGCGAAGGATTGTTATGCACATAATGCAACCTTGCTTCAAAATCCTTCTCGTCCCTTATGAGGTGGTCGTAAAAACTATCTTGCCATACATCGGAATTGACTCTTAATTCGCGCCTTATGGTGCTCCCAGTATAGGCCTTTATGTTTCGCATAGTGTCGGAGATTGTTCCTTTTTGAGGAATGATCAGGAGATGAACATGGTCCGGCATTATCACATATCCCAGTAACTTAAAATCGCCTCTTTCCTGGTAGAACCTCACTGCAGCGGTGAGGATTTCAACAGCTTCGCTTTCTTCAAAAAGCCGGGTGCGATCTCGCGTTACAGAGGTCACAAAATGGCATTGACCCTTCTCATCGTAGCGAGGCAATTTACGCATATTTACCTCTTTCTCTTATAGGCCGGCGGCTCTGCTGCCTGCCTCTTGTGGTGGGGGACAGAGCCCCCACCCTATGTTTCTCCAAATTCAGAGCCGCCACCCTATGTTCCTTGGGGTGGGGGACGGAGCCCCCACCCTATTATTTGAGGCCTGTTCCCCCCTTGGCTGCTTCAAGGAAGGCCCGCAGTTTGACATGGTCCTTCACCCCGGGCCTGGATTCCACACCACTGGAAACATCGACAGCATAAGGCCGGACCTCGGCGATGGCTTGACGCACGTTCACAGGGTTTAGCCCTCCCGATAGTATAACCAGGCCATATTGCCCGGCCTTCTTCGCAATTCCCCAATCGAAGCTTTGCCCTGTGCCGCCTTTAAGTACCTCATGGTAGCTGTCCAGCAAATAGGCGCTTACTTCATATCGAGGTAAAAAGGTCAAAACAGATTCATCCTTAACTCTGAAAGACTTGATTACTCTAGGGAAAAGCGCCCGACAGAGATCCGGACTCTCTGAGCCGTGCAGTTGAACCAGGTTCAAACCACAGAATCTCATGCATTCTGTTATCTCCTGTAGCGCACTATCTACAAAGACGCCTACTTTGCACATGAAGGGAGGCAGTTCAGCTACGATATTTGCCACCTGCTGTGGCGTTACCTGTCTTGGGCTAGGGGCAAAAACGAAGCCCAGCGCATCTGCTCCCAGTTCCACTGCAGCCAGGGCATCTTCTAAATTGGTTATGCCACAGACCTTAGCCTTTGCCATTTGATGCCTCTACCCTGCGTTCTCCCCTTAGTTCTCTGAGCTTGGCCTCTGGGTCAGGACTGGTAACCAGAGTTTCACCTACCAGTGCAGCGTCGATCCCGGCTAGCTGCAAAGCACATATGTCAGCATAGGACTTAATGCCGCTTTCGCTAATCACGGTAGTGTCAGGTGGTATGAGGGGGCGAAGCCTTAGGCTTGTCCCCAGGTCGACACTGAAATCGGCCAGATTGCGGTTATTAATGCCAATAACGTTTGCTTTGGCGTTGAGACTTTTCTCGATCTCTGGTTCGGTATGCACCTCGACCAAGGCCGCCATTCCCAGGCCATGCGCTACCTCTATCAGTTCGGACAACTCGGACAGTGAAAGCAGCGCCATGATCAGAAGGATAACATCAGCACCGCAAGCTCGAGCCTCATATACCTGATAGGGATCAAGGATAAAGTCCTTACAGAGCGTGGGAAGGTGGGTTTCCTGGCGTGCTGCTGCTAAATCGGCAAAACTGCCCTTGAACCAGTTCGGTTCGGTAAGCACGGAGATAGCCGCAGCGCCACCTCGTGTGTAGCTACGAACCAACGTTGCTACGTTGAGATCAGAGCAGAGCCATCCCCTAGAAGGAGAAGCTCGCTTGACTTCAGCAATAAGCTTGACACCTTCGCCCCTCACTGCTCCCTTGAAATCCCGAGGAGTCCCATAGCTGTCCACCAGAAGTTCCAGTTCAGTTAGAGGTCTTTTTTTCTTCCTCTCACCCAGGCCCTGGCGGACGGTCGCTACTATCTCGTCAAGAATCATTTTCTCGCCCCAGGCTCCGGCTCAAATGAATAAATTGCTCCAGTTTATGCAGTGCTTCGCCGCTGTCAATGGATTCTGCCGCCAGGCTGAGACCTTCCCTGAAGTCGGCCGCCTTCCCGGCAGCCAGCAGCGCAGCAGCAGCATTAAGTAGCACCGTATCCCGCCTGGCTCCTTTTTCTCCTTGGAGCAAGTCTCTGGCTATCCTGGCGTTTTCCTCAGGCAAACCACCTTTAAGCGAGGCCGGTTCAGCGGGAGGCAATCCTAACTCTTGGGGATCAAGATAGTAGGTGGTTATCTTGCCCTCCTGGAGTTGGGTTATCTTGCCAGCGCCGAGGGTTGACAGTTCATCCAGGCCACCAGCCCCATGGACCACCAGAGCACTGTGAATGCCCAAGAGGCCGAGCACCTCGGCCATGGTTTCAGTCAATGTGGGGTCATATACTCCAAGTAGCTGAATCGAAGCTGAGGCAGGATTGGTTAAGGGGCCAAGCAAATTGAAGATGGTTCTTACTCCTATCTCGCGTCGGGGCGTGGCAGCAAATTTCATTGCTGGATGCAAACGAGGAGCAAAGAGGAAACCTATGCCTATTTCGTCGAGACATCTGGCTATCTCATCTGGCCCCAGTTCTATCTGGGCACCCAGGGCTTCCAGTACGTCAGCGCTGCCGCAGCGGCTGGATACCGAGCGGTTGCCATGTTTGGCCACAGCTACCCCGGCACCGGCCACTACAAAAGCGACCACAGTAGACACGTTGAAAGTGCCAGCGCCGTCACCGCCGGTGCCGCAGGTGTCGACCACTGGATTCTGCCTGGTCTCTACTTTGATAGCGTTGGCACGCATAGCTTTCGCACAGCCAGCGATTTCCTCGGCCGTCTCCCGCTTCATTCGCAATGCAATAAGGAAGGCGCCTATCTGGCTTGGGGTGGCTTCCCCGAGCATGATCTCCTGCATTACCGCCTCGGCTTCCTCCGAGGTGAGGTTCTTCCTCTCGATCAGCTTGGCAATTGCCTCCCTAATCATCTTTGTCCTCCAAATTCACGCTGGCCGTTTGCTTCTGATTCCTCACTCAGCTCCTGGGACTCTCGATTGCCTCAGGCAACTTCATCTCCAGATTGTAGCAACCTTGTCACCGTCATCATCAGCCACTCTGCTCTTTCCAGCTTTCGGCAAGGCGGACAGCTTCCTCCAGGACCTGCATCTTGTTCAAGGTTTCCTCATATTCTCTCATAGGTTCCGAGTCAGCCACAATCCCAGCCCCTCCCTGCAAATAGACAGTATCGCCGATCATGACAATGGTGCGGATGGTAATGCAGGTGTCCATGTTACCACCAAAGCCAAAGTAACCCACGGCTCCACCGTAGGGTCCTCTTTTTGTTCTTTCCAACTCGGTGATTATTTCCATAGAGCGGACCTTGGGTGCACCGCTGAGGGTACCGGCAGGGAAGGACGCTCGGAGCAAATCGAAGGCGTTGTACTCTGGTCTCAACTCACCCTGGACGGAGGAGACGATGTGCATAACATGGGAGTACTTCTCTATTCCCATATACAGGGGCACTCTGACGCTGCCAAAGCGTGATACCCTGCCGATGTCATTCCTCCCCAGGTCTACCAGCATGGTATGCTCCGCTAGCTCCTTGGGATCAGCCAGAAGGGCAGCGATGAGTGCCTCGTCCTCCTCTTGGTTACGACCCCTGGGTCTGGTACCGGCAATAGGCCTGGTTTCAGCTTGTCCTTCTTGCAGCTTGACCATCATCTCGGGTGAGGAACCGATGAGCTGAAAGTCGCCGAAATCCAGGTAAAACATATAAGGTGAAGGATTGAGCATGCGCAGGGCACGGTAGATAGAAAAGGGATCAGCCCAAGTTTGGCGGCGCAATCTCTGGGATATAACGATTTGAAAGGCGTCGCCGGCAAGGATATGCTCTTTGGCGGCTCTGACCATGTCGGCGAATTGCGACGGAGTAAAATTGGATACCAGTGGCGGAGCGTTCTTCGCCGAGACTGGGAAAGCGATTTGAGGTTCCGGGGGTAAACCGCCGCCTAAGGCGGCCACGATATTATCGACCTTGTCTGATGCCACACGCTCAATTGTGGTGTTGCTGGACCTCCCGGGAACATTAGAGACGATTTTCATCTTATGCTGAACATGGTCAAAGATGACCAGGGTATCACTGAACAGGAAGGTTGACTCTGGCAACCGGAGCTCGTCGTCAGGGCAGGATGGTAGCTTTTCAAAAAAGCGTACCGCATCATAGGCCAGATAGCCCACAGCTCCTCCGAAGAAGAGCGGCAATCCGGGAGCCCCGGCCACTCTGTATCGGGCCAGAATTGACTGAACCAGGTGCAGTGGGTCTGGGCCCTCTGGGGGCAGACCCAAGGTTACCTTGCTCACTTCCTGTTGGTGGCGGATAGTCCCTTCGTTCCCAGAAGTCCGCAGCACAAGATACGGATTGGTGCCAATGAAGGAATACCTGCCTAATTGCTCCCCTCTTTCCACACTTTCCAGCAGAAAACTTGGCGGGGTCTTGCCCAGCTTGAGGAAGGCTGACACCGGTGTTTCCAGGTCAGCAGGCAATTCCCTGACAACAGGCACCAGTTCTTCTTCCCGGCCTTTGGTGTATAAAGTGTCCAGATACTCCATCTTCAGCCGATCGCCGATAAAATATTTAAGCCCTCCGCCCCTCAAGGGGCGGAGGGCTTTGTCCGCGGTGCCACCCTAGTTAGCCCGCCTTTGGCGGACCATCTCTGATCAGGTACGGGATCAGCCACCAAGGGCTTTCCTATACCCTAGGCTGTGATAACGGTGCCCTTCCGTCAAAGCCTACGCAGCCGTTGCCTTCGGTTTGAAGCTCCCAAGCCCATTCAGCTTCTGTGCCAGCATCGGGCTCACACCTAACCCCGACTCTCTGTGCCTCGCTGGAAGCCTACTCTTCTTGTTCTCAGCCGTTCCTCTATTCAGTTGTCCCTGTGATCAAAGTTATAGCACCTTAGAGCGTGTTTGTCAATAAGCGTGGTGGTCGGTTCTCGTCGATTGTAGTTGATGGGCAGGTTTCATGTGAAGTTTTGAATTCTGTTGGCGTATGCGCGACTATTTAGTGCGCTCTATATGATAGACGCCGAAAAAGGGCGCAAGGAGTTTACTCCGCAAACTCCAACATCAAAAAAAGGAGGGTGAATCATGCTCACCAAATATGACGAGTTGTTCTGCCACCAGACGGTGTCTACCTTTGACCGTCCCGACACCAGTGCTCGGGAATGGACGGAGAGGGCGTGGATTGCTGGCTACGACACCTCGGGGAAATTCCACTTCGCTAGCGGCTTCGGCTACTACCCCAACCGGAATATCATGGATGCCTTTGCCTGTTTCACCGTTGAGGGCAAAACGCAATACAACGTTAGGGCCTCCCGCGAGCTCCGTCCCCAGATCGACCAGCTCAAGGTGGGCCCCTTCTCCTACGAGGTCGTCGAGGACCTAAGGAAGGTACGGTTTGCCCTGGGTGAGAACGATCACGGCCTCAGCTTTGATGTAGAGATTGACGGCACCATGCCTCCCCACGAGGAGAAACCCCAGTTCCAGATCAGCCGGGGCAGGGTGAAAGAGAACATTATGCGCTACGTGCAGGTGGGCAGGATGAGCGGCTGGATAAAGGCTGAAGGGAAGACCTACCAGATCGACAGGGACAAATGGCTGGGGGTGAGGGACCGCTCGTGGGGTATCAGGATAGCTGGCGCAGATTTCGTCGAAACCGGGACGCAGCCTCACGAAATTCTTGCCGGAGGGCTGTACAACTGGGGCTGCATGCAGTTCGATAAATGGGGTGCTATCTATCACTTAAGAGAGACCTGGGATGACAAGCTTGGTTCGACCCAGATCTGGCATTTCAGTGGCGGAGTGCTCTATCCCTATGGAAGCCAGAAAGAGGAAGTCAGGCTGGTCAGCATGGAGCACGATTTCGAAGTCCGTGCCGAACTTCCGCAGATGAAGTCCGGGCGCGTGATCCTCAACGCCATCGACGGTTCCAAGATAGAGGTCTCCATACGCCCTCTCACTATCAGCTACATGGGGGCTGGCGGGTATGCCTGCCTGTTCAGGGGGTTTATCCACGGTCTGTGGATGGGCCCCTACTGGATAGACGGGCACAAGCTGGACCTCACCGACCCGAATGTGGTGCGCGAGGTCTCGGGCTACCATGGCTACGGCTGTGAGTTCCGCTGTGGCAACGAAATTGGCTATGGGACCACCGACCTGATAATCTACGGGAAGTATCCCAGGTACGGCTTCCAGGGCTACTAGATGCGACAGCGGAAGTTGTCTTTAGCGACTTGACGGCCAGTGGTGGCACGGGTATCATCTGATGCGCGACGCCCCACGGAAATCGTAGTCGCCATAACAAGTCTGCAATAGGCAACCATATGCCAGGAAAAGACACACAGGGAACTTTCTCAACAATATCACACCATAGCACAAGAGGAGGGCAATCATGTTAACCAAGTATGACGAGTTTCTGTGCCACCAGATCGTGTCCACCTTTGACCACGTGGAGACCAGCGCCCGGGAATGGACAGAGAGGGTGATACTCCACACCCACGACACCTCGGGGAAATTCCACCTCAGTAACGGCTTCGGCCTCTATACCAACCGGAACATCATCGACGCCTTTGGCTGTCTCGCCGTTGAGGGCAAAACGCAGTACAATGTCAGGGCCTCTCGCGAGCTGCGCCCTCAAGTAGACGAGGTCAAGGTTGGCCCCTTCTCTTACGAGGTGATCGAGCCACTAAAGAGGGTCCGGTATTCTCTGGCTGAGAACGAATACGGACTCAGCTACGACATCCAATTCGAGGGGATTATGCCTCCCCACGAGGAAGACCCGCAATTCTTCAGGTCTCGGGGCAGGATGGAGGAGAATATACAGCGCTACGACCAGGTGGGCAGGGCCAGTGGCTGGATAAAGGTTGAAGGCCAGACCTACCAGCTCGATAAGGAGAGTTGTCTGGTGGAGAGAGACCATTCCTGGGGCATCAGGCGGGGTGGCGGCATACCGGAAACCGGGGTGCAGCCCTGGGAGGCGCCCGAGGGGTACCTGTACAGTTGGGGCGTCATGCAGTTCGACAAATGGGGCGCTGCCTATCATATCAGAGAGACATGGGAGGGAACCCCTCTTGTTTCCAGCGGGGCAGTGTTTTATCCTTACGGAAGCGAGAAAGAGGACCTCAAGCTGGCGACCTTAGAGCACGATTTCCAGTTCCGCCCTGACCTTCGGAAGATGACCTCGGGGCGCCTGACCTTCAACATGGTTGACGGCTCCAAGATTGAGATGTCGCTCCGACCGTTGAGTTTCTGCTGCCTGATGGCAGGCGGTTATTTCGGCTACAAGGGATTCGTCCATGGCCAGTGGATGGGGCGCTACTTCATCGACGGCGTCAAGGTGGATCTCACCGACCCGAAGGCCCTCAGCGAGGTCTCCTTCCTCGACAACACGATGTGTGAGTTACGCTGTGGCAACGAGGTTGGCTACGGGGTCTTCGAGCTGGTCATCATTGGGAAGTACCCCAGGTATGGGTACCAGGGATACTAGGGGATGCAGCAGGCAACGCTGGCTTGATAGGCAACCTGGAAGATAGCTAGGAAAAGGAGGCAGAAGATGGAATCACGCCAAGTAGACCTATCTGAAGTGCAGTCAAAGCTCATAGGCTGGCTGCAGAAGAAGATGCCTCAGGCCCAGGACCTATCCATATCAGGCATGGAAAGGTCCGGGGCAGGGCTATCCAACGAGAGTTTTCTCTTTGACCTGAGCTGGCACGAGGCTGGACAACGCAAGTCGGAGGGGATGGTGCTCCGTTGCGCCCCCCAATCATTTCCGGTCTTCCCCGAATACGACCTGGGGAAGCAGTTCCGTATTATGGATCGCCTGCAGGGGACGAATGTCCCCGTACCCAAGGTCTACTGGCTGGAGGACGATGAAAAGTTACTCGGCGCTCAATTCTACCTGATGGGCAAGATCGACGGGGTTATCCCCCCTGATTATCCGCCTTATCACTCCTTCGGGCTTTACTATGATGCCACGCCGGGGCAGCGGGCCAAGATGTGGTGGGGGTGTCTCGAGTGCATAGCCAAAATCCACAGACTGGACTGGAAGAGCCTGGGGCTTTCCTTCCTCGGCGTTCCTAAAGGCGGCACCGACCCTCTTGACCGGGAACTGGACTACTGGGAAGGATACCTCAACTGGGCCAAGGAGGATCCCGAAGAACCCCAGCCGATCCTGGAGGCAGCCCTGAAGTGGCTCAGGGAGAACCACTATGTGCCGGAGCACGTGACCCTGTGCTGGGGCGACTGCCGAATGCCCAACACGATTTACAGTCGTGGTGATTTCGATGTGCTAGCGATACTGGACTGGGAGATGGCATACCTAGGAGACCCCGAGTCCGAACTGGGCTGGTATTCCTTCCTTGATTGGCAGATGAGTGAGGGATCTGGTATCCCCATCCTGGAGGGCACCCCTGGGAGCGAAGAGACCATACAGCGTTACGAAGAGCTGACCGGGTGGAAGGTAAAGCGCATGCTCTACCAGGACGTCCTGGCTGCCCTCAGATACGGGGTTATTTTTCTCAAGATACAGAAGAACTTCGGAAAACTCGGCGTCGCCCGCCCCAGCGAGGACATCGAGACGAATAACATCTGTACCCGAAGGCTAGCCAGCCTGTTGGACTTACCTGCTCCTGGCCCGCCGGAGAGGCAACTGACGAGGATCGAGGATGTGACAGTGACCGTCCAGTTCCATCTCACCGGGCCTGGCGGCAGTGACTGGTACATAGTATCGGACAAAGGCAAGGGAAGCCGCCACGAGGGGACCGTGGAAAATCCTAACGTCACCATGACCATATCAGCCGAGGACTGGGCAGCTATCCAGAGTGGAGAGATGGACCGCATCCATGCCTGGACTGGCGGCAAGCTCAAGATAGACGGCGACATGGGCCTGTTGATGCAGCTGGAACCCATTATCGCCCAGTTTTCCTGATGGAGAAAAGGAAGAGGAAACATGTATAGCTGCTGATGCAGCTTGAAGACGCTATCTCCGAGCTCGAAGTGGGTGTCAAGTGCTTCTCCTGACACCTACGAATCTCAGTCTCAAGGCGGTTTCAGAGATTGCCTCATCTCCTGCTTATTTCCCCCCAAGTAAGGACGGACTCTATGGCCATTAAGTATTTATCTGTACATAGTAGTGGAGTGCGTTCTGCTGCAGTGGACGGTGGTCGCGGAAGTCGCAAGTGCGGAAAACGTAGCGCGAGGTCTCCAGAGGCGCCTCTTCGAGCTTTAGCCTCGCCGAAGCGACCCTAAAGGGTCGCGCTACAGCTCCTGTACTGCAGCATGCCAACACAATTAGCCAATAACCATCAACTCCGTCCGCCACTTATTTCCCTTCAAGTAGGGACGGACTTTCAAGTCCGTCCGCCACGAAAGCCTGCCGCGGGCGACGCTAATGGTCATCCTCCTTGACCTACTCTAACAGGGTCAGGGCTGGGGAGCTGATGCCCACCGAAGCTATAAAGGATACATAAGTGTCAATACGCCTGGTATAAACACTTCACCAAAATCTTTCCACAGATCGCACCGTCGCGCCATGACTAACTCAATCCCCCGATGCTATAATAGCGCCATCTATGGCAATAGTGATGGAGCAGCTTTCGAGACCGGAACGTAGTAATCAAGAGTGAGGTATTTCATGCGAAGAGTAAAACAACTAGATAGGGTTTTCAATCCTCGGTCCGTAGCAGTAGTGGGGGACAAGCAAGCCAATGACTACATGTGGCTCAAAAGCCTGAGCACCTTCAACGGAAAAGTCTACTCTGTTCAGGTTGATCCCGCGGAAATACCAGGGATAGAAGGGCTGGGGATAGAGAACTATTACAGCTTGCTGGATATTCCCCAGCCTGTCGATTATGTAATCGTTGCAGTTCCAGCAGCAGTAGCTCCGAAGATCGTTAGCGATTGCATTAACAAAGGAGTGGGTGGGGCAACGCTGTTCACCTCCGGCTTTGCTGAGACGAACACCGAGGAGGGAGTAAGACTGCAACGTGATATTGCCAACATGGCCAGGGAGGCCGATTTCAACCTCATTGGCCCCAACTGTATGGGGATCTTCAACCCCAGGATCGGGCTTCGACACGACGCGGGTCAGTATTCCGGAGAAGGAGGCCCGGTAGGTTTCATCGCTCAGAGCGGTACGCATGCCATCCTATTCAGCCTGGTGGGAGAGCCCCACGGCATTAAGGTGAGCAAAGCAGTAAGCTATGGTAATGGAGCAGTCCTCGACAGCACGGATTACCTGGAGTACCTGGCCGATGATGAGGAAACCAGAATAATAGGCATGTATGTAGAGGGAGTGAAGGACGGAAGGAGATTCTTCCAGTGCCTTAAAGAGACGGCTAAGAGGAAACCAGTGCTAATCTGGAAAGGCGGCCAAAGTGAGGAGGGGGCAAGGGCAGCAGCGTCTCACACCGGTTCATTGGCTTCCACTCCAGCCCTTTGGGAAAACGTGATCAGGCAATGTGGCGCCATCAAGGTGGACAACCTCGACGAGATGATTGACGCGGTGAAAGCACTGCTTTATCTCAAACCCCCTGCGGGCAACAGGGTTGGGTTGGTGGCAGACAGTGGAGGACAATCTGTGGTGATAACCGATGCCTTTACACACGAGGGCCTGGAAGTCCCCCTGCTTAGCGATCGCTCCTACCAGGAATTTGCCTCCTTTTTCAACGTCATAGGCGGAAGTTACCTCAATCCGCTGGATATATCGTGGAATATGCTTGCCGCCGAGGACTTGGTAAAGATATTGAATATCGTGAGCGGCGATGAAAACATCGACTCCGCGGTTTTTGAGCTGTCCGTTCCTTTTTTGTCTCAAATCTGGGAATACTATCCCTCCTACTATGACGGTCTGCTCAAGGCCCTGAGCGACTTCAGGACCAGGAGTACTAAGTGCTTTTTGATCGTTCTTACCGTCGGACAAAAGGAAGCCGAGGCATTGAGAATCAGACGAGAATTGATAGAAATGGGACTACCCAGCTTCCCCACTTTTGAGAGGGCCGCTAAAGCCTTGAAAAATGTAGCAGGGTATTACCGGTTCCACTCCAGCCAGGATTGATACCCTCCTCACATGATAATCGGCAGAAACGCTCCTGGTTCATATCAGTTGGGGAAAACTTCAGAGCCAGACAATGCGACCTCAATGTTGCTCGAATTGATGGCGAGCAATTGCTGGATGCTGCGCTGGGCCTCACAGCTTTATGGCTTCCTTTCTGCCCCGCAATCGCCAAAACACGATGTCATTGCGAGGTCGCCGCAGGCGACCGAAGCAATCTCAGGGCGGGGTGGGTATTGCCTCGCGGCGCTTGTCCTGGGCGGCGCCAGATTCTTCGGTCGCCCAGGGCGAGCTCAGAATGACAGGGAGCGAAGGGTTGGCAATGACCAAGGAGAACTTGAATGCAGGGGCTAAAGATAAGATTGGTCACATTGGCAACGGACGGCGGCGCGAGTGCATGAGCATGTTCCACTTAGCCGCCGATTTGCTCGACTGAGATAGGACAAACATAGATCAGGGAGGCATCAGCATGAAAACACTAGATGGCAAGATTGCTCTGGTAACAGGTGGAAGCTCGGGGATCGGACGGGCGGCGGCCCTGCTTTTTGCCAGGGAAGGAGCAAAAGTGGCCATCGCCGACGTCCTGGTAGAGGGCAGCGAGGAGACAGTACGGATAATCAAAAAGTCCGGGGGGCAAGCAATCTTCTTCAAAACTGATGTATCCAAGTCGAACGAAGTCGAGGCCTTGATAAGGAAGACCGTTGAGAGTTATGGCCGGCTGGACTGCGCCTTCAACAACGCTGGTATCGGGGGAGGTCGAGCTCCAACAGCCAAATGCACTGAGGAGGAATGGGAACGGGTGATAAGTGTAAACCTCAAAGGTGTGTGGCTGTGCATGAAATATGAGATTCCGCAAATGCTGGAGCAGGGTGGTGGAGCCATCGTCAACACGTCATCGGTGGCTGGGGTGGTGGGCTTCCAGGGCACTCCCGCCTACGTCGCCAGCAAACACGGCGTGGTGGGGTTAACAAAAGCAGCAGCATTGGAGTATGCCACCTCCGGCATTCGGGTCAATGCGGTGTGTCCCGGTGTCATTCGCACCCCCATGATAGACCGCATAGTTGCCGCTCGTCCAAATATGGCCGAAGTTTACAGGACCATGCACCCCATAGGACGGCTGGGCGAAGCAGAAGAGATCGCCGAGGCGGCAATGTGGCTTTGCTCCGACGCAGCCTCCTTCGTCACCGGTCACTCTATGGTTGTCGATGGCGGACTGGTGGCACAATAGCCCGCCAGCAGGGTAGAGGATGACAGCCCCACTGCTTCTAAGGTTGAATGAGCGGTAGCACCTGACAGGTAGCACGAGCCCTTTGACGGTGGGACAGGAATTGTAGTAATCAATCCTATTTGAGCCCTTGCTTGGCCTGCTTAGACAACGCCGGGATGCTCGCCAGGCGTCTAGCTCCGGGGCTTCAGATGTTCCGCTTTTGCAGACGACATACGGTCCGACTTGAGAGAATTCCTGACAAGTTCCACGTTCTTCTTTATTCCCTCAATATATAGGTTTTTGCCTCCAAAGTGGTTGGCTGCAAATCGATAGACAGATTGGTAATCTTCTATCAAATGTTTCATAACGAAATCTTCGAAGTATTTGGGCGTTTTCTGTAACAAATCCTGTGCGCTGTCATATCCAGGAAAACGACCCTCCTCATACTCATCATATAATAGCGGAAGCTTTTCCACGTAGCTGGGATCTGACATCTGGCCTAGATAATCTGCGGTGCCCAAAACGCACCCTGCTTCCTTCTCCTTCTCTGAAGTGAAATGAATCTTTGATAGATCAACGTCTAAACCTGTACAACTTATCATATTCTGGACACTCTGGATCTGTGATGAACTGAATTTCGATTTGAGCAGGTATTTTGCCATAAACTCATTGCTTCTACTCACGTGCGTTAAAGTGTACTTGGCGCCACTTCCATCAGTATCCCAGATCTCTTTAATAAAACCAGTATCGTGTCCTATGGTAGCGATTAAGCCCAGAACAACGAACTCCTGTGGCATTCTCGCCGGAGTTTCTCTAACTAATCCATCAAATATCCTCGCCGCGGCAAGATAGGCTTGCAGCGTATGCTCTAAGTCATGATACCAAGTATCACACTTGTGGTAGCCAGGGTATTTCCCCTCAAATAACCTGACAATGTCATTCAACGTATGCTCCACTTTGTCAAAAAGAGCTAGACCAAACAGGTTTTCATAAATCCTTCTAACTTCTCTGTTTGTATGGTTAGGATCTTTCGTGTCTACACTTCTTGTAACATCCATGTTTGAAACTACCTGGTCTCTTTCTGTTGTTTTGATTATGCATTATTATAGGTGCTAGTTTCTCTATTGCCAAATTACTTAAGTGATTCGGATTTATCTTGAATTATTGTCGCCTTATAAGTGAATCCCCCTCTAGGCCGCTTCTTGGATAGCGCAGCTCTGATTGACTATATAAGTGAACGTCAAGCACTTGTCGACCGCATGAAGGGTCTTGCTCCGGAGGGTCACTCCTTGGGGATATGCTGCATCAACATGGCCTAACTCTATTCGGCTGTCGGGGAGGAGAGAAAGCGCCACGCTGACCGTCTCGTCGACAGTCTAGTCCACTGAGAAGTCGCCCGGTGGGTAGCCAAGCTACGAGGAGGTTGCTGCTCCTTTGCTGGCCAAGGTATAGCACTATGAACTGCTATCCCGTTGGATTAGACGGAAACTGTAAACTTGGCTTGATTTCTGGCTCAAAGTATGCGCTTTCTCAGCTCCTCAGGGCGAAGGATGGTGATGCGTTGCCTGCCGATGCGTATAATGCCTCTGGATTGGTACAGCCTCAATTGTCTGTTGACGGCCACCCGGGTGGCTCCTACCAGGTCTGCCAGGTCCTGTTGCGTCAAGCGCAGGTCTATCTCCACCCCCTCGTCGGTTTTGATGCCGTACCTTTCACTCAGTTGCAAGAGACGCTTGGCTAGCCGCGCTGGCAGATCGAGGAAGACAGCATCCTCCACCAGAAGGTCAGTCCCCCGCAAGCGGCGGCTCAAGGCAGCCAGCATATCGCTGACCAGCTCAGGGTGTCTGCCAATGAAATCCAGGAAGTCATGCCGGTGTAAAGTGATGGCCTGGGTAGGTACCATAGCCACGGCGCTGGCAGACCGAGGGCTCTCATCCAGAAGGGAAAGCTCACCAAAGAAATCACCATCGGTGAAGATGGCCAGAATCACCTCCTCCCCCTCTGGGGAGGAGGTGGTAATCTTTACCTGACCGGCTTTGATAATGTAAAGGAGTAAGCCAGGGTCATCCTTGTAAAAGATGGTCTCTCCCTGCCGATAGTTGCGCGTCATCAGCTTGCCGGCAAGCTCAGCAAGGTGAGCAGGCTGCAGCGAAGCAAAAAGGGGAACCTGATCTAATAGAGTGCCCTCTTCCATCTCGGTGGCTCAATCTACCGCAACTACAAGCTTCAGACAGTATCCTTTTCGGATGAGGGACAGAATAAAATGGTTCCGGGAACGAAGTCAAGCCACATATAATCAGTTTACATACACTTGCCTGCGGAGAGTTTAAGAGAGTCCCCGAAAGTTGTCAAGCGCCTGTACCCGTCCAGAAGACCAGTGACACATCACCTCCTGTCCGTGGGTGTCAGTCGCCTGAGGCGACTGACCCTGCCGCCGCGTCCCTGCGTTGTTGCATCTGCCAATCTGGGTGTCACTGCCCGGAAAACGGGTTAAGTCAAAGAGCGTTGTCCAGGGAGCGTAGCAAGTGGCACACCTGTAGGTCAAACGTGGAGCTCTATGGTGTCTCCTTCTTGGAGAACATACTGTCTTTTGACCTTCTGCCCATCAAACTTCCCCGAACCCCAGACCCGGGCATACTTCAGCTTGCTGCCGAAGTCTTTGTGGATAGACTCGGCCACCTCATCTACTGTGCTCCCGTTCTTCACGACCACCGGCTCGGTCAGGTCTGCTTTCTGCCCCGGGGCCTTGGTATACACCCGAATCACCTCCAGGGCCTGGTATATTCCCAGCCTCATTTCGTCCAAGCCAGTTCCATCCCTGGCAGAAACGCCAACCATAGGGAGTTCTCCATATCTGGAGCTAAGCCTGCTATAACCTTGCTCGGCACCCTCCAAATCCGTCTTATTACCAACGATGAATGCCTTTTTTCGAACCGTTCTGAACTCCGTCTCCTCCTCGGGTTCGCCAATAAGCTTTATTCTGTACTTCTCCAGACGCTCCATAATGGCTTCCATCTGCGTCACCGGGTCCTGGGCCAAGTCCACCACGATTAGAAGGAGGTCAGCATTCCTGAGGATATTGCCCAGCCAGGATTCAGCCTGCGGAGCGGTTACCGGCGGGATATCCACCAGTTGTATCTGAATATTCTCAAACCTCATCATACCTGGAGCAGGCATCTGCGTAGTAAACGGATAAGCAGCTACCTCAGGAACGGCTTCAGTAACGGCCGAGACTAGCTGAGACTTACCCACATTGGGGAGACCAACCAGCACAGCCTGTCTAGCTCCCTCTTTCTTGACGTAATAAAGGAGGCTTCCTTTCTTGCCAACCAGCGGTCTCTTCTCCGCCTCCGCAGTGAACTTGGCAATCTTTGTTCTCAACTCGGCACGGAGCTTGTCCGTACCCTTGTGCTTAGGCATAACGGAGAGCATATCTTCCAGGGCCTCAAGTTTTTCATGAGGAGTCCTAGCGACCTTGTAGCGCCTCTCGACTTCGTAATACTGAGGAGGTAGGTTGGCTGGCATGGCTCTGTGGTGAAATTATACTTAAGAAGCTAACTTAAGGAGGATCGGAAAACCTTTCCTACAAAGACTATACCTCGATATGCACCAGTGTCTCAGTATCCTGGACACCCTGTATGCCGCGAATCTGGCTTATAACCAGCCTCGATAATTCATGGACGGTTTTGGCTTCGACAACAGCTATTGCGTCCCAATGCCCAAAGACCAGGCTAACCTCCAAAACCCCAGGGGTGGCACGGACGCGGGAAAGAGCACTGGACTCAAATCCAGGCAGGAAAGTCATGAGGATATGACCTCTCACCATCGCCAATCTACTGCGCTTCTATAGCGTACTTCCCATCGGGCATTAGAGGTGGTGAGCCGGCTGGTATCTGCTTCAAGCTATATCTGGCCATGCACCAGTGTCTCAGTATCCTGGACACCCTGTATGCCGCGAATCTGGCCTATCACCAGCCTGGATAATTCATAAAGGGTTTTGGCTTCGGCAACAGCTATGGCATCCCAATGACCAAATACGAAATTCACCTCTGAAACCCCGGGGGTTGTACGCACCTCAGATAGAGCACTGGACTCAAAACCAGGGAGAAATCGGATAAGAATGTAACCCCTTACCATGGATAGTCTATTATAGGTCTGTTTTGGGCTATTGGCAAGCCAGTTGGCAAGATGGGCCCCGGAGCTAACCGGTGGTCAGCCAGGTGTTGGCCGGTAGCCAACCCCATGTATCTCCATGAGGTTGTTCTCCAGCACCGACCCAGCACCCAGAATCTCGCCCACCAGCCAGAGGTTTGTTTCCACATGCTCTGTTGTACCCGGTATGATATACTGGCTCACCCCATCAGCAAGAGCGCAGTAAGGGATCAACTGGTCTGCCAGGTATCTATCTACGCTTGCCCCCGTCTTCAGGTCCTGGACCAGATTTCGGGCCACGTATCGACCGATTTCCTCTGACGCCCTGCCCGGCCTCCCTGCCCTATCAGCGCCGATAATGCATCCGGTGTCAGTTTCAGCCCATACACTCAGGACGGCCCCTTTCTGACTGGCCTGGGTATCATACCTCAACTCTATATTGGCATCGTATCCCTTGTCCCCAAGTCGCTTCCGGCACTCGTCAGCCATTCTCCGGCTGACCTTCTGCTCCCTGAGGTGAGAGGAAAGAGCCATGCCTTCAATCCCTTTTACCTTCCCTTGCTCAGGCAGGAGCAAGGGGCTGAGCCTGGCTTTTGCTGGCTCCACCCTCACTTCGATAACCCCCTTGCCCTGAGGGACGTATCCGGGTCGCTCAACCGCCAAGCTGGCATTTATCCCCATCTTCCTCAACGTAGGGAGCAGCACATGTTGCATGTGATAGGCAGAAGGAGCGAAATCCTGAAACAGTCCCCCGGAGATGTTGAAAGTGGAAGGTTTATCAGCGAAACACGCCACCAGCAGCAGGCTCATGGCTAGCATGGTGGTGGAGCCGGCGGTACCGATTTCCATTTGGTAGAAACCTCCCTCTATATGCTTACCTGGTCTATAGACTATCTCCCTTGAGCCCACCTCTGCCTTCTCCACCTTGCCATCACACAGGCGTGCGCAGGCCAAAACAACCTGCCGATGCTGTGGTCTGAGCCCGGGCTTGTCCCTCTTGGCTCTGATATTCCACAGGTGCAATTCCTCACCCAGCAAGGTGGCCAGAACCACAGCCAGGCGAAGAATAGTGCCAGAGCCCGATTTTGTAGCTCCGTCTATCTGGATCATGGCATTATAGACTAAGGAGGACAACTAGTTTTAGCTTTCCGTTGAATTTTAGGTATTTTGGGGCTTCACTTCAAAATTTTTGTAGTGCAGACCTTTAGGTCTGCCAGTAGCAGGTCTAAAGACCTGCACTGCTTCTATAACTCATGAAGGTCAAAAACCATCGATCCAAGAAGGGGATATTCTCTCCACTCATTTACTAACCCCTTTCTTACAGGGTTCTCGAAAATGTAGCGTGCTACTTCTTTCAAAGATTCCTCTTTACGCAAAACATGGTCATAGTAGCTTGGTTACCATAAGAGCGTATTATGATGCTGCTTAAAGTAGAAGCCACTCCGCTGCTTAAATGTCTTCATAAAGTCTTTGAGCGAGGAATCTTCCTCTCCAGCTAATAGAAGATGAAGATGATCAGGCATAAAACAATAGGCTATAACAGTAAATCTGAATTGAGATGCCGCTTGTTGAAGAATAAGATGAACAAATCTTGCCACTTGTTCGCTTTGAAAATAAGGTTTCTTTTGATGAGTACGAACGGTGGCAAAGTAAGCAAAAGAGCCCTGGTAGGAGAACTCTTTTAATCTAGGTCTTTTTGGATATCTCAACAGACCTCCATAGAAGAGGTAGTGTAGACCTTTAGGTCTGCCAATAGCAGGTCTAAAGACCTGCACTACATTTCTACCTGGATCATGGCGCTGTCAATTCTTGAACCTATGTACTATGATACACTAAATAACGACGTGACGAGGGAAAAAGCATTGAACCAACCAAGCCATTCTATTACCTTTCTGGGGACTGCTGGGGCACGGGTAGTGGTAGCCAACCAGATCCTGGCCTCGGGGGGGCTGTGGTTCGACCTGGGTGGCACCGAGATACTGCTTGATCCCGGGCCGGGCACACTCGTCCAGGCTGTCAAACGCAAGCTCAAAGCAACAAAGCTGAAAGCTATAATCCTCTCCCATAAACACCTTGACCATTCAGCAGATATCAACGTTATGATCGAGGCTATGACCGATGGTGGTTTCCGCAGGAGAGGAGTCCTCTTCGCCCCCAGGGATGCCCTGGAAGAGGACCCCGTCGTTCTACATTATCTGCGTCCCTTCGTTGAGCGCATCGAGGTCCTCAAAGAAGGTGGCAGTTACAGCGTCGGCGATATCTCTTTTCACACCCCACTGAGACACCAACACCCCGTAGAGACCTACGGAATAGTGTTTAATACCCAAAGACATACTGTCTCCTATGTTGCAGATACACGCTACTTCGATGAACTTTGCCTCCACTACAAAGCCGACCTCCTCATCATAAACGTGGTCAGGTTTGAGCCGGGTGGCCCCTTCGACCACCTCTCAGCTCCAGAGGCAGGCGAGATCATCAAGGATCTCCAGCCAAAGGTGGCCATCCTGAATCACTTCGGCATGACCATGTGGCGTGCCAGGCCGTGGGAGGTAGCCAAAAGGCTGTCCGATGAAACCGGCGTCCGCGTCGTCGCCGCCCGAGACGGCATGAGATTTGACCTGGCTGAACTGGACTAAGGAAGGAGCGGCCCTGCGTAGCCACCTGCCGAGGCACTTCAGCAATCTTGCCTTCCACCTTTACACCCAATCCAGCGTTGCCTCGAGAGGCTGTCCGAAAATCAGGGTAGGTTGGAGCATCTGCTCCAACCATGCCTAGAGCGGATGCTCCAGGCTACCCTGTTTCAGCGCGACCCTTTAGAGGTTGTCCAAAGACAAGCCTAGGGAACGTCTCTGAGTCGCCTCAAGAGGCGGTGCACAGAGACGTCTGCCCCTATAGGAAGCCTTCTATCGAGCCTGGAAAGGCTCTCCTGCAGACGTCTCCTTCCCAGCCCAAGCAACAGAACGAACGGGCAAATGAGAGGCATTAGCTCCTGGGGCGGGCCTTTGGTATGCCGGTTGTCCAGCCGCCATCGACCGTCAAGGCTATCCCGGTGACGTAAGCAGAATCGTCGCATGCCAGATAGAGGGCAGCTTTAGCGATCTCCTCCGGCCCCCCAAATCTGCCCATAGCTTGCCGTTGTCTGAAAGGTGGCTCAGGGTCACCGGGAGGGGGGGGCCACGACGTCATCGGCGTCAGGATCCCACCCGGGCAAATACAATTGACTCGAATGTTTTGATCAGCATATTCCAAGGCCATGGTCTTGGTTACCTGGATAACCCCTGCCTTGGAAGCGCCGTAAGCAAGCAAGCCAGGCAACCCGATAAGGCCCGCGGTAGATGCGGTATTGATGATGACACCGCCACCCTGGTTGAGCATTACCGGAATAACGTATTTTGAACCCAGAAACACCCCCTTAAGGTTGGTATTGATAATCCTATCCCAGTCCTGCTCTGCGGTATCTGCCGTGAAGATATACTTGCCCATGATGCCGGCATTGTTGTAAAGGATGTCTACTCGCCCATATTTGTCCACGGTTGCCTTGACCATTCTTTGCACATCAGCCGTCTTGGAAACATCAACCTCAACAAAGATGGCGTCACCACCAGCCTCACCGATCATTTTAACCGTTTCCTCGCCTCCCTCTGGAACATAGTCAGCAACCACCACTTTGGCGCCTTCGCTGACAAAGAGCAGGGCAGTTGCTCGCCCTATTCCAGAACCAGCTCCCGTGATAAGAGCCACCTTTCCATCCAGCTTACCCATATTCAGTTGCCCCCTTTCTTGTTCTGAGACTGTTTATCTTTAGCCTCAACTTTCGTACAGCCTTTCTTCTTGCGCCCCAGCCCGTGAACACGGAATCAAAACGCCCACCAACGAGGTGGATCCCCCAAGAAACCCTAAGTTCAGATGTCATTGCGAGGAGCCCTTCGCAGGCTGTCATTCTGAGCGAAGCGAAGAATCTCGCACCGCTAAGGACAGGCTCCGCGAAGAATCTCCCCTTGCTCAGGACAGGCTCCGCGAAGAAGCAATCTCAGGGCGGGGCGGAGGACATTTCCTCGCCCCCTTCGTTGGCAATGGCGAGCAGGAAGTTGTACCCACCGATTATGGTTACTCCCACAGGCATTCACCGGGTTAATACTCTCACCACCCGATCAATTCCCCCCAGGTCAGGTATCGAATCGACCTGCCCGGCAGGGAAATAACTCCTGGCCAAAGCCACTGTCACTGTGCCCTGCCCCTGACCAATCTCCATCAGCAACAACCCCCCAGGGAGAAGCCTCTCCTTGGCCTGAGGCAGCAGTCGGCGCACCTTTTCCAGACCATCAGCGCCGCCAGCCAAAGCAACAACAGGCTCAAAGTCCCGTATTTCCGGCATCAACTGCGGCATTTCCAAGTCTGTTACGTAGGGCAGGTTAGCCAGGATAACGGTCACCGGCTCAGGAAGAGGCTCAAGCATATCTCCCAGGAGAAGATGAACTCGCTCTGTCACTCCATGTTTCTGGCAGTTTGTGCGAGCAACCTCTAAAGCTTCTGCTGAGACGTCTACAGCATAGACGTTAGCCTGGGGAAGATGCAAGGCGACGGCAATGGCAAGGGCACCACTTCCGGTGCCTACATCAACCAGCGAAAAGGCCTCCCCCACGGGGAAACGCTGCCTGACAAATTCCAGTGTGATCTCGACCAGCAACTCACTTTCCGGTCTGGGGATAAGAGCCCGGGAATCGACATAGAAATCGATACCGTAGAATTGACACTGGTTGGTTATATAGGCGGTGGGCTCGTGTCGAAGGCGCTGCCGGACCAAACCCCAAAACCTCTCAGACTCTGAGAAAGATAGCGGCTGGTCCAATCTAGTGTATAGCTCAACTTTCTCCATCCCCAAGGAGTGCCTCAACAGCAACTCGGCCTCAATACGAGCATCGGGGATGTTCTGGGAGGCGATTATGGTCTCAGCTTTACGAAGTGCTTCTTTCAGGCTCACCCAGCAGCTTCCTCCAACTGCATTGCCCTCTCATGCATAGCCAGCGCGTCAATAAGCTCATCCAGTTCTCCCTGGAGGATAGCGGGTAGATTATGGAGAGTCATTCCAATGCGATGGTCGGTAATCCTATTCTGGGGGAAATTATAGGTGCGGATCTTCTCCGCCCGCTCGGCACCACCTACCTGGGAGCGACGCTCCCTGCTGATTTCGTCCTGCTGCTTGCGCTGCTCAATATCGAAAAGGCGGGCGCGGAGCACTGCCATTGCCTTGGTGCGATTGCGAAGCTGTGACCTATCGTCCTGGCAGACTACCGTTATCCCGGTAGGAATATGGACGAGTCTCACCGCAGTAGCCACCTTATTCACGTTTTGTCCGCCGGGGCCACCACTGTGAAAGATGTCCATTTTCAGGTCATCCGGTTTGATATCAACCTCTACCTCCTCTGCCTCGGGAAGAACGGCAACCGTGGCTGTAGAGGTATGAATCCGCCCCCCGGCCTCCGTAACAGGCACCCGCTGCACCCGGTGCACGCCTCGCTCATGCTTCAATCTACCAAAGGCATTTTTGCCAGTGACTTCAAAGATAATCTCCTTGAACCCTCCCCGGTCGCTCAGGCTGCTGTCAATTATCTCCGCCTTCCAGCCTTTAGCCTGAGCATACCGTGTATACATGCGAAACAGGTCAGCAGCAAATAAAGCCGCCTCCTCTCCACCGGTGCCAGCGCGGATCTCCACAATAGCGTCTTTACTACTGCTCCGGTCCTGAGGCAAAAGGGAAATCCGGAGGTCCTGTTCCACGTCATCACGGCGCTTCTTGAGCGCTCCTATCTCTTGCTTGGCCAAGGCCACCATCTCCGGCTCCAAGCTGTCCTCCAAAAGCTGCTCCGTTTCCTCCAGCTGCTTGGCAGCCTCCTTGTAGTCCCTGAACTTGGAAACCAGCGGCTCAAGGGAGGCCTGCTCTTGAGCCAGGCTGTGCCACTCCTCAGTACCAGACGCCATGAGGCGATTTAGCTCCTCGTAGCGCTGTTCTACGGTCTCAAGCCTATCCAGCACGCTCTTCTTCATCTCGCCTCTATCCAAATTATATCAGGTTGCCCCCAACCCCAAAACCGGCGCTAGCGCTACGTTGCGCCAATGGGCGTCATATCCTCCATGCCTGGCGAGGCTCTTTCGAGGCGCTCCGCCAAATCGCCAAAGGGTCCCGTATTCGGCAGGTTGTCATTCCTGCGGAAGCAGGAATCCATGCTGGGTAGCCCACACACGTCCCTAGATTCCCCTCTCCCAGGGCGACTCTACGAGCCTGCGCGGGAATGACATGAATAGCTGCGCGAACTTATGCAACCAAGCACTAGCCCTGGGCCGCGCCGATAAGCTCAGAGAGATTCTTTATGCCCTCCTTTTGCATGAACTGCTCTATTCCCTCCAGCACATCAAGCAAAGCGCTGGGGCTGACGAACTGAGCTGTACCCACCTGGACAGCACTGGCGCCGGCCATGATGAACTCCAGGGCATCTTCAGCAGAGCTGATGCCTCCGCAGCCAACAATCGGTATCCTCACTTTCTTGGCTGCCTGGTACACCATATGTAAGGCAACCGGTCTTATAGCCGGCCCTGAGAGTCCGCCGCTGACATTGCCCAGGAAAGGCTTGCGCCTGGCGATATCGATTGACATGCCTCTCAAGGTATTGACCAGGCAGACAGCATGAGCACCGGCTTCGCCGACGGCCAGCGCAATTTCGGCAATATCGGTTACATTCGGAGTCAGCTTAACCACCACCGGGAGAGAGGTAGCTGATACCACCGCCCCGGTCACCGCCGCAGCCGCCCGGGGGTCGGTGCCGAATTCCATTCCTCCTGCTTCCACATTGGGGCAACTGATATTCACCTCAAGGCCACTGACTCCAGCCACCCCCTCCAACCTGGAAGCTAGCTGGGCGTAATCTTCAACATGCTCACCAGCTATATTAACGATGACGGGGACCTGCCACAATGCCCAGATAGGTGCTTTCTCTTCAATCAGGGCGTCCACACCAATATTCTGCAAGCCTATGGAGTTAAGCAGCCCGGCAGGAGTCTCTCTCAGGCGGGGTTGAGGATTACCCTCTCGGGGCTCAAGGGTGGTAGCCTTGGATACAACCGCTCCCAGCCTCTGGATATCCATAAGCTCAGCGTATTCCGTGCCGTAGCCAAAGGTCCCGGAGGCATTCATCACCGGATTCTTCAGCAGCAAGCCACGGGGATGGGTGGGAGCTAGCTGAACAGCAAGATTCATAGACAAACCCTTACGCGAACCAACGTCGCTTGTAATTGTAAGGACTTTGTACCTCTGGCTGCAAGTATCTGGCAGTGAGGTCGCTCAGCAAGGGACCAGCAGGATAGCTTGAAATCCAAGTGCTCCGAACGACCTTGTCTTGGAGAGACTGCTGAACAATTTGGCTGTTTGCGCAATCATGTTACATTCAGATAGATATACCTTAGTCTTGTCTCCCCGGGGTCCACGTAGTAGAATGCTGGCAACAGTCTCATACTACGAAAGAGTTCGTGGCGTTGCTGCAAGGGGCAACCAACATGGAACGTCAGGAGTTTAAGCGTCAACTAGTCGAGTTGGGTACCGTCATCAGCGACGGCATTGCCTACTTCTCAGCTTGGCGTGGTCTGATGGTTGAGGATGAAGTCTCAGCGCACGCCCTGAATCGCTACCGGGGCCTGTTCTTGCCTGCGCGGAATGCTCTGGCGTGGATGACACTCATGCAGTTCGCTAAGGTCTTTGACCGGGATCTCAGGACAGTAAGTTTGAGGAACCTGCTCAGCGCGGCAAAGAAGAACCGAGAAAGCCTAACTCCCTATGCCACTGAAGAGGACTTGCGACAGATCGGGCAGAACGTTGATACCAGCGAGGGCTTGCTGGACCGGCTGAAGCGTTTCCGGGACCAGCGCATTGCGCATCACGATGCAATCATTGCAGGTGACGTGTCACTATCATATGGAGATGTGCAGCAACTCGTGGAAGAAATCAAGTCCATGTACAACTCATTTACAAGTGGCCATGATCGGTCCCTCCCCACCCACTTCGAAAACGTGGCCCATGACGTTGAAAGACATACATCTGAAGTGGTGTGCATCATGCGCGAAGAGAGAGATAGGGCCATCCGGACCATCACGGAAGCGGATATGACCTAAGGCATGCTACCCCGCCTATCCCTCTCCAGCTTCTGTGAGGCTTCAGGTATTGCTGGCGCCGAGGCCTCTCCGGGCGGCAGCTAAACAAAATGACGAAATGTTCAGTTATAGCCCCACGGCGAACAAATGAGGCAAAGAATGGCTTTTGATCCAGAAAGACATCGCCGCCGCTCAATCCGTCTTCAGGAATACGATTACTCCCAGGCCGGAGCATATCTTGTCACCCTTTGCACCCACGACCGAAGGAACCTCCTGGGGGAAATTGGCAACGGTTCGATGCAATTGAACCGCTTTGGCGAGATTGTTCAGGCTTGTTGGCAAGACCTGCCATTGCGTTATCCCGACATGGAACTGGATGCCTTCGTTGTTATGCCCAATCATTTGCACGCGATCGTTTTGTTGCCCGTAGGGGCAATTCATGAATTGCCCCTACAAAATTGCCGAATCCAACGTCGGAAGATGCTGCTTCCCAAAATCGTCGGCTATGCCAAAATGAACACAGCGAAACGAATCAACCAACTGCGAGACGCCCCTGGCACTCCCATCTGGCAACGCAACTACTATGAACACGTCATCCGAGACGAAGCATCTCTGAGTAACATCCGGTTGTACATAGCCGAGAATCCAATGCGGTGGGCAGACGACGAAGAAAACCCAATCAATATCTCCAAGCGGACAGGACATTGATCTCATCATGGCGAACATATCACGAGGCGGCATGAAAGCTCAGATTCTGAGAGGCATCTCCCCGATTGAAAACCGGCCTTTGCAACTGGTAGACCTGCCGGTCCCTCAGCCGAAAGCAAAAGAGATTGTGGTGAAAATCTCTGCTTGCGGGGTCTGTCACACGGAGCTGGACGAGATCGAAGGAAGACTTCAGCCAAAACTCCCCGTAGTCCTGGGCCACGAAATCATCGGCAGAGTGGAAGGTTTGGGTTCGGAGGCGACCAGGTTCAGGGCCGGAGACCGGGTCGGCATTGCCTGGATCTACTCCGCCTGCGGCAAATGTCGTTTCTGCCACCAGGGTAATGAGAACCTGTGTCTTGAGTTTCAAGGCACCGGATGTCACGCCGACGGTGGCTATGCCCAGTACGTCGCCGTGTCAGAAGATTTTGCCTACCCCATCCCTGACAGGTTCTCTGATGCTGAGGCGGCTTCCCTGTTGTGTGCCGGAGCCATCGGGTTTCGCGACTTGAGGCTTTCAGGGATCGAGCCAGGCCAAACTCTGGGGCTTTTCGGATTCGGGGCTTCAGCCCACATCGTTATTCAGGTAGCTAAATACTGGGGTTGCCAGGTCTTCGTCTTTACTAGAAGCGAAGACCACCGCCGTCTGGCCAAGAAGCTGGGAGCAGCCTGGATAGGGACGGCAGAAGATGATCCTCCGCAAAAGGTCAATTGCGCCATTGATTTCACTCCGGTGGGGGAGACGGTTCCTAGTGCATTGAGAGTCCTGGAAAAGGGTGGCAGACTGGTGATAGCGGTGATTCGAAAGAGAAGCCCTATCCCGCCTTTAGACTACACTCAGTTGTTGTGGGATGAAAAGGAAATAAAAAGTGTGGCCAATATCGCCAGAAAGGACGCTCAAGATTTCCTTCCCCTGGCTGCCGAGATTCCGATTATCCCTGAAGTCCAGGAATTCAAATTGGAAGAGGCAAATGAAGCCCTAATCTTGCTGAAGCAGGGGAAGATCCAGGGAGCCGCAGTCTTGAGGATGGACTAGTGCTTCGTTGCAAGAGTCGGCGCGACTATTGATGTCATTCCCGCGCAGGCTCGTAGAGTCAGCTAGGGAGAGGGGAATCCAGGAACGTGTGCGGGCTATCCGGCATGGATTCCTGCTTCCGCAGGAATGACAACCTGCTGAATGAGCAACGCTTTGGTGATCTGGCAAAGCGCCTCGAAAGAGCCTCGCCAGGCATGGAGGATATGACGCCCATTGGAGCAACGCAGCACTAGTATCTTCGGGTCTCGGGTACCCCCGCCTGACCCACTTCTCCACCGGCGATGACGAAGGAGGCCTCGGACTCATGGATTAAGGAGCAACGCCCTTAATTCTTGGCTGATTATGGTAAAATTGACTTTGTTATAGAGTGAAATGCAGATGCATTACATTGTGCGCCCAATGCAAATAGAGGATATACCTCAGGTAAACGCCGTCGATAGAGAGGCCTTCCCGACCCAGTGGCCACCACCGCCTTTCAAAAGAGACCTCAACAGCAAACTGGTCCGTTACCTGGTCGCTTTGGAGGAAACCGATGACTCACCTCGTCCTGCTGAACCCACGGCATACCAGGCCAAAGACGGCTTACAAAGGTTAGTATCCAAGATAAGGCCCCTGTTCAGCAAAGGGCACTCTTCGAGCCATGGCAAGGCTGCCCAAAACAAACATAATGTCATTGGCTATGCCGCCATGTGGCTTATGGTGGATGAAGCCCACCTCACCTCCATTGCAGTCAAAGAAACACACCGCCGCCACGGAATCGGTGAACTGCTGCTCGTCTCCATGATAGACCTGGCAATGCGACTTAAAGCCCAGGTAGTGACCCTGGAGACACGGGTATCTAACGTGTCGGCACAAGCGCTCTATGAGAAATATGGCTTTAGCATAACGGGGATGCGTCGCGGCTATTACTCTGATGATGGTGAGGATGCCGTTGTCATGACTACCGAAAGCATAGTCTCTCCCCAATATCAGGCAAGGTTCCAGGAACTAAGACGGATTTGCCTGGAAAGATGTGCACCAGTAAAGGACATTCAGCTAGTTTAATCTTTTGCCAGGGCAGCTCCGACTATCGACCTCTGGACTTCATTTGTTCCTTCGATTAGCTCCTGCGCTAGAGCGGCCCTATGAATTCTCTCTATTTTGTATTCCGTCGTATAGCCGTAGGCACCGTGGATTTTCAGTGCCTGTGAGGCCACCCATTCGCCAGCCTGGCCAGCAAATAGCTTTGCCATTGCCGATTCCATCCGCACGTCCTTCCCCTGTTCCCTGAGAAATGCCATCCGATAAGTCAACCACTTGGCGGCTTCAACCCTGGATGCCATCTCGGCAAAAAGCCAGCGGTGTCCTTGCATGTCTGAGATTGGGCCTCTTCTGGTCGTCCTTTGCTTGGCATATGCTATGGCTTCATCCAGGGCGCGCTGCCCACAGGCCACGGACTGTATAGCTTGACGTAGCTTTCCTCCTGCCGTTACCATCAGCAATATCTCAAAACCATTCCCTCTCTCACCGAGCAGATTGCTTTCGGGCACTCGTACATCACGGAGAAAGGTATCAACCGTTTCCAGCCCTCTCAAGCCCATCAAGCCCCACGGCTTCGAGCAGCTATAGCCATCCGTGTTTTTCGGCACAATGATAGCGCTTATCCTGTCTTCGTCTGTCCGGGCAAAAATGGTGGCAGGGCCGTCAATGTGCCCGAAGGTATGAAACCGTTTGGTGCCGTTTACTATCCAGTAGCCACTCTCCAGGCGAGCGGTAGTGGTTAACATTTCAGGATATGATCCGGTGGCTGCCTCGGTGAAGACGCCACCCGGCAGCAGGCTGCCCTCAATTACCGGCGGCAGAAACTCTTCTCTCTGTTCCTTCGTACCGACATGGTTGAGCAACTCAGCTAACTCGTTGGCCACCAGCAGCCACGTACAAGGAGTACAGGGATAGTGTACCTGCTCCATCGCCAGGATGAAGGTGAGATACCCCACTTCGAGACCACCGTATTCTTCCGGGGCGATTATACCCAGCAGGCCAACCCTGGCCATCTTCGCCAGCATTTCAGCCGGTATTTTACCTTCCCGTTCTATCTCTTCCGCTATGGGCTCAATCTCTCTGTCGGCAAAGTCCCTGGCCAGCTTCTGGAACATCTGTTGTTCGTCAGTTAGTTCAAAGTCCATATCGTTTTCCCCCTAAGTTTGCGTTCCTCCCAAAAAGAGAAAGTCGGCTACAGGTCAGCAGCAACGCCGTAGGGGCAATTCATGAATTGCCCCTACATTTCGCCTGTGCAGACTTGCCCCATGTTTGCGTGATCTCAATCGCCGGCTTTGAGTTTCTGGCACTTCTTTATCAGCGCCGGCAAGGCTTCCTTATAGTCTGCAACAATACTGAAATCCGCCACCTTGAAAATGTGAGCCTCGGGGTCTCTGTTTATGGCAACGATGTACTTGGACCCGGAACACCCTGCCAGATGTTGCGGGGCACCAGAGATAGCCACCGCGATGTAGAGATCGGGAGCTACAATCTTGCCCGTTTGTCCGACCTGAAGGCTCGACGGCAACCATCCCTGTTCACAGGGCAGCCTTGTGGCGCCCACTGCGCCACCGAGGACACTGGCTAGCTCCCGGACTAATTGGAAGTCCTCAGTCCCGGCGATACCAGCCCCTCCGGCCACAATCACCTTGGCCTCTTCGAGCTTTACTCCCTCGACCTCTTCCTTAACCCTATCAGTCACCTTGGCCTTTGTTTCCAGGCTGCCCACCTCAACAGGAATGACCTTGCCCGTTCTGGAGGCGTCCGGGTCTAATGGTGACATCGACCTCGGTCTCACAGTCGCCATTTGAGGACAAGCCTTGGAAACTAACACCGCCATGGCGTTTCCGCCGTAGACCGGACGAGTTTGTACCAGCCGCCTGCCATCTGGCTCGATTCTAAGCTCTACGCAATCAGTGGAGAGGGAGGCCCCCAGCCTGGCCGCCACCCTTGGGGCGATATCCCGACCTATGCTGGTCTGTCCCATGAGGAAAACAGACGGAGCTGCTTCCTGGCATATCCTGGTCGCCACCGCCGTGTACCTATCGCTGTCATAGTTATCCAGGTCTGGACCGTAAGCGATATACACCCTATCCGCCCCCCAGGCAACAGCCTCGCTGCTGGCGGCTTCTACTCCGCCGCCGATAAGCAAGGCACTCAACTCCTCACCAAGCTCATCGGCCAGCTTTCTTCCTATCCCCAATAGCTCCCTGGTAATCGAAGCAAGACCCTTATCCTGGGTCTCCGCCAGAACCAGTACTCCTCGATAGTCAGTCATCGGATCCACTTCTTGTTAGCTGCGTCATGAGGGGTTGGTACGTCCTCAAATCATATGATCTTGTCTTCTCTCAGCCTTGACCAGGCGACCCTAAAGGGTCGCGCTACAGATTGCCTTCGTATAATCTGATTTCATATTATCTTTTCCTCTTTTAGCCTCAGGGCAAGACTGCCTGCCGCTTCAGCCGCGTTTTCGCCGCTGACAATTTCCCCTTTCCTATCCTGAGAGGGGATGAAGAGCTCCAGCAGCTCGCTCCGGGCCGCGCCCACTCCAACAGCAGAGGGGTCGCAGTCGATATCCTGAGCACTCCACACGGGGACTTGCTTTCTGGCTGCCATGATGATACCCCGTCCCGAGGGGAGGCGGGGTTGGCCGATTTCACTGCTTACCGTGACCACAGCAGGCAGAGGCACTTCGACGATCTCATAGCCATCCGGGATTACCCGCTCCACCCTTAACTTACCATCGATAACCTCAACTCTTCTGGCCAGGGTCACCACCGGTATTCCCAGGTTCTCAGCAATGATAGAGCCGACCTGCCCGGCGTCCCAGTCAGCAGCCTGCCTGCCACACAGGATGAGGTCATATTCCCCAATCTTCTCTATCGCCTTTGCTAGAACATAGGCTGTAGAGAAGGTGTCAGAACCTCCAAAAGCCTCGTCACTGAGTACGATCCCCTCATCAGCCCCCATAGAGAGCACGTGCTTCACTGCGTCCTTAGCCGAGTCCTGGCCCATAGTTATGGCGGTTATCCGGGTATCTTGCTTGTCCTTGATGGTTAACGCCGCCTCCACCGCTTGCTCGTCGAACGGACTTACCACCAGCGGTATGCCTTCAGGAGGGATCACCCTCTTAGCTGCGGTGTCTATCTTGAATTTGGCTGGCGGCATCTCGGGATCAATTATATGCTTGATACACACGATGACATTCATGGGCCAATCTCCCCTATCCGTACTCAAAAGCTACCCCAAAGCCTCCCCTGGGGTAGGACCATTCTATAGCTCCCTTGTCGCAGAATATCTGGCAACTGCCACATTCCAGGCAGCCCTCGTAGGCAAAGGTGATCTTGTCCTCCCGCAGCTTGAAACACTCTGCAGGACATACGTAAAGGCAACTTCGCGGCTCACATTCCCGGCAGACCTCCTCCTTCAAGCGGATATGGGCCTCAGTGTCAACATCATATTTATTGAGAGCTAGTCTCTCCTCCATGGTCATAGAGTTCATATCGCTCTCCTTGCCGACATCCCGTCTCGAATCAGTCGCCATAGAGAGACCTTACCCTTCATCTCTTCCCTGGCCAGTTGCCACACCTTCTCCTTCGGATTACCGTCAACCTGGAAAATCCTCTCCGCCAGCCCGCAGACCAAATCGGGGTAGGTGCTGTAGATTCGCTGGTTCTCCAGGAAGTGAGGAGCTCTCCTGAAGTTCTTCAAGTCCCGAAGGACAAAGCTATCCGCCAGAAGCTTCTCATAACAGGAAAGGGTCTCTTTGCCATAATCACCTTTTTCTTTAGCCCTCTTCACCGTCTCAGCCGCAGCCATTCCCGAGGCCAGGGCGAAGTTCATACCCTCCAGGGCTCTGCCTGTAGCCAGCACCAAAGCAGCAGCGTCACCAGCAACCAGAAGGCCGTCGGTATAGAGGCGCGGCATCATTTTCAGGCCGCCAGCAGGCACCAGGTGAGCTGAGTATTCCACCGTGGTCCCGCCTTTGACTAGCTCTTTCACAGTGGGATGGGCCTTGAAGCCTTCCAGAAGGTCGACGCTCTTGAGATTATTCTCCACAAGTGCCTTTAGCTGAGCCACCACGCCCAGGGAGAGACTCTCCTTGTTGGTGTACAGGAAGCCGCCGCCGTGCACCCCTTTGGTGCAGAAACCCAGGAAGTGAATAGCCGCGCCACTTTCGTCTGCCAGATTGAACCGCTCCTCTATGACCTCCCGGGGCATCTTGATTACTTCCTTGACCCCCTGGTTGACATTCTCAGGGGAAAGCTTCACCCCCAGGCCGGCTTTCTTGGCCAGACCAGAGTTGACCCCGTCGGCGGCAATAACCACCTCCCCAGCAATTTCATCCCCCCCGGCCACTATGCCTGCTACTCGCTGTTTATCCCAGAGGAGGTCATCAACCCGAAGCCCTGTAGCTACAATCCCCCCAACCTGCTCCACCTTATGGGCAAACCAGCGGTCAAACTTGGACCGCAGAACGCTGAACCCGTTGTGCTCATCAGAGCCCGTCACGTTGAAGTCAACCGAGAGCGATGATCTCTCTGAGAGGAAGGCGATAACATGACGGCTGATATGTCTCTCTACCGGGGCTTCCTTCCAGAAATCGGGGGCCAGATCATTCAGCACCGGGCCGTAGAGCACCCCGCCGGTCATATTCTTCGCCCCGGCGAATTTGCCCCTCTCCACCAGCAGCACCTGGAGGCCTTCCTTTGCCAGGCTATAGGCAGCAGCACACCCGGCTGGTCCTGCTCCCACTACTATGGCGTCAAATCTCTCGTTCATAACGTCTTACATATAATTGCCTTCTAGTATAATTGCCTCAATTGACTACCGCAAGGCTGCATTGGAAACTCAGCCTGTGAGAAGAAATTCCGGCAGTGGCGGCAGGCTGTTCAGCCAGTCGCATCTCCAATGTTGTGCCGCAGTCCGGGATTCCTGCGTTTTTTGGTGACTGAGGCATTCAGCTATTCAATGGCACTAACTCCCTCAATTCTTCTTTTCAATGCTCGCACAATGTCGTCCGACAGCCTTCGCCCGCTCCGGCAGACCAACCATGCCAGAAAGCCTGAGGCCTCTCCACCAGCAGCAAGCCTCGTTTTCTGACCTTTTGGTTCCAAAGCGTAGTAACGTGTCAGGCGGGTGCCCAGAACCCTCCCTTCCATAACCACACGCTCTTGGGGAACGAATTCGGTAATCGTCATGTGCAACTTCACTGAAATGCCAGCCCTGACCATAACGCAAAGCTGAGTGCCAACCCCCAGGGGGCCTTGAGAAAGCTTGTCCACCTTCTTTACCGACGGCACCCACAAAGGCCACTCCTCCGGATTGTTGACTGCCATCCAGATCGTCTCTGGAGAGGCATCGACCTCAACGCCACTCTCAAATCTCATATCTTCCCGGCTTTCTTACGCTGGTCTTCGTTGGCATCCTACAAGACAATAGGCAAAGTTAGATATTACCAGATTGACCTCTCACTTTGAAGCATCCGAAGGTTGTAATACCAGGATAAAGATGGTGAAACGCATCTCTTATGGTCTGAGAAATGTGGCGGTCTATTGGAGAAAGACGCTCCTAAGCTTTGTGCCGTCTCGTACCTCTTTCCACACAATTTGACAAGGAGCCCCGGAAAGCTGTAAAGTTTGAACTGGCCCACAAGCCAGGTGGCTTTCCGGGCCAATTTGTTTGTGGTATTACCGTTTACCGGGGTTCCAAACGTTTAATAGCTTATGGAGGAAAGGATGCCAGGAATAGTTTCATATGGTGCTTATATTCCCATATACAGGCTGAGTCGAGAGGCTATCGGGGCGATGTGGACCAAGTCGCTGGGCAGAGGTGAGAAGGCGGTAGCCAACGCTGACGAAGATAGCCTGACCATGGGGGTGGAAGCGGTTTTGGACTGCTTGAACGGCATGGACCGGCAGGAGGTGGACGGGCTGTATTTCGCTACTGAC
>Ga0114930_10000111_pt1 | contig 87966 bp, 62 predicted proteins | sample AnhtaG_FD_87300 | JGI IMG/M metagenome (GOLD analysis project Ga0114930, IMG submission 87300) | Deep subsurface microbial communities from Anholt, Denmark to uncover new lineages of life (NeLLi) - Anholt_01485 metaG | ecosystem: Environmental > Aquatic > Marine > Oceanic > Sediment | place...
GCGTTCTGTGCGGGAGTTGCGATGCGGAGGTTTGCTCTTCTATTGTCGATTTTCGATTTGCGATCCGTTCGGCTTCGCTCAGGACATAACGACCGTCGCTCGTGTCTCGTGACCTGTGGGGGGGATATTGAATATCGAACAAGGAATTCTGAATGATGAAGTTGGGATTGCCGCAGGACAGGCGACGAAGAATATTGAATGTTGAAAATAAGGGTTGCTGGGTGGGAAAATGGGCTTGACGGAATTGGTTTGAAGGCGTATTATTAAGGTGTGTGCGTTTAGCAAAATGGGTCTTTTTGGGGCGTGCGGTTATATGAAAACTTACCATCGAAAAACGGCTTTTTCAATAAGTGTACTGGTTATTGGTTTTTTGATAGGCGGCTGTGGTGAGCCGGTGGAGAAAACTGAGACGCCCAAGATGGACCTGGGCACTACAATAGGGTCTCTGACGGATGCATTCGCCCCTGAATCGATTTTGGTTGAAGGATATGGGCTTGCCGGCGGATTAAGAGGCACAGGCTCGGCGGAATGTCCGCCGGATATTAGAGCATATCTTAAACGATATATCCTGACGCAATTGGCTGAGAGCACAGTAGATATTGAAAAACTCATCAGCAGCCTCGATACGGCTGTGGTAGCGGTGCGTGGGATAATGCCGGCAGCGGTTACAAAGAACCAGTACTTTGATTTGAAGGTAGAAGCACTGCGGGGTACACAAACAACTTCCCTGGAAGGCGGCTGGTTATATCGTGCTGAGCTTAAGACAGCGGGAAGCTTCGGTATAGATCTACGAGCTCTGGCGACGGCGGAAGGGGCGGTCTTCATCGACACAATCGAGGCTGGCGGAACAGATAAGAAAGCCGGATATATCCTGGCCGGTGGGACGGTGCTCGATGAATACAAGGCACACCTGGCGCTTCGCAGGCCGAATTACAGAATCGCAAACGCTATCCGCAATCGTTTGAACAACCGATTTCCGCCGGACACAGCCAGGGCATTTTCACCCAGCCTGATTGAATTGAACGTGCCAGCTAAATACGGGGAACAAAAGCAAAGGTTTATCTCGATAGTTAATGCTATGTACCTCAGTGAGACGGCGGAAGTTACCGAAAAAAGAATAGACAGGTTTGTCAGGGAGCTTGCTGATTCAGAAGACAAGGATGCAAGCGAAGCGGCACTTGAAGCGATAGGCAATAAGTGTCTGAGAAAACTGTCTAATCTGGTGAATTCAAGTAACGAGGAGGTCCGTCTGCGAGCGGCGAGATGTATGCTGAACTTAGGCAGCGACGTGGGTTTGGAAGCTCTTCGCGAAATAGCAATGGATAAAGATTCGGCTTATCGAATGGAGGCTTTAGAGGCGATTACGGCAGGGGCAAGTCGCAACGACGCGGCATCGGTTTCACGAAGCCTGCTGCGGGAGGCAAGTTTCGACATTCGACTGGCTGCATACGCACAATTGCGAAAGTTAGAAGATATTACCATAACACAAGAGCTGATCGGAGGTAATTTCTATTTAGAGCAAATCGTGCGAACCAGAGAGAAGGCGATTTTTGTTTCTCGTAGCGGTCAGCCTCGAATTGTGCTATTCGGCGCGCCGCTATACTGCCGGGACAACATTTTCGTGGAGTCAAGCGACGGCAATATAATAATAGACTCCTCAAGCGGTCAAGAAGACGTCTGGTTGATACGCAAAGTCCCCAAACGGCCCGACATTCCCCCAATCAAGTTGAAAAGCTCACTCAAGCTCAGCGATATTATTCGAACACTTTGTAAGGAAGCGGTTGTGGAGGAGGGTACTCACTCGCGGCCTGGTTTGAACGTTACATACGCTGAGGGGATCGCGCTTTTGAAACAGATGTGTGAGAAAGGTGCGGTGGAAGCGCAGTTTCGTGCCGGGCCCCTTCCCAAAATCGACTAATTATCAAGAGAAGACAGACGGTCGGCCGATAATAAAAGTGCGTATCGGCCCGAACGGGCGGACACAGAACTGTTACAACGACTTTTACCGGACTTAACAGCAGGACACAAAATGAAATTAGAAAAAATCGTTCTTGATGGCTTCAAAAGTTTTGCGGACAAAACGGAGTTTACATTCGATTCGGCTGTAACGGCTATTGTGGGACCCAACGGGTGCGGCAAGAGCAATGTCGTCGATGCGGTGAAGTGGGTTCTTGGTGAACAAAGCGTTAAAAGTCTTCGAAGCGACCAAATGGCGGACGTGATATTCGGGGGCAGCAGCAGCAGAAAGGCCCTGGGGATGGCTGAAGTGGGCCTGCTTATCTCCAATCCCAATGGGCAAGGGACGAGAGGGCTGGCAATTGAAGCTGAGGAGGTACAAATATCACGGCGGATATATAAGAGCGGGGAGAGTGAATACCGGATAAATAACAAGGTCTGCCGATTGAAAGACGTTCGAGAATTGTTTATGGACACGGGTGTGGGCGCCAGGGGCTACTCAATTATCGAGCAGGGACAGATTGAGCAGATTTTGAGTGTGTCTAAAACAGACAGAAGAGTAATATTTGAAGAAGCGGCGGGGATAAGCAAATACAAATCGCACAAGAAAGAGGCCCTTCGGAAACTGGAGAGGGCGGAACAAAATCTGCTTCGGCTTGCGGATATTTTGAGCGAGGTGACAAGAAACCTGCGAAGCGTGAAACTTGCTGCGGGCAAAGCAAGAAACTACCTTCAATACAGCCAAAGGCTCAAGGAGCTTCAGGTCAATTACTCGCTGGCTGAATACGCAAAGAACCACACGAAAAGTACAGAGAAAAAAACGGAGCTTGAAAAGTCAGAAGAACAATTTGCCGGTGTTGCTGCTGAGGTTGCAAGAAATGACGCGCTTGTGAGCGAATTGGGACGGCGAATAATAGAAACAGAGAATAAACTGAACCGTGCGGGAAACTGCCTTGTTGGCGTCCAAAGCAAAATCGAGCAGAATTTACAGCGAATTGAATTTTTACGAACGCGAACCGCGGAGCTGCAGCAAAGAAAAGATTCGGCAGGAAAGAGAGTCGAAAAACTGCAGGAGCAAAAAAGGCAGCTCGCAGAAGATTTGAGGCAATATGTGGCTGAGCAGACGAACTGTGAGCAAATGCAGGAGGAAAAAGAACGAGCCGCTGAGCAAATCGAAAAAGCTATCCAACAAATAAACGGCGAATGCGCCTCGCTCGAAGCACATCTGGAAGATGAGAAATCAGGCATTATCGATATAGTCAGAAGGACAGCACAACTTCATAACGAGGTGCAAAGTATTTCGGTTTATCGCAACAACTTATCGAGCCAGAAAGAGCGTCTGGCCGGGCGGGCAAACACTGCCAAGGCTGAACTTGAAGAGCTCCTGACTGAAAAGGCACAACACCAGGCTCGCCTGAGCGATATCGAAAAGGTTCTGGGTGAACTACAGCAAAGCTTAGATTCCAAACGCAAAGAAAGGGAAGAAATCAGTAGCCGAACCACAGAGGACAGCAAACGACTGGCGCACAGCAAAGAAGCACAAAGCGCACTGAACAGCGAACTGACGATATTAACGGATATGGAAAGAAGACGTGAGGGGCTTAATAATGCGGTTAAGAGCATTTTGCAGAACCGGTCAGCTGAAAACGGCAAATTCGATTACGTCGAAGGAGTACTGGCAGAAACAATAGCTGCGGACGTCGAATATGCAAACGCAGTTGAGGCTGCGCTCGAAGGCAAAACCGACGCACTGGTGGTCAATAACACAAGCAGACTGATAGCTGATAAGGAGGCGATTGAGAAACTGGAAGGCAGGGTGAATTTCATAAGCAGGGATAAAATTGGGCCGTTTGTGGACAAAAAGGATTTTTCAGGATTTCGGTGCGTAAGAGGGAGGCTTGCTGAATTCGTAAGAACAAACAGCAAATATGCAGCGTTAGTCTGGAAATTGTTGGGCAAGACGATAGTTGTCGATTCGATTGATGGGGCAATTGAATTAGCTGAAAAAACAGGAGAGGAGTATAAATTTGTCACGCTTAAAGGTGAATACGTGAGCGGGGACGGCTCAATAAAACTCGGGCCATTAGGGAAAACAACGGGTTTGATATCACGAAAGAGCCGACTGCGCCAATTGCAGGGTACGATGGGAAAAATACAATCGGAAATTACGACACTCGAAGAGCAAATCGATAAGAACACCCAGACAAAGGAACACTTATCAAGACTGTGCCAGGAGCTGCGAACGGCTGTCTATGAAGCGAATACAGAAAAGATGCAGGTAAATTCAAAGCTGAGCATGTTAGAACAAAACATAAAGCGGCTTCGAGAAGAGCAGCCGTTGATTGCGAACGAAATTGACCTGCTGGAAGAACAGATTGGGCAATCTGTTCAGAAAGAATATGACTCGGAGCAGAAGCTGCAAGAGCTGGAGGCGGTAAATGCCGAGCGAACGGCGCGTATAAGAGAGCTTGAGTCAAAATACTCCGAGCACAAGGCGCAGCAGGAGTCGCAGATGAGCAGACTTACGGATTTGAGGGTTGCCCTGGGGCAAATCACCGAACAACACAAGGCACTTAAGCAGGCGATTGGGGGTCTGCAAAGCCAGATGCGAGAAAATGAAACAGCAAATGAGTCAGCACAAGCAGAAATAGAAAGCTGCGGGGGACAATTGGCAGAGGCCCAAGGCGATATTCTTAACTGCGAAGCGGTGGTGTCGGAGCTGTTTGTCGAAAAAGAAAAGAACCAAGAGAGCACAGAAAAGCTGCATAATACAGTGCAAAAGCTGCTCGAAGAACAAAACCAAACAGAGCAGCTCGTCAGGCAGAAACGAGCTGAGCAAGGCGAGATTGAGCAGAAAATAAGTGAGCTGAAGATAGAACTTAGCCAGTTTGAGGTGAGAAATCAGGGGCTTGTTGAAAGGATTCAAGAGGAGCTGCAAATTGACCTTGTCGAGGCTTACGAAAGCTACAGGGCCGGCGAGGTCGATTGGGAAAGAATAAGAGAAGAAATAGGTGAACTTCGGGGCAAAATCGAGCGATTAGGCAACGTGAATGTGGACGCGATAGCCGAGCAGGAAAACCTGGAGAAGCGACATAACTTTCTAAGCAGCCAGGTCGAAGACTTGAACAAAAGCAAAGCTCAACTGCAGCAACTGATAAAGCGTCTTAACAAAAAGAGCAGAGAGAAATTCAGAGACACCTTCGAAGAAATCAGGGTTCATTTCCAGCAGATTTTCCGGAAACTATTCGGCGGCGGCAAGGCGGATATATTTCTTGAAGAGGCTGAAGACGTTCTGGAAGCGCCGATAGAGATAATGGCGCGGCCGCCGGGCAAGGAGACAAGGAGTATATCTCTGCTTAGCGGGGGCGAGAAGGCACTGGCGGCAATAGCACTGCTGTTTGCAATTTTCAAGACGAAGCCATCTCCATTCTGCTTCCTTGACGAAATTGACGCGGCACTGGATGAAGCTAACAATGAACGTTTTAATCTGCTGCTGCGGGAATTTCAGAAGGATTCGCAGTTTATAATAATCACTCACTCGAAGCGCACGATGAGCGTTGCGGATGTACTGTTCGGGATAACGATGCAAACACGTGGTGTGAGCAAGAAGATAAGCGTCAGATTCGGGCAGTTCGGCGAGGTTGAAGAGGAAACGGCAGCGGTAGCGTAGGAGTTGTGGGCCGGGGGTATCGAACGCTAAACACAATTGGGTCGGTGCGAAGAGAAGCAACGGAAGAGACAAATCCTGAGCGCGGATTTGGGATAGAACATCGTGCAAAGAATCAAGAACAGGTTCAGGCCCCACTTTGCGATTTTTCGCAAAGTGGGAACCCTCCCAAACGCACTATTGGGCGTTTGGGGTCGCGAAGCTGATAGCGTAGAGGTTATGATTGCTACGTTAAAATCCGAAGCACGAAATCCGAAATACGAAACAATATGAAATTTGAAAAATGCCAATGTTCAAAACGAAAGTCGCTCATTCGCCCTTTCGCTCGTTTGATATTTTGGTAATTCGAAATGCTATGGAATGTTACCAAGCGGTTCTGAAAAAAAAGTATAAAGTCACCTCGTGCGCAGGTGCGAGGTCTCTTAAACATGTCCTGAGCATTGTCGAAGGAACAGATTTCTCGACTCCATCCCGACAAGTCGGGATTCTTCAAGATAGATGATAAGAGAAGCGCATCTCCGCCCGTGGGCTTGGCTCCCCGCACCAGATGACACCCGCCAGAGAATTGGTTGTCTGAGATTTTGTATTTTGGGTTGGACCCCCGCCCAGAGGGCGGGGAAGAACAGAGCATTCCTCTCGTTTGCACCCCGGCCCAGAGGACCGGGCTAAATACTACCACTGGCGGGGCCAGTGGTTGGAGGGTAGAATATGGGTATGCCAAAAACTGTTGGATATTGTTAACGTGGACGACTTATGGAACCTGGTTGCAGGGTAGTATAAAAGGATTTGTCAAGGATGGGGAAGTGCGGGGAGAGAACGCTGCGCTACAGAAATCCGGATATGATGGAAAGGTGTGGACGAGGGGGTATGATAAGCGATTCTGTTTTGACCAGAAGGGGCTGAGGGAGAGGACGAAATACGTCGAGGGACACAGGTGAAGCCGCGAGTCTTGACCCCCAGCGGATCTGTGGGCTGACCGCAGCATAAGAAAGGTGTGCACAGCACAGGCTACCGGGCTACCGCTTCCTTGCGGTTGCGGCTCTGTTGGGTGAAGGTGAAGGAATTACCAGTTGTTCTTTTTCTTTCGGGCGCCATGGCCGCGACCAGGATGCTCCTTCGATTTAGCTTTGGCTTTTTTCCTGCCTCTCAGGCCCGGAGGTATGGATTCCTCAGATACAGACTCCCAGGGTCCGGCCTTGATATGGACGCCTACCTGCCATTGGCCGTTGTGCAAGCGGTAATAACGGCCGTCGAAGTAGTAATGGCCGTCAAGACCAACAACGACATAGACACCTCGCCCCGAGTCGTAAACAAGCTCTACGCCATGGTGGTGTTTGCAGCGATAGCCATGGGCAGGGGCGTGGGGCGGAGGACCGTGGCCGTGTTTGTGGACCACTGTCTTGCGAACGGTCAGCTTCGCGCACGAGGCAGTGATGAGCGTCACACAAGCCAGAGCGGCTGCCAACAAAGATAAGGTCTTAAGGTTCATAGCTAATCCCTCACATTATGTAAGTAATGCCTAACCTTCAAAAATCGTCAATATCACTATGAGATATATCAACAAATGCGCAGCAAATCAATAAATTTTTGTAAACAGCCAAAAAGAAAGCATTGCAGACTGCGGCCGACCATATCTTTCCCTAACGCGCAGGATGACGCTATGAGAGCACTTTTTGATTTGGCGGTTGCCGCTGAGACTGTTTATTGTTAGAATGGGTTTTTTGCCTGGTGTGTATTCTAATGATAAGAGGAGAGCGCCGCGTCAGTGTGACGGTGTTGCATGAAGCGTAGCGTGTAGAGTTATGAAGAAGTGCCCTTTTTGTGCAGAGGAAATTCAGGATGAGGCGATAAAGTGCCGTTTTTGCGGGGAGTTTCTTAATGAATCAGGTAAGGCAAAAAGAAAATGGTATTTTACCACGTCTGCTGTCGTAATTGCTCTGTTGTGCCTGGGGCCATTCGCGCTGCCGCTGGTATGGCTGAACCCGCGTTATAAAATAGTTACAAAGATTGTGGTTACGTTTGTCGTTATCGCGTTTACTGTTTTGTTTTGCTATCTGACGGTAAGTATGTACGCGCGATTAACAAAACAGATAAGTGAACTGGGGATGCGTTAACGCACAGGTTATAAATCGTGCTTGATATCTGATGCGAGTCCGAGCAGAAGACGCCGACCGGCTCTATCTGACGAATGTATCGTATACCCGCACCCGCTTTAGGCTGTCTTTATTTTCCTTGATGAACAGCAGATGATTTTCGGAGACCTGGTATTCATCGTGAGATTTCCTTGTTTTGAAGACGATATGCAGACCCACGTCGAAGTTGCGAACGTTGACGGCACGGTTGAATTCCTCGGCTAAAGGCCCGGCGGCGAAAAAGACGACGCCCGGATGGTCCCTGAGATATTTGTAGCAGGAATCGGTGAGCTTTTGTCTGGCGGCATCAGAACCGTCTTTTAAGGTGAAATAAACGCTGTGGGCGAGCATTGGCTCTGCAAGCGCTTTGTGCCGGGGGAGTTGTTGGGTCTGGCATCCGGCAACCAGAAGGCAAACAATAATTGCCAAGGCCAAATGTTGACTCTTCATAACTATCTTCTCCACTAAAGAATGTGATTTAACCGTTACAATCCGTCATTTGTCCAATACAGTGTAGCAATCCGATTGGGCGGAGTCAACCAAGTATTGAATAAAATTAAGGTAGCAAAAAAAATAAAAAATGATAATATGCCAAAAAGGCAAAAAGGTAACAGGGAATAAAAGAAGAAAGCTGCAGACTCAAAGGCGGGATTCTTCGCTTCGCTCAGAATGACGAAGTCGAAAGGTGCAGATGACTGAAAGCGTCGACAAAGAGATATTGAAGAACGGGATGGTTGTTCTGGGTGAGCAGATGGAGGCGGTTGGGTCGGTGGCGTTCGGTTTTATGCTGCCGGCGGGAGCGGCGGTGCTTTCGGAGGGCTGCTGCGGGGCGGGAAACGTTATCGCCGACTGGATTTTCAGAGGCGCAGGGGATAAAAGCAGCAGGGAACTCGGCGACGCACTTGACGGGCTGGGTCTGCATCGTGCCAGCTCGGTCAACAGCTCTCAAATAACCATTGGGGCGGCCCTGGAAGCGGGTAACCTGGGCGAGGCGATAGAATTGTATGCTGATATTATACTACGAGCCAGCCTGAAAAAAGAGGAATTTGAATTAGCGAGGCAATTAGCAATCGACGGAGTGTCATCTTTGGACGATTACCCGCACCACAAAGTTGTGCTGAAGCTGCGAGAGCAGTTTTATCCGAGTCCTCTGGGACGCAGTATCGTGGGGGACATCGACGAACTAAAGGCTTTGACGGCTGAGAAAACAAAACGAATCATAGAGAACAACTTTAATCTGTCAAACACGATCTTTGCTGTTGCGGGCAAATACGATTTCGATGCTATTGTAAAACAGATGGGAGATTTGTTCGAGACGGACCGGCAGAAGGACGTCGAACCGATTGCGTTGGGTACCAAGGGCGGCAGATATACACACATAAATCATGAGGGTGCGCAGGTGCATATCGGGCTTATGACCGGAACAGTCAGGCCCAGCGACGACGAATACTACAATGCGAGAGTAGCGGTATCGGTTCTTTCGGGGGGCATGAGCGCCAGACTGTTTACAGAGGTGCGTGAAAAGCGCGGGCTGTGCTACGCAATTGGCGCACGGTATCACGCTCTGAAAGAGGCGGCCGGGATAATGTGCTATGCGGGCACTACACCGGATAAAGCTCAGGAAACACTTGATGTGATAAGGGCAGAGTTCAACCAACTGTGCGAAGGAATCAGCGAAGAGGAGATTGAGCGAGCCAAAGTGGGATTAAAAAGTGCGTTGATTCTGCAAAGCGAGTCGTCGAGCAGCCGGGCCGGTGGAATTGGAAGTGATTACTATATGCTGGGCAGGGTCCGAAGCCTGGATGAAATTAAGAATAAGATTGAAAAGACTACGGTCGATTCGGTCGTGGGGTTTTTGAGAAATAATAAGTTTAAGGATTTTACGGTAGTGACAATCGGGCCGAAGCAAGTGGTTGTCGAGTAGAGCGGAGTATGGAATTTAGAAGCAAGATACTGGCGAATGGCCTGGCTATTATTGGGGAGGTCAACAAGTCCGCCAAATCGGCGGCGGTGGGGTTTTTCGTCAAGACCGGCTCGCGTGACGAGACCGGGCAGATTAACGGAGTGTCACACTTCCTGGAACATATGCTGTTCAAGGGAACGGAAAAACTGAGTGCGTTCGAGGTAAATGAGGCGTTCGACAGGACTGGGGCACAATTCAACGCGTTTACCAGTGAGGAAAATACTGTTTTTTACGCTGCTGTTCTGCCTGAATATCTGTTGGAGGTGACAAGGCTGTGGATAGAGCTGATGCGGCCTGCGCTTAGAGACGGCGACTTCAACATCGAAAAGAACGTGATAAAAGAAGAAATCGCGATGTATAAAGACCTGCCGAGTTTCGACGTGACAGACAGATGCAGGCGGCTACACTTCGACGCGCACCCCTGCGGCAATAGTGTTCTGGGCAGTGAGAAAAGCATTGATAATCTGACGGCAGAAGATATGCGGGATTATTTTGTCAGGCGCTATGCTCCAAATAACATGGTTCTGGCGTGCGCGGGTGATTTTGACTGGGAGCAAATCTGTTCGATTGTTGAAGTATCCTGCGGCAAGTGGGAGAAGCAGGGTGCAGAAAGGAAGCTGGAAGACTACGAGGGCAGCAAGAAGAAAGAACGAGCTGAGAAATCAAACCTGGCTCGGGAACATATATGCCTGATAAGCGCTGCGGTGTCTGCTCAGGACAGGAGGAGATTTGCCGCTTCGCTGCTGGCGGTTATTGTCGGTGACGATGTCGGCTCACGATTCTTCTGGGCGCTTGTGGATAAGGCGTTGGCAGAGGCAGCGGCAATGCAATTCGGGGCCATGGACGGCACAGGGACATTTCACAGTTATATTCGCTGCAGCAGTGAGAATGTCCCTAAAGTGCTCCAAACAATCAAGGGTATTTTCCAAAATCTTGCCGAAAACGGAATAACCGAGGATGAATTGAAGAAAGCAAAAAATAAAATCCTGAGCGCACTGGTAATAAAAAATGAACTGCCGATGGGTCGGCTGGTTGACCTGGGCTTTAACTGGACATATCTGGAGCAGTATCGCACCATCAAAGACGACATTGAGGCAATAAAAGCTGTTAGGGTTGGTGATATTCATTCACTAATAGAACAGTTCAACCCGGGTGATTTCACCCAACTTTCAATAGGGCCAGCAAAACCGAGTTAATGGCTGGTCGGCAAAGTCGCAATTTGTGCTTGATTTATCCCGCCGATTTCGTTAGACTAAGGACAGTCAAGTGCGTTTTCGAGGAGGTTACAGGGTGAATAAGGGCGATAGAAACGACCAGATAAAGGCAAGTAAAGATAAACCTGAGAAATCCGCAAGCGCTCAGCAGGAAAGAAACGAAATACCAAAGTTTGACCTGGCTGAAGAAATTATGGCTGAGCAGCGGAAGATTACGTCGGTAAGAAGACAGGCTCCGGGCGAAAGAAAAGAGCCTCGTGGGCAGGAGCCAAAAGTCTGGCCGGCCGGCCCTGCCGGTGTGCAGCCAACGGCGGTACAATCATACGAAGAGAAAATCATCGCGGAGATTGTAGCAAGGGACATTGAAAGGCTGCGTGGGGGCGAGAATTCAGCGGACAGCGAATAACGAATCCATCTGCCAGTAACAGAAAAACCGATTTTTTCATTTCTTGTTTTTGTCGGCATTTTCTTTATAATCCCGATGCTCGATGCGCGTTTCGACTACCAAGGGTCAAGAATGCACGCAGATTTCGGAAAAGGTTTGAAGATTTATGGGACTGCACGCAGCGGATATTTGTGTTTTGGTGTTCTATCTGTTTTGCATGGTTGCCATCGGTGTCTGGTCAGCGAGAAAGATAAGAAACAGCGCTGATTTTTTTATGCCGCGGAGATTCGGCAAGGCGATGATGATAATGTTCTCGTTCGGGACGGGGACGCACTCGGACCAGGCGGTGAGCGTTGCCTCGAAGAGCTTCACGAACGGCCTGTCGGGTATCTGGTATCAGTGGCTGTGGCTTCCGGTGACGCCGTTCTACTGGCTGATTGCGCCGGTGTTCAGGCGTTTTCGGGCTATAACTACTTCGGATGTGTTCGAGGCCAGATACAGCCCGAGTGTAGCAATGCTGTTTGCGGTGGTGGGGGTTCTGAACCTGGCAGTCAATATCGGGATTATGCTGAAAGGTTCGAGCGAGGTCATCTCGGCCAGTACGGGTGGGCTGGTAGGCGCGAATTTGGCCATTATCATCATGACCGTGATATTCGTCGTGTATGGTGTGGCGGGCGGGCTGGGCGCGGCGATATTGACGGATTTTATCCAAGGTATTTTAACTATTATTTTTTCCTTTTTGCTGCTGCCATTGATACTGAAGGCGGTCGGCGGGATGGTGGGGCTACGGCAGGCGATTGAGAATCCTGAGATGTTTTCGCTGGTGGCGCCGGCAGAGATTGGGTTTTTCTACATAGCAGTTATTGCTTTCAATGCGCTTGTGGGGATAGTGACACAGCCGCACACTATGGGCAATTGCGCGGCGGGCAAGACGGAGATGGAGGGACGGGTCGGCTTTATGGGAGGGACGCTGATCAAGCGTTTGTGCACGGTGCCGTGGGCTTTGACGGGCCTGGCGGCGGTGGTGTATTTTGCAGGCAGGGGAATCGAGCCGGACAAAGTTTTCGGGGCGGTGGCAGGTGAGTTTCTGCCGAAGATTGTGCCCGGCGTGCTGGGGATTTTTATAGCAGCGATTCTGGCATCTGTGATGAGCTCGTGCGATGCATTTATGATATCGTCTTCAGCGCTATTCACAGAGAACGTGTACAAGCGTCTTGTGCCTGATAAGGGCAGCGGCCATTACGTTACGGTCGGCCGGATTACGGCGGTTTTGGTGGTAGCGGGCGGGGTAGGCTTTGCGTTTTGGCTGCCGGGTGTGGTAAAGGGCCTTGAGATATTCTGGAAGATTTCACCGATGATGGGTATAGTATTCTGGCTGGGCCTTTTCTGGCGTCGGACGACGGTGGCCGGTGCGTGGGCAGCGACGCTGACGGCGTTCGGTGTGTGGTGGCTCACGGCATGGGAGCTGTTCATCTCGTGGCTGGGGAGCCTTCCGGGTGCTGAGGCGCTGCGTTTCGTGTTTGTTAAGAGCGGTACGCCGGAGGTTTACCTTCCCTGGCAGATGGTTTTCTACCTTGGTGGAGGCCTTGTGGCCGGTGTCGTTGTAAGCCTTTTCACCAAGCCGGTGGCGAAGAAAAAACTCGATAATTTCTATGCACTGGTGCGAACGCCGATCAGGCCTGGTGAGCAGGTAACTGCCCCGTGCACGCTGCCGGCCGGTGCGGTTGTTCCTGAAAAACGAAACCTTTTCCCGAACACGAACTTTGAAATAGCGGTTCCGTCGGTTACATCGGTTGTTGGATTTCTCATTGGGTGGGGATGTGTGGCAGCCATTATTTTCACAGTGTATCTGATAGCAAATTTGTAACATATTAAGGTATAACTATCGTGAGAAATGGTCCATTTTCAAATAGTCCAACGCTTCCTTCAGATATTGTTCTTGCCCCAGCGTGGTGGTTTCATAATGAAGGCATCACTTTTGAGGAGGATTTTTTCTACAACCCGGCCCGGCGGGTGGAAGCAGAGCGAAAGATGGAAAAGGTCCTGTATGAACGGTGGGGAAGGTACGGCCTCGGCGAAGACAGGGACAAAGACCTTCCGGTTGTGGGCGCTGTGCATCTGGCTGCGGGGTATCTGATGAGCGAGATGTTAGGCTGCAAAGTGGAGTACAAGGAAGATGCGCCCCCACAGGTGATTTGCGCCAATGTGCCGGATTTAAGCATCTGGGGCGAAGCAGCGTTTGAGAGCATCGCGTACAAGAAGTTTGAGCAACTGAAGGAAGCCCTGAAGACAAAATACGGTTATCTGACAGGTGACGTAAACTGGGGCGGCATTTTGAATATCGGGCTTGACCTTCGGGGGGAGGCTTTGTTTATGGATATGTTTGACAAGCCGGAGGAGGTCAATCGCTTTCTGGGCGAAATCGCCAAGGTCATTGAAAGATTCACGCAGGGCCTTCAGAAGGAGACCGGCTCAACTTCTGTCAGCGTCAACAGGAATGTGCGTCACCTGGAGCCGACGGTGTTTTTGCACAGTGAATGCTCGCATACGATGATTTCCGTGGAGGATTATAAGAAATTCCTCCTTGCTTATGACAAGCAGTGGAGCGAGAAGTACAGGCCTTTCGGGATTCACTTTTGCGGCAAGGACCCGGACCGATATGGTGCGACCTTTGCCGAACTTGGCCGACTCGACTTTCTGGACGTTGGGTGGGGTGGTGACGTTGCGAAATTGCGAAAGCAGCTTCCCAATAGATTTCTGAATATTCGGTTGAGTCCGGTAGATATCATAGAGCAAAGCGTTGGCGAGATAGAAGCTACGATTCGGCGGCTGGTTGCTGATTCCGGTGATCTTAGCCTGACGGGCGTGTGCTGCATCAATATGGACGAAAAGGTGGCGGACGAAAAAATCACGTGTATCTTCGAGACAGTCGCCGCTCTTCGAGAAGAATATTCGGATTCATAAAGTCTGAGGATATAAGATTTTGCCGACATCGAAAGAACGAGTATTGACGGCGCTTGAGCATAAGAATCCTGACCGGTGTCCGTGCGATTATATCGGCACGCCGGAAGTGGATGAGAAGCTGAAGAAGCACTTCCAAACGGACAAAATGGAGGTTGTTCTGGAAAGACTCGGGGTGGACATACGTGTGGTTGACGCGGCGTATATCGGGCCGGAACTGCGGGTCTGGGATGACGGCAGATTTGAGAACTATTGGGGCAGTATTCGCAAGCCGGTGCGGAATGAGGCAGGGACATACAACGAGGCGGTGGAATTTCCCTACGCGGCGTTCAAGTCGGTTGAAGATGTGAAGAAATTCAACTGGCCAAAAGTGGAGTGGTTTGACTATTCGAGGTTGGCCGAGGACTGCCGAAGATATTCAGAATATGCGGTTGTTTTCGGCTCTCCGGGAAATATGGATTTGATTAACGGTACGGCATACGGAAGAGGCGTTGAGAAGGTTATATATGACATTGGGCTTGAGGACCCGGTGGGGTTAGCGTGTATGACAAAGCGCTTTCAGTGCTGCTACGAAATGAGCGAGAGCGCATTGAAGGCCGCGAACGGGCAAATAGATATTCTGTGGATTGGAGATGATTACGGCACTCAAAACGGACTGTTGATGAGTCCGGAGAAATGGCGGAAACTGTTCTTTGGGAGGCTCAAAGAGATGTGCGAGCTGGGGCATAAATACGGGGCGAAAGTAATGCTTCACTGCTGTGGTTCGACGCGTCCACTTTGGCCGGGGCTGATTGAGGCGGGTGTTGACATCTACCAGACGGTCCAGCCGGAAGCGGCGAATATGGATCCCGCTGAATTAAAGGCCGAATTCGGCGACAGGATATGCTTCCACGGGACGATAAGTATCCAAAAGACGCTGCCGTTCGGCACGGCCGAGCAGGTAGCTCGAGAAGTCAGGCTTAGAGTAGAGACAGTAGGCAAGAACGGCGGCTTAATAGTAGCACCGGCCCACAATACTCAGCCTGATACGCCTGTGGAGAATATCCTTGCGTTGTACGAAGAAGTACAACGGTGTTAGGCTTTTAGGCGCTCTCTTTTTCACTGTCAATTATTATACGCAACTGTCAAAGAGTATCCATTTTTCAAAATAGGTTTGAGATTTGTAACTTGATATTATATACTTCCCTGAACGAAGGTGATCGAGAAACAAAATGCCAAATACGCATAAAGGACTACTAAGAAATGATTTTAGGAAAGTATTCATTTGGTGTTGGTGATAGATTCGGGCATCAGGGGAAGGCCCAGTTGGAGGCGGTAATCCGCGCAAAGAACGAGGGCATTAACATTACTCCGGTGTGGAACAAATCGCACCGGGAACACACAATTATCCAAACAGCACCGGGTGACGTTCGGGCCGAAGCGGATGCGGCGGTCAAGGCATTAGGATGGGACGATTCTTATTACGTTGATGCGGACCATATCGGGCTGAAGAATGTCGATTTGTTTATTGATTCGAGTGACTTTTTCACTCTTGACGTTGCTGACTTTATCGGCCAGGCGGTGGACGAAGGAGACAAGACTGTTTTCATCAACAAATACAAGAAGTATGCCGGTTCCTTGCAGATTGCCGGGGTCGATGAGGCGTTGGATATTACCGAAGAGCAGATCGGGATAATCGCGGGCAAATTTCTGTTAGCGGTCAAGGAGGCGGGCAAAATATATCGTCGTATCGAGGCGGCTAAAGGTGCCGACAACTTCATAACCGAAGTTTCGATGGACGAGACGGACCAGCCGCAAACGCCGGTTGAAATGCTCTTTATCCTGGCGGCTATTGCCGACGAGGGTATACCGGCGCAGACGATAGCTCCGAAATTCACCGGCCGGTTCAATAAAGGCGTTGACTACGTCGGTGATGTCACCCAGTTCGCAAAAGAGTTTGAAGAAGACCTGGCGGTGATCGCTTTTGCGGTTAAGGAGTTTGGGCTGCCGGAGAACCTGAAATTAAGTGTGCACTCCGGCAGTGACAAGTTCTCAATTTACAAGTCAATGAACAATGCGATAAAGAAATTCGGCGCGGGGTTACATATCAAGACAGCCGGCACGACGTGGCTGGAAGAACTTATCGGGCTGGCTTTGGCAGGTGGGGACGGGCTAACGATTGCCAAAAAGGTCTATGCCGATGCGCTGTTGCGTTTCGATGAGCTTTGCGGTCCGTACGCTACGGTCATCGACATCGACAAAGACGAGCTGCCGGCGGCGGAAGCTGTCGATGGATGGAGCCCAGAAGAGTATGCCGATGCACTGCGTCACGACCAATCCTGTGGTCGGTACAACGCCAACTTTCGGCAGTTGCTGCACGTGGGATATAAGGTTGCGGCTGAGATGGGGGCCGATTATCCGGGCGCACTGGAGAAATATGAAGAAATAATTGCGCGGAATGTGACGGAAAATATTTACGAACGGCATATAAAGCCTATCTTTATGGATTGAAGGACAGAATAAAATGAAAGAGTTGTTTGACCTGACAGGTAAAGTAATTACGATTACCGGCGGCGGTGGTGTTCTCTGCAGCACGATGGCCAAAGCACTTGCCGAGACGGGAGCAAAGATAGCTGTTTGGGACGTAATCGAAGAAGCGGCGGTCAAGGTCTGCGACGAGATCAAGTCCGCGGGCGGCGAGGCCGTTGCGGTTAAGTGCGATGTTCTGGATAAGAAGAACCTCAAGGGCGCCCGCGAAAAAACGGCAGCGGAGCTTGGTGACATAGACATACTAATCAACGGGGCCGGCGGCAATAAGAAAGAAGCGACCACTTCAGAAGAGCTGGCATTTTTCGATTTGCCGGCCGAGGCGGTACGGTTTGTGTTCGACCTGAACTTCATCGGCACATTTCTGACAACACAGGTTGTCGCCAAGGACATGGCTAATCGCAGCAGGGGTATAATATTGAATATCTCAAGTATGGCGTCGCTGAGTCCGTTGACGAAAGTAATGGGCTACTCGGCGGCCAAAGCGGCCATAAACAACTTCACGCAATGGCTGGCAGTGCATCTGTGTCAGAACTATTCCAAAGAGATTCGTGTCAATGCGATTGCACCCGGGTTCTTTTTGACCGAACAAAACCGGTTCCTGTTAACGGATGAGAAAACGGGAGAGCTGACGGCCCGCGGCAAAACGATAGTTGAGCATACGCCGATGGGAAGGTTTGGCCAGCCGGAAGAATTGATTGGGGTGGTTATGTGGCTGTTAAGCGATGCAGCGAAATTTGTAACAGGAATTGTTGTCCCCATCGACGGGGGATTTTCAGCATTTAGCGGCGTGTAGTTTTTTGGAGGAGAACACAATGACAGAATTCGACCCAGCAAAAGCACTAAAGGATTTTCAACCGAAAAAAGATTTTTTCGTTGGTATTGATTCGGATGGCTGTGCGTTTGATAGTATGGGAATAAAACAGCGGGAATGTTTTTGTCCGTGGATGATTGCGTACTTTGGACTGCAGCCGGTGGCTTTTGCGGCGCGGGAATGCAAGGAGTTTGCGGATTTGTTTTCCAAAACACGCGGAGCAAACCGACACAAGACTCTCAAGCGCATTCTGGACAAACTGCTGCCTTCTCATCCGATGGTCAAGGCCAGAAATTTCAGTGTTCCGCAGTATCCGCACTATTTTGCGTGGGTCGATGACGCCGAGAGTCTGCTGAGCAACGAAGGGCTCAAGCGGGCAATTTCTGCGGCGTCAGATGAAGAGGCCAGGCGCGAACTGGAGCATGTGCTGGCGTGGAGCGAACAAGTTAACGTTGCTGTGAAAGATATCGTTAAGGACGTGCCTCCGTTTCCGTATGTGCGTGAGAGCTTGGAAAAAATCGTATCCCTGGCCGACGTGATTGTGGTCTCAGGAACACCTTACGAGGCGCTCGCCCGTGAGTGGGAGGAGCACGACATTGCGAAATATGCGGCGGTCATAGCGGGCCAGGAGATGGGCAAGAAAAGTGAACATCTTAATTACACCACGAATGGCAAGTACAAAAAAGACCATGTGCTTATGATTGGGGATGCGCCGGGAGATATGAAGGCAGCCAGGGCCAATGACGCTCTGTTTTATCCGGTCAATCCGGGCGCCGAGGTTGAGTCCTGGAAGAGATTTCATGATGAGGCATTCGATAAATTCGTGCAGGGCGAATATGCGGGGAGTTATGAGGAAAAAGTAATTGCGGAATTTGACGAATATTTGCCTGAGAAGCCGGCTTGGGGGACATAAGAGAAGTGTTGCTTTACAGTCGCGGTGACGAAAATGATAATCTGAGCAGTGAAGACCTCAAAGAAGGGCTGTGTGCTGCTCTGGAGAAGCTTGGGCCAAAGAAAAAAGTGCTGGCAGTTCCCCCAGACTTCACACGCTGTCACTCCCGTGCCGGCGAACTAACGTTTTTTGCGTGGCAGTACTACGGCAGCGGCCTGACCGATATTCTTCCGGCCTTGGGGACACACGCGGCTATGACAGAGGCTGAAATAAGGCAAATGTACGGAGAGATTCCGCTGGAGCTATTTAGAGAACACAAGCTGCGCAGTGAGCTGACAACTCTTGGGGAGGTGCCGGCTGAGTTCGTTCGTGAGGTTTCCGAAGGCCGGGTAGATTATAGCTGGCCGGCCCAGGTGAATCGCCTCCTTGTTGAGGGTGGTTTTGACCTTATCCTTTCGGTGGGCCAGGTTGTGCCGCACGAAGTAAGCGGGATGGCCAACTACAATAAGAATATTTTCATCGGCACCGGTGGGGCCGACGGCATCAACAAAAGTCACTTCCTGGGGGCCGCCTACGGTATGGAAAGGATAATGGGACGGGCGGACAATCCAGTGAGGCGTGTGATAAATTATGCGTCCGAGCATTTCGCGAAGGACATGCCGATTGTCTATGTTCTGACAGTGGTAGGTGTGGACAAAGACGGCGCTCTTAGGACTCGCGGGCTGTTTATAGGTGATGATATTGGGTGTTTTAACCTGGCGGCGGAGCTTTCTCTTAAAGTCAATTTTCAAATGCTTGATGAGCCACTTCAAAAGGTTGTGGTTTACCTCGACCCGGCCGAATACAAAAGTACCTGGCTGGGCAATAAGAGTATCTACCGGACGCGAATGGCGATGGCCGACGGCGGAGAGCTTATCGTTTTAGCGCCGGGAGTGAGCCAGTTCGGAGAGGACGCTCAAATCGACCAACTTATTAGAAAATACGGCTATGTGGGTACAGACGGGGTGCTTGAGGCAGTCAAAAACAATGATGACATCAGGCAAAACCTCAGCGCCGCCGCCCATTTGATACACGGCTCTTGCGAGAGTCGATTTACGATTACCTATTGTCCGGGGAAACTGAGTAAGGAAGAGATTGAAGCAGTTAACTTCAGATATGCAGACGTGTGGGAGATGAAGCAAAGGTACGACCCGGAAAAACTTCAGGACGGATACAACGTACTGGCGGACGGAGAGGAAATCTATTTTATTTCCAATCCGGCGATAGGTCTGTGGTCTTTCAAGGAAAGATTTAATAACTGATATTGAGCGTCAATTGGAATAAGGAGTAGTAGAAAATGGCACAAGCAGATATTGGGCTGATAGGCCTGGCGGTTATGGGTGAGAATCTCATTCTTAATATGGAAAGCAAGGGCTTTACGGTGGCGTGCTTTAACCGTACGGTCTCAAAGGTGGACAATTTTATCGAGGGCCGGGCCAAAGGCAAGAATATCATCGGCTGTCACTCGGTGGAAGAGCTTTGCGAGAGGCTGAAAAAGCCGCGTAAGGTAATGCTGATGGTAAAGGCCGGTGCTGCCGTCGACGCATTTATCGATAAGGTCGTGGCCCACCTCGAAGATGGTGACATCATCATCGACGGCGGCAATTCGCATTTTCCCGACACCATTCGCCGAACCGAGTACGTCGAAAGCAAGGGCAAACTCTATATCGGCACAGGTGTTTCCGGCGGCGAAGAGGGCGCGCTGAAAGGTCCTTCAATGATGCCGGGCGGCTCGCCGAAGGCGTGGGAAAGTGTAAAGCCGATTTTCCAGTCTATCTGCGCCAAGACCCCCGACGGCGAGCCCTGCTGCGACTGGGTGGGCGAGAACGGGGCCGGTCACTTCGTCAAGATGACCCATAACGGCATCGAATACGGCGATATGCAGATGATATGCGAAACCTATCAGATGATGAAGGTGGGACTCGGTATGAGTAATCAGGAGATGCACGCGGTTCTTACCGAGTGGAACAAGGGTGAGCTTGACTCGTACCTTATCGAGATAACGCGGGACATACTCGGCTACAAGGATGAGGACGGCAATGAGGTAATCGACCTTATTCTCGACACGGCGGGGCAGAAGGGGACAGGCAAATGGACCGCCATCGAGGCGCTGAATCTCGGTCAGCCTTTGACGCTTATCGGCGAGGCGGTTTTCGCCCGGTGCCTTTCGGCGCTGAAGGAAGAGCGCGTGGCGGCGTCGAAAGTGCTCGGCGGGCCGAAGCCGGGATTCAAAGGTGATAAGAAAGCGATGATTGACGATTTGCGGCAAGCGCTGTACGCCTCGAAGATAGTCAGCTACGCGCAGGGTTATCAGCTTATGCGTGCGGCTGCTAAGGAGCATAACTGGAAACTGAACTATGGGGGCGTTGCATTGATGTGGCGCGGCGGCTGTATTATTCGCTCGGCCTTTTTGGGCAAGATTAAGGAAGCATTCGACAGGAATCCTAATTTGGAGAACCTGCTGCTGGCCCCGTTCTTTAAGGATGCGGTCGAAAAGGCTCAGCCCGCGTGGCGACGAGTTGTCACTGCAGCGATAGAGATGGGTATTGCGATACCTGCTACGAGCTGCGCCCTGACATTTTATGACGGCTATCGTTGCGGCCGGCTGCCGGCGAACCTATTGCAGGCCCAGCGGGATTATTTTGGCGCGCATACTTACGAGCGGGTTGACAAGCCGAGAGGCGAATTCTTCCACACGAACTGGACCGGCCGAGGCGGTGCAACGGCAGCTTCAACGTACACGGTTTGACAATTCAGATGCTGCCTTGAAAAAGCACAATGCAGGGCGAAACAATAATAGCGGTGTAGAGTGTCCGGTTTTTATTGGGAATCACGATGAACGATAGCTACCGCATGCAATGTGTCCAGTCACCGATCATTCCTGTAGTTGGGGAGTTGATCCGAAGTAATCCCGGAACAATATCGCTGGGGCAGGGAGTGGCGTACTACGGGCCGCCGGCGGAGGCCATGGGATATATTGACAGATTTCTGGCGAATCCCGAAAACCATAAGTACCGGCTGGTCCAGGGGATACCGGAGCTGTTAACGGCGATTGAGGAGAAGCTCAAAAGAGAAAACGCAATACATATCGATGGCAGCAACCGCATTGTGGTGACGGCCGGCGGCAACATGGGTTTTGTTAACGCCATCCTCGCCATTACCGACCCCGGTGACGAGATTATCCTGCTGCTGCCGTACTACTTCAATCACGAGATGGCGGTGGCTATCGCCGACTGCAAGGCGGTGTGCGTGCCGACCGATGAGAACTACCAGTTGCAGCCGGATGCGATTCGCAGCGCAATTACGGACCGGACACGGGCGGTGGTGACAATCTCTCCCAATAATCCGACAGGGGCGGTGTACCCGGAATCTGCGCTGCGAGAGGTAAATGAAATCTGCGGCAGCAACGGGCTGTACCACATCAGCGATGAGGCGTATGAGTATTTCACTTATGACGGCGCCAGGCACTTTTCGCCCGGGTCGATAGAGGCAAGCTCGAAACATACTATTTCGCTTTTCTCGCTTTCAAAAGCGTACGGTTTCGCAAGCTGGCGTATTGGGTGGATGGTGCTGCCGGAGCATCTGTACATGGCGGTGAAGAAGATTCAGGATACGATTCTGATTTGCCCGCCGGTGGTCTCTCAGTGGGCGGCGGTCGGAGCGATGAAGGTGGGAGCAGAATATTGCCGAGAGAAACTGCAGATGACCGCCCAAGTGCGACAAATAGTCCTGGATGAATTGAAAAGCATAGCAGATTTCGTCACCGTGCCGCGAGCCGATGGGGCGTTTTACTTTTTGCTGCGGGTGAAGTCCGACTTAGACTCGATGGAATTAGCCAAAAGGCTGATAGAGCAGCACCGTGTGGCCGTTATTCCTGGCATGACGTTCGGCATGGAAGACGGATGCTATCTGCGCGTCGCATACGGTGCGCTGCAGAAAGAAACGGCCAGTGAGGGCATAGGCCGACTGGTGCGCGGATTGAGAAGAATACTGGCAGGCTGATCCTGCTACGGCGGCGAGTGGTGTGCTTCTGTGGGGACAGCGGAGGCTGGTAGGCCGGGCCTGGATAACGGAAAGAATACCAAATATCGAACAAGGAATATCGAATTTTGAAGTGTGGATTCCTGCCTTCGCAGGAATGACGACTTGTGGCGGCAACGACAAAGTCAGGCACTGCGAGGCTCAATGAGACTCCCTGTTGTATTCGGCCTGGAGTTTGTCGAGGTTTATGTGCTGGGCGTTTCCGCGGTGGATGATGAGGCGGTAGCGCAAGATGAGTGGTTTTTGGCGGGAGAGGGGGATGGGGTGTCGGCCTGGATAGACGGGATTCTGCATAGAGCCCTTTCTTCTCAAGATCCACTTGTGGGGATAGCCGGGATTGGATTTGTGGCAAAGAATGGCGAGACCGCTTATCCGGTCATCGTCGGCGAATTTGGCGGAGAAGTCGAGCCAAGGGCCGGCCTCTACAGGGGTTCCCTGGGGCTCGACGGGGCCTGCGGGGCCGGTGAATTCTATGCCATCCGGCAATCGGATTCGAGCGGAGAATCCGCCGTAGGCCTTTGCGTTCTCGGCGCCGCCGATGCGAACGTCGTCTTCGAGAGCCAGCAGGGCTATTTCGAAATCTATTTTGCGGAAGTCGGCTTCGGCACGGTGAACGGTAATGGTTGTAGTTTCTTTGACAAACGGCTTTTGCTTTCCGCCGGCATCGGTCCAGAGCGGTGACTTCCAGTATGCCTTAACCTGCAAAACGCGGGAGTGGGAATCGGGTGTCAGGATTTTAGCGTCATAGACATCGCAGGAAAAGTCCTTTGTTGACCAGGCGTCACCGAGCTTTTTGTCTCCGACGTAGAGCTGGTGCCAGGCCCAGAAGATACCGCGGTGATGGGGGTGGTCGGGTGGGAAGTCCTCGGTGAGGATTTGGCCGTCGAGACCATAGAGCGGATGGATGTAATCGGCTCGCGTGTATTTTCCATCAAGGGATTTGGTTTTGCGCTGATAAAAGAGAATTTTGTCCCCGCGCCGGGTGACGAGGAAGCCTTCGTCGGTTTGGACAATCCTCACAGGATGGGAAGCGTCCGGCTGTCTCCCGATCCGACTGCAAGCGGTAACCGCCACAAAAATCAGCGAAAAGAACATCATAGTCAGGAATACCTTCGTTAAATTTTTCACACGTGTATCCTCTTCTACGCCTGAAAAAGCTGTCAGCCTGGTTTGCAAATTATAGCCCCTACGGCCGGTGCGGCAAAAGGTGTTTTGCAAAGAATTTCAAGAAAAAGTGGTTAGTAATTGAATATGTGGGGGAGATTTGGTATTTTAGCCAAAGCAAGAAGGGTAAAACCTGAGTGTGCAATTTTAGTAAAGCAAGGATGTTATGTTCAAAATAGTAATGATAACTGCGGTCATAATAGTAGGAACGGGGTGGGTAGCATACGCCGTGTGGCGAGTCAGAGAGTATTTAGAGGAAAAAAAGAGGCCCAAGCAGACGACAAAACACCTGCAAGAGGTCAAGAATTCATTTGATGATTATGTAAAGAAGCTGGAGAAGTTTAAGAAACCCACTTATAAACGTGAGTAAAGGACGGTAGTGCAAATAACGAAGCGGGATGTGCGCTGACGGCGAGGATTAAAATGGCGGGTGAATTCATATCTGAAGATTTTCTCCTTCAAAATAAGACGGCAAGAACTCTTTACCACGGGCACGCCAAGAAGATGCCTATCTACGATTATCACTGCCATCTGCCGGTGGACAAAATAGCGGACGACCACAGGTTCGATAACCTTACTCAGATATGGCTTTACGGCGACCATTATAAATGGCGTGCGATGCGGGCGAACGGCATAGACGAACGCTATTGTACCGGCAATGCCAGCGATTATGAAAAGTTCGAGAAGTGGGCGGAGACGGTGCCCTACACCATTCGAAATCCGCTCTATCACTGGACTCATATGGAGCTAAAGAGGCCCTTCGGCATAAAAGACAAGCTGCTGAATCCAAACACTGCGAAGGAGATATATGAGACGTGCAGTGAGATGTTGAGAACGCGGCAGTTCAGCGTCCGTAACATCCTTCGGAAAATGGGTGTCAAGGTAATCTGTACCACTGAGGGGCCGCTCGATTCACTGGCAGCACACAAAAGAATCCGAGAGGATGGTTTCGAAATCAAAGTATATGCCGCTTTTCGGCCTGACAAGGGCCTGGCGGTTGAGGACCTGCCAGCGTTGAATGCCTGGATTGACAAACTGGAGGAAGTTTGCGATATGGAAATAGCGGACTTCCATTCATATATTGAGGCACTGCGTACTCGTCACTATTATTTCCACGAAAACGGCTGCAGGCTTTCAGATTACGGTCTGGAAACGGCTTATGCCGAGGACTACACGGAAGGTGAAATCAAAAATATCTTCGACAAAATAAGGTCGGGCAAGGATTTAGACGGGAGGGAAACTCTCAAATTCAAATCAGCAATGATGTTTGAACTGGCTTTGATGGACTATGAAAGCGGATGGGTTATGCAGCTTCACCTCGGCGCTCTTAGAAATACCAACGCGCGAATGCTCAGGAGGCTCGGACCAGATTGCGGCTTTGATTCAATCGGCGATTTCGAGACAGCCATACCATTGGGCAAATTCCTGGACCGTCTGGATGCGAACAACGAGCTGCCCAGGACTATTGTGTACAACATTAATCCGAGGGACAACGCGGTGATAGCTACGATGGTGGGCAACTTCCAGGACGGTTCCGCGGCGGGCAAGATGCAGTACGGCTCTGCGTGGTGGTTCCTTGACCAAAAAGACGGTATTGAAGAGCAGATTAGCAGTCTGGCAAATATGGGACTGCTGAGCCGGTTCATTGGTATGCTGACCGACTCTCGCAGTTTTCTGTCGTATCCAAGGCATGAATATTTTCGGCGGGTCCTGTGCCAATTACTCGGCAGCGATGTCGAAGCCGGACTGATACCGCCTGATATGGAGCTGCTCGGAAAAATGGTTGAGGATATCTGCTTCAATAATGCCAAGGACTATTTCCCGATGGCAATAGATTAACGTGGCAGCGGCGTTTCAAAGATTAGCAATATCTATGGCGAGGTCGCCAATAACAAGACAACGAATTTGCCGGATATCGAGCTGAGGGGCCCTAACCACCGCGATGTCACTATCCTGCTGCCAATCCGTTATTAAACCAATGGCCGTGTCTATACCTCCGGCATCTCTAAGTGCGACCACGCGCTGGATGAGACTCTCGGGGCTTAAATTCCGGCTCGTCTGCACCGCAACTTTACTTAAGCTGATATTATAAATGCAAGAGTCCCGGAAGTATTTGCTGAATTGGCTCTGGCGGTAGTTTCGTCTGTGCTGCGGCGATTTGAGTGGTATCTGCGGCGGAGATTCAATCAACTCAAGCTCAAGGTCAAAGGGCCGTAAGCCAGTAAGGATGTCTGCTAACTCATTATTTCGCTGCACCGCCAAAATCAATTTGGGTTGCAATATTCGCTGTACGGTCCACCATAAAGCGGCCGCTGCCGGTGGCCTGATGAAACCGGGAGTATCAATTATGATAAACTTGGCGGCTTCGGAGGCCTGCCGAATGCATTGCGCTATGGCTGCGGTTAGCTGCAGCAAATGGCCTACGGGTGTAATATCACCTACGAAGCTGATACCACCAGGCGGAAGCTGCGAAAAATCAACTTGGGGATTATTAAGGATGGCCCAAGCAACTGTTGTGGGTGGTCCAATATGAGATTGGCCGATATCCGCGTCGATAATTCCGACGGGCCTGCTGGAAGCGGCGTGCCTTGCAAGAGCCGCCGCGAGAGTAGTCTTGCCCGTATCGGCGCCGCCAAGAATCAGACAGATACCTGTTTGTATCAAGCCTCGACTGAAAAGTTTCTGCACGATTTTTTCGGCCCAATCTTGTGACATCGGAGCTTGTGACCTTCAATTAGTCAGGGACAGCTCTTTTACCCTATCATATCTGCACAACCTGCTGGCGTGCACGCCTGCAAGTTGAAATGATATTTGTGTTGACATCGTTTAGTTTTTGTTACCAGCTTATGATAGAATTTGTAAGATTTCAGCTACTGTTTTATCGCGACTCTGACGGGTTAAATTAAACAGTGTGGTCCCGGGATAATTCTTCACTTCGCAGATTAGGCCAGCGCCTTTCTGCGCGACGGTAGCTAATACCGACTTATGGGAGGCAAACAGGCCGCGCACCACGGTAACAAACTTCTCAGAGAAACACTCCATCCTGCCAATTTCGTCAATAACAAATAATTCAGCGCTGGTTTGCTGAATGTCCAAAACCGGCACTACGGATTTTTCAAAGCCGGCAACGTCCACACCATATTTGCCGACCTTGAAACGTGTTTTTATCTCGACGTGGGCCAGTATTCCGGTTGCACCATCCAAGCTGGTCCAGCGGAAGCCTTTGCGGACATTGTTCTGACGAATCTCCCGGGTGTAAAAACCCGCGATTTTCCTGGAACCGAGATTCGCTATGATTTTTATTACCGCGGTTGTTTTACCACAGCCCGGCAAACCTGTGAGCAAGATTTTGGCAGACTCAGGTGACACAACTATATACCTGCCTTGGCGCCCATTTAGCCAGCTCTTTTTTTGCGTACCCAGGTTTTGATTTTTGCTGCTGAGAGGGTATTGAGGACATCGGCCTTTGTTGTCCAGCCGCGGGCAGCAGTCGCCACGCCAAAGTCCATCAAGGCAAGACCGGCAACGCTGTGAGCGTCCGTTCCGATGACAAGCTTGACCCCGGCTTCGACTGCCATCCTGCAGTGTGTGTCCTTGAGGTCCAATCGCCATGGGTTTGCATTTACCTCCAGGGCGGTGTGTGTTTGAGCAGCATGATTGATTACAGCGGGAATATCGATATCCATTGCCTCGCGCTGGCCAATAAGCCTACCGGTTGGGTGTGCGATGCAATTAACACAGGGATTGTCCATCGCCTTTAGTGTGCGGGTCGTTACCTTTTCACGCGCACCTGCCAAGCCCGAATGTATCGCAGCTATTACAAAATCGAGCTCGGCGAGCAGCTTATCATCGAAATCGAGAGAGCCGTCGGCAAGGATGTCCACCTCGGTCCCCGCCAGAACGGTCAGGCCTTTTAGTTTTTCGTTGAGTCTGCGGATTTGGTTGATTTGCAGAGCCAGTCGTTTGGCTGACAGGCCGTTGGCAATTGCCGATGAGGGTGAGTGGTCTGTGATGCAGATATATTTGTAACCTATGTCTTTTGCCGCGCGGGCGAGTTCGGAAATGTCACAGTCGCCATCTGAGGCATTTGTGTGAACGTGCATGTCACCTTTGATATCCTGGAACGTAATCAGGTTTGGGAGCGAGTGCGTTTTTGCGGCATCAAGTTCGCCGCGGTCTTCACGAAGCAAGGGCTGGATATAGTCAAGGCCGAGCTTTTGATAGATTTCTTGTTCCACGGGTCCTGCAATCATTTTGTCCGCTTTGAACAGGCCGTACTCGTTTAATTTGAGCTTTGCCTTTACGGCGATTTCTCTCAAGCGGACGTTATGCTGCTTTGAGCCGGTGAAGTATTGTGCTGCAGCACCGAAGCTTTCCTGCGGCACAACACGGACATCGACGTGGACGGGAGCGGTTTGCGTTTGGACTACAGCCGAACCCTTCGTTTGCCCGGCTGCCAGCACTTCCTGGACAAACGAGGCGTCCGTAAATGCCTGTATGATTTGCTTACCTTTACGGGCGACTACGAGCATGTCCACGTCGCCGATGGTTTCTGCGCGTCGCCGCAGTGAGCCGGCGGGTTGGATTCTTTGAATGTCGGAAATGTTCCGCAGGAATGCGTCGACGATTTCGGCCGCTTCCAAGGCCTGGTCGAGCCGAATTCTGCCGGTTGATTTTTCGAGAAATTCAATACCTCTTATTATCGCTGCCGCCTTTTTATCACCAAAGCCGGGGAGTTTGGCAACACTGCCGGCTTTAATAGCACGTTTTAGTTCGGCAATGCTTTTTACATTTAGTTTTTCGTAAACTGCTTTAACACCTTTGGGTCCCATGCCTGGTATGGTGAGCAGCTCCAACAACTGCTGTGGTATTTTGGTGAGCAACTGCTGATGAGCAGTTATCGTGCCGGTCTTTACGAACTCTTCGATTTTGGCAAGGCTTGATTTTCCGATGCCGGGCGTTTTCGCCAGTCGGCCGGTGGCCAGGAGGGTTTCGATGTCGGTCGGCATATCGGAAATAATCCGCGCGACCCTGCGGTAGCTGTTGATGCGGAACCGGTCCTCGCCGAGGATTTCCATAATGTCGGCCATCTGCTCAAAAAGCTGGCTGAGTACGGCGTTCTTCATAAGGGCGATTATATCTGCACGATAGTAAAATCAAAGGGATAAGTTTTCAACCGGCGTTTGCTTTGTGGTATCATAATCAACCAAATTAAAGGCAGCGTACATATGGAAGAAACTTCAACACAGGCCAGGAAATATTCGAGGAGCAAGATTCGATTAACAATCGTTCAGCTGCTTCTGACAGTGGCTTTCTTGATGATTATGCTATTCTCGGGCGCGTCTTTATTTTTGAAAGAGCTGGTTGCAGGCTGGAGCGGGAATTTTTATCTTCAGGTCGGCCTTTATTTGCTTATCTTCGGCGGCATTTATTATTTGCTATTTCTCGGGCTTGATTTCTACGGCGGCTTTCTGCTGGAACACAGGTTTTCACTGTCCAATCAAACGGTGGTTGGCTGGCTGAAAAAGAGCGTAAAGAAAGGGCTGTTATCTTCGGTAATGCTCCTGGCGGCGGGAGAGGCACTTTACTTTGCCTTGAGATGTTTCCCAAACCACTGGTGGCTGCTTACGACAGGGGCGTGGCTTTTGCTTACTATAGTGCTTGGCAGGATTGCACCTGTTTTGATAATACCTTTGTTTTATAAATGCAGCCCGTTAGCTAATACAAAACTCAAAGAAAAATTGCTTGGGTTGTGCAAAAACTGCGGTGTCGGAATCGAACGGGTTTTTGAGGTTCAGCTAAGCAAGGATACGCAAAAAGCGAATGCCGCGGTTGCAGGATTGGGAAAAGGGCGGCGGATACTTCTGGGCGACACTTTGTTGGAGAATTATTCAGACGATGAAATCGAGGCGGTCTTTGCTCATGAGCTGGGACACATACGGCTGTATCATATCGCCAAGATTCTCGGGTTTGGAACAGCGATTTCGCTCGTGAGCTTTTATCTGACCTTTTCGCTGTACAAAACAGGAGCAGATTTCCTCGCCTTTGACAGAATTTGCGACATCACTGCTTTTCCTCTGTTAGCGTTGATTCTGATGTTGGTGGGTCTGATACTTATGCCGATGCAGCTTGGGTACCTGCGGCACCTGGAGAAGCAGGCGGACATCTTTGCCGTAGAGCACATAGAAAACCCGCAGAGTTTTGCCTCCGCGATGAAAAAATTGGCTGACCAAAATTTGATTGCCCCCTCGCCGGGCAGATTAGAGGAACTTTTGCTATACGACCATCCACCAATATCAAAGCGGCTGCGTTATACGCGCGCCGAGAAAAACCAGTAATCAGACACAAACATTCAGCTTTTTTCTGAGGACCGGCAAGTTCAGGACGTCTTCTTTATTATACTGCAACAGAAGTGCCAACGACTTTCTGTTTCCGTAATTTTGATAGTCATACCACAGCTTGACAGCCATCCTTCCGTCTATACCCTGGGTCTTTCTTGCAATGCCCAGTTTTCTTTCAACTGCTTTAAGGCCTCCGTACAGATTCCTGCGCCAGCACTCGTACATCAAATCTTTATGGGCGATGTGCTCTCTGAGGTCCAGACCCAACTTGGCTTTGATAAACGGCAAATCAAATCGCGAGCCATTGTATGTGTAAAGCACTTGGGCCTTTTTTACCAGCTCAATCAGTCGCTGAGTGGATATTTGGTCACCAACCAACTGGAGGACTGTGCATTTATTTCTGCGCTCAAAGGCTAAGCCAACCACCGTCAGGTCGGCGTAAGTTCGGCTTAAACCTGTTGTCTCTATATCAAGATATGCACGACATATCATTTTGCACATTTCACCGGAGCCGAGCGGCGAAACCGCGGCGAATGTATCAAGTGACGGCTTGTGCTTTGGCTACCATCTGCTCGAACAGGACGCGCTGCTCGGCCAGGGCTTTGACACGGTCTTCGGGTTTTGTGCGGGCTTCGAGCAGTATCCAGCCCTTGTAGTCCATCTTGACGAACAGGTTTATCAACTGCTGGTATGGGTACTCGCCGATGTTCAACTCGCGAATGTGGACGGTGGCGCCGAACCGGTCCTTTACGAGGTTGAAATTGTGTTCAAGACCACCGCCAGCCAGGTCTTCATCATTAGAATTCCAGCAAACGCCGACATTGGGATGGTCGGCCACGTCAAAAATACGCTTCATAATCGGCAGCTTCTGAGTTTCTCTGCCGTGTACCTCAACGCGGATTTCCTGTCCGTAGTCGGCACCAAACTTTGCCAGCTCGTTGAGTGATTTGCCGATCTGCTCGATGGTTTTTTCGACCGGCACGCCGTCGGGCAGTGCGTTGGGCTTGACCTTGACGCCGCTGCCGCCCACATCATCAGAGAGCCTGACGTACTGCTTTGCCCCGTCGATGTCCTTGCGAAGTCTTGCTGAATCAACGTGGTGAAAAGCGAAGTTGGTTCCCGGTCCCACAAGTGTCACCGGGCTGTCGTCGAAGCGTTTTTTTACCTCTTGCCGCTGCCTGGCGTTGAGGTTTGATTCGACGCCGTGGGCGTGCTGGGTGCGCAGCTCGACGCCGAGGACTCCGGTCGTTTCGCAGTTGCGGATAAGGGTTGGCAGGTTCCAGTCTTTGCCCCATAGGTAGGTGACCAGGCCAAAACGCATTTTCGAGCCGGGTTTGCCCGGGGATAAAATCTGCGGATCAGCACAGGAAGTCAATGCGGTGGCGGCAAACGCACCTGCAGCCATACCGAGCGAGCGTCCAAGAAACCTCCTTCTGGAATAGTCGTTCATAGCTAAAATTCCTTTTGCGTATCACTATCGGTTTAAGCATCTATACCGTTTTCGGCACGACATAGGGTTTGCGGTACTTTCGCGTAAGCATACGGTCCGCCTGTTTATCACCCACGAATTTTCCCCTGGCTCCGTCGAAAATCAGGTTTCGTCCGAGGCGGTAGGATATATTTGCCAGATGCGGCAGGGCAGCAGACAAATGTCCTCCCTCGATATCGGCGGTGATGTCTTCGGCTTTTCCGGAGCGGAGGGCATTGATGAAGGTATGGAAGTGAGCATCTCCGCCGGAGCCTGTCAGATCCGATGGGTCGGCGCTGAGGTCAGCGATCTCGGAAGTGGGGCCTGGCTCGTTTTTGGGGCCGAAGAATGTTGCCCAGGTTTTGCCGCTGCTGTTGAGGTACATCCAGCCCTCGGTGCCGAAAAAGAGGTTACCGATTCTGACGCCCCGCTCATCATTGGTGTCGAGGCCTCGGACCTCGAACTGGAGGATTTTGCCGTCGGCGTATTCAAAGACGGCTGTCTGGGTATTGGGGGTTTCCTGGGAACACTCGTCAGCGGTGTATTTGAAATAGCCGCCGCTGGAACTGACTTTGACCGGATGTTCGTTTTTATTCAAGCCCCATCGGGCAATATCCATCTCGTGCACACCCTGGTTGCCGATGTCACCGTTGCCTGTGTTCCAGTGCCAGTGCCAGTTATAGTGGAAGCGTTTCTCGTTGAATGGCTGATATTGAGCGGGTCCGAGCCAGAGGTCATAATGCACGCCCTTTGGGACGGGGCCGTCGGGGACTCTTCCGAAGGACTTGCGAGACTTGTAACAAAGTCCTTTAGTCATGTAGATATCGCCAAGCTTGCCTTCGCGGAGGAATTTCATAGCATTTATTACGTTGGTGTTTGAACGGCTCTGGAAGCCGACGCAAACGATGCGGTTGTATTTGCGTGTGGCCTCTATCATCCTGCGACCCTCCGAGATGTTGTGCGAGCAGGGTTTTTCGACGTAGATGTGCTTTCCCGCCTGCAAGGCCCAAATAGTGAGAAGTGCGTGCCAGTGATTGGGGGTAGCAGTGGCAATGGCGTCGATGTCCTTGTCGTCTAATACGCGTCGGAGGTCGTATTCGGTGGAGGGCACCAAGCCCTGGATTTTCTCGATTTCTTTGACGCGTTTGGGGAAAAGTCTTTCGTCAATGTCGCAGAGGGTTTTGACGTGGACGTTGGGAATTCCGGCAAAACCACGGGCGAGGCCGTTGCCGCGACCTCTGATGCCGATAATAGCCATGTTGATGCGCTCGCTGGCTCCGTAGGCGCGGCCTTTGGGAACGGGGGCGGGCTGGAGGCTGGTACAGGAGGCCAAAGTGGTGGCAGCAAGGACACCGGCAGCGACCTGGGTGCTGCTGGAAAGGAATTGGCGACGTGAGATTTCTTTGCGTTTGGAAGACATTTGTTTTTCTCCTTAAACTTAATTATTGCCGTTAAGAAATTCGTTTTTGCCTGGCAAAAACGAGGCGTATGGCCATACTATGACATTCCGGACTCAAAGCTGTTCCTTATGTTAATGATTTTGTTATGGGTGTCAAAGGTAGTTTTTATTGTTGGCGAAACCGGTACCGAGCACAAGAGAAAAAAGAACAGCACCAGAATAAGTGTTGAGTACAAGAGGCAAACGACTACAATAAGGGCAGCATTTTTTGCCAAACACAGAACAAGAATGCTTTGATAGGGATGCTCATTTAGAGAAAGGATGTTGAGATGATTAGAAGACTGGTTTTAGCAGGGTTAGCGGGTTGTTTGGTAACTGCGTCTCTTTCCTGTGCCAAAAAGGAAAGGCCTGAAAAGAAATTCACCGGGGCGCAAGGGGAAGTGAAGCTGATGACGCTGGACCCGGGACATTTTCACGCGGCGCTGGTACAAAAGACAATGTACGAACAAGTGTCGCCGACGGTGCACGTGTATGCTCCGAAAGGGCCGGACGTCGAGGACCATTCAAAGCGAATTGAAGGGTTTAATAAGCGAGTGGAGAACCCGACCAACTGGGAACAAAAGGTATATGCCGGCGATGATTTTGTGGAAAAGATGCTAACGGAAAAGCCGGGCAATGTGGTGGTAATATCGGGTAACAATAAGAAGAAGGCCGAGTACATCAAAGCGTGTGTAGAAGCCGGACTGAACGTCTTGGCGGACAATCCAATGTGCATCGATGGTCAGGGCTTCAAACTCCTGGAAGAAGCCTTCTCATCGGCAAAGAAAAATGGAGTGCTGCTTTACGATATCATGACAGAGCGTTCCGAAATCGCAACGATTCTGCAGAAAGAGCTGGTGCACAACGAGGAGCTTTTCGGAGAGCTTCAAAACGGGACGGTTGATGAACCGGCGGTGGTCCAAGAGAGCGTTCATCACTTTTTTAAATTTGTGGCGGGCAATCCTATCAAGCGTCCCGGGTGGTATTTTGACACGACCCAGCAAGGCGAGGGGATCGTGGATGTAACGACACACCTGGTGGACCTGGTGATGTGGGGATGCTTTGGGCAGGAGGCTATTGATTACAATAAAGATATCGAGATAAAAAAGGCTGAACGGTGGCCCACCATGATCACACGCGAGGAGTATATGACGGTGACAAGGCTGGACGAGTTCGGCGATTTTCTGAAAGAAAAGCTGGACGACAGAGGCTCGCTGCCCTGTTATGCGAACGGCGAAATAGTTTTTGCGGTAAAAGACATTCATGCGAAAGTATCGGTGACGTGGAATTTTCAGGCTCCCAAAGGCGCAAAAGACACACACTATTCTGTGATGAAGGGCACGAAAGCGGTTGTGTCCATCCGGCAGGGAAAGGCACAAAACTATCGGCCGGAGCTGTACGTGAAAGCAACAGCAGGCACGAGCAAGGATGAATTTACACAAGCAATGAAAAAAGCGATTGGGGGGCTGCAAAGTAAATACCCCGGGGTTAGTTACAACCAGAGAGATGGCTTTTGCCATGTGGTGATACCTGACAAGTACCGCATCGGACACGAGGCCCACTTTGGACAGGTTACGGAAAGATACCTGAAATACCTGGCAGAAGGCAAGCTGCCTGAGTGGGAAGTGTCAAATATGAAAGCAAAGTACTATGTGACAACCAAGGCACTGGAATTGGCGAGCAAATAAGAAAGGGAAAGTGCGGTGAAAAGAAACCTTTTTCTGATTAGCCTGGTGGCGGTTTTGTTGGCTTCTGCGTGCGGCTGCAGCCTGGGACCAAGGGTGGAGTTTATAAAAGGGGCCGACAAAATCGACGTAATGATTGGAGAAAAACATTTTACGAGTTACCTCTATGGAGGCAAGGCTTACGAGGTGGTCAAGGGGGCGCACAAGAATGACGGTGGCTTTTTGGCCAAGCCGGTCCTGTTTCCGGTACACACACCTTCGGGTATTGTTGTGAATCGCGGCTACCCACTGGTGGAAGTGGAAAGCGAAGAAAAAGACCACCCTCATCATGTGGGCGTCTTCTTTACTTATGGTAATAAAGGTGAGATAAATGGCGATGATTTCTGGACCAATACCGCGTCGCAGCAGCAGATCAGGCATGTGAAAGTAACAAAAATGAAAAGTGGAGCCGGCAAAGGCAAGCTTTCAACTGTGATGCACTGGGTAGGTAAGAGCGGTGAGGTGCTGTTGGAAGAAAACAGAAATATGGTCTTTCTTGCCGGCGAGGATGAATATGCTGTTGATTTCAGTGTTGACCTTGCTGCACAGGATACAAAGGTCGTGTTTAACGATACGAAGGAAGGTATGTTTGCGATACGAGTTGCCGACTGGTTAAGAGAAAAGGAGGGGAGCGGGAGATACCTGAGCTCGAATGGAGACGAGACGGAGAAAAACGTATGGGGCAAACGTGCGCAATGGGTCCGCTTGCAGGGTGAAAAGGACGGAAAAAAAGTCGGCATTGCTATTCTCAACCATCCAACGAGTGTGAACTATCCTACATACTGGCACGCGCGGGGCTACGGCTTGTTCTCAGCCAATCCATTGGGACAGGGCGTTTTCGAAAAAAAAAGGAATCCGAAACGCGCAAGACCATTCAATTTAACGCTTGAGCCAGGCGAAGTCGCACATTTTAGATTTCTTATGGTCATCTACGAAGGGGACAAGACAAAGCAGGAACTTGAGAAACAGTTCAGGGAATTTGCAGGATAATGCCACATAATGGAGCTGGCTGCTCCGCAAACAGAATCTAAGTAAAGGAGATTATTTGCCATGAAAAGGACGATTTGGATTTTTGCAGTACTCATCATTGCGGCGCCGGTTTTGGCAGAGAAGCCAAAAGTTGAGCTTGTAAAAGGCGACGACAAGGTTGACGTGATGATTGGAGGCAGGCTTTTTACACGCTACCTTTTTGGAAATGAGCTGCCCAAGCCGGTTTTGGTTCCGGTGCGGACGCCTTCGGGTATTGAAGTGACTCGCAGGCACCCACTGGTAGAGCTGGAGGGCGGAACTGACGACCATCTGCATCATGTAGGTATTTTCTTCACGGTTGATGGCGTCAATGGCACCAAGTTCTGGAACAACGTCAAACCACCCCCGCAAATTAAGCACATAGAGATAACGGATATGGCCGGCGGAGATACCCAGGGAAAACTTGCTGTTGTAAGTCACTGGGTAGATAACAAAGGCAAAGTGGTGCTGAAAGAAGACAGGACAATGCTTTTTCTACCAACCGAACATGAGCACGAATATGCCATTGACTTCCAAATGGATCTGACCGCAGTTGCTGACGAGGTGGTCTTTGAAGATACCGAAGAAGGGGTATTTGCCATTCGTCTGCCCGACTGTTTAAGAGAACGTCGCTCGAAAGGCCTCAGACCGGGCCAGCCATTGCCCAAAGAATCCATCAAAGGGACCGGCAGGTACTTCAGTTCCAACGGTGATGAAACGGCCAAACATGTATGGGGCAAGCGGGCACGATGGGTTGCCCTGCAGGGTGTAAGGCAGGACAAAGTCGTGGGCGTTGCTATTCTCAACCACCCCGAAAGTATAAACTATCCAACGTACTGGCATGCGAGGAATTACGGTTTGTTTTCGGCTAATCCGCTCGGACAGGGCGACTTTCAAAGACAAAGCAAATACAAAAAGAACCCTGTCATACCGCTGCGGCTTACGCTTAAACCCGGCCAAAAAGCCCATTTCAGGTTTCTCGTCATCATTTACGAAGGGATAAGAACACAACAGCAGATTGAAGAGCGGTTCAGGGAGTTTGTGAAGTAGGCCATCGTTGGTTGTTCATAAATGAACGATGAACTCATAACTATGAACTGACCCATATTTTCGGTGCAGAGGGTGGACATAGCCGAAAGCCCCGTATATAATTTGCCGTTTGACTGTGTAAAATTGCGGGGTTCAGGGCGATTGTGCATAAATCTCCCGAACTCGCACGTCTTAAGAGTGGCGCGTGAACATCAAAATTAGAGGCGTTGTAGTTTTTTTTTGAAAGGGAAATGTTATGAACAGAAAGATGAGTTTGATTGTTGTGATGCTGGCTGTTGTTTCAGTTGCGACTTCTTTTTCGGCTGATGCGCGGGCAGCGTCAGCTCGAGAGCCGGGGCTGATAGGAGGGCAGTTTGGGTCGGAGGACTTTACCGACCTTGAGCATCTGGCCCATCTGAACAGCCTTGAGCGCTCGTGGAGCGAAGACGACGACTTTGGGCGTGAATGGGCCGGTATTTGGCAGGGTTTTATTGTGGCAGCAGGCAGTGGAGAAATTACGTTCAGCGCTGAGACAAACAAGAGCGTACAAATCCTGATTGCCGGTAAAGAGGTTGTTGCGGCAGACCACGGCAATGCGAGCGGTAGTGTGTCCATGAGCAAGGGCAAGGAGTACCCGATCGAAGTGCGTTACGTTAGGGAAATGGAGGGCGAGGATGACACAATGGACTGTTATTTGAAGGTCCAGTGGAGCTGGGCCGGCCAGGCTGCCGTTTCGATAGGTTCAGCGAATCTGAGCCATACAGATGAGCAGGAAAAGGAATGGAGCGCCAAGGCCGCAGCGGCAGAAGAGGACGATGACGACGGTGACGACGATGACGACGAGGATGATGGTCCGGTGGTGGGCTTTAAGTATGTGCCGAGTGGACTGGAGATCACAATCGGCGGAAAACCTTTCGCTTCGTACTATACTGGAAGCAGCAAGATCCCGCGGCCTTATTTCGCCCATGTGAAGACTCCTTCGGGTATTCAGGTGAGTCGTAATCATCCGCCTATCGAGGGCAAAGACTCAATGGACCACGACACTTACCATCCAGGTATCTGGCTGACATTCGCGGGTATCAACAAGAATGATTACTGGCGACTGAAGAAAAAGACCGAGCATGAAATGTACATCGGCAAGCCGGAAGGCGGTCCCGGGCGCGGCAGCTTTACCGTTAGCAACTTCTATCTTGACTCAAAAGACTCAACAGGCAACAGAATCGCCCACGAAATCTGCAAGTACACGATTCTTGTGCGTCCGAACTACTATTTACTCATCTACGACAGTACAATTTCATCCGACAAGAGCGACCTTGTTTTCGGAGACGACCAGGAGTATGGCTTGGGTATTCGCGTGCAAACTCCAATTGAGGAACGCCACGGTGGACAGATTCTTAACGCCGATGGGCTCAAGGGCGCCGAGAAGTTGTATGGCAAAGCGTCTGACTGGTGTGACTACAGCGGCGTGATTGATGATACGCTGATTGGTATGACCGTAATGCCCGACCCCAAGAATTTCCGGCGAAGCTGGTACCATGCTCGCGACTACGGTCTTATCGCGGCTAATCCCTTCGGCCGTAAAGGTGTGGCCGGCGGTGAGAAAAGCGAAGTTTTGGTCAAAAAAGGCGAAAAGTTCCATCTTGGTTTTGGTGTTGCGATTTACTCGGCACCGAAGGGCAGCAAGGTTGACCGCAACGCGATGTATCAGGATTACCTCAAGGCAATCAGCGCAAAATCGAAGTAAGTCTGTTTAGAGCAGGGTTTCACTTGCTGCATTTTAGGGCTTAAGAATCATCGCTGCGGAAAGGGGATGAGCGATAAGGTCGATTACGCGCAGAGATTTTGTTAAGAGTTCTATGGCTTCTGCGGTTTCGCTGGCATTTTCAAAATCAGCCAGCGCGGCGCAGAAGAAGTACGGCGTTGCAGTAATCGGCAGGACCGGGCGCGGCAATTACGGGCACGGCCTTGACGTGGTTTGGAATGACATTGATGAGACGGAGGTTGTGGCGGTCGCCGATGAAGACGCCGAAGGGCGGGCCGCGGCAGCCAAAAGACTGAAGGCGAAAAAGGCCTATGCCGATTACCGTGAGATGCTGGAGCAGGAACGTCCACAGATAGTATCGGTGGCGCCTCGTTGGATAGACTGCCACCGCGATATGGTGCTTGCCTGCGCAGAGGTCGGCGCGCACGTTTTTCTCGAAAAGCCGATGTGCCGAACACTTCAAGAGGCCGACGAAATGATAGCCGCGCTGAAAAAGAAGAACCTCAAGCTCGCCATTGCTCATCAAAGGCGTTACAGCCCGACGATGCAGCGCATCCGGGAGATTATTGCTGAGGGCAGACTGGGCGATGTGCTGGAGCTTCGCGCCCGGGGCAAAGAGGATAAACGCGGCGCCGGATTCGACCTTATGTGCCTCGGCACCCACACGATGGACCTGATGCGTCTGCTGGCAGGTGACCCGCTGTGGTGTTTTGCCGAGGTGCGGGATGGCGGAAAACCGGTGACGAAAGAACATGTGCGCAAGGGCAGAGAAGGCTACGGGCCGGTCGCCGGAGATGAGATAAATGCGACGTATCGGTTCGGCGGACTTACGATGGGCTACTTTTGCTCGCATCTGGCCCGGCACGGGATTGCGGAGCGTTGGGGTATCCGGGTCTTCGGGAGCAAGGGTATAATTACGATAGGCCAGGGCGGCAAAAGGCCGAGGACCTCGTGGTTCATCGATGACCCCAGTTGGCAGCCCGGCCGCAGCAAAGCCCACTGGCAGCAGATAACCAGTGCCGGGCTTGGAAAGCCAGAGCCTATCAAGGATGTTGAAAGCATCCATCGAGGTAATCGCCTGATAGCCCTGGACCTGATACGAGCTATAGAAACCAACAGCCAGCCCAAAGGAAGCATGTACGACGGACGAGGGGCACTGGAGATGATAATGGCGGTGTATGAATCGCACCGACTTAACGCGCCTGTTACGCTGCCGCTGAAGAATCGTGAGCATCCCCTGAGTCTGCTGTAGGGGATGGGGCACGGTCCAAAGCACGGCCCCTCTGAGATTTAGTCAAAGTAGAGACGCAAGATTTTGCGTCTCTACGGAAGGGATTTTATCTATCGACTCTGGCGCCGCCGCCCTTGATAACTTTCTCAACTTCCTTCAGACTGGCCGTTGTGGTGTCACCAGGGGTGGTCATTGCAAGAGCACCATGAGCAGCACCGTAGTTCACCGCCTCTGCCGGGGTTTTGCCTTCCATAAGGCCGTATATAAGACCGGAAGCAAAACTGTCCCCGCCGCCGACGCGGTCGAAAATCTCAAGGTTCAAACGCAAGGTGGCATCATAAAACTGGCCGTCCGCATAGATGATGGCACCCCAGTCATTCACCGATGCGGTCTTGGCATTTCGCAGGGTTGTTGCCACCACCTTGAAATTTGGGAACATCTTCGCGGCTTCGGTAATCATTTTCTTAAAGTTTCTCGGATCAAGCTTCGAATAGCTTTCATCAAGTCCGGCGACCTTAAATCCAAGAGCCGCGGTGAAATCCTCTTCGTTTCCGAGCATGACATCGACGTAAGGAGCAATGGCGCGGTTGACCTCTTTGGCTTTTTCCTGCCCTCCGATATCCTTCCACAGTGAAGCCCTGTAATTTAAATCATAAGAAACGACGGTGCCGTACTTTTTGGCTGCCGTCACGGCTTCGATTATGACATCGGGTGTGGTCTTCGACAGGGCGGCGAAGATACCGCCGGTGTGGAACCACCGGGAGCCGTCTTTGCCGAATATCTTCTCCCAATCGAAATCACCTTTTTTCAACTGCGAGGCGGCACTGTACGCCCGGTCGACACAGCCAACAGCGGCGCGAACGCCGAAACCTCTCTCGGTAAAATTCAGCCCGACCCTCGCCTTTCTGCCGATGCCGTCATAGGGCACCCATTTTACGTACTCCATATTAACGCCACCCTCGTACATCAGGTCCTCAAGCAGTCTGCCGACGGGATTATCCACAATCGCAGTTACAACCGCCGCATCTTTACCAAAACAGCGCTTCAGACCTCTTGCAACGTTATATTCGCCGCCGCCTTCCCACGCCCTGAAATGCCTGGTCGTATGGATTCTCTCCTCGCCGGGGTCGAGCCGAATCATAATTTCACCCAGTGACACTATGTCATATTTACACTCTGATTCCGGTCTTACGTCAACAACGGCCATTTTTTGCCTCCTTATCAACTCTGTCTTTCACTCTTTGTAGATTTTCCCATCTCTATAATCCCGCCAGGCAGGCTCAAATGCTTTGCTTTCGGCCGGCACGTCTCTGACAGGAACATTTTCGCAGCCGAACAGCTCAGTCGCCTGCGGATCATATCTGATTCGCAAAATCGAATTTCTTAATGCCCGGTTTTCGGGTTTGAACTTTAACGGCTCACTTGTAGTCTTGTCAACAATATCAGGATGAATTTGTATTCCATCCTCAGTGATAACAAGATGCGAGCCTCGTGACCCGCTGCCCTGTTCAAGTAATTGCACAATCGCTTTGAGATACGCAACGCTTGTTAAGGCCAAATGCTCTGCCTGGATTGCTGTTATGATATCTTTTGCGTTTTCCAATTTAAAGCCCTGATGTTGTATTTGCCTGTAATCTTCAGCCGCTTCTGCGAGAGCTTTGCGGGCATCATTTAATTCTCTGATGTGGGCGGCTGATGCGGTCATACGACTTTGAACACGACAGATTACTTCTTCGGCGACTAATCCGGATGAACTCCTGCAGCCCTCAAGCCTGGCGACAAACTGACTTAGCTGCGGGTCAATCTCAGCCTCGGTATCCGAATAGTTGGGTATGTCCGGGTCATACACGTTGACAATATATTCTGCGGCTCGCAGCCCGCCCACCTGTCCGGCGTTAAGAGCCGAGCCGCCCGGCCGTTTGATGCCGTGAGTGCCGGCCATTTCGCCGATTACGAAAGTCTGTGGTATATTGGACTGCCACCATTTGTCGACAGCAAAACCGCCGTTGTTGTGCTGCGCACAAACCGCAATTTCAAGCGGCTCGGAATATAAATCAATGCTGTTGTCCTTATAAATCTTGATAGCCGGCGGATTCATAGCGAAAAGCCGCTCTATCGGCGTGCCTTGAAGTGCTCCCGTCTTTTTCAGATACTCATAAGCCTCCGGCCCAAGGTCGTTAATATCGAACGCCTTCATTGAATCACTGCCGATTGGATTGTGCAAGAAATCCATAAAGACCCGCCTGCCTTTTTGGTTCTCGTTAAAGACCAAAATATCAATCAATGAAGACTGCAGGTTCTCGATACGCTGTGGGTCAAAGGGCCATTGATATCCTTTAAGAAAAATACTCGTGGCCATTTTGCTCATTGTTGGAAAGTAGTCGGTGAGAAACTCACGCTCGTTACTTCCGTCGGCATCGCTGCTGAATATACGAGGAATCGCCTGGCAGTAACTGCCCGATACGTTCCAGCGGAACTTGATGCTCGCCAAGCCAAACTGTGACTCAGTCAGATTCTCAGCAGTGAGACCCGCTTTGAACGCGATGCCGTGTATTCCCACCTGGCCCTTTGGATAGACGCTTGTTTCATAGAGCTCGCCCGGGCCGCCCGCGGCAAGCACAAGGTTTTTGCAATAATAAACATTGATAGCATAATCATCGCTGCTCACCTTTTCCCTGTCGATGGTGACAACCCCTGCGATGCGCTTTGAGGCTCCGTCTGCTGTCAGAAGCTCGGCGACTTCCTTGTGGTCGTGGATCTGGATTCCATAACGGCGCACCTGTTTTTCAAGACACTCGCTCATATATCTGCTCGTTTTGGGGCCGGCGGATGTGGCTCTTTCATAAGGGTCGTTGTCTGTTTTGTAGCCGATATAGCTGCCCATAGAATCATGAGGAAATGGCACGCCCGCCTGAACAAGATGGTAGAACTCTCGGAGAGAACCTACCGCTTCGGCAAGTGCTAAGTCTCCGTGACAGCAGCCGGCGGCAGTCAGGGTCTTCGCGAACTCTTCGGCACTATCCGCCATCTCGCAGCTTGTTCCCATTTTGTAGTACGTCTGCTTGTCTGAACCGCTCATTCTCGATGCGCCGAGGCAAAGCCCCGCTGTCACCACGGCTATTCTATTCTGAGCATCCTTAATACCTTTTTGCGTCATAAACTCGTATAAATGAACAGCGCAGTTCATCCCGGCAGCGCCGGCGCCCACTATGATGGTGTTATGATAATGGACTCTGATGGTTTGGTTGGCAATCTGTTGGGTTTCCACAAATTATCTCACTACTCAAGGGAGATTGAAGTTTCTGCCTGTAACTTTACTTATCTGCTCAACCGAGGCGGTGGCGAAATGAATGGCAGGCCATTTCTCCGCTCTCAATTTATCTATCAACTGTTTAATCTTTGTCAACTGCTCGGCCAAAAGGTCGTAGTCCTGCTCGTCGATGATTTTCTTCACTATAGGTTTCTCAATCATACTGAACGAGCCGCCTAATACCAGGACACCCGAATCAATATAGTCGCCAATATTGCCGGTATTTGTTCCGCCGGTGGGTACAAGGCTGATGGTTTTGTGAATAGCAGGGTCGATAGCTTTGATGTATGCAGGGCCGCCAAGCTGCTTAGCGGGAAATATCTTGCAAAGATTAGCCCCCTTGGAAAACTGGCTTACAATCTCAGTGACCGTACCACAGCCCGGTATCATAGCCAGCCTGCCGGCAAACTTCTTGTAGCTTTCATTGCTGAAATTCGCCGCCGAAACGAGGTAACCTGCCCCGGTATCTACAGCCTGGTGGAGCGTAGGAAGCGGGTCGTCAGGATTAGACTTATTGTAAACATTGAGCATTGCGGGAAAGTCTATCAAACTCGCTGCACCCGCCACAAAATCCGGCAGCTCCTTACGCAAACGACCAAGTTTTTCCAAAGGCTTACGTATCCGACACGTCACTTCCATATTATTGACGCCTGCTTTTATAAGGGCCCGGGCCGTCTTTACAATATCGAGCTTGTCCTGATTGAAAACGAGGATTAGCCCGTCTCTTAACAGTGTTGTGATTGTAGTTTTGATATCCATAATTCACGCTTCAAAGTCTTCTTAAATGAAAACCACCATCAACATCGATTACCTGGCCGGTGGAGAAATCAAGCCTGCCTTGGGCAATAGCCCCTACTGCTTTTGCCACATCTTCCGGCTGACCCCATCTTTTGATCGGCGTCAGTCCCTCTGCTATCAGTTTGTCATACTTGTCTTTCACAACGTTGGTCATATCGGTTGCAATAATGCCCGGCCTGATTTCAAACACGCCGATACCGTATTCAGCCAACCTGTCCGCGTAAAGCTTTGTCATCATAGCGATACCAGCCTTGCTCACACAGTATTCGCCGCGTGCGGTGCTGCTGGTGTATGCCGAGACCGAGCCGATGTTGACAATTGTCAACTTTCGGTCAGGATGCTTTTTTTTCTGTTCAATCATCCAGTTCGCAACCAGTTGAGTTAAAAAATATGGCCCTTTAAGATTTATGCCCATAACTCTATCGAAGCTTTCTTCGCTCGCTTCAAGTAAATCCGCCCTCTTTGCCGGCGCCACGCCTGCATTGTTTACAAGGAAATCGCATCTGCCGAATTCACTTTTGTCCAAATCGACAAGTTTGGCCCTGTCCTCAGCACTACTGACGTCACCTCGCACAATTTCGCACCGTCCCCCAAGCTCCTCAATTTCTTTTTGAGTCCGGCAGGCAAAAGAGTCATCAGGCTCGCCTTCAGGCGTAAAATCAAAGTGACTGACTACCAGGTCATAACCCAGTGACGCCAGCTCTTTGGCGATTGCCTTTCCGATTCCTCTGCTCGCTCCGGTAACTATTGCGACCGGCCTATCGGCCATTCTTAACCTCCTTAGCTAAATGAACTTACGGCGGCGTCCACTCCAAGACTGAAACAATTTGCGGCGGTATGTTTTCGAGGACGTCACGGTCCTTTTGATTAACCTTCTGCAGAAACAGGTGGAGGATGTTCTTGCGCTGCCAGAGAATCGGGTCAAAGCTCGGCTCCCATTCTCCCACGGACTCGCTGGTTAAGTCTTCGATACGCCAATTTATACGTTTGGGGTCCTCAGAAATAGCCACAGATACGCGATTGCCGCGCTCAGCGTCACGGAAGATCATATACAACTTGTCCCCAGCGCCGGATAGGATTTTGGGCCGAGACATTTGAAGGCGTTTAGTGCCTCCACCACTAAGGGTGAATGCACTTTTTCGATGCCCGACTTGGACGGTCTGCCAATTTTTACCATCGTGATATATCAAATGGTACTGCGGAACTTTTGTCCCCTCCTGCCGCCAGTAAGTTGAAATCAAAGGCCATCCCACGGAGTTAACCGTCATTGAGGTCTGATTTATTAGTTCACTTTTCTGCGGTATTCGGCAGGCATATTCTGCACTATCGGCAGTAATGGGCAGCGCATACTTTTCTCCGGTAGATTTCTGCCAGGTCCTTCCACCGTCGGCTGACCTTGCATAGCAAATATCATGGTTGCTTGCGACATCGCCGGTTTCTCGCCAGCACCATGAGATGTGCCAGGTACCGTCTTTGTCAACAGCTATCTGATTGGTGTAGGCGTTGCGTTCACCCTGCCCGTCAATAAGCGGATGTTCGACAACGGACCATTTCCCGGTTTTTACATGATAGCGGTTCAACATAGTGTTTCCTCTGCCGGAGCCGCCGTCGCGATAAAGAAAAAGCAAATCGCCATCCGGCAGATTGTAAAACTCAGGATATGTCACTTTGTTTTCATTTTGACCGGTCATAGGCATTTGGTCGGTCAATTCAAGCGAGCCGGGAGCAACCGCTCGACAATAACGCAGAGGGTCGCAATGATGGTCCCAGGACATGTGAAGTAGGCCACTACCGTCAACGGCAATGCTGATACTGTTATGGGCATCCCCGGTATCTCCTTTGAACAGAGTTTTCCTAATCTGCCAATTTTTTGTTCCGAGTTTGCGCTTCGCCAATACCACTCGGCTGTCCTCTTCATAAAAGGCAATGTATTGAGTGTCTCCGTGTGTTGTTACAGAGTTCACTCTGAAGATAGTGGCGTTCACCGAATTCTTCGCCCAGCCTTCGGCAACTGGCACGATGCGCGGGTTTACAGAACCACTGAGCATTGCGTTTGCCTTCGAAGAAAATGCCGTCAGTAGCGCTATTATGAAACAGAGGACGTACAGCCTTTTCATTCGCATCTCGCTTCTTTGTACGGTTCCAGGAACATCTTTTTGACCATCAACACCTTTTCTACGCTGGTGTTATATGAAATCACACCCGTACCAACAATGACACCGTGATGATTTGCGGCAAGTTTCAACACACTATTTGTCTGGTTAAGCAATTCTTCTTCCGGGCCCTGCTCAATCAATATGGGGCTTATATTACGTCGCACCAGCACGTTGCTATCTTCTGCACATTCGAGGAATATCTTAACATCTGAGACAAAATCCGAAAGCACAATATCTGCCCCTGTGTCAAAGAGATGCTCTGCGATAGGGCCCGTACTTCCTCCTATAACGTATTCCACGAATTGAGCACCGCACTCTTTCAAATTGCCTATCAGTTTCCTGATGTGAGGCAAAATCAAATCTTTATACAATTGAGGTGAAACCAGCGGCGGCGCCGCGTACGAATCGAATACACAAACCTCAACACCGGTTTTGATAAAGGCCCTGCCGTAGCTGATACTCACCTGGGTACAGAAGTTCAGCAGCCTGTCAACTTCATCAGGCTGCTCAAGCATTCCGATAAGCAATCCTTCAAGACCCAGAAGCTCAGCCGCCATAGAATGCGGTCCGCTAATCGCACCCCTGACAAACACCCGGCCGCCTAATTTGTCGTTGACCCCCCTGGCCGCTTCGAGCAGCAGTGGCATACGTCCTGAACTTTCCGGGTCAACCATTACAAGCCGGTCAGTGTCATTTAGATTGCTCAACACCCTTTTGGTAATCACCGGCACCGCATCGATAGCTTCGGGGAAAAAGACATTACTGCCAAGGGCCTCAGCCTCAACGTTGTAAATATCGATGCCCACGGTCAGCATATCAGGACCGTAAGTTTCATACTCGGCCAGAACAGCCTGCTCCAGCAGCCTGGCGCTTCGGCTTACCTCGCTCGGCGATTTGCCCAACAGCTTGGCCTTGTGTTCGTAAATGGCTGGGCAAAACAACGGTCTGTCCGGCTTTTTGCCTCCAAGTGCTAATCTGACTCGTTCTTTCGGATTCAACATATCTGGTCTCGATTCTCGTCGATTATCGCGTTTTTTTGCCCCTACCTACCTTGCTCATAAATAGGGCCGTAAATCTTTTTGTCCCGTACCACACAGCCTATCATCCCGCCATCAAGCATTATCTGGCTGCACGCGCTGCAGGCTACACAAACCTTACGTGGGTCGAGATGGCCGTTGAGGATAATATCTTTTGCAAAATCCGGATAAGCAAAAGCCATCCGGCCAACACCAACAACGGCAGCTAATCCATTTGCTTTGCTCGCCGCGGCTACATTTGGCATCAGGGCGCCAAGCCAGCTATAGCCCGTGCCGACAATCGCAATATCGCTGAACTGCTTTTGAATTTCGGCTGCCAGATTGACTAACCTGCCGACCCCGACCAGCGGATGCTCCGGCGACTGGTAACCGCCAATTATCGGCTCATTGAAAGGTCTTCCATAATGTGGATTAAGGCCGGGAATTGCAATCGAGACATTTATCATCTTCACGCCGCGTTCGGCAAGCAAGGCTATCAGCTTTTTCGGTTCCGCCAAATCAGGCTTAGTGCAATCCTGCTTATCAACGCCCCAGCCGAATGGATATGGGACGGCATCGTATATACCGAGCCTGGTGACAACCTGCTTGTCCTCGCCAAGCTCATTATGAATTTTATCGATAACTTCCAGCAAAAACCTCGTGCGGTTTTCAAATGAGCCTCCGTACCTGCCCTTTCTGTTATAGCACGCAAAAAGCTCGCTAATAAGATAGCCATGGCATGACTTGATATCCACCGCATCGAACCCAACTTCAAACGCCGTCCTCGCTGCGTTGACGTAAGCATCGACAAGCTCATCCAGATATTCGTCACTTAGAACAGGCCAATCGTCCGGCACTTTGCTCTTTGCATTTCGGTCGGGTCTTTGCTGCAGGACCATAGCGTCCCGGTACGGGTCACGCTGAAGAATTAGCGGATGAGCAGCACCCTCAGGCTTACTATATCTGCCTGAATGGGTCAACTGCGCTACGATAACGGGCCTGTGGCTGAGGTCGCTGCTCTGTGCTGACCGCCTCATTTGCTTGATAAGGGCTGCGAAACTTTCCCTGCTGTTTTCGTTCAGCCACAATTGTCTCGGATTGGCCCTGCCCTCGGAAACCACCGCGATTGCTTCGGCCCAAATCAAACCTGCACCGCCGGCGGCAAATCTTTCATATCTCCTGAACGTTAGTTTACCCGGGCGCCCCTGGGAGTCACCGTCGGCTGCCTCCATAGGATGCACCGCCAGTGAGTTCGGTATAATCAACCCGCCGATTTGCACGGGCTCAGCCAGAATCGAGACATCCTCTATCGCATCGATAGAAACATCGAGCCGAGCGGCTAATTGCTTCAAATCCTCAATTCCGCTCAGTCGGAACTTCCACTTTCGCCTCTTGCCCTGTTTTCTTAACCCCTGCGTATCTTCCAAAGGAGTTTCCTCTACTTTTCAAAACTCACGGCTAAATCGGGCAAAACCCTCTTAATTTCGTCGAGCCTGTAACCAAAGCCCGGCCCCTTCAACGTCGACAGGTCAAGCCGGCCGTTGCGCCGGCGATAAAGCCCCGGGTGCACAGCCTCCTCCGGCGCCGAGGCAGCAGGATAAAACTGCATCGAGTTGGTTTCAACTCCCATCACCGTCGGCGTATGGGCCGCCAAAAGGACGTGAGGAATCTGAGCCAACATCGGATTGCTCAAATCCTGCACCATTAGCGCCATCCCGTGTGCCCTGGCCCAGCACAGGCTCAACAATGCGCCTGTTTGAGTCTTGCAGGTCTTTAACGCGACGCCCGTCCAGCCCAGACTGCGACCAAGCCTTATTAGTTTCCAATCGTGGGCGCTCTCATCCATAAACAAAGGCTTACTCGCCGATACACTGTGGACATCGAGCCGGTTCTCTTGCAGGTCATACCCAAAAGGCTGCTCCACATAAAGAATCATCTGATAAATGCGAGGATGGTCACGCATCAGCCGGTCCAAAATGTCATTCACATAGGCAGGGTCGGTAACAGTGCAGTTAAAATCGCTGGTCAGCCACAGAACACCATTTTCAATCGCAATTCTGCCGACTTTGACCAGCCGCTCATAATCCCACGAAGAATCAATACCGCAGAGTTTTACCTTCAGGCACGTCAGCCCATCGCGTTCAATCCAATCCGTCAATAACACCGGGTAGCCGTCATCCGGCTCTTCGCCGGTCAGTTCGGATTCATCAAGCAGGTCTTTTCCTGCCACCAGGTGCCACGCAGTGACACGTTCGGCGGCAGGAAATTGCAGAAAATCAGCAGGATATTTGCCCGCAAACGAAAAGTCAGCGCCATCAGCCGGCTCAAGAAAATGTGATAAATCCACATTCATAAACTCGGCACTATATGTCGAGTACACATCCTTGCCCAGCAACTGACCGAATGCATCGTGTATGGCAATATCAAATGCAGAACAACAAACCAACGCGGCCAGCCATGGCATGGGCTCCGCATCTTGGCCCCGCTGACGATTGAGCTTGTCCAACAAGCCGGGCAAAACTAACTCAATAAAATCACTTCCCAATTCAATAGGGTGTCCTTGGCGGTCGAACTTGGCCCAAGCCTCGGCAAGCATACGACAGAAAAGCTGCATTGCATCAGATCTTTGCTTGTACTCGATGCTGCTGGGCCAGGCCCATTGGACGCTCAGTGGAGTTTCACCCCATCCCTGAGCTTTTTGTCCCTGTCGGTTCGTTACCGTTACGCAAACTCGCGCACAGACGACCGAAGTCAATATTTCGCGTCCGAACTTGAACGGAATTCTTGTTTCTATCGGGATAAAATACAAATCAACGGATACGGGGGTAATATCACTATTCATATCTATTTCCTGCGCACATCCGGATTCATTCGATGACCGGTGCTTTAGCCGGTGGACTCTTGGCGACCTCCGGTATGGGCTTATCGAGTGCCCAGAACACAGCGTTAATCAACAGCCGACGGAACCAGGGCAGCTTGAATTCTTCCGTATGACCAAGTGACGTGTAGAATACGCGTCCGCCGGCGCTGTGTGTGTTGGTCCATGTTACCGGCTCATGCGGTTTGCGGTCGTCCACCCGGCCCATCATCAGCACTGTCGTACTATTATTCAGCGGCAGGGTTTTGTACAGCCACGACCGCACTCTGAACTCGCCAGTCGGGACGCCGGTCAGGATGGGATGCGACTCGACACCCGGCTTGGTCCAAACATAAGTTTTCGGCCCATTTTCGGCCTTGTTGTTGTGGTGTCCGTGATAATTACCGCCCAGAACATCCGGATCGAATTCGGGCCAGTCCTCAAAGCGGGCCTGCGGTTTCTCGCGGCGCAGAGCAAAGGCGTGACTTGCCGTCCGCAGCGCAATAAGAGGCCTGCCGCTCTTGATGTAGTCCCGGAGATACTTCATCTGATTCGAGGGCAGTGCCCTGCGACGCACGTATATCACCGTCAGGTCGGCGTCCGTTAGAGCCTCCATGCCTGCAATGTTGTTACGCTCCTTTGCGCTGCCCGCTTTCGAGACCCCCAGGGCAAACTCACACGAAAAGTTGTATTTGGTTTGCAGCTCGCGGGCGAACTCGGGCAGCGTCCTGTCGGCATCATATTCGTTCTCGGCGATAATGAACACCACACGCGGGCGTTTATCGTTTTTGAAACGGAACTGCGGCCGGCCGGTAATCGCCGTCGAAGCGATTGTTGGACAAACGTATTTCTCTATGTGCTCGACTATCAGGTCGGTGCCGGTAAAATGACTAACATAAGGCCACATCCGATGGTTGTACATCGTGTCGGTCAGGTCCCGCACCAGCACGACGTTTTTGCCGAACCTCGCCATATTGCGCAGTCCAAAAGGGCGTCCCAGCACACACATATTAGTGTGCACGCCAAGGATGATGGCGTTCTTGATGCCGCGCTGCCCAAACAGATTCCACGTCTCCAGACCTGAGTCTGTGATGGCATCTTCGTCCCTGATGTCAAGGATTTCGATCTGCTTACGCCAGGGTTTGCCGCCCTTGCAGCGTGGCTCGCAATCGCAGCCGCCGTCGGACTGGTCGATTGGGTACACGGCTTTCTCATTTGCATCAATCCATTTACACCACTTACCGATGTCACCGGGGACATTTTCCGCTTTCGGGGCGCTCTCGGCCCGTTTGCGGGCGGGGTGGTCTTTATAATAATCGACGGTGCTGCTTGGCGCGTGCACGATAAGCACACCCTTTTTGCGGGCCTCGTTGATGAACCGGTTCATACGCGGCGCCAATTCCGCGACGCGGCGGGTCGCACCTTTGCACCAATGTCGGTCCCACATATCGCAGATGATGATGGCCGTCTCAGACGGGCTCCATTCCAGCTTATTATTGACCACAATAAACTCGCCGCTTCCCCTGGAGGTCTCGACGCGGCTTCGGGCGTTCAGAATAAGTTTATCCTTGTTTGGCGCAACCGGCGATGTTTCTTCCGCAATGGCAAAATCGTTCAGCAACATGAGCCCCGTTACACCCGCTGCGAGTAAGAACACTATATTCAGAATGTTACGTTTACCAATACTCATGCGAACTGCCTTCAAAAGAGACGTTTATTTTCAACAATTCACAATATTCGAATTCCAGAGGCTTGCTTCAGCCACCGATGACCTCTACACCTGCTCAGGTACTTCATACTTTTTGCGATAGTTGCGTTTCAGAAGCTTGTTGGCTTCGTCGTTTCCGATGAATCGCTCGGCCTTAGCATCGAACCACACCTTTTGGTTGCCGATACGGTGGGCGATATTGCCCATGTGCACCATAGTGCAACCCGGATGGATGACCTCGATGTCGGCATTGGGGCGTTTGCGGCTCTTGACGCATTCGAGGAAGTTTTTCTCGTGCGGGGCGTCGGGGAATCGGCCATACATCTGGTCCACCACCTTGCCGCCCGACGTGGTCACCTGCCAGCCGCCGCCGTGCCTGCCGACAGTCATCATCAGCTCCGAACCGTACAGCTCAACGCGGGTGGCGTTCTGAGTCCAGTAAGGAAACTTGTCCGTACGACGGATGGTGCCGGTTGTCTTGCGCATATAACGCGGGTAGCCCGTCAGCTCAAAAGTCATGACAAAATCATCGAAATCGAATGAAACTATCTGAACGTCGGGCACTTCCGCGTCATCTGCTTTGTACTGCAATCGGCCTCCGGAACAGGATGCAGCGGCAGGCATATCCGGGTCGCCCATCAGCATCATAGCCAGGTCGATCTGGTGAATGCCGTCGGCACCCATGTCACCGCCGCCGAAGTCCCAGAACTTCGACCAGCCCACGTGGAAAATGTTTTGGTGATAGTTACGGAAGGGCGCCGCACCGAGCCACGCATCCCAATCAAAACCTGCCGGCGGGCTGCCGGTATCGCCCAGATAAAAGGGCTTGCCCGGTTTGAGGTTATAGACCTTCACCAGCCGGATGTCTCCGAGTTTGCCGCTCTTAACATAGTCGCGTGCTGCAAAGCAGTACAGAGCGCTGCGACACTGTGTGCCTACCTGGACGATGCGCCTGTACTTGCGTGCCGCCTCTATCATCTTGCGTCCTTCCCAGATGTTGTGGGAGTGCGGTTTTTCCACATAGACGTCCTTGCCGGCCCGGCAGGCGAGGACAGTCGGTAGTGCGTGCCAGTGATCCGGCGTCGCTATTACCACGGCATCAACGTCTTTGGCGTCAAACACCTGCCGCATATCCTTTAGCTTCTTCAGCCTGTGGGTCTGCACCTTGGCCGCTTCTTCAGCGGCTTTGTCCAGGCGCTCTTCGTGCAAATCGCAGACATACGTGGCCCGTGCACCTTGTTCGATCATTCCCCGGATGAGCATCCTGCCACGACCGCCGCAGCCAATCAGCGCTATGTTCACACGGTCATTAGCACCCAGCACACCTACCGGATTCACGGCCGACAATACCATCGGCGCCAACGCAGCACCTGCTACCCCCCTGCCGGATTTCAACAAGAAACGTCTTCTGGTAATTCGTCCCATAACACTACCTCCTATGCAGACGTTAAGGCTTTCTTGACTCTGGCGCCTTCAGCAACAAAACAACTATTAGCAATCCTTACCATAGCAAGCTGCCTGCTTCTTGTCAAATCTCAACAGCGACCCCATTCTCCAGGGAGCAGGACACAATAAAGGCCTTGTAGGGGCGGTTACATCCTATTTCGGCGTCCGGTTTTGCGAGGTCTCTCCAAGGCCGTGCGGTACAGCCAGTACCCTATCGCCACCAGTAAAAGCACACCCGGCCATGCTCCCAGAGGTTGGGCCAGCACTGCCAGTACGTTCTGATTGCTGCTGATTACAATTGGTATCGCCAGCATAATGCCAAGCAATGCTTCACCGGTAATTAAGCCCGATGCAAGAAGCAGTCCGGCCCGGTCGGACCTCTGCCTTGTATCTTCGGCCGCGTTTATTCTCTGGTGATAGACTTTCACAATTTGATGAATTATCCCGCCGGCAAAAATAGGCACGGCTAACTTCAAAGGCAGGTAAAAGCCTATCGCCACCGCCAAAACCGGCATGCGAAACGCACAGCCTCTTCGGCCCAGATAACTATCCAGCAATATCACCCCCACCGCCACCACCATTCCTATGAAAACAAAATCCCACGGCAATCCCCCTTCAAACACTCCCTTTGCCACCGAAGCAATCAGGTTCGCCTGCGGTGCGATCAGAGGATTGGCCTTTGCCGATGTATGCCCCGCAAAACCGTATGCCTTCAGCAGCAGCATCAATATCGGCGCCATCACCAGGGCCGCCGATACAGTACCCACCATCTGCATTACCTGCTGCTTCCACGGTGTTGCCCCGACGATGTACCCTGCCTTTAGATCCTGCATGTTATCCCCGGCTATCGCCGCTGCACAGCACACGACGCTGCCGATGATTATCGCCGCTGCCGGCCCATTCTCCGCCGTTGGCCCCATCAGCAGCAAAAGCAAGAGTGCCGAAATCAGCACTGTTGCTATCGTCACCCCTGATATCGGATTATTCGACGAGCCTACCAGTCCCGCCATATAACCGGCCACCGCCGAAAACACAAAGCCCATCACCAGCATCGTAACCGCCATAGGCAGCGAAACAGTTACCTGACCCACAAAGGTTTGATATAACAAGAACAAAGGTACTGCCGAGCCCACAATCAAGACCAATATCCATTTCATCGGCATATCTTTTTGGGTCCTGTCAATTTCCACCTGCCTGGTCGTCACGCTCCGGTAGCTTTCCATTCCGCTCTTGATGCCGCTGAAGACAGCCGTTCTCAACTTCAGAATTGTCCACAATCCTCCCACCAGCATCCCACCTACCCCGATGTATCGCGTCTGTTCTTTCCATATCCGGCTTGCCCAATCAAGAGCCGACATCGACTGCCCGGCCAGTTCGTGACCCGCCGCATAAATCCCCCAGCTATGAGTCGATGCATAAATAGGTATCGCAATCAGCCAATTACCAAGCCCCCCCACAAAAATCAGCACGGCGATATTCAGTCCCACAATATAACCCACCGAAAGTAAGGCCGGACTCAAATTGGAGCCAAAGTAAACTACTGTGCCTCCAATGCCCCATGCCGCTTCAGCCACTGGCCTCCAGATTCGCAGCCCTGCCGCCCCCAACTTAAACAGTCCTCCAGCAACTGCTGCCCGCGCAATATATTTAACACCCGCGCCGCCGCGCTCGCCTGTTTTCAAGACCTCGGCCGTTGCGATTCCTTCTGGAAACTTAAGCCTGGCTTCGGCAATCAGCACCCGCCGCAGCGGTATCGTAAACAGCACACCCAAAACACCTCCGAACCCTGCGATGACAGTGACCCACAGGAAATGAAACTCTGTCCAGTAGTTCAGTATCACAAGTGCCGGCAGGGTAAATATCACCCCCGCCGCCAGCGACTCTCCCGCCGACGCCGACGTCTGAACGATGTTGTTCTCCAGAATATTGCTTCGCCGAAACAGCCTTAACACTCCCATCGACACCACCGCAGCCGGTATCGACGCAGATACGGTCATGCCAGCGAACAATCCAAGATACGCGTTCGCTGATGCAAGGACCACCGAGAGCACTACTCCCAGAATAACCGCCTTAACCGTAATTTCCGGTAACGACCGTCCTTCTGAATTCATACGTCAACTGCTCCAGAATGCTGAAAAGAATCGTACGTGTAAGGGCGGTTCGCGAACCACCCCTACAGAAATTTTTTGTTAAAGTTATTGCCATTGCGGGTGTAAATAAGTATAATAAAAGTTTTACGTAAAGTATATGAGAAACGTAGTATATATTGTTGTTGACGAAGATGACTCTAACACAAATACTGCAGCCGACATGCGTTAAAGTTCCGCTTGAAGGAAAAGACAAAAAATCTGTAATAACCGAACTTGTGGACCTGCTCGATACTAATGGTCTGCTGCTCGACAGAAATGTTGCTTTAGAGGCGGTGTTAGCGCGGGAACAAACCCGAAGCACCGGAATCGGCTCTGGAATCGCCATCCCTCACGGCAAATGCAAAGCCGTCAAGGAGCTGGTTATGGCCATTGGAATCGCACACGAGCCGATTGATTTTGCGAGCGCCGACGGCAAACCGGTACCGATTGTCATTTTGCTGGTCTCGCCAGCCGACCAAACAGGCCCGCACATTCAGGCTCTGGCCCGGATAAGCAGACTGATGCTCGATGAGCAATTCAAACAAGGACTTGAGAAGGCCTGCTCTGCTGAGGAAGTCTATAAGCTTCTGAGCAATAAAGAGAATGAATAGCTGTTAGTTCATTGTTCATTGTTCATAGACTACGAACTCCGAACTACCAACAATGCACTATTTCGTTTCTTCCCAGAGAATCAGTCCAAGCTCATAAGGGTCAACCAGGTCGGCGTTCCTGGGCAAAACTCTCACAGCCAGCCCATGCGGGCCCGTTTTTCTGCAGGGCATCAAGCCAACAAACCAATGCGCCCCCTCGTGGTCTGACGTTTCTTTATAAGCCATTCTCACAGTCGAGCCATCCCTGATATTGCCCCAGGCATCCACAGAACCGTGATAAAGCTCAACTGAAACATCATCAGGGCTGACCTTGCCGAGCTTAACCAACGCACTGACGCTTAGCTCTGAACCGACCTTAAGCCGGGATCGCTTTGGATTTGGTTTTACGTCTGTTTCACCGTTGTTGACCTGCACCTTCACATCTTTAACTGCAAATTCAGGCCAGGCCTTTTTCATATTGGATTTCCATATCGAAAGCGTTTTGGCCCTGGACATAGCTTCTGCAGTCAAGTGCCGCCATCTGGCCGCAGCCGGATTATAAAACCTTCGTGTATAATCACCAACCATTCTGTTCGTGTTGAACCGTGGTACTATCCACTTGATAGAATTTTTCATTCTATGTATCCAGGCCCGCGGCAGATTGTCAGCCGAGCGGGTATAAAACAACGGAAGGACTTCGTTTTCCAGTATGTTATAAAGCGCCTGTGACTCCACCATATCCTGGTAACCGGCATCTTCATAGCTTTCGCCCGCACCTATAACCCATCCTCCCTCGGGCGTATAACCCTCACACCACCAGCCATCCAAAGTGCTTATATTCAGCGCCCCGTTAACTGCCGCTTTCATACCGCTGGTTCCACTGGCCTCCATCGGCCTGCGGGGCGTATTGAGCCAAACATCAACACCGCGGACCAGGAACCTGGCCACGTTAATATCATAATCTTCCAGAAATACTATACGCCGTCTCACACCATACTGGCCGGCAAAGTGAATAATCTGACGTATAATCTCCTTGCCCTCTGTATCTCGCGGGTGGGCCTTGCCTCCAAAAACAATCTGAGCAGGCTGTTCCGGGTCGTTAAGCAGTTTCACAAACCGCTTCGGATCCTTAAGCAACAGATTGGCCCTTTTATAGCCCGCAAATCTTCTGGCAAAACCAATGGTCAGTGCCTCCGGGTCGAGAACCTCTTCAGCCCAGTTCAATTCCGTATGGTAAGTACCCCGCCGTTGCATCTGAGCCTTAAGGCGGTTGCGGGCAAAAGCAATCAAATGCTCTTTACATCGCTGATGCGTCCGCCACAATTCCTCATCAGGAATTTGCTCAATGTCTTTCCAAACCGATTTATTAGCAGTCTCATCGAGCCAATTCGGCCCCAAGTATCTTTCATACAGGCAGTTCATCTCGTCTGACAGCCAGCTTTTGATGTGTACGCCGTTCGTAATCGATATTACAGGCACTTCATTAACAGGAACACCATCCCAAAGCTCCGACCACATCTTGCGTGACACCCGAGAATGCAATTTACTTACAGCGTTTCTGTAGGCGCTAAGCCTCAGCGCCAGAACCGGCATCTTAAATGACTCTCCATCGTCGCCCGGATTGACTCTGCCCAAGGCCAGAAACTGCTTTCTATTTATCCCGAGATTGGGAAAATAACCGCCGAAGTATTTGTCCATCAGCTCCACCGGAAACTCGTCATTGCCAGCTTTTACGGGAGTATGCATTGTAAAAACATTGCCCGATTTCGTAGCTTCCAGGGCCTCATCAAAAGTCATGTTTTTGGCGTTTCGCAATTGTCGGATTCGTTCCAGCGCCATAAAAGCGGCGTGTCCCTCGTTCATATGGCAGACTTCCGGCGCAATATCCATAGCTACCAGAGCCTTTAAGCCGCCAATACCCAACATAATCTCCTGACGAATTCGCATCTCACGGTCGCCGCCATAGAGATTGGCGGTAATCATACGGTCTGCCGGCGAATTGGTATCCATGTTCGTGTCCAACAGATACAATTTTACCCTGCCAATGGAAGCACACCATATCTGAGCTAACACACATCTGCCTGGATATTCAACGCTGACGGTCAAAGGCCTGCCACTTTCTTTGCGTACCAGCTCGATGGGCATATTATGAAACTCATTTTCGATATACAACTCTTGCTGCCAGCCGTCGATGTTCAAATACTGGCGGAAATAACCTTTTTGGTATAGAAGACCGACGCCAACCATCGGAACACCGAGGTCCGCTGCACTTTTTAGATGGTCACCAGCCAAGACCCCCAAGCCGCCTGCATAAATAGGCAGGCATTCATGAACACCAAACTCAGCACTGAAGTATGCAATGATAGGTTTGGAAGACTTTGAACAAACCCTCTCAAACCATGTCGGCGCTTCAAGGTATGATTTCAGCTTTTCCACAGTCCGCTGTAGTTCACACAAAAAGCCCTCATTTTCAGCCAATTCTTCCAACCGGCCCTGCGAGACACTGCCGAGAAGTTTGACCGGATTATGACCACAAGCTGCCCACAAATTACTGTCAATACGTTTGAACAGCGCTTCTGACTCGGCGTTCCATGACCAAAACATATTCTTAGCGACAATCTCCAGGTCCCTCAAAGACTCCGGCAGTGCGGGCAAAATCGTAAAGCAATGCACCTTTGGCATTCGTGTTTCCCCATGGGTGGCCAAACGCGAAATACCGCGTTTGGGGTCCCATCCATAAGTCTCTCAAGAACAAATACTGACAGTCCAAGCCCAAAAAATAATCTTCCACAGGCTTTTGTTTAATCGACAAATCTATTCTTTGGCTTAACCCCAAAAAGCAAAGCAAACAGCAAGCCCGGCGAATTTTGATGGTCCGATATTTTCCGCTTTTGGATGGTCTGAACCGGCAAGAACACAAAAGAAAAGGCCCGTTTGAAACAGGCCTTTTACATAACTGCGAGGCCTTCCTCCACTGATGCCGTAAGAAAGTCCTTTGAAAAGAACCCATTACTGCCAAGTGGGTAATCGTTGCTTGTGTCCGAAAGTCCTATCGCGTAGGCGTTTCCGATCCACCAAGGCCTGATTTCCCTGAGTACGGGTATCGGTTCTTTCAAACGTCTACTTTCTACACGTACACGGCAGGGGTCAGCCTGCAATATTCCTTATACCAAATCTCAAGGCAAAAATCAATGAAATACCGCTGAATCCCGTCATTTAACAAAAATCTTCAGCTTTGCCTCAATCTATTGCTTTTTTCGGCTCCTCATGCGCCTTTTCTAAAGCCAAATCCACATAAAAAGTCAAAATCAACAATAGGTAATATTAACGCCTTGTTATTATTACCATATCCTATATACTGCTTTTTGGTGCTCTGCCATGGAATTTAGTGCAAAAAAGCTGAGCCTGAATTCTCTATACGAGAATTCTCTGTATATTCTAATAGTGCTTGAGCTAAGCGGGAAGGAATAAGTATTAGCCAAGATCATGTCCAGATTGGTCATCGTCTCAAACAGGTTACCTATTAGTGTTACAAGACACTCGGGCAGTATCCGCTTTCAGCCAAGTGTTGGTGGCTTAGCTACTGGGTTACGTTCGTTTTGCAAATCTCATAAGAACCAGTGGGTCGGTTGGCCTGGCATCGCTACAGACAAGATTTCCGAAAAAGAAAAGCAACAAATTTCGGGGAAACTGCAAGAGGAAAATTACTGTCCTGTTTTTCTTTCAACCAATGACATTCGAAATTATTATTATGGCTTTTGTAATAAAACCATTTGGCCGCTTTTTCACTACTTTTCTTTGTACACAGCATACGAAGACCAATACTGGAAGGCCTACAAGCAGGCGAATAACATCTTTTGTGAAAACGTGCTGAAAATCGCCAAGCTGGACGATTACATCTGGGTCCACGATTACCAACTCATGCTGCTTCCACAGCTTATAAGAGAAAACCTTCCTGACGCACAAGTGGGTTTCTTTCTTCATATACCGTTTCCTTCTTTTGAGCTGTTTCGTCTTTTACCGTGGCGCAGGGAAATTCTAAATGGACTCCTTGGTGCAGACTTGATAGGTTTTCACACATACGATTATGTCCGGCATTTTCTCAGCAGTGCGGCCCGAATGTTGGGAACTGAACATTCTATGGGTGCATTGAATGTCGGTAATAGGATTGTAAAAGTAGACGCATTCCCAATGGGGATTGATTACCAACGCTACTCCGGTGCGATAAAAAACGCAGAGGTTAAAAAAAGGTTAACCACAATTCGCAAGAAGGTGGGCGACCGAAGAGTAATCATATCAATAGACAGATTAGATTACACCAAAGGTATAATCCAGCGCCTGGAGGCATTTGATTTGTTTTTATCCCAAAATCCTGAGTATAAGGAAAAGGTTACTCTGATACTTGTGGCAGTTCCCTCCCGTACAGGTGTCGAAGACTATATGGACCTTAGGAAAGAGCTTGAGGGTCTTGTAGGCAGAATCAATGGAGAGCACGGGGTTCTCGGATGGGTACCTGTATGGTATCTATATCGTTTCCTTCCGTTCGAAAGGCTTGTCGCATTATATAGTATTGCTGATGTGGCTCTTGTAACGCCTTTGCGGGACGGGATGAACCTCATAGCAAAGGAATTTATCGCCACAAAAGCCGACGGCAAAGGTGTTTTAATCTTAAGTGAAATGGCAGGAGCCGCAAGCGAATTGGGCGAAGCCATCGTAGTCAATGCAAATAACAAGCAAGCAATCATCGATGCGATAAAAGAGGCTCTCGAAATGCCTACAGAAGAACAGGTCGAGCGCAACCGATTAATGCAAAAAAGACTTTCGCGTTATACCGTCACAAGATGGGCTCACGACTTTGTAGAAAGCCTATCTAATGTGAAAAAAACTCAGCGAGAGCTTTCTGTTCGTAAGCTTAGTGTGCCAACAAAAGAAAATTTGGTCAACGAATATAAAAAGAGCAACAAGCGACTATTCTTGCTTGATTATGACGGTACACTCATTGGTTTTGCGGGCCGGCCGGAAAAAGCCGGGCCTGATGAAAAATTATTGGCTTTGCTTAAAGCTCTTACAGTAGACCCAAAAAATAATGTAGTAATAATAAGCGGCAGAGATAAAGCAACATTAAATTATTGGCTTGGTGGTCTTAATGCTTCATTAATTGCTGAACATGGGGCATGGATTAAAGAAAAGGACAGCGAGTGGCAGGTAATAGAGCCACTAAGAAATGATTGGAAAGACACGATTAGGCCTATTCTTGAATTGTATACTGATAGAACTCCCGGCTCGTCCATTGAAGAAAAGGATTACTCTCTGGTCTGGCACTTCCGCAGGGCAGATCCTGAATTGGCCAGTGTCAGAAGCCTAGAGTTGAAGGGCGCGGTTTTGAACCTAACGGCGAATCTAGACATCGGTGTGTTCGAAGGCAGTAAAATACTCGAAGTCAAGAATATTGGTATAAGCAAAGGTCGAGCAGCAGAACTATGGTTGACAAAACGGAATTGGGATTTTGTCCTTGCTGCTGGCGATGATTACACCGATGAGGACCTGTTTGCGGTGTTGCCCTCAGACGCATATTCAATTAAAATAGGATATAGTATTTCGAAAGCGCGGTTCAATTTGGATTCAGTGTATGAGCTAAGATCGTTACTTGAGGGGCTAATTAAGAAAGGATGTGTGTAGCTGATATGTTAAGGCTTGAAGATTTCCGGTATATCGTACCCGACGAAACATTAGCTGAAATCTATGCCAGAGCAAGGGGCCTCTATGGCAAACACATTGTTCACCTTAACGCCACATATCAGGGTGGGGGCGTGGCGGAGATTCTCTATTCGCTCGTATTGTTAATGAATGACGTGGGTATAGATGCGGGCTGGAGAATTTTGCACGGAAGTCAGGAGTTTTTTGAGGTCACAAAAAGTTTTCACAACGCACTCCAGGGAGCAAAGTTAAATCTATCTGAAAGGAAGAAGCGTATATATCTGCAAGTCAATGAGAACTTTTCGAAATTTACACACCTCTACCATGACTGTGTTATAGTGCATGACCCCCAGCCGCTTTCGTTAATAAGGTCTTACAGAAAAAGTCAACCCTGGATATGGCGATGTCATATAGACCTTACCGACCCGGACAAAGAATTGTGGGATTTTCTAAAAGGCTTTTTGCTCAAATACGACCAGATTGTCTTCTCAAGCGAAAAGTATTTCAAAGACGATCTACCAGTAGATCAAAGGCTTATGTTCCCGGCTATCAACCCGCTCAGCCAGAAAAACAAGGAAGTCCCCGACAAAACCATACTAGAACATATAACCAAGACCGGTATCCCTGCGGACAAACCCGTAATCACCCAAGTATCCAGGCTTGACCCCTGGAAGGATCCGGAAGGTGTGATAGATGTATTCAAACTGGTCAAGGAGAAAGTGGATTGTAGATTAGTTTTCTGCTACAATGTAGCCAGTGACGACCCGGAAGGTCTGAGAATGTACAACAAGGTACAGCGAAGGGCCAATAAGTTTCTTAGAAGTGGGGATATCCTATTTGTCGTCGGCAACAACGAAACGTTGGTTAATTCCATTCAAAGATTTTCCAAGGTAATAATACAGAAGTCAGTGAGGGAAGGGTTCTGCCTTGCTGTCACAGAGGCGCTTTGGAAGGGAACACCAGTTGTAGCCTCAAACGTAGGGGGAATCCCTATCCAAATCGAGGATGGAGAAAATGGATTTTTGCTTGAACCAACAGATACGAAAGGATTTGCAGACAGAGTTATTCATCTGCTTAAGAATCCGAGCGAAGCCAAAAGTATGGCGGAAAAAGCGAAAGAAACCGTAAGACAAAAATTTCTCATAACCAGATTATTATCTGATTACTTGTATATGCTGAATTCTATAATGGGTAAGTAGGAATAAGCGGTGTATCCTGCGGGCGAAGGATTAGCTTTGGGGCGCCGGTTCCTGTAAAGATGTCCAATCTTTTTGGGCAGCAGACTAACATGACAACTTATTAGGAGATGATTCTATGCAAGAGGTTCTGCAAAACTGGAAAGCACTGACCTGGCTTCTGGGCTTGGCCGTACTGGCGGGTCTGATAGGCCATTATCTAATCTACCGAATACTGCGAAGCCTGGCTAAACGCACAGAAAAGGTTGTAGACGATTCTCTTGTCAGAAATTGTTACCGCCCCTTGCAATGGACCATTATTCTGTTCGTAATTCGTTTGGTGTTACCTCTCGCGGTGCCGGATATGGACCTTGCCGGTGCAAAACACATTATTAGTTTGGTTTTCATAGGCTTGGTGTCGTGGCTCGTAATCAAAATCACCTATGTTCTCGATGACTATATTCTTAGTCGTTTTCGTGTTGATGAAAAAGATAATCTCAGAGCCAGGAAAATCCATACCCAGCTAAAGGTCTTAAAACGAATAGTAATTATAGTCGTATGTATTTTAGCTCTGGGAACGATGCTGATGACCTTTGAGAAGGTTCGCCAGCTTGGGACAACCATTTTGGCATCGGCTGGAATTATCGGTATCGTTGTTGGTATGGCAGCTCAGCGGACTATAGGGACATTTATAGCCGGTCTTCAAATAGCTTTCACTCAGCCCATTCGCATAGATGACGTAGTTATAGTGGAAAATGAATGGGGGCGAATTGAAGAGATAACTTTAACCTATGTGGTTGTAAAAATTTGGGATTTGAGGCGTTTGGTTGTGCCGATAACTTACTTTATCGAAAAGCCCTTTCAGAACTGGACGCGTGTTACATCTGACTTGCTGGGCACTGTGTATATTTATGTTGATTATACGGTGCCGATTGAAGCTGTCAGAGAAGAACTGCATCGTATTTTGAAGAGTTCAGAACTTTGGGACGGCAAGGTGTGTGTGCTGCAGGTGACCAACACGTCTGATCGTACAATTGAATTGAGGGCTCTTATGAGTACCCAAGATGCCTCAAAAGGCTGGAGCCTACGGTGTGAGGTGCGAGAGAAACTAATCGAATTTATCCAGAAAAACTATCCGCAAAGCTTGCCTAAGGTGCGTGCCGAACTCAAGCAACTCCCAAAAGAATGAAAACTCTTTAATAGCTCGAATTGCAATATGCAGGCTTGGCGGTAAGACAAACACAGTGACGAATAAGATAGCAGAAAAGGCGAAAGGCCGAAAAGCTCCTCAAAAGTGGGAATCTCTTGTTTGTTCTTGGCAACAATGAAATTCTTGTGAACTCCATTCAAAGATTCTCCAGTATAGTAATACAAAAGTCTACAAAGGAAGGCTTCTGCCTCGCTGTTACCGAAGCTCTTTGGAAAGGCACACCTGTTGTCGCCTCAAACATCGGGGGCATACCTGCTCAAATCGAGGATGGCGAAAATGGGTTTTTGTTTGAACCAAAGGACTTGGGGGGCTTTGCAGACAGGATTATCCATTTGCTTAAAAATCCCGGTGAAGCTAAAAATATGGGCCTAAAAGGGCAGGAAACTGTAAGGCAAAAATTTTTGATAACGCGGCTACTCTCAGATTACTTGCATATGTTAAACGCTTTAATCAGTGGGTAGATAACCTAAACCGTTCGCAGTTGTGCACCGACGGACTTAGTCAGGCTCTTTACGATGGCCTTTTCAAAATCGTCCACGGTATCGTGTGTTAACGTGCCGTCTTCGTCCCTGAATCGCAGTGAAAGCGTCACGCTCTTTTTGCCGGACGGGATGCCTTTACCGCGGTAGATATCGACAAACCGAACGTTCTCCAATTCGCTGCAGGTCCTTTTGTTCACCGCCGCAACAATATCAGCCCAGGAAACCGCCTCATCCACAACAATCGAAAGGTCACGCTCTATTGCGGGAAATCTTGGAATCGGCTTGACTTTTACAGGCCCGCTCTGCAGCGCCAAAAGCTGCTCAAATTCCAACTCCGCTGCCACAGGCGCGAGGTCTTTGAAGTCAAACTTTTCCTGAACTCTCTGCGAAACAACACCTGCGGTACCGAGAACCTGCTCATTTACCATGATTTTAGCACCGGTTTGCGCCCAAACTAAATCAGCAGGCCTAAAACCAATTCGGGCATTTCTGTTGATATTCCTCACCAGCCCTTCAATCACACCCCACAGGTCTCTCAAATCACTATCGCACACCAGAGCCAGCTTAGCCTTTTCGGTGGGCAACCCACTGCCTTGCTGGTCTGCGGCGACAAAAGTATCTGCAATTTCAAAAATCCTGCACGGTGAATTCCCGGCGTTAAGGTTTGTTTTCAGAACGCCCAGCAAAGAGCCTATAAGGGTTTGTCGAAGCAGATTGGCGCTTTTCCTGGATACATCCTGCACTCCCAAATGTTCCTCAACATCAGCCTTTGTGAACAGTTCAGCAACGGTTCTATCGACAAAACCTACTGTAATCGTTTCGTAGAACCCACAGCCGTTAAGATATGCCCCCACCGATTCAGCCAATTTGTGACGAGTATCGGCCGGTACCACCTCGATTTTGATTTTCTGCTCCGTTGGTATTTTGTTATACCCGTACACACGAGCTACTTCCTCAATCAAGTCAACTTCCCGATGAACATCACTTCGCCAGGAAGGCACAGCACAGACTATCAAGTCATCCTTGGCTCGTGGCTCAAAACTTAACGCTGAAAGAATCCTGACCACTTCTTTAGAGGGTATCTCAATACCAAGCAGCTTGCTCAGCCGGGAAAGCCGCAGCGTCACCTCTTTCGGCGTTTTGCTTTTAGGATAGGCATCAATTACACCTTTAGCCACCTTCCCGCCGGCTACCTGAGTAATCAATTGTGCAGTCCGTTTGGAGGCCCAGTCTATATTCTCAATGTTTACGGTCCTTTCGAATCGAAAAGCAGACTCCGAAGGCAGAGAAAGTCTGCGAGAGGTCGTGCGCACGCTCACCGGCTCAAAGTATGCATCTTCGAGAAGGATTGTCGCCGTCGTTTCGCTGACTTCCGTATCCAAGCCACCCATAACGCCCGCTATAGCCACAGGTCCCCGTCCATCAGCAATAATCAGCATATTAGTATCCAGCTCGCATTGCGTACCATCTATACTGACTATACGCTCGCCAGCAGCAGCTTTTCTGACTATTATTTTGCGCTCCGCAATTTTGGCACAATCAAAAGCATGTGGCGGCTGACCAGTTTCCATCATCGCGTAGTTGGTTGCGTCAACCACATTATTGACGCTCCGCAGCCCGGCTGCTTCGAGTCGTTTTATCAACCAATCCGGCGAGGGGCCTACCTTGACCTCTTCGATAATCCGGGCGGTATATCGGCCGCACAAATCCGGCTCAGCTATCTCAACGCCGGCAAATTCCGCAACATCTTTGTCCGACTCCTCCAGCTCCACGACCGGCATTTTCAATTCTTTTTCTGTTACCGCCGCCAATTCACGCGCAATGCCGATATAGCTCAAGCAATCGCCGCGATTACTGGTCACCTCAACATCGATTACGGCATCATCATCGAGATATTCGATTCCCTCGCAGGGAAGTCCTAAATCGCTCAAAAGCTCGGCAACTTCCTCAGCAGAATGTTCTATTTCGATATAATCACATAACCAATTCAGCGAAATTTTCATAACGCAAGCACCGTAAAAAAAACTAAACTTCAAACCTGACAATAACTTAACTCCCAGAAGCACCGCTGTCAACATCAGAGGTCAATTCCCATCAGAAAAAAACAACCAAATTTCGCCTTTTATGTTTTTGGTTTTTACTTATAATAGTAGCGGCAAATATTTTAAGGAAATCTGTTATGGGCAAAGGTAGTTCACTCGCTTTGCTGGTGGTTGGTTTAATCGTTAGCTTGTTTTTTGCCGGCTGTGTCGAGCGCAGGCTCACAATCAACACAGAGCCGCAGGGTGCGGTAGTGGTATTAAATGATGAGGAGATAGGCACCTCGCCTGTTACGGTTTCGTTTAACTGGTATGGCGATTATAATGTCACAGTTCGCAAGGAGGGCTTTGAGACTCTAAAGACGCATCGCAAGCTAAAAGGGCCCTGGTATGATGACTTTCCGTTTGATTTCTTCGCTCAAATCCTCAATCCAAAAAGAATCGTCGATTCATACGAGTGGACGTTTGAACTCGAAGAAAAGAAGCCAATAAGCCGAGAACAACTAATCGAAAACGCCCAGGAACTGAAAAACCAGTTGTAGCCGCAGATTAGCGCCGATTCTCGCTCATTTTTTTGTGTTTTTAGACGCAGATTCCAGTGATTAACGCGGAATCGGGGTCTTAAGCTCTTGCTTTTTGGCTGGCCAAAAGGTATAATAAACATAAGACTTGAAAAAATAGAAATGCGTGTAAGAGTTGATTGGCCCCTGTTTTAAGAAAATGCTGACTATCCACCGTTGAACAACGAGGTATAAGTATGAAATTAAAAACAATTATACATAAGGCGGAGGAAGGGGGCTATTGGGCGGAAATCCCATCCATCCCCGGCTGCGTTACTCAGGGCGATTCGTTTGAAGAGCTTTTGAAAAACATTTATGAAGCAGTTGAGGCCTGTCTATCTGTAGATGTTAAAGACTATAAAATCCAAAAAGATGACCAACTGATGGAGATTACGGTTTGAAGCAAGTCAGCGGAAAGGACTTTGCTAAGCTGCTCAGTCAAAAAGGGTGGGAACTGAAAAGAATTCACGGCAGCCATCACGTCTATACGAAAGCAGATAGAAAGGAAAGAATATCTCTGCCAATACACGGGAGCAAACCTTTAAAAACAGGCCTGTTGAAACACCTGATGAAAATAGCGCAGATAAGCGAAGCTGAATTATAAAAGCCAAAGCCGTTTATTCAAACGCAGATGGGGTATATCGCGGACAGAATCGTCGATTCATACGAGTGGACGTTTGAACTCTAAGAAAAGAAGCCAATAAGCCGGGAAGAGCTAATCCGGAACGCCAAAGAATTGAAACAACAACTAAAGTAGCGATGTCTGCATATAAGACTTGGCTAAATAAGATTGTCTCGGTACCAGTCTATGGCTTTTTGGAGGCCTTCGTGGAACGGAACGGCGGGTTTAAAGCCGATTAACTTCTGAGCGAGGGTGATATCGGCGAGCGAGTGTTTTACGTCGCCGGGACGCGGGTCGGTATAGAACGGCTTAATATCTTTGCCGAGCAGTTCGTTGACCAGAGCAATAGTCTCGTTGACGGTTATGGCTTTGCCGCAGGCGATATTTAGAACTTCTCCGGCGGTGTGCTCTGCCCTTGCCGCGAGCAAATTGGCATCGACGACATTGTCAACGTAGGTGAAATCGCGGCTTTGCTCGCCGTCGCCAAAAACGGTTGGCGGCTCATCCTTTAATATGGCCGTCACAAAAGCTGGTATGGCGGCGGCATATTGACTCGTTGGGTCCTGATTCGGGCCGAAAACGTTAAAATACCGCAACGAGATAGTCTCAAGGCCAAAAACCTGATGAAAAACTTTAGCATAATATTCACCGGCAAGTTTACCCACCGCATAGGGAGAAAGCGGTGCAGGCTGCATCGTCTCAACTTTCGGCAAAGTGGGCGTATCACCATAAGCTGAGGAACTTGACGCGTACACAAAACGTTTTATGCCCGCATCACGGGCTGCCAAAAGAAGAGTGAAAGTCGCATCGACACAATGTTTGTGTGTGGCGGCAGGGTCGTCAATACTGCGCGGCACCGACGGTAAAGCCCCCTGGTGCAAAACAACATCAATGTCGTCCATCGCCGCACGGGCTACGTCTTGCTCACCCATGTCGGCTTCTATAAATTCAATCTCGTCTATAATACCGGCAAGATTGCTTTTTTTGCCTGTTAAGAGGTTATCGACGACCCTTACAGAACAGCTTTCTAAAACGAGTTTCTTGCAGATGTTCGACCCGATGAAGCCGGCTCCGCCGGTCACTAAAAATCTCTCCATAAAAAAGCCCTTCGCAATTAGTCGTTAGCATTTAGATTGCTTCGCTGCGCTCGCAATGACCGTGGCGTATAGCAACGACTATCCACCGTTTCGAATTAGGTCAACTGAGCAACCTGCAATGCCTGGTATTTTCGGTAAGACTTGAATTGCTCCTGGAAATATCCGCCCTTCATAGCCTTTACGGCAAAGAGCACACAGCCAAGTATTTCGGCATTTACTTCTCTCATCTCCCGAATAGTCCTCTGAGCCGCACCTCTCCTTGTCGTGCCGGCATTGAATACCAAAACTGTACCGTCAACAAGTCTGGCCAGCACCTTGGCATCACTTACCAGCAGCACGGGGGGTGTGTCAATTATAACGTAATCATGGCTCTTATGCCGCTCCTTAATCAGCTGTTCCATTCGAAAACTGCCCAGCAACTCTGCCGGATTAGAAGGTAATGGCCCAGAATCAATTATGTCAAGGCCTTCGATGACATTGGCCCTTTTGGCATCTTCATAACTACAGAGGCCCATAAGCAGAGAGCTCAAGCCGAACACAGAACCCTCAGCTCCCGAGCCACCGGCTCCGGCCTTCGGAAATATCGTCTGTAAACTCGGCCGCCTGAAATTGGCATCTATGAGCAGCACTTTTTTATTTTCAGCAATCAAAGTTGCCGCAAGATTCACCGCCACAGAAGTTTTACCGTCCCCTGCCGCACCACTGCTGACAAGCAGAACTTTCAAAGACTCTACAGAGCTGGACAGCTTCAAATTCGTCCGAAACCGCCTGTAGGACTCACTTATAACAGAATAAGGCGCCTGGCGAACAACATGGCAGAGGTCAATATCCCGAACTTGTCTATCTTCGGCTGCATCGGGAATAACACCTAAAAGCGGAATGTTCAGATACCTGGTTACGTCCCTCGGCGTCCGGACCAGGTCATTGACCAGCTCGATAAGGAAGGCAAGGCCTACGCCAAAGATTAAACCCAACACGGTCCCACCGGGGAAATAAAACTCCCACCTTGGAGAACTTGCTTCCAGCGGCTCCCGAGCAAGTCCAACAGACAGCACCTTAGGTGTCTCCGGGTCATCATGCATTATCTTATAGTCCTCAATCGACGCTTTGATCGAATCAAGCGTCTCTTGTCTTTCATCTCTTACACTTACTCGCTGTGCATACTGTACGCGGCCTAAATCAAGATCTTTCTGTTTCGCAGCCGCTTCATCTCGCATCTTTTCCAGTTCTTCCAGCCTTCCCAATAATACAATCAAACCGTCCTGCGCATTTTTAAGGTTCGCTTGTCGGATCATTTCCGCAATTTCCGCTTTTCTGCCTCGTCTTTTTTCCCCGAGTTCGTTTATCAACTCCTTCGTTTGGCGTACCACTCTGTGATTTTCACCAAACTTCGCAAGTCTGCCTGCGTGTGCCGATTCCTGCAATGCAAGCTGCTGGGCAAGCGTAATCATAACAGGGTCAGCCTCTACTGCACGTTCGATCTGCTCTGTAATGGGCCCTGTGGCCAGCTCCTTAAGTTGCCCAATAAAACCTTGAATTTGCCTTACTTCCAGAACGAGGTCGTTTCGCTTAAGTTCCAAATCATTTAGTCTTACGGTGATTGGATGCTGGAAATAACCCCCTCGAGCCTCCTCGAGGTCAGCTAAGCCCCATCTATTACGAACCTCCTCCAATGCCATTTCGGCTGCCCGCAGCTCTCCTTGAACTCGAACCCGCTGCCTTTCAAGCTCTGTCAGCTTATCCTGAATCTCTCTGCGCTCGGTTACCCTCTGCGAAGCAAGAAACAGCCTCACCATCTCATTCACTATGCCTGCTGCTTCTGCTCTATCACCGCAGGTCATTGACAGCACAACATAATCACCATCCCTCTGGGCATAAGCACGAAACCTCTTCTTCAACTTCCTGAAGGCTTTTCTTATACATTTATGTTTCTCAAATCTAACATCACCAAAACGCTTGAACCACTTCGTTTCCTGAACTACCTCGCTGTCAATCAATTTTTCCAGACTGCTCTGCTGCTTTATAAGAGCAGCTATTGACGAACGATAACTGTATTGAATATCCTTTGGTGTCAGAGGTCCACCGATAGTCTTGGGGTCTTGTGCCACGGGTGAAAGAACTTCAAGATAGGTCTCGGCGGTATATTTCGGAAGATAAATCAATAAAAGATACCAGGCCACCCCACCAATTATAAAGCCAAGTATAGTCATGGAAACTGTCAACAATATATGCCGACGCAGTATTCCAACAACTTCCTTCGGCGTCAGCGCAGCAACTGCTGCCGCCGGTCCCGGCCTAACCGGCCCAACCATCTTGTTTACAGCCATTTGTCTTTGTTCCACCATCTTGGAAAGCGTAAAACGTAAGGCGAAAAATGCAAAATTTTGAACTTTAAATCAGAGTTTTTTAGTTCTTGGGTTCGTCTCACTGCGAAAGACCTTCGATAGCCGACTCTATTCGCTCAATAGCGGGCTGCGACAATTCATCTGCTCCTACTTCCAATGCCTGTTTATAAGCAGCAACGGCCTCAACTTTCGCCCCAAGTTCTTCCTTTATCATACCCAAATGCTCATACACATCCGCAGGTACAGAGATTCCATCCTGCTCATACTGTTGTAGAGCAGCCTGCATGAACTCATCTGCCCGCGAATTTTGACCGTTTTTATACAACACATAAGCATAAGTATCCAAAAGGCCGGGATTATTCGGCCTCGCCTCGTGAGCACGTTTGGCATATTTGAGCGCCTCTGCCAGGTTTTCATTATCTCTAGCCAGCATATACGCCAAATTATTCAAAACAATCGTATTATTCGGCATTTTTGCCAAGAGACTTTCGTACTCTGCGATGCCCCTCTTAAGGTAATTATTATCGGAAGTTTTACTGTAAGCCTGCTCTAAAACAGTCACTTTTCTTATTATGTAACGGAGTCGGCGCGGGCTATCAGGCCCGACTATCTTAATGCATTTGTCAATATAACCTATGGCTTTATTGTACTGACCGTCAATTGTCATCAAATTGAACAAGGCCAAATTAGCGGCAAGTGATTCAGGGTCGGTTTCAAGTCTTTGCTTGCAATACTTCAATACTTCTTCAGCACCCAGTAGCGAGTACATCCTTCGCAAAATCTCAGACGCAAAAATCTCCCCTGTGCCGGAAAAAGATTTCGCTAAAGCTTGTTGACAATATTCTGTGGCGGCTGCCTTATCGCCGAGCTTTATTTTCGCCTCAGCCATCCGCAAATATGCTATGGGTGCAAAATCACTATCAATATATTTTCTGCCCTCTTCAAAGACCTTGCCCAGCTTCGCGGGGTTCCAACCTGTTGCGTTTGGTGTCCCTGCCCCCAGCACAAGTGCCCGCAAATATCCGTCGAGGGACATCGATAATTGATCCTCCTTTGAGCTCTCTGCAGCTGATTTTGTCTTGCTATCTGTTATCTGCATCGCTCGCCAATACAATTGTTCTGCCCTTTCGAACTCACCTTCTGCCATAGCAAATGCCCCTGCCCGATTGTGCCAGAGTACACTATCAGGCAATTCGGCAAGAGTCTCATCATAGAATCTTTTCAGTGCCCCTTTCCTGCGACGCAAGTAAATTCGTTCAAGCAGCTCTCTGGCAGATTGCCCCGCGTCGCCGCCCCCTGCAAGAGTCTGGGAATGGTCAATTGTATTTTTAAGTTCGGTTATAGCATCCTCAACCCGACCAACCTGCAGATAAGCTTTCGCCAGAGTAACGCGCGTGACAGCCTCGGGTAATAGCGACTTACTCGTTTTAAGGTCGTCGATTGCCTGATCATAGTTTGCCATCAAAAAGTTCACCTGGCCTCTTAACCGCCAGGGCAATGCACTGTCCTGATCAGTCTGAAGAGTTCGATTTATCAGCACCAGCGCCCTTTTGAGCTGTCCCTGTTTCATGGCCAACCACGCCTCAAGCAACAATGCTCTGGACTCATCCGGAAACTTTTCCCCAAAGCTTTGCAGTTTGTATTCAGCTTCTTTGACAAGACCGGTCCTAAGGAAAGTCTGAATTTGGACAAGACGGTTATCTGCGCTGTCTTCAAGCGATAAAAGTTCTTCAGAATATTTCTTTACAGCCTCCTTGTCGGCGGTTTTTTCTGCAACAAGTAAAAGGCCTTTGACCACGCCGGTGTCCTTCGCTTCGCTTTTGTATAACTGCTCCAAAACCCGCTTGGCATCCTCAAATCTGCCGCTTCGAAGATAATGGACCCAGAGCAATCTCTGGTCTTGCGATTTTAGCGCCAACCTTTCTGCCTTTTCTACCTGACCGGTAAGCCGATAATATTCCACTTGAGCTTCAAGCACAGCTTTGTTTTGCGGAGCTAAAGTTCTGGCCTGTTCAAAAGACGAATCAGCAATATCAAACAACGCATCTTTCCGCTCTGTGTTTGCCTCATCAAAAGCCATATTCGTTGCCATCTTCCCCAACAGCAAGGCATTTTCCACACTCGGAGCTACCTTTTGCAAACGCTGTCGAATCGCCAATGCCTTTGACGGTTCTGTCGGGCTTATATATCCAGCGTATAAACTAAGCAACTGCAACCGCACATCACCCGTATTTAATGCTATTGCTTTCTCCAAAGCACGCTTGGTTTCAATCATTTGCTCAGAAGATACATTATTGCCAAGCTTTCGATTGCGCTGATACAACACAAAAGCCAATGCTTTTGCAATAGTCCCATCCAGAGGATTCAAAGATGCTGCCTTTCTGGCGTCCTCAAGAGATGAATGTTCATTCCCAAGAGCAGTATTGACACTACTTCTGAGCAGAAAGGCGAGGGAAAAGACAGGTCTTTGCTTCAGACATTCTTCGAGCTTTGCCTTTGCATCCTGGTATTGCTTTCTTGCCACATCAAGACGAGCGGCAAAAAATCGACCCTCACAACCGTCAAGGTTTTCACGTCCTGCCGCCTCTGCAATTCGCTCTGACAGTTCCCAATCTTTCGCCGCAAGCGCTACATCAAAAAGGTAGCCCGCAGCAACACGCCGTGAATCTGCTACTTCTTTTTTCTGCTCAACAGCCGGCTCTTCAACAACACCTTCCTGCAAAGCTTCTATTTTAAAGACCTTTCTGAATTCTACAGCGGCTTTCTCAAGCTCGCCATTTCTATGATAGAATGTTCCAAGATTTACAGCCCGCCGAATCGGGTCAGCAATATTCAATAGAACCTGTTCTTCTATTTCCTTGTGCCTTTGCTCCGAAGTCTTTCCAGGCTCAGGCTCCAAGAGCAACTGCCTGTAAAACAGAACCACTACGTTATCCGGAAAATATTCCAAAAACCTATTAACCAGTGCCTCTGCCTCACTTCTCTTGCCCTCTGCTATGTAATTATTGTAAACGGCAACGATAGAAGCCTCTCCAACGGAATTCGGTTCTATCACCAGTAGTCTTTCCACCAATTGGGCCTGTTCCGCCTGGCAGCTTTCCAATTCAGCTTTCATTAACCGGACAGACTCTTGGGACCCGACGGCCTCTTTCTCCGGCGACTCCAGGTCCTGTAAGATTATGGGCGAACTCTCCTCCATTTGCTTTTGCGCTATAGCCCTTTGAACCTGCCTAATCCTGGCCCGCAGCACTGCCAGGTTGAGTTTAATTGTATTCGGATCATCCGGCTGCCTCTTGGCCAGTTCTTTTTCCGCCTCGTCGAACTGATTTGCACCAACCAAAACTGCGACGCGAAGTGTTCGGCTTCTCTCGTTAACCCAGAAATTTTCCTCAAATGTGTTTATATTAGATATGGCACCCTGCCAAAGATTGAGTTTCAAAAGAACCTCAGCGTAATCCAAAAGCGCTTCGGGTTTGGTCTCAACAATGCCTGAATAAAGTGCGTTTACCACAAATTCAGCGACCGCACCAACTTCAGAAGTGTTCTTAAAAATCTCTGCGAGAGTGTAGGCAAGCCTCGCATACTGAGGATCTCTTGGCCAAGGCGGCTCAGGCGGTTTAGTCGCCTTAGTTTGCTGATAAGCTGTATAAAGCTTCCCGATGGCGCCGTTTCTGTTTCCCTTCGCAAGCTCAAGCATTCCTCGCCACTTAATAACCTGCGGCGCTTCGCCGATGCCGAAAAGCTGTTCAATCTCACGCACCGCCTGCTCAGCCTTTGTCAGCCATTCTTGCTTCTGCGCCTCCGTTATTACCTCGCGAGGCTCGATTATTTGCGTGATATAGCACTCTGCAAGAAAAACATATAAGGAGATTCTATTCATTCGATTTGCCCACTGTCGTGGCCCGGGTTTATCCTGCGCATCCGGCAATGTAAGTGCGTTCTTCGCCGTTTCTGTTGCTTTATAAAGCTCAGACTTTTGTCCATAAATAGAAAACTTGCGATAGTGCAAATAGGCGGCACTTATCACGTAACCCACATTTTCCTTGTCTAATTCAACCGCCTTTTCAGCCGCCTCTATAGCCCTATCAAGATTTTTAAGCCTCATCCGATAGTAGCCGGCTAATGCCGAAAACGCCTCCGCACTGGAGGGAAACTTTTCCACAAGCGACAAGTATTCAGGCTCGAGAGATAGAATTCGCTCTTCTGCCTGCTCAGCGCCCCTCCTGCGAGCAAGCATAAGTTTCACTGACAGAAGATTAACGTGTGCTCTCGGCTCGGCAGCAGCAACCTTAACCGCTTGCTCCAAAAGTTCGAGGGTACTATCTTCAGCTTTATCTCTTTCTTCAAGCTCACCTCTTGAAGCAAGAATCTGCCCTTTAGTAATGAGCGCCTGCGCCAAGTGCCAACAGGCACCGATATTATCCGGCTCAAGTTCTTGAACCTTTTTTAAATCATCAATTGCCCGAGCAAGTGACTCGTTCGGGTCGGTGAAAGCTCCCATCCTCGTCGTTTCATGGACGGCTCTGCCCCTAAGCAGATACAAGTACGGACCCAACCGTTCCCGGCCTGCTCCTTCTTCCCCTACAAATGGGTCCCATTGGGCGGTATCTTCCATAAGCACCTCCGCCTCCTCTGCCACTTCTATAAACTCCGAGGCCTGCGACGCAACCTCCTGCCACCATTGACGCGCACCGCTATCAGCCATTAAGTAAACGTACTTTAACCGCCCAAACCTCGCTTTAAGATTCTTCGGATCTATCCTAATTATTGTTTGCCAGCACCCCAGCACTTCGGGCCATTGGTCGTTTTCAATATACATATCCACAAGTTTGAAAAGCACCGTTATCCTCAGCGAATCAGTCTTTGCCAGGGAACGTGCCTTATGGTAATTGCGTTCAGCCTCCTCGTAGTCTTTTGCAAGCACTGCTGCATCACCATCTTTGACAAACTTTTCCGGGTTTCGGTTCAAATACAGAATCAGCACGATAGCAGCCAGCATCAAAAACACAAAAACCACCGACCCAATAAGTGCGACTTTTTTGTTCAATCTTTTCTTCGCCATAAAATCTTTCCCTCAATTTCACTAAAGATACGCTCTACCATACAGCGTATTGCTTTTCCTATACATTACAACTATCTGCTTTTTACTATTTGCCATTCACCACCGGCCAGTCAGGCCAATGCTCTTTTTCCAAAACGGGCAAAATCACAGCCAGAAGCTTTTCACTCGCTGCCACTGCTTCTGCCCTGCTGGGGTAAATTGTCTGACCCAGCCTCGTATTAGAAAACTTCCATTCAACCTTGGAAAAGTAAGCATACTTGGAGAGAATATGTCTATTAAGGGCCCACCGAGCATCTTCTCTGCTGTTGGCATAAATCCCGTTAACGTTAAAAAGGTATAAAACCGAAAACTTCCCGCCCACCCACAGGTTCTTAGAATTTGTGCCGGCAAAAACGAGATACCTCCCCTGAATTTTCTCGGCCTCTCGCAGGCCCGGCCCGCTGTCTATTTCAAATGTCACGCTTTCAGACGCCAATACCTGATGGCCGAGGCCTATGTAGCACTCTTCCGGCACATGCGGCACTACGTCCGGAAGCTCGTAATAGGTAATAAAAAGCATGCATTTACGAACAGCACTGTCGGCCACTGCATCAGGATCTTCCAGAACCCATTGAATATAATCTTCTGTACCTAATTCTTTGACGACCTGTTCGTGTCCGATTTTCTCTTTTGATACCAATTTGTAAGGAGCTAAAGCTTTTTCATCCAAAAGGTCAAAAGATTTTTTCAACGGCAAGGGAACCTTATCTACATGTAACCGGTCCATCGCAACTGCCCCTATTGCGAGCACTACTGCACATATCAGAAAGGCCGGCTGTAAATAAATACGTATCTCTTGTCTCATATCCCGCTCATGCGTCACGCTTGCGAACCACAATATCCTCGGAAGCTGCCTCGGCTTCTTCAATAAACAAACCTGACATAAACCATGCAAGAAAACCATATAAGCCAAACGCCAACGGCAGCATCCCCATCCCAAGTATGTCGTGATAGATACCCTGAGCATACCTGGGATGAATCAATATATAGATAAATCCGGTAACTGTAACCCGCACGACATTGCAAAATATAGCTATCGGTATGGTGCTGGCCAACAAGACAATTCGCTGCCATAGAGGTCTGTAATGCAAATATGCCATAGCAACGCCCAAAGCCAAGAAGGCCATCAGCAGCCGCATGCCGCTGCAGGCCTCAGCCACATTGAGCGGAGGCTCGAGTCGTTGGCCCTTATAAATCACATCTATCACCACACCACTGACCGTAGCCTCCATCTCATTGACCAAATTCAACAAAAAAGTTGCCGCCGAGGCGGCCCACTGCCGCATCGGCATAGTCAGACGAACATAATGTCTCTGTGGCAATGGAACAGCAAAAACCAAGAACGCAATCGGAAGCCACGTATACTTAATCAAGCGCCACCCGCCTAAAAACAATACGACCGCCCCGAGCGTTGCTATCACACAAATGGACCCAAGATACCCGTATCCCGACGGGCTCGCTTTATTAACAGCATAAAACACAATACTACAAATAAGAAAAAACAAACCCAGGTAATTCGGCCTGGTCTTAAGATTCAAAATCTCACTCTTGTGCTGGTTAATGAAGTATAAACTGAAAAGCGGGATTAGAAAGCCGTGTGACCAGCTCGGATCTCTGACCCATCTCCGCACAACAACTTCAATTTCGTTGTCAAAAAGGGAGTAGAACAGGCCCCCAATTATCAACATCTTCATGTAATTGTGCACCCCAAGTACACGCCAGCCTGCACCCTCTGCGCTGGATTGGGGGTTTGTATTTCCCACACCCCTTACTCTTGTTCCCTCGCTCCCGATGCCGCTTTCTACCATAACTAACTGCCCGCAGTTATCTTGCGCAAAGCCTAAAGGTCTGGTTTACAAAAAACTCATATCGCGGACCCCGTTTTGCGGGTTCGGCTCTCCATTTTGCGAAAGCCCCAAACTGCCAACTTTCGCTGCTAAGAAAGAGTTTTCTCGACTACGCTCGCAGCGCCCCAGGCCCTCTGCTAAAACCAGTCAGGTATAGGTCTGCGAGTCCCGTAATCTCTATCCGCAAAATTACGGTCATAAACAAAACCGAATCCGTAGGTCGACCTGAATGCATTCCGCAAAACTGCGCGCCACCTTGCCGTCGGGTGCGTGCCCACATTAATCAGGTCATTTACCTTGATGAAGAAATCTGGTTGCTCACCTCTGGCGATTTTATCCAAATCGACCATCACAATTTCTTCTTTATTCGTGCCTAATCTTCTAATTACTTCGCAACGCTTTGGCCACGCCAAAGGTCCCAAACCGCCTGCTGCAGCTATGGCCATCTTCAAAGTCATCGGCCGACCTACAAGAGAGATAGCCCCCTGCCTGTTGACATTACCCATAATATAGAATTCACCGAGAATATCAACAGGCACATAAACAGTATCACCCGACCTTATCGCGATATTGTATCGCGGGTCACCTGCCTGAAATCTGTCAACCGGAACCTTTATAACTCGTGCTTGTACTCCTCCGGTTCCTATCTCGTCCCATTCGAAATCCGCCGGTACTTTTTCCTCGAGCGGCTCGGTTACTTTGCCGGGCTCGACTTTAATCGTCGGTTCTCCTATGGAGTCCTTACGGACTGTCGGCCTTGGCCGACCAACCTGAACTGGAACCCACCTGCCGTCCTGAAAAATCCACTCGATACGGTCTGCTTTGTCCTCATTTGTTGCTCCGCCCATCCTCTCTCCGTCACTGAGCCCACCAGATGAATCCGGTATATCTACGGTCTTGTCACGCCGGGACTCGGCGCCCGTTATTAGTTCGCGTTCGGGCCAGATATTGCTGGTTCTCAAATGCGTTTTTTCGCGTCCGGAGTCATTGCTATACGTCGCAAAATCGGAACCCTGCCAAAGGCTGTTTTTCGCAATTGGGGCCTGCTCAAAACCTTCCGGCAAAGCCGCTTCGGCAAGTTCTTTATCCGTTATCATTTCCGCCGAAGCTATAACCAACTTATTTTCAGGCCATTGCCGTCCCGCCCCCGGTGTTATTATTTCCAGCATCTCCTGTTCAGGTATGACCAATTCCTCTTCATCCTGTTGAGGCACGGTCAATTCCCACTCAGGCTTCTCTGGCGCGGCACGTTCTGGTTCAACCACCGATTCGATCGGGGGTGCAGCTATTACTTCTTCGCCCGTAACAAAACGCGAAACATAAATATTGGTGACGTTGTATTCGCTTATCCCTCCCGCCATCGCAATTGCGTCGGCCAACCTCAAACCGTACCGCGGAATAGAGTATCTGCCCGGAACCGACACGCCATTACCTAATATTGAAACCATATGTCGCTCCGACCTAAGCAACATGGCGGTAACCGACGGCTCTTTCAGTATCGTCGGTTCAAGAATGTCTCTTATCTCTTCTTCAAGTTGAAGTTCAGTCAACCCTGCCGCTGGAATTACACCAACTTCCGGTATAGATAACTTGCCGCTCTCAGTAACAACATACTGGCCTGCAAATGGAACCCCTTCTTGAAGTAGTTCGAAGATAGATACACCGACAATGTCGCCCGGACTGAACACATAATCAGTTTCAAGCACCCTCAAATCTACCGGCCGCGGTTCTTCCGCACCCTCCCAGGCGGACGGCGTCTCTTCTGCCACACACAACGAATCCAATATCAGATTCACTGCCGGCGTAGGACGGAATCTGCCTACTTGTGTCGGGTCAAAAAACTTACTGCCACAACCAACCAGGCAAATGCTGAGAACGGAGCACAAGGCCACAAAAGCGCCAAGTCGGCAATTGGCGATTGGCGACGGCGAGTTCAAAATCAAGAATCGAAAATCGAAGATCGAAGATTGCCTGCTTTTACCTGCAGTTCCTATCCTTCTCATACCACGAAAGCTTTCAAAATGTAGATTATTAAGAGCACCAGAGCAAAAGTATTATCGGTTTAACACTTTATTGGCTTAACTTTTTTTTCACCTGCTATAAAGCCAATGTCACTAACAAATTAAATACCATCGGTGTATCAGCGCCGAAGCACAAACGTCCTATAATTCCCGACCGATAAAACAAAAACTCATCCAAAAAGGACCTTGATTTTTCTCTGTTGTAACTATAGACAAAAAAAGCAGTTATAAAATTAAGGGGCTTGGCTTGTTTACCCTGCCACACTGCTCTTCATTTTCTACAAAGCAAGCAATAACAAATATACTCTTTGGATGAAGGATTTGTTCGCTATCCGGCCTCCATTTGAGCCCGATAATTATCGCAGCATCAGCATAGGTAAGAAAAAATCGTACCACCCGGCAAGAGTCTTTCGAATTCCAAACTTAAGTGTACACAGTTAGGCACGTGAAATTCTTCCTGGAAATGCCGGTTTTTGTGATAAATTGTTGCTTTTGGTCGAGCTCAGCAGGACCGGGATTGAATCCTTTTCCCGCCGAATATCAATACGCCTCTTGGAAGCGCACCTAATCGGTATCCAGCCCCCATAACAGAGCACACACTCGATTTGCTACCGTTTAATCTGTGGACTTTACAGCGTAGTAATCTATTTTAACCAGCCGCTTTTTCAAAACACCGCTGGAGTCGGTTTCAAATATTTCTATCTTGGTCGGAACCAAAACGCCCCCCTTTTCAGCCTTCTTGTAGTCATAGCCGCGAACCGCCAAAAAGCTTTCGCCGTCCGTCTCTTCGGCAGACTGAAGCATATCAACCAAATAGCTCTCTCTGTTCTGACAGAAAACGAGTTTAGCTCTACCTGATGGCCGTACGCCAGGCTGACTACCGGCGGCTCCAATTGCCCGCCTAATTTGATAGTACCATTGTCCTTCCATTTTGATCGGCTTGACTACTTTGGTAAATATTGCCGACCCGTCTAAAAAACGCACCGGCGCCGTTGTTATATTTAGTATCGCTTCTGCAAAGTTGCGATTCACTACCGGCTCGGCCCCCTCCAATACACTGAACAGCCCCCCCGACAACTGACAAACGAATCTACCCTGCGGCTCGTCGGCTGAAATACGGATACAATTTAACCACGGGTAAATCTCGTAATGCTGCTCCGTCAGGTAAAGACTATCATCCGGCCTGTAAAAAGTAACCACGCAATCAAACTCCAGCTTTTTTGCTCTAATCCAGGCTTGTCGCCCCCCCGTAGCTTCGATGGCCCGAACAGTATAACCAGGCACGATAAAATTAGGGTCAGCCAACGGGTTGAGGACTACCGCTTCCTCTTTTCTTTTGTATTCCTGCTCACACCCTGTGCCAACAAAAACCGTCACGAGCATCAGCCAACACATTATGTTTGAGAACCGATTAACCATTTTAGCCTCCCAACCAATCAAAATTCGTTGTTCAAATTTTTACTGTACTGCTGCGGTTTTCGCCGCAAGCATTGCAAAACAACCGCTGTCTCAACCTTCCGAGGCATCCTGCCCACCATATTTTAATTTCGCAAGTTGTTCAATCAAAGCAAACCTTTCAGCAGCATCGCTCTTGGCGAGCTTCATTAATTTCGCCGCCATCTCCGGCTTCGATTGCCGCAGAGTGCGATAGCGATTCTCGCCGTAAGCGTATTCTTCAAAATCAAACGTAGGAGCCTTCGAATCAAGCTGCAGCGGGTTTTTGCCTTTTTCTTTAAGCAGCGGATTGAACCTGTACAAGGGCCAGTACCCGCTTTGGACCGCCTGTTTCTGATGTTCATAACCGTTGACCAGGTTATAACCGTGAGCGATACAGTGGGAGTAAGCAATTATTAGCGAAGGCCCGGCATAGGCCTCAGCTTCGATAAACGCTTTCACCGTCTGATTAGGATTTGCTCCCATTGCCACTTTCGCCACATAAATATTTCCATACATCATCGCCAGAAGCCCAAGGTCCTTTTTAGGCGTTGGTTTGCCTCCAGCCGCGAACTTGGCCACTGCCGCCCTCGGTGTGGACTTCGACATCTGCCCACCAGTGTTGGAGTAGACCTCGGTATCCAGGACAAGCATGTTGACATTAGCCCCACCGGCCAGCACGTGATCCAGTCCACCGTATCCAATATCGTAGGCCCATCCATCACCACCCATACCCCAAACGGATTTTCGCACAAGGTAGTCTGCAACACTCAAAAGCTGTTTACAATTTGCGCAGTTGCTCTTGCGGCACTGTTCTTTAAGTTTGCTCACTCGCGCCCGCTGCTGCTCAATAGCATTTTGCTGCGGCTCATCTGCCGATGCGGCGGCGCGGATTTCTTCGGCCAGCGCACCATCAACGCAACCCTCAGCCACCGCTTTGTCCAACAGCGAGAGAGCACGTTCTTTGAATTTATCAACCGTCAATCGCATACCCATAGCGAACTCAGCGGTGTCCTCAAAGAGACTGTTGCTCCAGGTTGGTCCTCTTCCGTCCGGCCTTTTCGTATACGGTGTTGTGGGAAGATTACCGCCATAAATCGAGGAGCAGCCCGTCGCATTTCCGATAAAGGCCCTGTCTCCGAACAGTTGCGTCAGCAGTTTGACATAAGGCGTTTCTCCGCAGCCTGCACAGGCACCGGAATATTCGAACAAAGGCTGAATTAACTGACTGCCCTTGACGGTATCAGCCTTGAAAAGTTTCGGGTCGGTATTTGGAATCGACAAAAAGTATTCATAGTTCTCGCGTTCGGTTCTGCGAAGCGGCTCCTGCCGAACCATATTGATTGCCCTTCGGCCTGTCGGCTTTTTATTCTCGTCTTTTTCCTGAGCGGGGCAATTAACCACACAGGCCCCGCAGCCGGTGCAGTCTTCCGGAGCCACCTGAACCGTAAACTTCAGGCCGGCAAAGTCTTTACCTTTTGCATCCGTACTTTTGAATGTCGCAGGAGCGTTTTGAACGTACTTCGGGTCGTAGACCTTTATCCTTATAGCCGCGTGGGGACAAAGCAAAGAGCATCTGCCGCACTGGATGCAAATGTCAGGTTCCCAGACCGGTATATTGACAGCAATGTTGCGTTTTTCATATTGGGTCGTGCCGGTCGGAAACTGGCCGTCGACCGGCATTTTGCTTACCGGAAGCTTGTCGCCGCGCCGCGCTATCAGCTCCGCCGTGACTTCCTTGACAAAGTCCGGAGCGTCCTCCGGGACCGGCGGCTGCATCTTTACAGTACTGGTTACCCTTGCAGGAACCTCAACTTCATAGACTCTCTCAAGCGTACCATCGACAGCCGCGTTATTCATTTCAACGATTTTCTTTCCCTTTGCGCCGTAGGTTTTTTGTACTGCATCCTTGATGGCCTTAACAGCTACATCCACTGGGACAATCTTAGTAATTTTGAAAAAGGCCGTCTGCATAATTACGTTGATTCTTGGCCCCAGACCTATCTGTTCCGCAAGCGAAATGGCATCGATAATGTAGAACTTGAGCTTCTTTTCTATTATCTGCTTTTGCACCTCCTGCGGCAGAGTATCCCAAACCTCGTCTTTGCCGTAGCTGGTAGTCAGCAAAAACGTTCCCCCTTCACGCAACGTCGAAAGCATATCATATTTTTCCGGAAAGCTCGGATTATGGCACGCAACAAAATCCGCCTTGCTTACCAGATACGGCCTGCGAATCAATTGCTCACCGAATCTAAGATGCGATATTGTCACCGCACCGGCTTTCCTCGAATCGTACACAAAATAGCCCTGTGCGTAATTGTCCGTCAGCTCACCAATAATTTTTATTGAGTTCTTATTTGCGCTTACCGTTCCATCCGCCCCCAGGCCGTAAAACATCGACGAAATCAGTCCCCCGCTGGAAATCCCAAAAGATTCATCAACCTCCAGGCTGGTATTGGTTACATCGTCGATAATACCTACCGTAAAGCCATTTTTCGGTTGTGCGGCATCCAGATTATCAAAAACAGCCTTGACCATAGCGGGCGTAAACTCCTTTGAGCCCAGCCCATACCGTCCGCCGACAATTACCGGATACTTTTCAAAAGACGTCTCACCCGCCTGCATCGCCTCACCGATGGCCGTGCGAACATCCAGGTACAACGGCTCACCGAGGGAGCCGGGTTCTTTTGTCCTGTCTAATACCGCGATTTTCTTTACGCTTCCTGGCAAAACGTCTATGAAGTGTTTGGTACTAAACGGCCTGTAAAGCCGCACCTTTACCACGCCGACTTTTTCACCCCCCGAGGCCAGGAACTCGGCCGTCTCGTGGGCGGTATCTGCCGCTGTGCCCATAACAATGATAACCTTCTCCGCATCTGCCGGCCCAACATAGTCAAACAAATGATAGCTTCGCCCAACAAGCTTCGCGAATTTATCCATTGTCTCCTGAACAATCTGCGGTGCAGCTAAATAGTATTTGTTCACCGTTTCTCGTCCCTGAAAATAGACGTCGGGATTCTGTGCTGTGCCGCTAATCATCGGCCTGTCCGGTGACAGCGCCCTGGCTTTATGCTGGGCAACAAGCTCCTCGTCAATCATCGCTCTCATATCATCAAAGGACAATTCCTCAATCTTCTGAACCTCGTGGCTGGTCCTGAAACCGTCAAAGAAATGCAGGAATGGTACTCGCGAGGCTAAAGTCGCCTGCTGAGCGATAAGCGCAAAATCCATAACCTCCTGAACGTTGCAGGAACAAATCATACCAAAGCCCGTCTCGCGACAGGTCATCACATCAGAATGGTCGCCGAATATTGAAAGTGCCTGGCAGGCTAACGAACGAGCCGATATGTGAAAGACGGTGGGCAGCAGCTCCCCCGCAATCTTATACATATTGGGAATCATCAACAAAAGCCCCTGCGAGGCCGTAAAAGTCGTCGTCAAGGCGCCGGTCGCCAATGCGCCGTGTACAGCTCCAGCAGCTCCGCCTTCCGACTGCATTTCCGTAACCGAGGGAACGGTCCCCCATATATTGGGCTGTCCTTTAGCCGACCTGGCATCGGCAATCTCACCCATAACCGAACTCGGCGTAATCGGATATATCGCAATCACTTCGTTTGTGGCGTGCGCCACGTACGATGCCGCCGTATTGCCGTCAATTGTAACCATTTTCCGACTCATAGTTTCTCCACTTTCTAAAATAAGAACCACAAATAACTTAGCTTCACAACCTTGTTCGTATTGTCAAAAGGAAATTAGTCGTATTATTTGTTTGCACGGTACTCAGCGCATCCCAAAAGAGCATATATACAACTTTTCACCGCATTGGGCAACAGAATTTTTGGGAATTGAGAATAAGGTTTGCCTGAAGGCTGTCAATAACAGCCGCTGTAAGAAAGCGCGGCATTAAAACACTTTTCTGCTTTTGCCGGCCCGTTCAAAGCAGATCTTTTTCAAACCACCCCACCTGCAATCACTAATCACCCGGCCATACAGCCCCCCTTAGGCATCATACTTACAAAAATGTTTAGCGTCGCTGCGGCCGAAAAACCGACATCAATTTCCACTGGGCCCCAAACGGCGCTTTATTACGTTTTTCCGGGCCTGCTCATTCACTTTCTCCGGTAGCCCCTAACTTCCCTAAAGTGGCTTTTAATTGTTCTAACACACTTTCCAGTTTTTCCTTTGGACGTTCCATTTGCTCTATTGTTTCAGGAAGCATCTTGCCGGGCTCATCTATTACATAGGGTGTAATAAATATAAGCATCTCAGTGTTGGCTTCTACAGTTTCGTTATGGCGGAACAGGCCGCCTACCAGAGGCACATCACCTAAAAGCGGAAGCTTTCGTTCAATTATGCTGTCTTTCTGGAAAAGGATGCCGCCGAGCATCATCGTTTGGCCGTCCTCCACTATCATATTGGTTGTAGTCTCCATCTCGGTCCTTACCGGTTGGGCATTTACGTTTTCCCCTGTAAGCTGTGAGAGAATCACATTTATAACCATATCCACGTTCTTTTCGGGAGTAATACTGGGCCGAGCCCGTAATGTCATGCCTACCCTCTCAAATTCGAAACTGGACGTTATTCTGACTCCGACATCTGAAACGGAGGATTGTGTCTGAAACGCAACCTTATTGCCCTTGAAGAAATTCGCTTCTTCATTGTCCTTCGTCCAGAGGGTCTGTTGATTGAGAATCTTTGCATCAACTTTCTTGACCAAAAAATCAACCAGGGCAGTGACATCCGTTGCTGCATCAAGTGTTAATGAGCCGTAGGTTTCCAGAAACGTAAGCCTGGTGAGGGCGGTGATTGCGTTTTCCTCCAGAGTACCAAACGCATCAGCAGGGTTGGTCGCCAGTTGTAGACCAAGAGAAGTCATACTACTGTGGTCAACCTCCATAATTGTTGCCTTTATCATCACCTGTTTGCCCGGTACGTCGAGTTCTCTAATCAAATTTTCTATATTTTCGATAAACTCCGGAGGAGAAAGAACGAGGATGGACTTGGTATGAGGGTCGGGAACAAAACGAATCCTGCCTATGACGTTGCTTATCGGCATCTCATCTAAGCTGCGGCGCCCCGTGGTCCACCAGGGCTTTACTTCGCCTGCGGAGGTGGTCCCATTGCCGGAGCTGCCGCTGCTGCCTTCTTCTTCCATTGAGTATTCGCTGAGCCCTTGTGCACTACGTCGAAACGTGGCGACGGTACCCGGCTCGTTGAACATCGCATTGAGGCGCTCGCTGAGTTCTTCCGGGTCTGCGTACTTGAGCGTTACGACTTTTGGTATTTCGGCCATTTCCTGTTTGTCAAGCTCGCGTACCAATTCCTCAATAACCTTGTATGCCTCGGGCATTTTGCTAATTACGATTATCTTTTTGGTATCCGGGACAGGTTCAAATGTCAACTGGCCGTAGAGCGGCCCCACAATTTTTCGCTTCTCCTGCGCCCCCCTGCCAAAGAATATATCGTAAATCGACATGCCTCTGCCACCTTCTTCGCTAAAAAGTCTCGACAGCAAATCAGCCATCTGCACCGGGTCGGAATTACGCAATGTAATTATTAACGGTTTGACCTTCTCTACATCGAGCGGACCATCCCATTCTTCTATCTGTTTTTCAATTTTTCTCATATTCAGCGGCGAAGCAATCACCGTTACCTGCTGCATCGTCGGAAATGCTATCACTTTTACCATCTCGGAGGGGCTTTGCTCTCTGCGTCCGTATCTGTAGTAGTAGTAACCATACCTTCCGGTTGCGTCCGTTTCACCGTATAGACTATCTAAGTTTTCCTTAATCTGCTCAGGGTCGGCGTGCTTCAATTTGAAAACTTTTGTTTCAAGCTCGCCCGGAGGAATATCTATCTCCTCGATAAGTTTCTTGACCATCTCGCGCCTGTCTGCTCTGCCGAAGACCATAATCTGTCTTGCCTGGGTCAACGGCTGAACAAGAACGCTCGCCTTCAATTCTTGCCCCGGCATCTGCTGCAGCGCATCGTTCAGGCGGCTCGCCACTTCGCTGACATCGGCATAGGTGATTGGAATTGTTTCGTAGTCTTTTTTGATTGGTTCTTCTCTGTCAAGCTTGGTAATCCACTCGTCAATTAGCTTCATATCTTCGGGCGATGCCCTTGCAATAATCCATCTGCGATTCTGCTCCGGGATAAGAATGACCGGCATCTGGCTGGGCCCAATCACAACCGATGTTGCCGACCCGGACGTTCCGCTGCTGCCCGAAGGGCCAGGCCTTGACGAAGGCCTACCGCCTCGGCTGGGGGCCCTTATACTCCTGCTCCCGCTGGTGCCCTCGCTACCTAACAGTATCCTCAACAACTGAACAATTTCTGCAGGGTCACCATATTGAATTTCAAAAACCTTCTGTATGGTCCTCCCAGCGTCGGACACATCAAATACCGCGATAATCCGCTCAATGCGCATCAGATTCTCAACCGTATCAATCACCAAAAGCTGGCTGGTCGTTTCATCAGCGCTAACATAGCCGTGCTCGCCAATCAAGGGCTGAACAACCTGACCCATCTGAGAAGGGCTGTAGTTTACAAGCTTAAAGAACGTCTGAAC
>Ga0114930_10000112_pt1 | contig 87873 bp, 89 predicted proteins | sample AnhtaG_FD_87300 | JGI IMG/M metagenome (GOLD analysis project Ga0114930, IMG submission 87300) | Deep subsurface microbial communities from Anholt, Denmark to uncover new lineages of life (NeLLi) - Anholt_01485 metaG | ecosystem: Environmental > Aquatic > Marine > Oceanic > Sediment | place...
GGCGGAAACTCAAGACGGCGAGCGCGGCGAAGCACACCGCTAGAATGACCGAGAGCCCCAATACAACCAAGCCCCAGCCGGGCCAGGCCGGTGGAGAAGTGGGTCTCGTGGGGCCGTGACGCCGCCCTCGGGGAGCCCCTTCGTCGTCTCTTAGCACGAAGAGCATACCCAAGAGACCGGCCAGCGTTGCCAGGGCTATGGGCTGGCGCAGGGAGAGCACGTAGAGCCCTCCCCGAGGGACGCTGAACCACATTCTGCCCACTATGTCGTTCGCGGTGGGCCGCCAGAAGTCGGGAGATTCCTTATTGTCACCCTGGACGGTGTAGCCCTCTTCGGCCGTGCCGCCGACGATGCGGTGGATGACAATAGCCCCCTCACCGGGTTCACCCTGCGGCACCCGGAAGGCGACGATCTCTCCCTCCTGGTAGGCGGGTTGCTGTCGGGCGAGGGCGAGGTCGCCGGTGTGGAGGGTGGGCTCCATGCTGGCACCGGCCACGATGATGTAGGAGGCCGGGCCACCGAGGAAGCCCGGCCGTAGCAGGAGGAACCAGGCCAGAAACAGACCTAGAGCGGCTATAGTACTCAGTCTTCGTGGCATTGCCACCTCGATGGCCGCCCCCCATTGATAGGGCTGGCCCGTTCTATCATTATAGTTGGCTGCGCATTCAACCGCAGTGTCTAGATGAAGGAGGTGATTCCCCTTGGGACCCACTCCCCGGGGAACCGCCTGTGGTTAGCAGGCCTTTAGCAATTACGGATGCGCTTGGAAGGTCCACACAGGCTAGCCTGGTCGTTTTGCGCCCTTGTTGCATCGGCAGCAGGTAGATGCTTAGTGGAAGGAACCCCGGCCGCGGCGAGGAACCGCCCAGACCGGGGCTCCCTCCGGGTTTCGGCCAATGCGTGTGCGCGACTAGCCGCCTTCATAGCGTCGGCGACAGCAACCTGGCTTCGCTACGGGCCGCGTCAGTCAGATTATTCGCCAGAGGCGAAGCCGCTCTTTACTATGAGGTGGACCTGTTCGACTAGCGACACCAAGGGCCCCTGGCCACAGGTAGCAATGTGCCAGGTACCACCAGTCTCGTAATACGTGTCCACAACAACCACATTGCCTGCGATGGCGGCACTGGCTTTCCACATACTAGGATTACCGGCCGGCAGCCAATTGCCGGTGTTATTCGTCAGATACGCCAGCACGACCTGGCCATTGCAGTCAGAATGGAAGTTGGACAGCTCCAACCCGAAGATCCGGGCGTCGCCACCCCCGCCCGCACAGGTCCTATATACTACGTTCACAGGGATCTCTGGCGGCTGACATGCCAGGTCGGTGTCTTTGCCGGCCTGAATGGTGCCTCCCTCTACGGTCAGGCTCGCCGCTGCGCCGAAGACCACCGCGAAGAGGGCGCCGCCGACTAGCAAGGCTATTAGGAACCGCTTCATCTTTTTCTTCCTCCATGATAATCATTGGGCTGGCCCTTACGGTCAAGCCTAGCGGATGACCAGGTCTTACTCGCTACTCATCACCTCCCTTCGTTATGGGTTGGAGGAGCGGCCCCCTTTGCCCTCGCCATTTTCCCCTCTCCCAAGAGGCCCGGCGCCTTCTTCGGGGGCCGCTATCTAGCAAGGTGCGACCCTCTCGTTGTGGGTTGGGGCGGGCTCGCCGGGCATGGGCAAGCGAGTCCGCGCGCCACGGTATTTACTGTGATTTGACTGTAACGGTCAGGCCCGGTTCCCACTGGGTCGCGATGACCGTGCAACCTTGGTTACCCAAGGGGTTTATTGCCACCTGTATCTGGTATGTTCCATCGGGAAGCTCATCGGCACGGAGGTTGAGGTGAAAGCTTCCGTTCCCTTCGGCATCGGTGGTAAGGGTCGCGAGTTTGTAGTAGCCCAGAGGTACGTAGACAGCCAGGTAGCTCCCGGTGTACCCGGTCAGGTCTCTGACCCACACATCATATCCTGCATTGGGGGGCAAACCCTTGACATTGCCTTGCACGATGAGAGACACGTCACCCATTGGGTCCACTAACACAACCTGGCCCCCTGCTAGATCGGACGACACCACGTTCGAACTGCACCCGTAGACTATATAGAACGGCGCCTTTTGAGCATCGACCCACTTGCCCCCCCCAGCTGCCGCGGGAGCGACAAGTACAAGCAATGCGAGAATGCAAGTTGCGGCAAACAATACCTTCTTCTTCATCTCTTCTCTCCTTTGAGTTCTAGAAGTCAACAATCTAAAGAGCAAATCGCCGCTAGACCTCACCTCCCTTCGTTATCACTCAGGACAGGCCTTTCGTTGTGATCAGGACGGGCTGACGCCAGGGCAGGCGTTCAGGGCTCTTCTTGGCTAGGCCCTCCGAGAACCCGCTTTACCATCGACCTGAGTTCGTCCAGTGTAAACGGCTTGTACAAGCACCCTTTGGCAGCCAGCAATAACGCCGTATCTGCCCGTTGGGGGGAGCGGGTCATGAGAATGAGGGGTATCCGGGGGTCGCAGTTGCGCATCTCTGCAACCGCTTGCTGCGCTCCCATATCAGGGATCTCGATATCGATTAGGGCTAGATGAAACCTTTGCCTGGTCATGGCGCGAATGGCCTCTAGGCCGCTCCCCACACTTACGGCCTCATACCCCATCTTCTTCAGGGTATGGGTTATGATGTACCGTATATCCTCGTTCTCGTCCACTACTAAGATTCTTGCTCCGCTCTTCATCCTGGAAAAGGTTGGGGCTCGCCGGGTATTGCGCCCGGCGAGCCCCTGTGCTATAATGAGGGTGCACGAAGGGTGCTGCGCGCCCCGAGTGCATGGTCTCGGTCGGCCGCCACCGCCCGGGACCACTTTTCTTTTGTCAAAAAAACCGGCCAAACCTCCGGCCGGTTTCACTATTGGCTCCACGGGGCCTCAGTGACCACTCTACAGCCCCGCTTCCTCGCCTCCGGGATCGTACTCCTCTTGATACAAGAAAAGCGCCAATCACCCGCTCCTGTACTATTATCTCACACTCTTCGTCTTTGCACATCGCCCTTCTTAACCGTTCTAACTAGTTAATCAACCCAAATTGACTAGTCACCGCCTTCCCCGTTGACGAAAAAGACTTTCCCTGGGGAAAGTCTGCTCGGCGGCTCAGCCCATGCGCGAAAGCCAAAAGACCGAACTACAATTCCAAAATCACTCTCTTATCCCGTTCTAGTCTCGGTTGCCCTCCAGGTCTCTGCTGCCTCATACCTGCTTGAGACCCGCATCTTGCCCAGGATGTTACTTACGTGCGTGGCCACTGTGTGCGGGCTGATCACTAGCCGGCGAGCGATCTGCTGGTTTGTCATGTCCTGGGCCACCAAGGAGAGTACCTCGACCTCGCGCTTCGTTAGGGCTTCCGTGGGCTGGGCCTTCCATACAACCTCATCAGGGAATAGAACCCTACCGTCAATGACCTCAACCACGGCCTCATGCCATTGATCATCCGTCAACCCCTTCGATACACACCCTGAAGCCCCAGCCAGAAACCCCTGCGTTTGAGTAAGATCAGCCTCCTCATTGTAGTCCGTGGTCATCAAGAGTACCCTTAGAGTCGGATTCCGCACACGCATCTCCCGACAGGCAGCGATGCCGCTACCGCCGATCAGGTCTACGGCCATAATCACCAGATCTGGTTCAGTCTGGGTTAACTGCTCCAGAGCCCTATCAGGCGTTTCTGCTTCTCCGACCACGGCGAGGCCACGCTCCTCGAGGCAGGCTCTCAGGCCCCGGCGGAACATAGGTTCATCATCCACAATCAATATCTTGACTTGCTTCATTCCACTATTTGTATGCCACGCAGGCGGAGTTAGTGGTCGCTGTGATGCCTGTCACCGGTCTATCCTCGGGCCAAGCAGTCGCGGGGACGATGCCGTGCTCTGTCACCCGCCACTTGCCCAGGAGAGCGAGGAATTCATCGTTTGAACGGGGAGAGTAGTCTCCCCGCCCCTTCAGCATCTGCACGAGAGTCGGGTACTGTCGGATCTTCTCATTGGCAAAAGAGAAGATGATGTGGCTGCCTTCTTCCGCCCACTCGTATAGTGACTGGAGGGCATGAGCCAGGGCGTCATCGGTCAGAAGGTGGGGGAGATGGCTGAACCCGATGCCCACCCGTCGCTCTTCACCCAGCATCTCCCTCACGGCGGTTGAAGCCAGGAGGACTTCCGGATGGCCGGCGTCACATTGTTCATACCGGACGTTGTCCGGGTCGGTGATGGCCAGGATCTCGCGACCGTAGGCCACAGTGGTGGGACTGATGTCGCTGTAGACGACTCTTGCTGAGGGGTGGAGGGCCAGGACAACCTCATGGCCGTTCCCGCAGGTGGGCAGCCCCGATCCAAAGTCGATGAACCTGTTGAGGCCTTGCTCCTTGACCAGGAAGGTCACCGCCCGCTTCAGAAACTCCCTGTGCCTGCGCTGGAATTCCGGCACGTCAGGCAGAGTAGCCTCCACCTGATGGGCCACTTGGCGATCCACGACAAAGTTGTGGTGGCCTCCCAACCAGTAGTCTACTACCCGTCCTCCACCCGGTTGGCTTAGGTCTATTTTCATCTTGACATCCTTTCTATGGAATAATCAGCTCGTGCCCTCAATGTGGTAGAACGGCTTCTCAAAACAAACGCGCCCATCATCCGCTACTCTAGCGGGAACGATCAGCCCTTCTTACACCTCTCAGTTCCTCCTTCCGACCACCTTGTACGGAGGAAGACCACGGCTACTCCTGGCCCAAAAATGCCAGCCCGTCCTGGCGCATGACAGGCCAGGGGACAAGTGCACCACGCTGTCACGGAGGAAGACGAAGACTACTAGATGATAGTTCTGCGCACTAGTACTTTAGTACTAGTCTATCTTTAGAATATCACATTACAATCTCCTTGTCAATAGCGCGGCCTTGCTAAATCTTATAGAAATAGGTTGAATCCGTTTGGGGTGAACCTTGAAATTCCACTTCGTGGAACGCTCGCCTCGGCCATTTCCAACCTTAAAATTTCACCCGGGTACTTGACAAGCGAGAAAGTTGTGGTATAATTTGTTATAGAACAAATGTGCTAACAGGGTAATGGTTGATGGCTGATGTGGAGTTTATGGCCCGGGTGCGGGAGTTGGGGGTTCACGAGAGGACGGTGCGTGCCCCTTCGCAGTTGAAGTCGGAGAGGACGCGGGTTTTCACCTCTTTGGAGAGGCTTTTGGCTTTCTTGGAAGAGTTGCCCGCCGATGCGGAGGTAGAGGTGGCTCGCAAGAAGGATAGGTACGTGCTCTACATCAGGCGGTAGGGTTAACAAAAGAAAGTGCCCCTCTCCTGTACGGAGAGGGCTAACCGCTCCCAGAGCGAATCCCGCGCGGGAGCCCGTAAGGGTTCTCGCGCTTTCCATATCTTTGGTAGAGGGTGGTGATCCTATGTCCAGATTAACGGTATCGGTTCTTTTGAGTTGGGCTTATGAGTTGGCTTTCGGGGTCCTTGCCGGGTGGGTGGTGAAGGGCAAGCGGTTTGAGGCGGCAATAGATGGCCAAGGATAGGGAAAGCAAGAAGTGCGCGAAGCCCGGCTGCCGGGCCTGGGCCATGAGGGGCGAGGAACTCTGCTACGCCCATCTCCGTAAGCGGGGCCTCTATCGGCGCTTCTTTACCGATGAAGAAGTCCAGGAGATAGAGGAGGTGGCCTCCTCGAATGAACTCACACTCGACGATGTGATCGAGGTGCTCAAGGTGCTTATCGGGAGGGTAGTGGATCGAGAGGAGGACTCCAGCAAGGCCCTTCCTTTAGTGGAGAGAGGTGTGCGGTCGCTGGTGTCGGCGCTCAAGGCGAGGCGGGCGCTGAGCGGCGAGGCGGCCGATGGGCTGGCCGCGGCCTTCGCCCAGGCTCTAGATGAGTTGAGCACGGAGTTGGGGATTGAGTTGTGAGGTATGAGATGTCTTTGGATTTGGGAGAGGAAAGGCCCTCGCCTCTCACGGGCGAGGACAGGCTGAGGGAGGCTATACGCCGCTACAGTCGTACCAAGCGGCAGAAGGGGCTCACCATAGACCAGAAGCCAGGCTGCATCTATGGGATGCTCCTGGGGGACGATGTGAAGGATATGCAGGGGGACCTGGACGAGATAAAGAAGACGCTGCGAGGCATCTACGTTTCTGTCTTCCTCATGCTCTTGGGGCTTATCGCTGATATAGCCCTCCGGGGTATGAGGTGAGTAGGATTTCCTTATCCTTACAGGATCCCGAGGGACAGGATCCCGAGGGATAGGAGGGGTGTTCATGGATATTAAGGAGCGAGTGGCTGGATTTCTTTTCGGCGATGTGATCGAGCGGCAGGTACAGGCCGCGGTGAAGGTGGTCGATGATAGGTGGTGGAGGCAGGTCTCAGGGGTGGCGGGGCCCCAGGATAAGCCCTGGTATGAACTGGTCGATGACTTCGCCGATGCTCTGGAGGCCTGGCGGACTAACCCCTTAGCCCTTCGCATCGTGGGGCTCACCACCGACTATGTGGTGGGGAACGGGATAACCGTCTCCTCGGAGATAGGCTACCTCGATGACTTCATTCAGGCTTTCTGGCACCACCGGAAGAACCGGATGCCCCTTCGCCTCTACCGCTGGTGTGACGAGTTGACCCGGGCGGGGGAACTCTTCATCGTGCTTCAGACCAACCCCGCCGATGGGATGAGTTACGTGCGCCAGATACCGGCGGCCAAGATAGACAAGATCGAGACCGACGAGAACGATCTAGAGAGGGAACTCCGGTATCACGAGGTGACGGCGAAGAGCGGAGGGCGGTGGTGGTCGGCGGAGGATATCGAAGGGCCAGAGGTGTTGCATTACGCCATCAACCGCCCTGTGGGAGCGGTGCGAGGACAGAGCGACCTAGCGCCCCTCCTCCCCTGGCTGCGGAGGTACAAGGAGTGGCTGGAGGATCGGGTGCGGGTGAACCGCTTCCGCAACGCCTTCCTCTGGAAGGTGACGGTGAAAGGAGCGGTAGGGGGAGACTTGGCGGGGAAGAGGAGTCAGTACGCTAAGGCCCCGGAGCCGGGGAGCATCATCGTCACCGATGAGAATGAGACCTGGGAGACCGTCCAGCCCCGGATAGAGGCCCACGAGGCGAGGGATGACGGGAAGGCCTTGCGGCTCATGGTGGCTGCTGGGGCGGGGATACCGCTCCACTTCCTAGCCGAGGGGGAGAGCGCCACCCGGGCCACGGCCGCGGAGATGGGCGGGCCCACCTGGCGCCACTACGAGCACCGGCAACTCTTCTTCTGCCAGATGCTCCTGGATGTGGTAAGCCGCGTCATAGAGCGGGCCCAGCATCTGGGGAGAGTGCCTATGCCCAGGGGAGGCGATTTGCGACTCTCTTATCAGGTGCAAAGGGTGGCCGAGGAGGAGAGCGAGGCCTTAGCCAAGGCGGTGGGGGAGGTGGTGAAAGCCCTGGTGGTTATGAAGGAGCAAGGCTGGATCACCGACCGGCTGGCCATGGAGATGATCTACAAGTTCGCGGGGCAGAAGGTGGATATTAACGCCCTTTTAGAGGAGTTAAAGGAGGCGGAAGATGAAATACAGATGTCCGAGGAGTGGCTGCGGAGGGAGTTCGGTAGTGCAAGAGCGTTGGCCATACATATGGCTAAGACACACGGGGAGCGAAGGTCGCACTCTAAGGGAGTTACCGGTCCGCCGGAGTTGAGGCAAGCGCTCAAGGCTTTGGGGATAGCCCCCCAAAAAGTCCTCAGTTTCAAGATCTATGATGATCGGGTGGTGATCATCGAGGGGCCGGGGGGCAAGAAGCGGGTCTGGCAGAAGCCAAAGGAGGAGGTGGTGAGAAGTGGAAGATAGACATCGTTTGCAGTTAGCGGCAGCCCTGGAACCGACCGCGGGAGATGGCCGGGCCTATGAGGTCACCCTCATCCGGGCGGGGGAGACGCTGCACTGCTGGGTCTTCCCTCCCCAGGTGCTCAGGGATTCTGTGCCCCTCTGGGAGGGGGTGACCAGCCTAGTGGACCATAGGCGGTATATGCAGCACCCCTCGGTACGGGATGTGGTGGGAACCATCGGGAAGGTGCGGTTCGAAAACGGGGCACTCCTGGGGGAGTACAGGGTTCTTGACTCTGCCGACTGGCTTACTCGGATGCTGGACCAGATCATCGCCGACCGGGAGGCGGGGCTACCCGTGCCTCGAATAGGGCTCTCGGCCGACATGCTGGTGAAGGCCCACCGCAACCATGAACGATATATCGCGGCGAAAATAGGCAAGGTGCTGAGCGTGGACGTGGTCTTCGACCCGGCAGCCGGAGGAGCCTTCGAGAGGGTGCTGAACAGCGTCTTAGCCACAAGTGAAAGTGAAGGAGGTAATGAGATGAGCGATAGAGATAAGATGGTGGCAATCGAGGGGAAAGTGGAACTCTCTCCCAACCAGAAAACCCGATGGGAGGAGATGGAACGAGCACAATGTGCCCATCTCTTGCGGGCCAGCCTCAACGCCTCGGACCTCCCAGCCGCCATGAAGGAGGAGATCAAAGGCCGATACGAGGGGCGGGTCTTCGCCGTGGAGGAGTTGAACGAGGTTATCAAAGGCCAGGAGAACCTCCTGGCTAAGTTAGTGGAGGATGAAGTGATTAAAGGACTTGGAGAACCGACGCATCCGGTGGTGGGAGGGATGTGGGACAGTTTGGATCGGATCCAGTTGGCGGCCGACCGGCTGTTCGGAGTGCCCATCCCAGAGGCCCATAGCGATATCCCCAGGCTTTCGGGTATCCGCGAACTCTATCTCCTGCTGACAGGGGACTGGGATTTCTATGGCCGCTTCTTCAGGGATAGGGTGCAGTTGGCCAACGTTACCACCAGCACCATGACTTCGGTGGTGAAGAACGCGCTTAACAAGGCGCTGCTTGCGGCTTACAACGCTCGACCCAAGTGGTGGGCGCCCATCGCCTACGAGGAGGAGTTCCCCACCATCAACGACGTCACCTGGATTAAGACGGGGGGCATCGGGGATCTGCCCACGGTGAATGAGGGGGCGGTCTACACGGAACTCTCCTGGAGCGACAATGAGGAGACCTCTTCTTTCGTCAAGAAGGGGGGCTATCTCGGCATCACCCTGGAGGTGATAGACCGGGACGATGTGGGGGCCGTCCGAAGGATCCCGCGGGAGTTGGGACAGGCTGCCTGGCGAACGCTCTCTCAGTTGGTAAGCAACCTCTTCACCGACAACTCGGGGACGGGCCCAGTGCTCTCGGACGGGTACAACCTCTTCGATGCCACCAACCATAACAATCTGCGCACGGCGGCGCTCTCGGCTCCGGAGTGGGACACCGTCATCCAGGCGGTCTACAAGCAGACCGAGCCCACCAGCAACAAGCGGCTAGGGGTCAGGCCCAGGCACCTCTTGGTGCCCATCGAGTTGGAGAAGACCGCCTTGCAGATCATGCTCTCCGAGGGGGAGCCGGGGACGGCCAATAACGAGGCTAACGTCCGCCGGGGCTCAGCGGAGGTGATTGTGGTGCCGGAGTGGACGGACGCCAACGACTGGGCGGTGGCCTGTGATCCCTCGGAGGTGGAGGGGGTCTGCATCGGCTACCGGTTCGGGAAGGAGCCGGAACTCTTCATCGCCGATGACCCCACTGTGGGGTCGATGTTCACCAACGATGAGATGCGGATCAAGTGCCGCTTCATCGTGGCCGTGGGGATCGGGGATTACCGGGCGCTGCACAAGAACAACGTAGCGTAACACGAACCGCATGAAAGGAGCGGGGGACTCTCCTTTCCTCTGGAGTGGCGGGGTGTGGTGCTCCTGCGCCGCGCCCCGCCCAGGTCAAACGAGAATAGGAGGCGAAATGGATATCGCAGCACACAAGACGTTGACGGCTGATGGAGTGGTGAAGAGCGGGCCGGGGGCGCTGGTGGCGGTGGCCCTCAGCGGGGGCACGGATGCGGCCACGGTCGTGCTCTACGACAACACGGCGGCCTCGGGAACGGTGCTCTGCACCCTTAAGGCGGGGGCCAACGAGAGCGTGATCTTCACGCCGGCTTTGCCCTACGCCTTCGCCAAGAGCTGCTATGCCGACCTTTCGGGCACGGGGCCGGAAGTCACGGTGGTGTACTTGTAGGGCACGCACAGCCCTACATGTTTCTTTGCTGTGTCAAGGGCTCTCACGGTCGCGCTAGGGAAAGCAGCGCAGGAAAAGGACATAGGTGGGCTGCTCTAGCTCCCTGATTATCTCCTGGAATACCTGCTCGATCTGGGGACCCAGCAAGACTAGCACACCAATGATGCCGACGGTGACGAGGATGCACGGCACCACCAGGAAGAAGAGCAAAGCCACGATGACTAGCGTCTGGGAGATCTCCTTCTCGGCGACGACATAGGTGGAGGCGATCTTGTCATGCCAAGTCTGCTTCTCTGGGTCGAAGGCGGCCCAGAGGTAGCCCAGGCTGATGACCAGGGAGGAGACGATCGAGCCCAAGAAGCGGATGATGGCTTTGCCGAAGCCGATGGGCGAGCCATCCCGTTGCACGATCCTGAGGCCGAGAAGCCTGCCACCAGGGCCGGCGCCTAATGAGGTCCAGCAAACCACGTAGTACGCAGCGAAGATCAGCGAAGAGAGACAGGAAGAGCAGCCATAGACAGCCTGGAACTCATCGGACCCCGGCCACGCGCCGAGGGAAGAGAACAGCAACACGATGAGGAAAACGGTGAGGAAACTTACGACCATTATGATATAGTTGTCGATGATGAGGGCCAGCCAGCGCACGGCGAAGCCGGCCAGGGGAAGAGAGGGTTTGGTGGTGAAATCTTCCACATTCGCCTCCTTTCTGAGAAGTCTGGAGTTGAGGATAGCAAGGATTATAGTTTGATTGTCCAGAAGAGTCAAATTGCGAGGTGAGCCATGAACCTAGCCACTATGCGTGACAACGTGGAAGCGGACCTGGATGATGCGGGGAACGCCATCTGGTCCACGGACGAGATAGACCGGGCCATCACCCGGGCGCTGGTCGAATACTCGAAGGTTGCCCCCTTGCGAGCCGTGACTACTATAGACGTCACCTCCGAGACGCGGGAGTTCGACCTCTCGGGGGTCTCAGGGCTCCTCCGCGTGGCCATGGTCTGGTGGCCCTACACCGCCGCAGAGCCGGAGTATCCTCCCAACTGGGTGAAGTTTCGCCTCTGGGCAGATACCCTATATCTTCGGACAGAAGATGAGCCCCAGTCAGGCGATGTGATGCGGCTTTATTACCTCAAGAAGCAGACCATCGATGGGCTGGAGGGGGCCACGGCCACCACCGTCCCCGCGGACGATGAGGAAATGATCATCTTAGGGGCTACGGCCTACGCCGCCTTGGAGAAGGCGCGGACGGCGATCGGGACGGTGGGCGTCTCTGAGGAGACGCCAGAGCATTGGCGAGAGTGGGGGAACGAGCGGCTCTTGGAGTTCAAGGCTGGGCTGGACTTCGTGCGGGAGCGGGAGGCTACGGCCGAGGACGCCCGGGTGGGGCCTTGGGAGATCGAGGGTGTGGAGGGTGGCATCTGACAGTGTCCTGGCAGGTGAGAGTAGCCAAGCGCCTCCTCTCCGACATCTGGCTCTTCAGTCGGTTAGTGGTGCGAAGGGAACTGCGGGGTTATCAGTTGGAGCCGGCCAGGGCTATCTTGGACTCGATCCTAAACCGGAAGGGGCTCACTTTTGCCGTAGTGATGAGCCGCCAGGCGGGGAAGAACGAACTCTCGGCGCAGTTGGAGGCCTATCTTCTGAACCTCTTCCAGCGGGCTGGGTGGTTCATGGTGAAGGTAGCGCCCACCTACCGGCCACAACTCATCAACTCCAAGTTGCGCTTGGAGGCCACCTTGGAGAACGCGTGGAACAGGGGGAAGTGGCGGGGGCGGGAAGGGTACATGATCTTCTTAGGTAAGGCCGGATGTGTTTTCCTCTCCGCCGATAGGCGGGCTCAGGTGGTGGGGGCTACGGCTAGCCTGCTTTTGGAGTGCGATGAGGCGCAAGATGTCTCGGAGGAGAAGTGGCAGAAGGATTTCGCCCCCATGGCCGCTTCCACTAACGCCACCCGGGTCTTCTACGGGACGGTGTGGACGAAGAGGACGCTTTTGGCCAAGGTGATGCGGGAACTGGAAAGGGAGGAGGCGAGGGACGGGGTGAAGCGGGTCTTTTGTGTCCCCTGGAAAAGGGCGGCAGAAGAAAACCCGGAGTATGGGGAGTATGTCAAGAAGGAGATATCGCGGAAGGGCCGGCAGCACCCCTTGATTAGGACTCAATACTTCTTGGAGGAGATAGACGCCCACGGGGGGCTCTTCGACGAGAGGAGACGGGCGCTGATGCAGGGGGAACAGAGGCGGCAACACGCGCCCACCGAGGGGAGGATTTACACCGCCACCCTGGACGTAGCCGGGGAAGATGAGGAGATGACGGGGGAGGAGTTGCGGATGAGCAAGCCGCGCAAGGACTCGACCTGCGCCACCATCTTTGAAGTCGACCTTTCCACCGTCGAGGATCCGCTCCTGGGAGCGCCCACCTATCGGGTGGTGGACGTCTTCTACGACACGGGGACGCGGCATACCTTGCTCTATGGGAAACTGGTGGCCTACTTCCGCCATTGGGGCGTTCACTGGATCGTGGCCGACGCTTCTGGGGTGGGAGCGGGGCTGGTCTCCTTTCTCTCGTCGCCCCGGGCCTTCGGCCATAAGGTGATCCCCTTCCAGTTCTCGCCGCCCAGGCGGAAGAGCGACCTGGGGTGGGCCTTCCTCTCCGTGGTGGAGACGGGTCGGTTCAAATATTTCGCCGATGACGGGAGCGAGGATTGGGCGGGCTTCTGGAGGGAGGTGGAGGCGGTGGAGTACGAGGTCTCCGAGGAGAAAAGAATGAGGTGGGGCGTGCCCGATGGCGTGGTCGTGGAGGGAGTGGCCGTCCACGACGACCGGGTCATCTCCGCGGCACTGGTCGCCGAGTTAGATAGCCTACCCTGGGCCAGGCCCAGCGACTCTTTCATCATCGAGGGGGGTGATCCTTTGGAGGAGATAGACAAAAGCGGATTCTAACCTAGCACCATCAGAAAGAGGAGGTGAAGGATGCAGATCTCGGAGGGGATGCTGTTTTTGCAGGTGGCCTTTTTGGCCTTGATAAACACCAAGATAGTGGAGTGGTTCGTAGCGCCCATCTTCGACTGGCGGGGGTGGGATCGGAGTTGGCTCCGGTATGTCTCCGGGCTGACGGGGCTGCTTCTGGGGCTGGCGGCGAGGCTGGACCTCCTGGCCGAGGCGGGGATCGTCCTGGACTATCGGTTGGGAGTGCTCTTGACGGCGCTCCTCATCGGCGGCGGGGCGGGGCTCATCTATGACATCTGCACGGACCAAGGCGAGCCCCGCTTACCCCCGCGGGACGGGCCCAGACTGCCAGGGTTGGAAGGATGAGCCTTCGGTTGAGGGTCAGGAGTGGAAAGGATGGTGCAGGCTTATGAAGTGGAGAAGAGCGGGGGCGGAGTGTGGATGCTCCTGACGCCCCAGGAATTCGAGATAATATTTGAGCGCTTCCTGCGAGGGATGGAGGCTAAGGACCTGCGGGATGAAGAGGTGGTGCGGGTGATGAGGGGATTGAGGTGGGTGGATAAGGTGGTTAGGGGGTCAACGGATAGGGGGAACGGATAAACGGATGACTGGTGGAAGACGTAGTGTCCGAGTTCATCTCGGACGATGCAAGACGTCCCAGACAAGCTGCGACGCTACGTGCCTGACTGTCGGGATACAGCGGCTGGGAGGCTATCCGCCCACGAGGGCTATGAACGCTGGGTTATCTAAGATGTTGTCGAAGGCTTCATCGGTGAGGGCGATGTAGCCGTAGTCGGGGGCCAGTTCTAGGACCTGGGAGAGGGCGTCGATGGCCGCGGGGGCATCACCCAAGAGCGAGTAGGTGGTGGCCAGGCCGTACCGGGCTTTGGGGTCTTCAGGAGCCAGGTCAGCGGCTCGCTGGTAGTCCTGGAGGGCCTTCTCGTAGCGATTAGCGTTGGCGTAGGCCAGGCCGCGGTTGTAGTAGGCTGCGGGATCGGTGGGGTTGAGTTCGATGGCTTTAGCGTAATCTTCGATCTCCTCCTGGTATCGCTCCAGGAACCCCAGAGCCACCCCCCGGTTGAGGTAGGCTCGTGCGTCCCAGGGGTCGAGTTCTATCAGTTGGGTGAAATCTTCGATGGCCGCTTCGTAGAGGCCGAGGGTGGTGTAGGCCAGACCCCGGTTGTGGTAGGCGGTGGTGTAGGTGGGGTCGAGTTCGATGGCTATAGTGTAGTCTTCGATCTCCCTCTCCGTCTCGCCCAGACCACCGTAAGCGGTGCCTCGGTTGGCGTAGGCCTTAGGGTCGGAGGGGTCTAACTCGATGGCTCTGTCGAAGTCGAAGATGGCGGCCTCGTTCCGCCCCAGGTTAGAGTTGGCGAGCCCCCGGTTGTAGTAAGCCTTAGAGGCCTGGGGGTCCTTGACAACGGCTTCCGTGTACTTGCCAAGCGCCTTTTCAAATTGGCCCAGGAGGAAGTAGGTGTTGCCCATCTCGATAAGATCATCGGTGGCCGGAAGGGGCACTTGGGGGACGGCGATCTCTAGTCCATCGATGCGGGAGATGATGCTAGCCAGTGTCTCCCTTGTCTCTGGCTCAACCTTCACCGCTTCCAGGTCCGGGGGTTGGTCGGTAGGGAGATCGGCTGTCAGACCAGCCTCCTGTAGTGCTTGGCGAAGACGCTGCCTCTCTCCCTCCAGGGCGGTGAGGGCTTCCTGGGCCGTCTTTTCCTTCTCTTCTATGCGGGATCGGAGGGCGGTAACCTCCCCTTTGTAGAGTCGCCAGAGGATGAAGAGGCAGGCAAGGGTGACGGCGACATAGGTGACCAGGGCGATGAGGAGCCATACCACACCCAGAACGATCACCATCTCGAAAGCAAGAGAGACGGGGAAGGATGCGACTAGCGGTCCAAATGGGATACTGACCATCATGAGGGTATTGTACGACACAACGTATGACAAGTCAAGGGGGAAGAGATGAGATACCTATCCTCGGCCCTACTGGAGGCCCAGAAGCAGAGCCAGGTTCAACCGGCGGTGCGGCTGATCGTCCGGGACTATCAGGCGTTAGATGTGCGCCTCGACTGGTCTTCTCTATATTCCGGGTCGGAGCCCGAGGGGCCCAATTGCGCTCTACAGGCGGCCGATGGATCGCTGGTGGGGGCCCGGGTGGACCCCTCAAACGGTAACCTATACCGTCAGAGGGTGACCGACCCCACCCAAACCAGTCAGTGGACCTCTTGGACCTATGTGAAGAGCGTTTCCGACAGCGCCCAGGTCGCTCTAGCGGCCGACCGAGCCGACGCTTCGGTCTTTCTTCTCTTCGTGGACCCCGACAATCGGACCATCAAAGTGGGGTGGTTACATGCCGAACTTCGGGGATAGCGCCCCGGATCGTTACGCCACCATCAAAACCTAGCGTCACCGCAACCTCCAGGGCTTCGAGGGCCAGTCTTCGTTCCTTGAAATCTAGGCGTTCCAGATTGTCGTGAACGCGCTTGCAATACTCGCGAACCGTCAATTTTTGCTCGGTGACTCTTTCCTTGGCCTTTATACGCTCCTCTATGGCGGCTTTCTCCTTGAGCCATCCTTCCCTCTCGGTGCGGACCTGGTCGATCTCGTCCTGTAGCTTCCTCTCATCGAATTTGCCCTGACCATACAGACGTAAGTATCGACGTTCTTGAAGATCGAGTTGCGCCAGGGCTTGCACGGCTGCCTCTAGGTCTCTCTCTGCCAAGTTCGGCTCGCCTGTGTGCATTCGGTCTAGTTCTGCACAGATGAGATCGGGATTCTGGAGAGTTGCCTTGATCTCCTTCCAAACAAGGTTCTCCAGTTTGTCAGCCCTCACCGCATGATGACAAAGGAACTTGGCTCGCAACCTATCGCGCCCATGACAACGGTAGTATCTGTACCCCTTAGTAGCATCGCCATACATGCGCTGCCGGCATTCGCAATAGAGCCTGCCGCCAATAAGATAGTCGTGTTTCTTGTTTCGCTTTGCGTTGGCTTTGTTCCTTTTCAGCTGTCGTTGGGCCGCTTCGAACGTCTCCTCCGAAACTAGCGGCGGTGTTGTTTCGGGTAGTTCTACCCACTCCTCGCGTGGACGCATGATCTTGCGAGTCTTCCTGGTCTTCGGTGGGCTCTTGCGACGGCTCTTGGGTTCGACGTGCTTCCATCTGAGGGCATAAGCCTTTCCAGAGTAGGCGGGATTCGTCAGAATGCCGTAGATGGTCGAATGGTTCCACGTCTTGCCCCCGCGAGGTGCAGCAACCCGCATCCTTTTGAGGCGCTTAGCAATCTCGTAGATCGTCACGCCTTCTTCGACGATCCAGGTAAACACGGCTTGGACTATGCTGGCCTGGCGAGGATCGATCTCGCGAACCCCGTCTCTATAAGTGTACCCATAAAGCGGGGAAGAGCAGAGCCCCTTGTCTACTGCCCGGCTTCGCTTGCCCCGTATCACCCGCTCCTTGATCTTCTCCCTCTCCAACTGAGCAGCGAAGGCCAGTGCATCACGGATGAACTCCCCTACCAGGCCGCCCTCTGAGGGCTCGGTGATAGAGATGAGCCTGACTCCAGCCTTTTCGGATTCGTACAGAATGATGGCTTGCTTGCGTCTGTTTCTGGCGAGGCGGTCATAGGCGTAAACGAGCAACGCATCTATCTTGCGCTCTCTAATGAGCCCGCGAATGAAAGTGAAACCCGGCGCATCCAACTCGTCTCCGGGCCAGTCCTCTTTGACCACGTATTCTTCGGGAACTTCATAGCCGTTCTGAAACGCCCATTCGTCCATGGCCTGGACTTGGGAATGGAGGCTCGTACCTTTTGTCTTCTGCTTCTTTGTGCTCACCCTCGCATAAATGGCTGCGGTCTTCATTCTATCGTACTCCTCCCATAGCGCTAGTGTACATTCCCAAAGTGAAGTACTCCCTCTTGCCGTGAGCCTCGCTATGCTTTATAATAGGGTATGCGCAAAAGGCCTTCCGGTCTTTTCCGTAGGGGCTAGGTGCCACCAACATCTAGCCCCATTTCCATACCCCTATTATACAGATATGTCTGAATATTGTCAAGCCCGTTTCTTGGGCTTTCGACCGGGGCGTGGCTTGGTGGCTATGTAGCGCTTGACCTCTTCCCTAGTGGTCAACCAATCTCGGCCCATTTTCCGCCCCTTGATGATCCCGTGGCGCAATAGATGGAGAATCTGATCCCGTGAGCGCCCGGCTATCCTGGCGGCTTCTTTAGTGGTGATGATTTCCTTTCCCAATTCTTCGAGCATAACCTCATTATAGCACGGGTAACGCCGTTGGTGCATTCTCGCGCGACTCATTTTGCCTCATGACTAGCGTGTCTTGGTTGTTAAGGCTTCCCATCGATTCCGCGGCGGGTCTTCTGAGGCCCGACTTCATGCTTACACTGGCACGACGCTTTCCCCAGACTGGTGTCATTGCTCACCGGGTTGTGCACTGGCTCATCTTTCCTTGTTTCCCGTCTTTCCCTAGGGGTTATAGAGGGGTAGTGGAGGTCCGCTGAATAACAAGGAAACAATGGAAAGAGGAAATATGAGTATAGATATCGCTTCATTCTTCCCCAGCAACGCGCTATCTTTCCCCATCTTGCCATGTCTCATCCTTCCCAGGCCTTGGGAAGCCAGTGGCCTCTATCGGGAAAGATGAGTGGCTTAGGTAAGGCGGTAGACACTATAGGTCCGCTTGCCAGATGTCTTAGGCTCACCCACGATCTCTCCCGACTCCACCAGGGTCTCTAAGATCGGTGTCAACTGCCTGGCTGTGAGATGGCGGCACGCGCGCAGGAAGTCCGAGCGTCTCATCGGACCTCTTGTCGCCAGCAGGTCTGTTATGATGATTCGCTGCTTGCCTATCCACGAATCGGAGAACCGCTCGGTCACGCCTCGGGTCAGTTCGTGGACACTTTCGAGAAAGGTGGTGGCGTTTTCAAGCGCGGTCGAGCCTATTTGCAACGTCGGCTCCTCAGCCATCTGGAAAACGACGGCAAGCTTAAGCGCGTATGCCCCGCTGCGGGAGTACAAGCCAGAGAATTCGGGAGGTATTCCTGCCGCAGCAATGCGGCTCTCGTAGTCTTTGAGCCAGTTATCGAATGGAGCTAGGACCTGGGAAAAGTCGGCCGTTCCCTTGATCTGAGCGATGGTTTGCAGGTGGCTGACAAGATCGTTCTGAAGGGCAGCGTTTGGACTCACACCTGGCAACACGCGTTGACCCTTTAGCTGTGCTGGCAGGAACAGGAAACGCGGCAGCAAGCCTCCACGCAGGTCCTCTCCCTTAACGCACTTATGGAGCCAGTCCTCAGTCGTCGCACCAAGAAGCGAGATCGCGACCCCCTTGACGGTGATTACGCCTCGCTTTATCCTGGCAGCTGTGAAGGAGGTGGGCGAGTCAAAGAGTTCGGCGAGCATCTCGCGGGCGCCAGCCATGTAGTCGCGTGCCATCATCCGAAGGAGTCGCGAGAACTCGTGTACGATGAGCAGACCAGACGATTGATCGGCGAGAATCTCTACGAGCTTCTCCGGTGTCCACTCGTCGGGCAGAAGACGCTTCGGCACTGCCTGTTGGAGCAGATTCCTGCCTTGTCTAATGGCCGTGGTCTTGCGTAGGAAACCCGAGCGCGCGACCAACACAATCCAAAGGTTGGGGTAGAGCGGAATCCCGCCATAGGCAGGTATCTGCACAAAGTTGCCCATGGCTGCCGCGAGGATGGTCAGAGCAACCGCAAGAAGAAATAGCCGGGGAGCATCTGTTGTTGACCCGTAGTAGTCGATATACTTTTTGACGAAGCCGTTGGCAGCGAGCCTCTGCACTAATGCCTTTTCGTTTGTCATGGGGATATGACCTCCCTGGGGAGGGATCGAAAACGAGCGCGAAGGCGGTAATAAGGCTTGGTCTTGCCTGCCTGAGCAGCGCTCGACCCGTCTGTGGTTGATTCCTTGACATCGCTACCGTTTTGGTGTAGACTGTTAAACGGAGGTAGCACTTTCATTGGTTGCCTCCTTCGCCCGCCGGGGTTCTGGTCGAGTCGCGGCGGGCTCTTTTGCTGTCGGATTTGCCAAGAGGCGGCGCATAAGTTGTATCCAGGCCGCGGTTGGAGGTCCGCGCACGAACTTCACTTGCACGACACGGAGCCGTGGCGAACGGTTACTCATTGGTGGCGGTCCTTTGTAGGAGGCGCCACGTCGAACTCATGCGACGTCGTCTCATCGCTGAATTCACGGACCAGCAAGGTGCGTACCAAATCGCTCTTGCTGCGCCGCTGTAGAAACGCCTTGAGCCGGATCGCTTCCGCAAGGGATTGAGGGATCCAGGCACTGATGACCACGTGCTGTCTTTCTTGCATACTCGTCCCTCCTCAGAAAATGAAATAGGCTAGGAACTAGAGTTTCTAGCCTAAGTATACCCTACGCGATTCCCGCCCTGACTAAGCTGCTAACAAGTTAGTCACCTTGAGCCTCTCTCTGCTTCTTTTCCCGATCGTAAGCGTTGCGGACGTCGTAGAACTCTAGATCCAATTCCTTCTCCGAAAACTTCATATCGTCTCCGAAAGGACGGTATTTTTCTCGGAGGCGTCGAATCGCGATTTGCCTCATCGCAGCGCGGGGGGACACTGGTTTTGGAGTCTCGTCCACATCAAAGGGGTACCAGTCCTGGCGTGTTTCGACAAGTTCGTAGATTCGGGCCTCCTCCCGTTCCCGAGGCGATGGCGCATCAGCCCGCCAAATGGAATCTAGGCTCTTAAGTGTTCGCAAGAGGTCACGCATTTCCCGGACTGACGGGAGTCCTCTGAACCGAATCACGGTCTCGACGTGCCCTTCATACCCGACTGGACCAGTCCATATGTAGGCTCTGGAGACCGGCATAGGCATCTCATCGATGCTCTCCAGGTATCCAACGACGTAGCCCGCGAAGAACTCGCGCCACACCTCATCCTTAAGTCCAGACTTCTCCATGATGCGGTCGATGCCTTGCCAGAAGACGGTGAGCTGATCCTCTTCGGGGGGTCTTCCCGCGTACTTCTTCTGAGCCCGCGCATACACGCCAGCCCACCAGTTGTCTACCTCCTCTATCCAGTACTCTCCTTTTTCGAACTCGATCTCAAGCCCTTCCTCGGGAAGTCCTACCTTCTTACGAAGCGCCTTGGCCTCCTTTTTTAGCCATCCGGTTTGCAACAGTCGCTCGAGTTCGCGCCTGCGCTGCTTTCTTGCCTTGCTGCCGGTTGCTGAGGATTTCTTACCCTTGCGATTCTTCGCAGCTGCCATAATAGTAGCTCCCTCCTAACCACTGGCTTGCGAGCGAAGTTATTGTGAGTTGCCATCCTGGGTCTCGTCGGCCTGCGCCGTCGCCCGGCAACCCATCCAAGCCAACACTAGCTTGGGCAACCCCACTCTTTAATGATACCACAATGTCACAGTCGAGTCACATGGAAGTTTTCGCGTGTGTGTCTATGTCGAGGGAGAGTGAAAACCTCCGCGACCACGCCCAAGAGCCGCAAATCAAATCTCCGCGACTTGTGAGAATTCTGCCTGATCTGCCAGCCATCGAGAAGAAAAGCGCCAGGGTTTTCACGCACTGCCCCCCTCTTGAGCCCCCAAGATTCCAGGGCTCCAGGGACACAGCGGAAGCTCGTCGCTCTCCCCAGCGAGGATCATCAGTGAACCATCGGCCAATTCCTTCTAGACATAATGCACAACGGGTGATCTTGACATTTGGCGCAGGGCAAATCTTAGTGGGAGCGGAAAGTGAATTCTGAGATCTGCCACCCCCACCTACCGCAAATCGAAGATATTTCTGGCAGACCTATGATGTCAAGTTCGGGTTCGATTCCGAATTTGGATTCTTGATGGGAATTGGCCACCAAATTTGGGAAAGGAAGCAAGCATGGGCTTTGAAATTTGTCAAAACCACAGAAGCTATCGGTCACGGTGGTCACACCCTCAAATTTCCTCTTTTCCCTGATCTGCCCAAGGTTTTCGGAAATCCCATCTTCTCATCTCGAGATTGGCTTGAATTTGGATTTCAACTCGACAGATTTTCGTGAATTTCATAGCCCCCTAGCAAATCTTTCCAGAGATTCTGCAGAGCGATAGATTTCGAAACAAATTGCCGTGCGACTCTTTTTCTAAGTCATCACAAATTTCTATAGAAATGGACTGCAAGTTTCAATCTGCGCGAAAATCCTACGAAATTGCGCCGTGCCCTTCCGAATTGTAGTGAGCAAGTGCAGGGTGGATGGGAGGTGAGGGCCAGTCGCCTATGCTACGGCATGGGTGAATCATAGCTCGCAGGTTCGCTACGGGGCCCACATCGAACTACAGCCCAATACTTGGCTACGTGCTTATTCTCATTCCCAAGTTTGCGCAGCCCCTCTGAGGGCCCTGCCAATAGGAGGGGTATCTGAGAGCAGAATCTGACTCAACGTCTGAAATGAGAGAGAAATGACAGACTGGAGGGCGAGCGTGGCAAGGGACCGCCGAAGGGTCGAGGCCCTGCTGGAGGCCTGAGGTGGTCCTGAGGCGGAGGCGAGCCTAATAGGGCGTCTGCCTTGTGGAACATATCTGGGGCCTTCTTTAGTTTCTCCACTGACTCTTAGGAAGAGATGACCCCAGGGTGCATGCCAATCGCATCTGGCCCGCTTCGAATGTACGCCGGAAAACCAGCATATCGGGGTCTCTCACTGCTTACTCCCTCGCCCATCCAGGTGGCAGGACTCAGGTTAGACCAAGTGGTCACTATTGTTCCTTCACACAGGCCCCAAAATCTGCTGGCACATCCGAAAAGGTTTGGTGCGGCTGGAGGTGGTTAGGCAGTCAAATCCGGGCAGCATAGGCTAGAACAGCGACTGATACGCTCTGCGCTCCCTTCGCACGCAGTAGGCTTGCTATTTGAGCGGTGGTGGTGGCATGGGCGAGGACATCGTCAACCAACAGGATACGCTTCCTCTCGATCCGGGTGGGATTCGAGAGAGCGAAGGCGTCGACTAGTTCCGCGGCCCTCTTGTCTGGAGGTAGGCCCCTGAGACTCCTCACCGGCCGCGTCAGAAGGAGACAGTCGGAGATCGGTATGCCGAGTCTCCTTGACACCGCCATAGCGAGCATCTCTGGTATGGAAAAGCCTCTCTCTTGGAGGCGTCGAGGGTCTGTCGGCACGTGAAGGATCAAATCTATGGGCAGAAGTATCCCTATGCTTGAACCGAGCAAATCGGCTATGAGGAGACAGAGTGTATCCAGTGATCGCTGGTCTCCCCTCTTGGCCTTTCGGATGAGTAGGCTGAAGGGGTTGGAGGCCTTGCGGTGTCTGGTGGGGTAGTAGGTTCCCATGGCATGGATCGCATTTAGAGAGGGGAGGAGGAGATACTCAGGGATGCGCGGGGGATCCATCGTTGGGATGATGTCCTCTGCCTGGCGAACGGTGTGACCCAGTGCCCGCCATCTTTCATCCTGCCAAACGGCAGTCGGGATATTCGGCTCTGCATCTGATAGGACTACTACCCCTCCTTCATGATCGCTATCCAGAGTTCTTCGATGAAATCCTCTAGGGTCTCCTCGTGAATTCCCAGGATCATCTCACGCTCGCGAGGGTCGAGATCGAAGCCTGAAAGTGTGTCTTCTGGATGCCGCAGGAGGTGGAATCGAAAACGACGGTTCACAAGAGCCATTCCAACTAGGAGCTCCAGGGCCTCTCTCGACATGAGGAGAGGCTCCTTCAGCCGTTGACATCGCGCTCTGAGGAGTTGGAGTTGGCTCGACCGCTGGATAGAGTGTGGGGTAGGGGAGGCACGGGCCTTCTGGCACGCGACGAAAGCATAGCGCTTTGAACGAACAGGAAAGCGCCGGCCGCGATGAGGACATCGCCTGGGCTGAAGGCTGTAGGGGAGAAGAAAGGAGGATCAAAGGCGAATACGTCAGACAGGATCCAAAGACGGGTTTCTTCCCTTGTAAGCAGGACATCCTTGCTATGCAGCACGCGATAGCCTGACTCCATCTTGGTAACCATATGCTGGTGTCCGAAGTTCTCCAGAACCCCCGGCTGGATAGGCATGAAGCCCCCATTGGCCATCATCACCGTCAAATTCAGCAGGAGCCCCAGGCCAATAGCTCGAAAGCCAGATAGCCTTCTGTTCTTCCAGACTACGCCGAGTATGAGGAGGTACGAAAGAAGCAGTAGGCACCGTTCGAAGTTGACGTGACCGGATGCCTTTTCCGCGGGAAAGTAGAGGAGGGGTAGTTGCATCAGGAAGGCGACGATAACTACCGCACGGCCTCGCATGGGTAGAAAGGCCAGGCCTCGTACGGTGCCGCGTCGCAGTAAGGCAACAGGGAGCCCTGCCAGAGTTGCTAGCAGAAGGATCATGAAACCCTGTGCACCTCCTGTCCCGGATTAGGGCGATGAAAGTGAAGCAGGCTGGCAGCCTAGAGTCGAAACCTTTGTATCTTAGTGACCACCCACCACGTACGGCGCGCCGGCCGACAGAATCAGGGCAAGCGTCGCCAGCAGACTGTAGATGAGAGCGAGAACGAATCGTCCGCGCTCCTCAATGCCGGGCGACTTATAGAACAGTTTCCGCATTGTAGTTACCTCCCTCTGGTCTATGCTGCACTTGTTTCTGTGGTTGTACACCGCCAGCCTGCTTTCACTTGCAGTCTATGTCAGGCCAGTATCCAGCTCGGTCTCGAAATGGTCTCAGAGGGAGGCTAGTGCTACAGGGGAAAGCAAAAAGGGGACCATGCGTTCACATGACCCCCCTGGGGAGATTCCGGTGTTGCTCAGTTTCTACTGTTACTTACGGCGAAGCTTTCGTAGATGCATCGGCTCTCAGCCTACGGTGGCTGTCTAAACTCTTCCACTTCCGCTGCTCCCCCCAGTCGTTTCCAGCTTGCCCTCGGCGATGCGAAGATACATCTCTTTTGTCTGTGGTAGAGGGGACAATCCCATTTCCTTCTTTAGCCTGTCCCTATAGCGTTGGAACTGTTCCAGGGCTTTGCTGGGAGTGCCGGCGAGCACGTAACAGCGCATCAGTGTTTGCAGTACATCCTCGCGGTAGGGTTCCTTGGACAGAGCCTTGCCGTAGAATCGGCTCGCTTCTTCGAAAGCTCTCTCTTCAAGGTAAGAGTTGGCCAGTGCTATCAGCGCCTCTACATACTTCTGCCTTAGTTCTTCCCGTCGCTCTTGGCACCAGTCGCTGTAGATGTCCTCGAGGTAGTCACCCCGATAGAGGCCTACGGCTCGTCGCACAAGTCGTCGGCTCTCCTTCGATCCCTCCGGCCATTTGTGGGCCTCGGTGAGTAGCCGTTCGAACTCGTGGACATCTGACCAGATGGCTATTCCCTCGTTGAAGAGATATTGGTCCGTATCTCCATCGTAGATCACACATTGCGGGAAAACTGCTTTCCGAAGCCGATAGAGGGCGTTCTTGAAACCCCTTGTCATAGCTTGGTATGACGCCTCGGGCCAGAGGACCGCGCCAATCTGTTCCCGCCGTTGGGCACCACTCTCGAAGAGATAGAAGAAGAGTTCCTTGGTCAGCGGGCCGCCCCAATTGGTCTTGGAAACGCGGCGCTCAGCGACATGTACCTCACCGTCACCGAAGAGATAAACCCGAAGAGTTGGGAGGGGGGCGATGGCCTGTCGACGACTCCGGATTTCGCGCAGACATCGCCTTCGTGACTCTTCGGCTTGACGAAGCCGCGCTGAAAGGCCAGGGTCGTAGTCCGACAAATCGATCTCGGCCGGGATCGCCTCGACGAGGAAAGGTCTATAGGTCGCTGTGCTCCGGGCCAACTCAATGGCTTCGTCTAGGTGTTCGTAGAGTCGAGCCTCGTCCTTTTCGTTGTCGCATACCGATGCTAGGTGTAGGTGGGTCGCAACCATCTCTTCCAAGATCCTGCCACGAGCGAAGGTCAGAAGTGCTCGCGAAAGGTGAAGCGCTGCCTCGGCTCTTCGACCCTTATCCCGCGCCGAGAGGCCCATCGTGCGCTCGGTAAGGCCCAGCAGGTAGTCAGACTGGCTGGTCTTAGCGATGTCGTAGGCCTGGGAACCAAACCTTCGGGCGGACGCGAAATCTCGACTGAGGCGATGGAGGTTAGCCAAAGCATCAAGGAGGTACGTCCTCAGGAGAAGCGATTCGACCTTCTCCGCGATTTCAAGAGCCTGCCTATACAATTCCTCTGCCTCTTCTAGTTCCCCTAGATCACGATATATATCTCCCACACTAGCCAGGATGGCGCTCTCTCGGTGCAAGTAATGTATTTCTCGCGCCTTTTCCAGACCCTTCTCAAGAGCCTGAAGGGCGGCAAAGAAGTCTCCCTCTTGGTGGTAGACCACGCCGATGTTGTTTAGTGCTGAGACAAGGTCATATGCCTGGCCGGTTTCCTGGGCGATCTGGTATGCACGATGAAGAGAACACAGCGCCTCAGCTGGTCGCCCGCTCTGGCGCAAGATGGTCCCCAAGTCAAGAAGGAGTGCTGTTACGTATACCGGGCGCTCATGCCGTTCGTACAGTTGTAGCGCTCGACGGGCTTCGTCTTCGGCCTCGGTCAGACGGCCCATCCGAATATAAGACTCGGTAAGGACTTTATGAGCCTCCGCCGCGACAACCGACTCGCTCAAGTCAGGTCCAAGGAGGTCCAGAGCCTTTCCAAGCTGCTCGGCCGCTTCCTGATAGGCCCCCCTCATGCGGGCGATGATGGCCCTCCTAACCAGTGCTTCCGCTTGCCCAGAGGCGTCCTCCGCTTCGATGAAGCCTTTCTCTGCCTCATTGAGTGCGGCCGCGGCCAGCTTTAGATTTCCCTGTTCAGTAGCGATCTTGCCCTGAAGAAGGAGAAGCCTGGGGCGAGCGTTGACGATCTCATGGGGCAAGCCATTGAGCCACTCTGTCAGTATCTTCAGTCGACCGGCCTCAAATAGGGACTGGCCTGAAGTTTCTAGGATCTCAGAGACGCGTCTGTATGCGGCGCACTCCAGGTAATGGTAGATCGCCTCGGACCAGACGCCTTCCTTCTCCCAGATCTCCCCAGCCTGCCTGTGTAGCAAGAGCAACCTATCCTCGTCTCTTTGACGAAAGCGGCTGAGGAGAAACTCTCGAAATAGCGTGTGGTAGATGAACCAGCCAGGCTTGGGGCCAGTTCGGAACAGGAAGAGGTTACGCGTTTCTAGTGCAGTTATTAGTTGGGCCGAGTCATCAGCCTCCCTTAGCTGATCACACAAGTCAGTGCTCATTCTCCGGAGGATGGCTGACGTCCCCAAAAAGGAGCGGATATGCTCAGGTTGACAGTCGAACACCTGCTCCCCCAGATAGGCGAAGAGGGCATCATGATGCTCGCCTAATTGACTCGGGTCGGGCGGCTTCCCCTTCCATGGATCGGAACCACCTAAAAGGATGGCGGTGATCCATCCTTCTGTCTGTTCCGCCAGTTTGCGAGCCTCTTGATCTGATAAGGAGAGCTTGAAGGTTCCCCTGAAGAGCTCTTGAATCTCCTGTGCCGAAAACTGGAGATCCTCCGTGCCCAACCCGACCACCTCTTGCTGCGCGGACAGCTGTATGAGGGGGAGAGTCGGGACTGTTCTCCCGGCCATCACCAGACGGCAGTTAGAAGGCAGATATTGCAACAGGAGGCCCAGGGCTCGATTAGCATCATCGCTTCCGTCGAGTTTATTGAGGTCGTCTAGGATCACGACAAACCGTTCAGGGACGTGTAGACGGATATCTCTAATAAGAGAAGCAGCGATCTCTCGCACATCAGCTAATACGGGAGCGCTTGGTTCCCTTCTTGAGATCATTCCCGGGGGGAAGCCTGGGAAAGTGTGCTCGATGGTTGCCCTCAAGCCCTCTAATAGAACAACGGGATCTCGATCTGCCTCATCTACAGAGTACCAACAAACTGGCAGCGAAGTCCGATCGGCAAAGTCAAATAAAAGGGAAGTCTTCCCGTACCCAGCCGCGGCAGAGATGAGGATCAGTTTGCGGTCCAGATGCTCTTCAATGAACTCGACCAAGCGGGGCCGGTGCAATAACCCTTCTCGCGCACGAGGGGGTTCTATCTTGCTCTCGATGAAGGGAAGAGAGGGGCACGGTCATTGCTGCTTCATGACCACCACACCCTATGCTGAACGACCGCAGAGTCACAATGATAGCCTGCCTACATTATAAACGGACAAAGTGTAGGGTTCAAGCTTGCGCCTACGTTAACCTCTGAGAACGGAGCGCCGGGCTAATCACAGTGGCTCCTTTTGGCTTCCGGGTGCGCCAGCCGAAACTGTGCTTCATGCTTTCGGAAACAGTCACAGTTTAGCCGCTAGATCCGGGCAGATCCATAGTCGCTCGTGGTGAGACAAGGCACGTCACTCATCGCTGTTGGGCCACTGGACGAGGCAGCAAGACGCCGCGGAAGTGAGCCCGCTACTGCCCGAACATGCTGAGTTGCGGAGGCCACACAGAGCGGGTGTCCACGGGTGATAGACCGAGTATCTCCTTGAGTAGATTGACTGTTCTTGGAGCGTGACCCCCATAGCGGTCGTTGAAGAACCCATACACCTCTTCCACCTGCGAGGCGACTCTCCTCACCCTCCTCACCGATACAACGAACTGGTGTGTAACGTCTATTGGCTCCAGGGTGGGGTTGCCGTTCCGAGGTGGACGACCGAGCCAGCGGAAGTATGCAAAGTGCGTTGTAGAATCTTGTGACAGGGGCATCCATTCAAGGTCATTGAGGCATAGAGCCATATTGTGCTCTCGCAGGAAAGAGAGAACATCTTCCCGTAGAAGCGAGGCGTTTCTGAACTCGATAGCGAAGCGAAACTCTTCTGCCGACTCGCGAAGCAGGCGAACGAACCGTCGGAGTGTATCCAGGTTATGATAGCCGAAGGTCGGGGGCAACTGAACGAGAATAGGGCCCAACTTGTCACCGAGCAGGCTGATCGTCTCGAGGAATCCGGTTAGGTCTTCATAGCCACCCTCGAGTCCATTGGTGTGGGTGATCACCTGAGGCATCTTGGCAGTGAAGCGAAAGCCATCAGGTACTTTCCCGGCCCAGGAAAGGACAGTTGATCTCTTTGGGATGCCGTAGAAGGTGGTGTCGATCTCGACAGTATCGAACACCTTGGAGTAGAAAGCGACATACTCTTCAGGCCTGGTGCCAGGCGGATAGAATCTACCTACCCAGTGTGGCCAGCCCCAGCCCTGGGTGCCCAATCTGATTCTTGCCTCCGCGGTTGATTCCATTGGCTATCTTCTGCTCGTTGGTTCTATCTGAAATCGTGACTTGCTGATTTTAGCAGTTGCGAGGTGCGCAGTCGATTGAGAAACCTCTCAGCCAGGACGTTCCTCACCTTTCCGTCAACAACCACTCTCCCCTCGATCAGCGGGAACGGCTCTCTGCGCACGATCTTGTGATACCTCTTCACCACGTGGGGTCTCACAATTACGTTGATATGCCCGAACTCATCCTCTAGGCTTATGAAGATGTGCCCCTTAGCCGTTGAGGGTTGTTGTCTGACTATAACGAAACCAGCAACACGAACCTTCTGACCGTCTTGAAGGTGGTCTAAGTCCTTGCTAGCCACTACTCCGATTTTACGCCACATCTCCCTGTAGTAGGTGGCGATATGTGGCCCTGTGGTAAGGCCTAGGACGAGGTAATCGAGTCCTGTCTTCTCCCAGGGGGTCAGATCCTCGAAAGAAACCGCTTCGCCCGGCACCGTTAGGGAGAGCGCCTTCTGCTTGGTGTCTCGGTTCTTCTTGATCTCTCCCAGTTGCCAAAGGAGATCCCTCCTGGGAATGCCCAGGCTGTCGAAAGCCCCCACCATGATCAGGTTCTCGATGGCAGGCGTCGCCAGCCTGGTTCGCTCGCAGAACTCTCTGAGCGATGAATAAGAACCCTGCTCTCGCTCTCTTTCAAGGGTCTTCAAAGCCACCTCACCAATCCCATCAACGTATTCGAGACCGAGGCGCAAGGCTCCGTTCTCTATGGTACACCTCCCGTGAGATCCGTTGATGTCCACTGATAGCACGGTTACGCCGTGTCTCTTGGCATCTTCCACGATGACACAAGGGGCGTAGAACCCCATCGGCTGGTTATTGAGGAGGGCGGTGTAGAAGGCGAGAGGATGATACAGTTTGAGATAGGCTGTCTCATAGGTGGTTCTGGCGAAGGCAGCGGCGTGGCTTTTGCAGAATCCGTATCCACCAAAGGCTGCCAGTTGGTCGAAGACTTGGTTTGCTTGGGTTACTGAAAGTCCGTTCCTCATTGCTCCCCTAACGAAGCGCGTCCTCAGTTTCTCTATGTCCTCATAGGAACGCTTGCGGCTCATGGCCCTTCGCAGGAGTTCGCCCTCCCCTGGTGTGAACCCCCCGATGACCGATGCCACCTTGAGCACCTGCTCCTGGAAGATAATGACCCCCAGGGTGTCCTTCAGGACAGGTTCCAACTTGGGATGGGGATAGGTCACTTTCTCGAAGCCTTGACGGCGTTGCAGATAGGGGTGGACCATCTTGCCTTGGATGGGGCCTGGCCGAACGATGGCTACCTCCACTACGATGTCGGAGAACTCCCTTGGTTGCATCTTGGGCAGCATCTGGATCTGGGCTCGGCTCTCCACCTGAAAAAGCCCGATAGTGTCTGGCTCGCACATCATCTCGTAGATACCAGGATCATCGAACGGGGTCAGGCTGTCTAAGTCCAAGGATACCCCTTCTGTCTCCTCGACCAGCTCCACCGCTTCTTTCACCAGGGAGAGCGTTGCAAGGCTGAGTAAATCCGTCTTGATGAGCCCCAGGTCGGCTATGTCGTCCTTGTCCACCTGGATAACCACGATGCCTTCTTTTCTTGCCCTTTCCAGGGGGATAACCTCTACCAAAGGGGAACCGGTGATGATCATCCCTCCCACGTGCACGCTGAGATGGCGAGGGTAATCCCAGATTTGCTCACATAAGGATATGAGATGTTGCCAGGGTAAGGCCTCCACCCTCCCCCGAGCATTGGTCATCGCACGGGAAAGTGCCTCGGTGTCAAAGCCATAGACGGATTTGGCGATTCTGTCCAATAGGTCAGGCGGGAAACCAAGGGCCTTGCCTACCTCCCTTATCGCACTTCTGGCCTGGAAAGTGATCACCGTGCAGACCATCGCCGCGTGATCTTCCCCATACCTCCGATAGACGTACTGGATCACCTCTTCCCGCCCTTCGCGTGAGAAGTCGATGTCTATGTCGGGAATCGTACCTCTCTCCTCAGATAGAAACCGCTCAAAAAGAAGATCGTGCTCGATGGGGTCAACACGAGTGATGTCCAAAACATAGGCTACCACGGAGCCTGCAGCCGACCCCCTGCCTTGGGCTGGAATGTCGCGCTCTTGGGCATAGCGGCAGATGTCCCAGACGAGGAGAAAGTAGTCCTCCAAGCCGACGCGATGGATGACGGAAAGTTCGTGCTCCAGCTGGTCGATTACTCTACGGCTCACGGGTTGATATTTCCTCCTCGCCCCCTCGTAGCATAGCCAACGGAGATACTCGAAGGCGCTCAAGCCAGTGGGGACAGGGAATTCGGGAAGGCGATGCTCAGTGAAGTTCAAGTCCAATTGGCACTGTTCGGCGATTCTGGAGGAGTTGGCAACCGCCTCAGGGTGATCGGGGAAGAGATCTAGCATCTCCTCCACCGACTTCAGGTAGAACTCGGAGTTTGGTCGGCGCAGGTCTCCCAGTTCATCCAAAGGGGTATTGTGCTTTATGCTCGTCAGCACGTCCTGGAGAGGCCGACTCTTGGGAGCGGTATAGTGGACGTTGTTGGTGGCCACGTACCCTATTCCCAGTTCCTTGGCCAACACTATAAGGTCGTTGGAGAGGCGATTATCATAGCCCACAAGGTGGCGTTGAACTTCGATCCAAAAGCCTCCAGGCCCAAAGACCCTCAGATACCTTTGGGCGGCCTCCATAGCCCCCTTGGTGTCTCTGTGGATCAGGTGTTGCGCTATCTCCCCCCTATGGCAACCAGAGAGGGCGAGGAGGCCGTCTGTATGTCCATCAAGATACCTCCAGGCTAGGGAGGGATCGCCCTTTTCGTGGTCGAGTTGCGCCCTGGTGATGAGACGGCATAGGTTGGAGTAGCCGGTCTGATTCTGAGCCAGAAGGGTAAGATGATAGCCACCATCTAAGGTCAGTTCAGCCCCGATGATAGGCTTGATCCCTGTCTCCCTGGCGGCTATGATGAACTTGACCATGCCATAGAGCCCATCGTGGTCAGTAAGCGCCAGCGCAGGCATACCCAGTTCCTGAGCACGAAGGAGCAACTCTTGGGGAAAGGAAGCCCCATCTAGGAAGGAGTAGTTACTGTGGCAGTGGAGCTCAACATATCCGGACATGGCAATGGCTTTGCGGAGAGGTCAAGAAACCATTTCTTCTCTGGGCGTTGGTAGCAAAGGACGAGTATCTTCCCGTCGATGAGAGTGACTCGATAGTAGTCCCTGCTGCCCCCACCATTCCGCCAATCTTCTTCCACTCTCCAATGCTCGGTGACAGCCTCTACCAAAACCCATCTCCCGTTGTGCTTAACGAACCAAGGTTTCCCCAAGGCAGTGGGGCTGACCTCTACCAGGATAGGCGAGGGCGGGCCGATTTGACTAGCACTTTTCACTGTTCCACCTCCCATCATCTCGTTGATACGCCTTACGACTTGTTTCACTCTCTCCTCTTTGGCCTTCTGCAGATAGCCGAAAAGGCCCAGCTGCCGAATTCCATCATGGAAAGGTCTAAGAGGAAAGAGATGGACAACCGCCTCGGTAACCCCGGCTTTGAAATCCAGCGACGCTAGAAGGGAGCCGAGACGCAGTGTGATCCTTGCCGGGTCGCTAGTGGCTTCTTTGAGGTGGGTCCCCGTATGCAAAGTGGCATCGCCTTCAAGGGTCAGTTCTAGGGCGATGCCCTGGGCCTTCCGTCCATCTCTCCGCATAAGGATGGCCAAGTCAGACACTGCGCGCCCGATCTTGGCTTTAAGTACGATTAGATCAAAGACGGGATCCTCAAAGGAGATCTGGCTTCTAAGTGCGGGTTCCTCTGGGGTCGGGGAAAGGGGCCGATTATCGTATCCTAAGGCCAGGTCGTGAATGAATACCCCTTCGGCTCCGAACTGCTTCGCTAGAGCATCTTTAGGCATCTGAGCCACTTGCCCGATGGTGTTGACCCCCAAGATGGCCAGGAAGCGTTTGGCCTGCTCAGAGGCGGGCAGAAAGTGGATAGATAGGGGAGCCAGGAAGGCTTGCTCCTCTCCCTCGGGGATCACTTGAGGCTTGCTGTAAGTGGCTAAGTGGGCAGCTACCTCAGTCACGAACCTGTTGCTGGCTATCGCTACCTGGGAAAGCAGGTTAGTCTCCCTCTTGACGACATCTCGTATAGAGCGGGCGAGCTTCTCATCAGGCCCATAGAGGCGTTTCAGCCCCGAGGCCTCAAAGCAGACCTGGCCTAACTCTACCGTCTCAATGACGGGGGAGAAGGGAGCAAGGGTCTTGAGCAGCTGTCGATGGATTTGTTGGTATTTCTCCTCGTTGATGCGTAGAAAGATAGCCTGAGGACAGACTTGCTCTGCCTGGCGCAGAGGCATACCAGGGCGAACGCCATCCCCTAGAGCCTCTGCGGAGCAACAGTAAACCGTGCCTTTCTCCCAGGGCTGGCCTCCGATCACCAAGGGTTTAGCTGCCACCGAGGGATCGTCAAGCCGCTCGACTTGACAGGGGAAATAGGGCATGAGAATGTGAGCTAACTTCACAAGGGTGCCCCTCTTGGTTGTTGAGATGGGTCGAACAAGTGTTCTATCCCATAGTATAGCACGGATGTTCTAACAAGTCAAGAGGGAGGATCAAGTTTTAAGGTGGGAAGGATCCATTGGTGGGGTAGAGAAATCAGATCCCGTCCAAACCTGGAGTTGTTGCGCCTCCAGACGGAACAGTAACAAAAGCCCCTTGCTTGGTAAGGACACCCCTGCTTCAACTACAGAGCATATCCTATTAAGGGGCTGTTCTTACCGGGTTGGCATCGTGGCGGACAAGGCATCTTCAAACCCACGGGAGGCCGTCAGTTGAACAGCTCAGGGGATAGCTATCCAATATTCGCAAGCGCTCCAAGGGCCTCCGGAGGGTCACGAGAGGGCGGGAGAGGTATGCGAAGGGGAGAATCAGGGCTTGAGGGCACAAAGCAACAGTCCCTTCCAACTTCACTCAGAAGGGCCTGCTGCATCGTGCGCGAGTTCGTCTTGCGAAGCCGAGCTCTGAGCCCCTTGTCAGGTATCCACGATGGCTGAACAGCGGTCTCCTTCCGAGAAAGAGGCACTTACTTACTGTCCCAGGATCTCGGCCTCGGCTTTGATCTCGTTCAGAAACATGTGAGACAGTTGCAAGGATGAGCAAGAGGGGCCATCCTTCTCCCACAGGGATCCTTGATGGATGGGTGAGACTTCCAAGAAGGAGGTGGCCCCATGCGGGTAGTTGGACTACCCAGAGCATTTTACTACCTCTCCCGTCATAGGCCAATCGTCCTGAGTCCCAAGGCCCAGGAAAGGCTGCGCTGGCTCCGCTGCTTCGAGGCCCTCAGAAAGCAGGGCCTCTCCAGCACCCAGGCCAGCCAGACCCTCTTCATCCCCCGTTCCACCCTCTACCGTTGGCAGAAGAGGCTCAAAGAGGAAGGACCCAAGGGACTGGAAGAGAAGAGCCGGAGACCTAAAAACCCCCGCCGGCCCACCTGGAGCGCCGAGTTGGCCCAGGCGGTGCTGCACCTACGGGAAGAGTACCCCCGCTGGGGGAAAGACAAGTTGGTGGTGCTCCTCAGGCGGGAGGGGTGGCAGGTCTCCACTTCTATGGTGGGGCGCATCCTCACCCATCTCAAGGCCCGTGGGGTGCTCAAAGAGCCTATGCGGAATAGGATCTCCGCCCGTAAACGAAGGCACCCTCGCCCCTACGCCATACGCAAGCCCAAGGAGTACCAGATCCAAGAGCCAGGGGACCTGGTGGAGGTGGACACCCTGGATGTGCGACCTCTTCCAAGGGTGGTGCTGAAGCATTTCACCGCCCGGGATGTGGTCTCTCGCTGGGATGTGGTGGAGGTGCACACCAAAGCCACTTCTACTAAAGCGGTGGGCTTTCTGGACACCCTGTTCAAACGGATGCCCTTCCCAGTTAGGGCCTTGCAAGTGGATGGGGGAAGTGAGTTCCGAGCAGCCTTTGAGGAGGCTTGTCAGGAGCGAGGGATTCGGCTCTTCGTCCTGCCACCCCGCTCCCCCAAACTCAATGGCCATGTGGAGAGGGCCCAAAGGACTCATACTGAGGAGTTCTATGAGGTGGTGGATTTCCCTCTGGAGATCACTGCCCTCAATCAGACCCTCTTGGCCTGGGAGCACACCTACAATACCTTCCGTCCCCACCAGGCGCTGGACGGGAAGACCCCAATGGAGTATATTAGAGAATGCCACCCAGATCTGGCCTCCACAGCCCATCTGTCTCATATGTACTGAACGAGTACACATCCTTGACTGGACGGTCCCTAAGTGTATAATTTAGGAGAAGTCCATTATCACCACCCATCAGTAACGGGACCAGCATAGCAACCGACGATCACAGTCCAGAGATGGCGTCATGAGCAGAGGGAGACGACATTTGACTTTCCGTGAGTCCGCGCTTCCATGGATGGTGGCAACTGTCCGATGAAGAGGCTGAAAGTCCTCATGATCGCTCCCACCTCCTTTTTCGCCGACTATGGGTGTCATGTCCGCATCTTGGAGGAGGCTCTGATACTCCAGAAGATGGGACATGAGATCACCATCTGCACCTATCACAACGGTCAAGATGTGGAGGGGTTAGATATCGAGCGCGCCTTGAGCATCCCTTGGCGGCGGGAATATGAGGTAGGTTCCTCCCGCCATAAGGTTGTTTTCGACTTTCTTCTTTTCTTCAAGGCGCTATCTGTAGCCTTGCGCAAGAAGCCGGACATCGTACACGCCCATCTTCATGAAGGTGCCTTCATCGGCTATCCTATCAGCCTCCTCTCGCGCATTCCGTTGATCTTCGATTTTCAGGGAAGCCTCACTAGTGAGATGATCGACCACCACTTCCTGCGGCCTGATGGGTTCTTCTATCGTGCCACGCGGCGGTTGGAGGAGATCATCAACCGCCTGCCGGGAGCGATCATTACCAGTTCTCAACACGCTATGAACCTCCTGTGTGACGAGTTCGGCTGTGATGGTCGGCGGATTCATATCATCCCTGATTCCGTCAACGCTGAGTTCTTTCGCCCTCCCGAAGGCGAAGAGGATAAGGCCCTATTGAGGTCTCATTTGGGAATTCCTGCTGGCCATAGAGTAGTAGTATATCTGGGGCTTTTGGCCGAGTATCAGGGCATTGGGCTACTTCTAGAGGGAATAGCGCGACTCCGCGAAAACCTTTCAGAGACACATTTCCTGATCATGGGCTTCCCCAATGTAGAGTACTATCGAATGCGGGCGCTGCAACTGGGTGTCGGGGATCGCGTCACCTTCACCGGGAAGATCCCGTATTGGGAGGCTCCGCGATACTTGGCCCTGGGCGATGTGGCAGTTGGCCCCAAGATCTCAGCCACTGAGGGTAGCGGGAAACTCCTCAATTACATGGCGATGGGCCTCCCTACGGTAGCCTTCGACACACCGGTGAGCCGTGAGTACCTAGGGGATTGGGGTGTTTACTCCGAGCCGGGGAATCCCGTGGCTTTAGCCGAGGCCATAAGCTCCCTGCTCAGCGACGAAGAGCGGGCCCTAGAACTAGGGCGCCGGTTGCGCGAGAGGGCTGTGGAACACTACTCGTGGGAGAGAGCGGGAAAAGAGATGGTTGAAATCTACAATGCTTGCCTAAGATCATAGCCTCCGCTGGGCGGCTTGGCTTCTACACCTACCTGAATCGGTCCCCGTTTCCCTTACCGCTCCCGTTCCCTTCCTTCTGCAAGGGATCACAGGAAGTTGCCACAGAAGGGAGGTTGTGCTAGAATCTACAGGTGATCTCTGTGGCAAATGGTGGTTTTCTGTATAAGGGGGGAGAAAGACCGCGGTGGTTGCTAGGCTGATAGAAGTGATCACCTATCGCGAGTTGGTTAGGAATCTCGTTATCCGGGACCTTAAGGTACGCTACAAGAACTCAGTCTTGGGCTTTCTCTGGTCCCTCCTGAACCCCCTAATGATGATGGTCATCTTTACTGTCGTCTTTACCATCATGTTGCCCAACAACACTATCGATCGCTTTCCAGTCTTTGTCCTCTGTGCCCTTCTCCCTTGGAACTTCTTCTCCAGCAGCGTGATGACATCCGTCCATAGTGTCGTTGGTAATGCCCATTTGATAAAGAAAGTGTACTTCCCTCGGGAGGTGCTCCCTCTCTCCACCGTGCTAGCCAATTTGGTGAACTTCCTGCTGGCCATGATCGTTCTCTTCGGCATGATGTTCATCTTCAGGACACCCCTAACCGTGTGGGCTTTGCTTCTGCCGGTGATAGTTCTTGTTCAGGTGATATTCATACTTGGTTTGGCCTTCTTTCTCTCCACCCTCAATGTGTTCTATCGGGATACGGCGGCAGTAATGGACGTGGCCATGCTGGCATGGTTCTTCCTAACCCCCGTGTTTTACCCCATCACTATCTTGCCTCATTACCGGACTCTATTTGGACTGGCTCTGGATATTCAGCGCCTGGTCTATATCTTGAACCCTATGGCCTCCCTCATCGCTTCTTATAGGGTGATACTCTACGATGGAGCACCTCCCGCTTTCGACTTCCTCGCTAGAACCGTGGTGACCGCTTTGGGCTTCCTCGCCCTGGGCTATCTAGTCTTCACTCGCTATAGTAGGGTCTTCGCAGAGCAAGTATAATTTGACAACCGTCTGGTTTGGGATTGCATACACACCTATAACGGATTGTCTATTTCCGAGGCTAGACGCCACGACTCGCTTGGCATCTTCTATCCTTAAGGGAGTATGTAGGTCTTGCCAGTGGGGGTATTCTTACGGAGCGCCCCCTAGGGTCAGGGGTGTGGCCGGTGAATCTGGTGGTGAGTGCTTCAGTCAGTGCCCTGTGATAGAATGGCAAGGACGAGGGACGAAATTTGCCAGTTGAATCTTGACAGGAGCGTTCATTTCTGCTATCTTAATCACGAAATATGTCCGGTCATTTGGCAACCCGGCGGCGAGACCGGATAGATTCTGTTCGTTTCGGTTACGTACCTTGTAGGATCGAGGGACGCTAATCGACCAAGTCCAATGTTCTTCCTGTAGTCTGCCCCGGGGACAGTGGCTTTTTTGTTAAGCAGATGGGAGGTTCGTCACTGAATAAGCGAATCGGTCATGCGTACAGATTCGACCAGCGCAACCAAAAGAGGTATACCATGGAAGATGAGATCGATCTAAGAGAATACCTTGACGTCATCATCCGTCGCTGGAAGTGGATTGTTGGGCTTACCCTAGTGGCCACAATCACCGCTGCTGCGATCAGTTTTGTGCTGCCTCCGGTCTATGAAGCCACCGTCATCCTTGCTGTAACCCAGCCAAAATATGTACTCCAGTTTGACCCCCGATTTCAAGCACTGGAGGAGAGCATAACCGCTCCCTTCAAAGCCTACTCCGCCTTGGTGAAGAATCCTGAGCTTGAGGAACGGGTGCTCGATGCCCTCCAAGGCTTCATCCCTTCTGCGAAATTCACCCACCAAGATTTGGAAGGCATGGCAACTGTCACCCAGGGCGACGATCCGAGCGTGATCATCCTGAAGGTTCGCCACACCAATCGGGAGTTCGCCGCCCGCGTGGCTAACATATGGGCGCAACTGTACGTAGAACAGATGAGTGAACTCTACGGTCATTCACCCTCGGAGGAGAGTCATTTCGAAGAACAACTAGAAATCGCCGAGGCGAACCTCAGCGCTGCCGAGGAGGCGCTCATCGATTTTGAAGGGCACAGCCGCATCGCCGTGCTGGAAAACACCATCAATGCCAAGAAAGAGGCATTGGCCAGCAACTTGGCAGCCCAAGAACGATTTCTGATCATCATCCAAGACGCTGAGAGCCTCCAGCACCAACTACAGCTAGAGGGCTCTCCATCTTCAGGGCTGGCCAGTAGCCTCTCCATCCTGATGTTGGATGTCAGCTCACTATCCTCCCAGGTAAGTCTCCCCCTCGATCTAGAACTTTCCATCGATGAATCGGCCTTCCTCAATATGAGTATTCAGGAGCAAATAGCGTTTCTGGGAAATCTCGTGTCTACGCTGCGAGCGAAACAAGAGACCATAGCCGCTGCCATCGAAGCGCTCTCCCCTGAGATCCTTCGCCTGCAAGGGGAATTGCAGGAGGAGCACACGGAGAAGGATCGATTGGTGAGGGCTCGGGATATAGCCAATGAAACTTACCTGGCGCTTTCGCGCAAGGTGGACGAAGTTAGGATCGCTGTAGCCTCGGAAGATAGCGGTGTCCAAATTGTGAGCCGAGCAGTTACGCCAGAGAGACCAGTGGCGCCGAGAAAGAAGTTGAACGTGGCCCTCGGTGGGGTACTGGGCCTGATGGTAGGGGTTTTGGGAGCTTTCGTGCTGGAATATCTCCGGCCTCCAGCGATAGCAGAAGTTGCAAGACGAAAGCAATGAGTTCTCGCCAGATATTGGCCAGCCTCTCGACTAGATTTCCGGTAGTGGTCGAGCGGCTTTTCTCCCTCATCAACGTAGGCCTTCTAGTGGCAATTGCACTATCGATCTGGCCTTACCTTGCCAGTGCGTTCTATTTGTACCAAGGCAGCAACATGTTAGAGAAAGCACTGAAAGAGCAAGGGCTGGAATCCAGCGAGTGGGAGGTCATAATCTTTGCGTCCATCAACCGTTACTCAAATGGTCTAAAAGCAAAACTCGACTCCAGCGCAGCCTACCTCCAACGGGCTATAAGATGGGATGTCAACAACGCTCAAGCCCACAATTCTATGGCTAAGGTCCTCTACCTTCAGGGGCATCATCTCCTCGCTATAGATGCTCTCTCTCAAGTGAATGAGTTGCGGCCTCAGAACCCACTGGTCCACCTTACAATAGGCGATCTCTACGATGGTCTGGGCTTGGCCGAAGAGGCGATAGCCGAGTACGAGAGAAGTCAGATGGAACTAAGGGGTAGTAGTGTGGGGGAAAGGGCGGAGGTGAACTACCTTAAACTGGCCGATGCCTACCTAAGGGCTGGTGACCCCAATAGGGCCCTTCCGGTGCTGCAGAAGATCCTAAAGATAGACCCCTATAACCCCTATGCTCTCTATCACCTCGCTAAGATCTGCGAGACCATGGGGGAAGGTGAAAGGCTTCTAGCCCAGGGACTTTACGAACAGTTGCATGCGTTGCAGATACCAACCTGGGGCGATAAGCGCCTTTATGGGTACTTTGCGGAATTGGTTCCCCAACTGGTGGAGGAGGAAATCTGGTCTCAGGAGAAGGCTTTGCGCGCTATCGCTTTTCTGGTGTTCCGGGATCTACCAGCCGAGGCTCGGGCGATAGGGGATAGCATAGGAACCTATCCCGAAGAGTCCGACCTCTATCTCTACCAAGGCTTGGATACCATACCGGAAGGATGGCGCGGAGAGGTTTTGGTTATTGAGAGTTTCGATAATGTGACGGAATGGTGGCCTCGTCAGGAGAATAATGTTTCTGAGGGCCGTTTTGCTTCCGATGGGTATATAGCGGACATGTCCTACCTCAACAATGTGACAGAACGGGATATTTTCGCTTTTGTTCTCTCTTTGGATGTCGACATCGGTGAATTTGGTTCTATGGCGTTGCGCTTCAAGGCAACCCCTGACACCCTTTGGACAATGGAGATTGTGGTGGATGGGGAGCGTAGCAGGCCCATCAGCTATCGGCCAGGCAACGGGGCATGGGAGATTGTAGAAGTTCCTCTTCGAGGCTACAGGTTGCAGGAAGTTCTGTTATCGATCGGGGAACTAGATAATATCGAGAAGCAGAGAGAGTACCGTATGTCGTTGGACTGGATCGCTTTGCGATGAGTCTAGGATGCTTGTCGGAAATAAGAGCGAAATTCACACGCTGGCGGAGACAAGACGAGATTGGGTCTGCTCTTTTTGCTCTCCTGGGTGATTCGCTGGTGTATCTGGTCGGGTCGGCTTCCATTGGCCTCGCTGGAGCCATTCTCCTCCCTTTGTACACCCGACACTTGGATCCTGATGCTTTTGGCGCGTATGCGCTGGTGGATGCCGCTTTACAGGTGACATTGATCTTGTTGGGCATGGGGTTCAATGTCTCCTATCTACGCTGGTATGCCGATGATCCGGACCAACCCGAGTTGCTAGGGAGCGTCTTTCTGTTGAGTGTGGGCGTAGCCCTGGTTGGGGGGCTGGCGCTCTGGGCTGGCCTAGCCAGCCCGTGGGGTGCCGCACTGGTACGATGGCCCACAGGTTCGTTTGCCTGGACGGTGGCCCCTCTGTGCGTGCTAGGAGTGATTATCAACCTGTTCCTAACTGACCTACGGGCTCGCCGGGCGGCAACAACGTTTTCGGTGGCCTCTGTGGTACGCTTCGTAGGCATGGTGGGGGGGGCGGTCTGGTTTGTGGCGGTACGGAAGGCTGGCGTGGCTGGTGTCTTATACGGACGGGTGGCAAGCGACACACTCACGGCGATAGTGTTGTCTGTAGTCTGTATGCCCCGTATCAGATGGCAGGTGATCTGGCGACTCATTCGGCCCATGCTGCGCTTTGGTCTGCCGCTGATCCTGAGCGGGTTGGCAATGATGTTGCTAAACATCTCAGGTCGCTACTTCCTCAGCCACTACGCCACGCTGAAGGAGGTGGGTCTGTACACTGCTGCGAGCAAGGTGGCCAACGTGATGCAGTTTCTCTTCGTCCAGCCCTTTGGAATAGCCTGGGGGGGGGCTGATGTTTCAAATAGCGAAGTGGGAGAGGGCGCGTACGATTTACTCCAAGATTTTCACCTATACCTTCGTCGCCTCCATAGTTATCGCTTTATTGGCTGCGCTCTTTGCGCCTGCGCTGTTCGCCCTATTGACCTCGGCTGCCTACATGCTGGCCATTGGTATCTTCCCGCTTCTGCTACTCTCGCTAGCGCTATTGGCACTACAGTACCCGGCCGCGATTGGGATCTACCTAGAAGGGAAGACATCCCTCTTTCCTACTATCTTTGCGGCAGGCCTGGGCGCTTGTCTGGCTGGGAACCGGCTTCTGGTACCTGCCTATGGCATGTTGGGGGCAGCGGTGGCCGGGGTCATAGGTCAGGGAGTCATCCTGGTGCTGATGATGGTTCTGGGACAACGCTACTATTCGATCCGGTATGAAGTAAAGTCGATGACGGTGATAGGTCTGCTTTGTGGGGTTGCCTTTGTCATCGGGCGATGTTTTGCTCCAACCCTGGGTTTCGAGGATATGGTGTTACAAACGGTCCTGGCCGCAAGTGTACTCTTGTCTGTTGGGCTTTTCGTTTGGTGGGATCTCTCGCGTACGCGGGCTCGTATGGGGGCGTATGTATGACTTCGCCTGATACCACGACTCGCTTGTGGTCTGAATACCTGGAAGAGACGACATTGTTTGACACGGCTATTCGACTCCAGACGATAATCCGGGTCATAAAGCGCACCGTACCATCGGGTGCCCGATTGCTCGAAGTGGGGTTCGGCAGCGGGACGACGGCCGTTCTGCTGGCGGACCAGGGATACCAGGTAACCGCGATAGACCTCGACCCAGAGTTGGTTGGTCGCTTTGATTCCCAAATTGGGTTGGGTATTGCTGATTTTTTCTGGCGTAGCGTATGTACTCTGGGGAAGATGGATATGGCCTCAAGCGTTAAGTGGTGAGAAAAAACAGGCCGTCGTGAGTTCAGAAAAATGAGCAACGTATTGATTTTCTTGCTCTTCCTGACACCTACGATTCAATACCGGGTGGAACTAGGGCCGTTTAGTTTTGCCCTGATGGAGCCATTCGTCTTGCTGGTTTCGGCCATGTTGCTGGCCCACCAGATTGTCAGCCGGCGGCGATTGGTCATCTTGAAAAACCCGCTGGTGTATCTGTTCATTGGTATGACCCTATGGGCTTTCGTCGTCCGCCCCTGGGCGACTGATTGGAAACATGGCCTGAGCGACGTGCGGGATTGGGCTATCCCGGTGTTGGGATTTGTGGTTCTTGTGTCAACTGTGCGGAGCGGTTGGCGGAGGAAAACACAGATGTTGATGATCATAGCGATCCTGCAAAGCACAATTGCGATCTATCAATCGCTGACAGATAGTTTCCGTGTATTTGTTAAGGGAGGTAGCGCACTGTACAAAACTGGGTTCTTTGCCAGCCCAGGAGGTTCCCTTCCGTTAGCATCTTATGGTCTTGGCTTCTTTTCCCACCCTAACGGATTTGGCTACTTTGCCTCAATAGGGTTGCTAATCTGGCTGGGTCTTTATGCATCGTCACGAAGGCGACTCAACATTCTTCTGCTTCTCAGCGGCATTGTGTTGGCAAGCGCGCTGGTTTTATCTTACGCAAAGACTAGCATTTTAGCGTTTGTGATATCAGCGCTACTTATGAGATTACTGAGGTATAGAGAATTACATCGTCTAATGCCTTTGGCTCCTGTATTGGGATTTCTTATATCCTTTCTCGCGTTTTTATCGGGGCCTTTAGCGTCAATCAGATACGTTCCTCCAGAATTTGCAACTTCGGCCTGGCGTCTCGAACTATGGCAAGACAGCCTGGATCTTGTCGCGAGAAACCCTACAATTTTGTTGGTAGGTAATGGCGACTCTGCATTATGGTCGTTAAGGTCCATAAAATTTTTGCATCCTCACAATTTGCCCTTATATTTTCTAATCTATTATGGCTTACCAGGAGTAGCATGGCTGACTATCTACACAGTTGTTCTTTCGCGAATTGGTTCAATTCGGATATCTTACCTTAAGAGAGTGCCATTACTTGCCGCCCTTTATCTTAGTCTATCCACTCTTTTGCTGACCGGTATATTTGAGGTAATGCTTAACGACATAAATTCTCGGATGATCATCTTGCTTATTTGTTCCTGTTTTGTCGGGTTAGAACGTGAAACAATCTCTTCTGCGAAAGGTGTGTAGGTTCAAAATGTCTGACGCCTGGCCACAGATCCTCACTCTCTCTGAACTCTTCCCCAATCCAGCCTGGCCGGCTTTAGGCATTTTCGTCGAGCGTCAAGCATATCATCTACTTCCATTTTGCGACGTGACTGTAGTGGCCCCTGTCCGCGTCTTCCCACATCTGCGTCTCTGGAAGCATATCCTTGCCCCCAAACGCTTCCAGGCCGAATGGTGCAGGTGGCGGGCGGACCTGGCGCGGATTCCATTGCGGGACAAAGTGAACGAGATGTCGGTTTTCTACCCGCGCTATACTTCCCCCCCCAAGCAAATCTTTCACGGGCTGTGGGGCTTTTTCGCCTACCCTTTCTTGCAACGGTTGTTGCGCACGCTGCACGCGGAACGCACCTTCGACCTGATTCACGCCCACTATGCCAGCCCGTGTGGGGTGATTGCCCTGCTGGCCCAACGCTGGATGAAGGTCCCGGTAGTGCTGAGCATTCACGGTGCCGATGTAACCTATACGGCCAAACAAAACCCCCTTAGTGCCGCTATCATCCGCTGGGTCTTTCGCAACGTGGATGCTATCCTTGCCAACAGCACCTTGACAGCCCGTCAGATTGTGCGTTATGGAGGCGATCCAGAGAAAGTGCAGATCGTGCGACTAGGCGGAAACGCCTCGGAGAATATGGATCAGCAACGCCGACCTTTGCACAACGGAACAGCGATTCTGCTCTCGGTCGGCTATTTGGAAGAGCGAAAAGGTCATGCGTATGTTTTAAGGGCCTTAAAGGAGTTGACCAAGCAAGGCTATGAAATTCGCTATGTAATTGTGGGTGATGGGTCACAAAACGAGAATCTGCGATCTCTGGCAGATGAGTTGGGATTAGCAGGTATTGTCTCGTTTGAAGGATACAAGACGCACACCGATGTATGGCCGTACTTCGCCGATTGCGATATTTTTGTCCTGCCCAGTTGGAACGAGGCTTTTGGCATTGTGTATATTGAGGCGTTGAGCTTAGGAAAACCCGTGGTGGGCTGTGAAGGTGAAGGGGGACCAGAAGACCTGAGAGCCCTGGGTGATTGTATCGAGTTGGTAAAGCCGCGAGATGTCGAGAGCCTGGTGCACGCCTTGAAGCGCCTGCTCGACGACCCGGAACGACGCCGACGCATGGGCGAGATAGGACGAGAGATTGTGCGGACACATTTCACCTGGGAGCGCAATGCGGCCGATACCCTGAGAATCTACCAGCAGATTCTGGAGGCATATGGTGCATAGCCAGCGAGGGTTTTTGTCTTACGATGCCAGCCGTGATCGCTATGCTATCAACTGGCGTGAGACGCTTTCAATAGTGGTGGGCGAACTTCTCTTAGAGGAATTACTGGCTGCCCGTTCCCATATTAAGGGCCGCCTGCTCGATGTAGGGTGCGGCACGCGACCCTATTCTCTGATCTACGAGCCATTAGTGGATATGAGCGTGGGGACCGAGGTGGCCTTCTCGCCCCACGGCATAGAAGCAGCCGATGTGATCTGCTGCGCCGAGGCTCTTCCTTTTATCAGCAATAGTTTCGATACGATCTTATGTACGGAGGTACTGGAACACACCCGCCAACCCTTTCAGGTAATGCAGGAGTTTGCCCGCCTGCTACACCCAGGTGGCTATCTTTTGCTGTCGGTGCCCTTTATCTACCCTGTGCACGAGTCTCCGCACGATTATTGGCGATTTACAGCCCACGGCCTGGAAGCAATCTGCGAGTCGGCAGGGCTCACACTGATCTACGTTCATTCCAAAGGCGGGATAGTAGCAACACTGGTGAGTCTTTGGATCCATCTGACTGTCCGTTGTGTAAACGCTCTGAGCAAACTGCTGGGTTTATCTAAGCCACTGCGCGAGGAAAGGGCAGTTCGTTGGTTCTTGGCTGTGCCGCAATGGGGATACCTTTGGCTCTCAAGGCTTTCGAGGACGAGAATAAATCTTGCTTGGGTTAGTAAGTTGGAGTGGTGGATGAGCCCAGGCTATGTCGTTCTAGCCCAGCGCCCGATGAGGAGGTGAGTCTCGGTGGAGTCCTCTCCACGGTCGTTTCTTGGGATGATCTCGGATTGTGCGGGTGTTGTCCCTTTTGCTAGTAGGGTTCGGAAAGGCATCAGGACGTCTTTCGCACTGCCTTTGTACGTGCTTACCGGTTGACTTCCGCATTGCTTTGAAGAGTTCTTTGCTTATGAAGGTACTTATGGTCCACAACCATTGTCAACAACGGGCCGTCGAACGGGTCGCGGAGGAGCCCGAGGTTTCGGTGTTGCGAAGGCGAGGACAACAATGGGCTCTCTTTCTCAACTCCCTGTTTGGGTCTCATCCGTTCTATTGGCTGCTTGGAAAGGGTGGCTCAGTCGCGCAGGGTCATGTAGGAGGTTATGGCTTCTTTGCTTCCGACGAGCCGCACAATGACTTTATCCGCATCTTACACGCATATGGGTTCTTGGGCTTGAGCGCTTATTTGCTTTCCTTGCTAGGCTTCTTCGTGCAAAGTATCTGGCTCATGCGCAAGGCCACCAAGTCATTCTTGAGAGATGTAGCCCAAATCTTCTCCCTTGATCTCGTGGGTGTCGTGTTATTGAGTATCACGACTGAGCCAATGCGGTATCCAACAGCAGGGTGGTACTTGTTTGCCTTTGCGTCGGTAGTTGCAGTGAGAAATAGGATGGTTGCGGAGCCAGGGGAACGATTTTGAATGAAGATCTTGCTTTGCCATAACTACTACATAGAACCGGGTGGAGAGAGTCTCGTATTTCAGAACGAGATAAGGGGTCTGAGGGAGCGAGGCCATAAGGTCATCACCTATACTCGGAACAACCTGGAGACGATAGACTATTCGATTTACAACAAGGCAACTTTGCCGTTCAGTGGTTTCTACTCCAGACGGACACAGTTGGACATATCGCACATCGTAAAGCAAGAAAAGCCGGAGGTCTCCATCGTCCAGAACGTATTTCCTCTAATCTCTCCATCGATATACCGTGCACTCGGTGAGGCGGGGGTTCCAATTGTTCAGGCCGTCTATAACTACCGTTTTATCTGTCCTAATGCCCACCTCTACACCCAAGGGGAGATTTGCCAGTGTTGCACTAAGGGCAACCCTCTGCTTGCTATCGTTAAGCGTTGCTACCGTGACAGTTACGTGTTAAGCGGCTGGTATGCCTCGATTCTGTGGCTTCATCGAAGGTTGCGCACCTTTGCACGCTACGTAGACATATTCATGATCCCTGACGAGTTCTTCGGAGAAAGACTGATTGAAGGAGGGATCCCTCGGGGAAAGATCAGGAAGAACGTCAACCCTTTTTTCGTTGCTGACTACGACGCGCACTATCATAGCGGGAATTACATCCTGTACGCTGGACGGATCGTGAAACAGAAGGGAATCTTGACCTTAGTTAGGTCTATGGCTCTAGTGCGAAGCGACGTCCAGTTGCTCGTAGTTGGTGATGGCGAATTCCGATCCGAGGTTGAACGATTTGTGCAACGCCAAGGTCTGAAGCGTCGAGTGGAATTCTTGGGTACTCAATGGGGAGAAGACTTCCGAAATCTCGTGGCAGAAGCGTTGTGCGTGGTGATACCTTCAGAGTGGTATGACAATCTGCCTCTTATTCTCTGCCAGGCTTATGCGATGGGCAAGCCTGTAATCGCTTCAGCCATAAACGGCATTCCTGAATATGTGGCCGATGGTGTGGATGGATTACTATTTTCACCGGGCGATGCTGAGGACCTAGCGGAGAAGATAGATTATCTTACTCAGCAGGGTGAACTGCGCCAACGGATGTCTCGTCATGCGCGCCGAAAAGCGGAAACAGAGTTTGATTATACTAGACACTACGAAGTGCTTCTGGAGATCTTTGACGAGGTCCGGAGGAGGAATTGATGGGGCTACGGTACAAGGAGATTTACGCTGGTAGACGGGTGCTGGTTGAGGAGAAGTACAGTTGATCTACCCATTATGACGCCTTGATGAAGATCTATGCCCAGGTGGTTAAGTGACGAAAGCCGCCGTGTGTTCGCAAGAGCCTCCAAATGCTAATAGGAGAGTGATCGAATGTGGTCGGTTGCCAAGCGATGGTTATTACATACATGGTTACATCCGAGATACCTTGCACACCGTGAACTCTACAGCATAATGGCCCTTGAGATGCCCAGACTCAAGGGCAGGCTTCTTGATGTAGGTTGTGGTCGAAGACCATATGCTGAGTTAGCAATTGGAGTGCAAGAATATGTTGGACTCGATATGCCAACTACTATGCACGGCACGAATCGGGTAGATGTATTGGGGTCCGCCGTATCTTTGCCCTTCGACAACTGTGTCTTTGACAGCCTGGTGTGCACAGAAGTCTTGGAGCACGTCCCCGAGCCGGCCTTGGCTTTGCAAGAATTTGTGAGGGTGATGCGTCCTGGGGGTGTGATGATCTTGACCGTTCCTTTGAGTGAGCAACTTCACGAAGAACCTCATGACTATTATCGCTTCACCAGACATTCTCTCCATTACTTGCTAGATCGTTATGGGCTGAGAATTCAGAGCACATACGAACGTGGAGGTGCTTGGCTTGAGATCAGTTATCGGACCTCTAGTTTTCTGTACAGTTGGATGGGTGCGACCGTTGAACCATCAGGTTCGCTAAAACCGCGCCTTTTGCTAGGCCCTGTTGCGGTTCTTCTTTGCACGATCATACAGTTGCTAGGAGCGCTCCTCAATCGAATCTGGCTTGTGCGTTTAAGCACTATCGGATATGGAGTGGTTGCAATCAAGGGGGAGTAAGGAAGAGCATGGAGGCCTCACGAGGGCAACCTATGGAGATCGCCTTCATCACGAATATCTGCCCCCATTATCATATTAAGACTTTCGAAGTCTTGGCTCACTACTATGATGTGGACTACTGCTTCTTCTCCGCTGGCGACGAGTGGTACTGGGAGCAGAAGCACGGCATGCGGATGGGGGAGTTTCGCTACAAATATCTCCCCGGTTTTCACCTGGGGCGGACCCGGGTGACACCTTCGCTGGTGACCAGGCTCTGGCAGGGGAACTACGATGTCTTCGTCAAGTGCATCACCGGGCGGTTTGCCCTGCCCGCCACTTTCCTCATCGCCAAACTGCGCCGCAGGCCTTTCGTCCTGTGGACGGGAATGTGGATGCATCCCCAGACCCTTTTTCACCGCCTCTCCTTTCCGGTCACGCGTTACATCTACCACCACGCGGACGCTATCGTCGTCTACGGGGAACACGTGAAGCGGTATTTGGTGGGATTGGGGGTGAAGGCGGAGAAGGTTTTCATCGCGGCGCACGCGGTGGACAACGACCTCTATTCCAGGTCAGTCTCAGAGGAAGAGAAGGCCGCCTTGCGGGACCGGCTGGGGCTCTCGTCAGCCCCGAAAGTGGTGCTTTACCTGGGCCGGCTGGAAGAATCCAAAGGACTATGCTATCTTATTGAGGCTTTTGCGATGTTGCCAAGAGATGACACGGTGCTCATCTTTGTAGGGGATGGCGGTTGGCGCGCCCGGCTGGAGGCTCAGAGCCAGCGCAGGGGGCTCGCTGGAAGCGTGCGTTTTCCTGGGTATGTGCCACCGGGAGAGACTCTGCCTTACTATGCCCTGGCCGATGTATTTGTCCTCCCTTCCGTAACTGTGCCTGCTGGGAAGGAACCCTGGGGCCTGGTGGTCAATGAGGCAATGAACCAAGGGGTACCGGTAGTAGCGACTGATGCCGTCGGGGCAGCGGCTGGTGGACTAGTGCAGGATGGGGCCAATGGCTTCGTAGTGCACGAGCGGGATAGCGTCGCGTTGTCCCAGGCGATAGAGCGCATTCTCAGCGATCGTGAATTGCGGCACCGGATGAGTCAGAACGCGCGCCGGATTGTTGCCGAGTGGGACAATGAGCGGATGGTGGAAGGCTTTCGACAGGCCGTTGAGTTCACGCTGGGTTTACAGAGACGAGACGCTTGGTTATGAATGACAGTTCGCAAAAACTACACCTGGGTTGTTTTGATCAGGTGCTGCCGGGCTGGATCAATACAGACATCACCTCGCACATCTTTGTGTCCCGGATTCCAGGTCTGGCTCTACTACTTTTCAGAGTCGGTTTACTTCCACAGCAACGTTACGAGCAACACAGGCGACGGATGTTTCACGCTGTACGTTATCTTGACGTTACAAAAAGATTGCCTTATGCTGATGGCACGTTTGATTACGTGTATAGCTCACACTTGCTTGAACACCTTTATCGTCAACAGGCGGTCTCTTGTCTCGGTGAAATCCATCGTATCCTAAGGAAAGGAGGCATTGTCCGACTAGCGGTGCCCGACTTGGATAGAATTATTGCAGGTTATGATCCTCAGCATCCGGAAGAGTTTCTTGAAAGCATTTTCGAGGCAAAACAGAAAAGCGATAAGAACAAACATCACTGGCACTATAATGAAATGTCCCTGGGTAGGCTTCTGAACGAAGTCGGATTCCGCGATGTATATCGCTGCCAATTCCAACAAGGCCGTTGTGTAGATGTCACTCTGATTGACAACAGGCCAGAATCGCTGTTTATCGAAGCCGTGAAGTAATGTCGCATGAATATTCACTCCCTTTACCAGCCTTTTCAGCGGTTTTTTAGAAAGAAGACGATGAATCAGTTTGTTGATCTCTTCTCGGTTGATGAATCCACCAGGATATTGGATGTCGGCGGCAATCCGTTCAATTGGGCGCTAATATCGGCGCAGCCGCAAGTTACTATGGTCAACTTAGCTGCTCCGTCGGAAAAGAGCGGCGCTTGGATGCACTTTAAATGGGTCATAGCCGATGCAATGCATCTCCCATTCAAGGATAACTCTTTTGATATAGCATACTCAAATTCAGTAATCGAGCACCTCTATTCCCTTGAAAACCAGCAGCGGTTTGCTGGGGAGATAGGTCGTGTCGGTTCAAGGGTATACGTCCAGACTCCAAACAAGCACTTTTTCATCGAGCCCCATCTACTTACCCCTTTGATACATTTCTTTCCCCAAAGAATACAAAGAATGCTTCTTCGCAATTTCACCGTCTGCGGGCTTGTCACGAGACCGTCACCTCAACAATGCGAGCATTTCCTGAAGGAAGTGAGGCTGCTTGATCGTGGTGATATCACACACTTGTTCCCAGATCACAAGGTCATTCGGGAGCGATTTCTTCTATTCACCAAGTCCTTTCTAGTGGTTTCCGACCCAGTGTTGGGATAATCAAGCAATCTCTCGAGACATAGGGGGGAAAGATGAATTGGCAGGGTAAAAAAATCTTAGTTACAGGAGGAGCTGGCTTCATCGGTTCCCATTTGGTGGAACTTCTGGTCGAGGATGGTGCCGATGTCACTGTGGTCGATAATCTAGAGCGTGGCCGCTTGGACAACCTGCGTGCTGTCATCAAGGACATTACCTTTATTCAGAAGGACTTGCGTGACTTTGCGGTATGCAAAGAGGTTACTAGAGGTATGGACGTGGTGATGAATCTGGCCGCTAAGGTCGCCGGCATTCACTATAACCGCTATCACCACGGCGATATGTTCACGTCCAATATCCTGCTGAGCACTAACGTTCTTGAAGCGGCGCGCATTAACGACGTCGCCCGCTTCACGGTGGTCAGTACGGCCTGTATCTATCCCCATGACGCCATTGTTCCTACCCCCGAATCAGAAGGGGAGCGAGGCACGCCAGAGCCCACCAACGAGGGCTATGGCTGGGCCAAGCGCATGGCCGAGAAACAAGGCCAGTACTACGCTGAGGAATATGGCATGGAGGTTGCAATTGCCCGTCCTTTCAATGCATACGGACCCCGCGATTGCTTCGATGAGGCCACATCGCACGTGATGCCTGCTTTGATCAAAAAAGTCCTGGACGGTGACGATCCAGTGATCGTCTGGGGATCGGGCAATCAAAGCCGGGCCTTTGTTCACGTCAAGGACTTCGCTATGGGCCTCAAGCTGGTTACCGAGAAATACCCTATAGCCGTTCCGGTCAATATTGGCCACGACCATGAAGTGACTATCAAAGAGTTGCTCCAAACGATCACTAGGATGACAGGGCAGAATCCCCGAGTGGTCTATGACGTCTCGATGCCTGAGGGCTATCCTCGGCGGGCAGCAGACATTACCAGACTCAGAGCAGCAACAGGTGGCTGGGAGCCCGCTATTTCCCTTGAAGAGGGGCTGGCAGAGACGATCGAGTGGTATCTTACCAATAAAGAGCTGGAGTAAGTGGGCGAAATTTGTGGGATATGCTTGCTCTAACGATGGACTGTGACTCTCCGAGAGCGAGTGTCGAAAGAACCAGAGAACGACTGGTGGGCTAGGGGGCCAAAGCATGAATCCACATCGTGCCAATGTGCTGGGTGTTGGCATCAGTGCAATCGACATAGGGGATGCGTTGCGGATGATAGAGCGGTGGATCGAGAGCCGCGAGCAACACTATGTCTGTGTGTGTGTGGTTCATACGATTATGGAGTGCCAGAAAGATCCCGAACTTCGCAAAATCGTAAACTCAGCTGGCTTGGCTACTCCTGATGGGATGCCTCTTGTTTGGCTGGCCAAACTCCGCGGATTCCGAAACGTGGATCGTGTCTATGGGCCTGATCTCTTGCTCGCGTTTTGTGCCCTTGCAGAGAACAAAGGGTACTCCAACTTTTTCTACGGCGGCGCTGATGGCGTTCCGGAAGAGTTAGCAAAGAACCTTCAACAAAGGTTCCCTAAACTGAAGATAGTAGGGACATTTTCACCTCCTTTTAGGCCCCTGACGCCTGAGGAGGATCGGTCTATTGGGGAGATGATAGACGCGGCCTCTCCAGATGTAGTGTGGGTGGGACTCAGTACCCCTAAGCAAGAGAGGTGGATGGCTGATCATTTGGGGTATATAAGAGTCCCTGTTATGATCGGCGTGGGCGCAGCCTTCGATTTTCTCTCTGGGCGGGTAAAGCAGGCCCCCAGATGGATGCAAAGAAGTGGCCTTGAATGGTTGTTCCGACTCTCTCAGGAGCCTAGAAGGCTCTGGCGACGCTATCTAATCTACAACCCCTTGTTCATATACAATCTGGTTCTACAATGTACCGGCCTAAAGGATTTTGAGTAGGAGGTACTGTGTCAAACCATCATCGGCCAACCATGAACTTTAGGTTGCGCACGGGCGTCCGCATAGGATTTGCAAGTAACAACGATGCTTAGAAGATCTACCGCTTCCGTTATCTTCCTTTGGCTATCCGATCTTTCATTCGCGATCCTTTCCCTTCACCTGGCTTATATCGCTCGGGTGCGCTTGCCCTGGGGCAAAGAGATCTATGCCGAACGAGCCCAGCCGGATCTTCCGGTCTATCTCCTGGCGCTGGTTATCTGGTCTGTAGTCTTTGCGGTCTTATCGGTGTACGACTCCACGCCCTCCCAAAGGGTATTGAAAGAGTTGCGGCGACCTGTGGTCGCTCTTCTTATGGCTACTCTCGTCTTCGCCGGCTCCCTATACCTTTCATACCGTGATGTCTCCCGCTTGCTGTTCGTGTATTTCTTCCTTATCGATCTCTTTCTGATAGTCAGTGTTCGCATCCTTCTACGTTTCGTCTTGCACTGGCCGGAAGACGGCAAGTATGCGGTGAGGAGCGTCTTAATCGTCGGTGCGGGCAAAGTGGGGCGCAAAGTGGCTCGGATAATGAGGCAAAATCGAGCGGGTGGCTTAAGATTGATCGGCTTTCTCGATGATGACCCCGCAAAACAGGGAAAGCGGTTCGAAGGGGTGACTGTCTTAGGCAAGTTGGGGAGCACGTGTCAGATGGTGAAAGAGCACAAGGTGGATGAAGTGGTGTTTGCTCTCCCGCTGTGGGCCCATCGCAAGTTAGTGGACCTAGTCATTGACCTTCAAAGGCTGCCCGTGAATGTGAGAGTGGTTCCCGATTTCTTCGACCTAGCCTTTTTCCAAGCTACGACCGAAGATTTCGGCAGTATGCCCCTGATCAATCTGCGCGGGCCGGCCATCGATGGTTATCAGAGAGTGGTGAAGCGAGCGTTCGATCTGATAGTAGCTGCCATATGGATCGTTTTTCTTGCGCCCTTGATGGCCTTAATAGCCCTTCTCATCAAGATTGATTCCAAAGGGCCGGTGATCTTCAAACAAGAGCGAGTGGGCGAGAACTGCAAACTCTTCCAAATGTACAAATTCCGTTCTATGGTCCCCGACGCCGAGGAGCGCCTCGACGAAATGCTCACCCAAACTGAGGATGGCAAGATCATCTATAAGGTGGAGAACGATCCCCGCGTCACACGACTGGGCCGCTTTTTGCGGCGCACGAGTTTAGACGAATTGCCGCAAGTTCTCAACGTCCTCAAAGGTGAGATGAGCCTGGTGGGTCCCCGCCCCGAGATGCCTTGGCTGGTCGATCGCTACGAGCCGTGGCAACTGAAGCGCTTTTCTGTGCCTCCAGGCATCACCGGCTGGTGGCAGGTCCACGGACGAAGCGACAGACCCATGCACCTTCACACGGAGGACGATCTCTACTATATCCAGCATTATTCTCTCCTTCTTGACATCCAAACCCTATTTATGACCATTGGAGCCATACTGAAACGAAAGGGAGCGTACTAGCATCTGCGGCCGAGTTGGAGCCACGTTCCCGGAGGTTGGGCGGAGGAGCAGGCTAGAACCGTGAGAGGAAAATCAGCAGGAAAATGGGCAAGGGCATACCTTCTTTCAGCAGTCGTTCTGGTCATACTGTCACTAAGCACATCGGTCAACTCCGCACACCCTCATGCGACGGGGAACCAGAGCGAGATTGTGGCTGCGGAAGTCCTCACCACCACAGTGTACCTCCCTCTAGTAGCAAGGTACTACGATCCCAGTTGGGTCGCGCCCTTTGGTACGGAGACTCACGATTATGAACTCCTTGCCAGGGCTACGGAGGCCCAAATGAAATGGATGCGCGTTAGCCTAAGATGGGATGAGGTGGAGCCAACTAAGGGTAGTTACAACTGGGCCATCTACGACGACAGGTTGGCCAAGGTAGCCGAGGCAGGTCTCACCCCTATCGTTTATATCTGGAAGAATCCTAGTTGGGCTGCGGCTACCAACTGCGGACCACTCTACAATGATCAAGATCTGGCCGATTTCCTTACCGCTGTCGTCGGCCGTTACAGGGATAGCCCTTACGATGTCAAATACTGGGAGATCTACAACGAACCAGACCATTGGCAGAGTGGTACAATAGGCTGCATGGGGGACGACGTCCCCGAATATGTGAGTCTTCTCGAAGTAGCCCATGATACCATCAAGGCGTTGGATCCCGAGGCTCACATCCTTCTCGGGGGTTTGGCCATGGTCGGTAGCGTAAACCTCGATTTTCTAGAGCAGGTATTAGAGGAGGGTGGAGGCGACTACTTCGATATTGTCAGTTTTCACTTCTATGCAGAGCAGATCAACGCGGCGTACACCTGTTCAGACCCTCCTGAATGCACCGTAAGGGGATTACTGGGCAAGGCTGCTATCATAAGGGATACCCTGGCTCAGTATGGCCACGATAAGCCTCTGATGCTGACTGAGACTGGCAAGCGCTGCCTTTCTGCATACCCTGATGTGGCACCGTGCAGCGCTGAAGAACTAGAGATACAAGCTGACTACGTCCCTATCCTCAACGTGCGCGGGATGTCCACGGACCTAGAGTCCATCATCTGGTACACCCTTGAGTGGCCCGGATTCTATCATAGTAGCCTTTTAGACCAAAGCGGAACCCCCAAGCCGGCTCACCTTGCCTATCAGACCTTGACGGAGGAGCTTGCTGGGGCGAGATATGGCCGGCGCATAGAGGATCCGTACCCGTACTGTCCCGAGATCGAGCAGCATCTCTTTTCCCTGCGAGGTGGCAGAGCGGAGAAGACAGTCCTCTGGACCAATCCAATAGTCGCTTGGGATGAATCAGGGCAACCCATCTATTGCGGGATCGACACCAGATCATTCGATTTCCCTACTGAAGATCTGCCATTTGGCATGCTCCGCCTAGTCCGGAGGGAGGGAAGCGAATACGCAGAAAGCATACTGACCGACGCGGACGACGGACAGGTGGATGGAGTGATCACTCTTTCGATAACCCCTAGTCCTATCTACGTGGAAGCGTATACCCCGTAGTAGCATGCTTAGGTTAGCATGTGACGCGTAGTGCTGGTGGAGTATCACTCCCCTTCCAAGGGCAGCATCATCTTGTAGCATTGTCGGTCTAACAACAGTCGTCGAGCCCGATGTGTCAGGTCCAGGCAGAATTGCTGACATCCCGGAAATCTAGAAGGGAATCATTTGTTTAGACTACGAGGTCAGCTTAGAAGATTCCTCCCCCTGCTCGTGGCGCTTGCTTTGGTTAGAGGAACGATATACTCCGTCGTCGTGCCTCTCTGGCAAGCCCCAGACGAGCCTTCTCATTTCGAATATATCAAACTCATCTTAGAGAGACGAACTCTACCCCAGGAAGGCGACGTTTCCTTACACATAAGGAAAGAGATCGTCACCTCTCTTATCGAGCAGGATACCGGTCGCTATATGCCGGGTTTCGTTATCCCTAGGGAGGTACTCATCGCCCCTGAACCACCGCAAATCCCGGGGCCTAGTCAATCGGTTCATCCCCCACTGTACTACCTTCTCAATGCGCTCATCCTACTTCCCCTTCAATATCAAGAGGTAGCCACTCAAGCATATTGGGCACGTCTCGTTTCGGTAGCGTTGAGTGCCCTGCTGGTACTCGTTGCCTTCTTGACGGCTAGGGAGCTTTTCCCCGAAGAGCCCTTCCTAACTCTGGGGATCCCCACCCTCGTGCTTTTCATACCCGCCCACACTTTCATGACCAGCACCATCAACAATGATCACTTAGCGGAACTTATCTGTAGCCTGTTCGTCTATCTCTCGGTGAGGGCCTTCAAGCATGGGATCTCCTTGTGGTCAGGCCTCTCCTTTGGCCTCTTGATGCTTCTCGGTATTTGGACCAAGTCAACGGCGCTGGTGATGATCCCCTTCGCGGGAGCCGGCCTCCTCTTGTCCCTTCCAGGAAGCGCCGTTCTAAGATCCCGCACACGGCGATGGGCCTTTCTCGGGCTAGTGGTAGCCATGGGGATAGGCATCATTGTTATTGCGGTCGATTTCCGGCCCGGAGAGGCTGTGCCGGAGACAAGCGCAGCCAGCTGGCATCTAAAACCCTGGGTCTATCGGGTCGCTAGAGATTGGTTGCATCTTCGTCTCACGCCGGCCGTCGTTCACTCCTTGCTAGATTGGAGAAGGTCAATCCAGTATCGTCAACTCTATCTATTCGAGATGAAACTATTGTTCGAGACCTTCTGGGCACGCTTCGGAGTGCGTTACTTGGGGCTGGACTCTCTGTGGTACGTTGTGGTGGCAGTGGTCAATCTCGCTTCCGTAGCGGGGTTGGCTCTCCTTGCCGCCAGAGCATGGAGAAATGGCAAGCACGTGGCTTCCTGGCAATTTAAGAGCCTGCTCTATCTGTTCGCCTGCGCAGCGATCACCTTGGTTGTGGTGGTCCTTCGGATACACCCTCTTGGACCCTCCTCCTATCTGCCTCATGCTCGATACCTCTACGTAGCTATCGTTCCCATGGCCACCTTGTTCGTGGTCGGGCTGAGGGAAATAATCCCCTCGCGCTGGCATCTTCTTGCATTTCCCACATTGGTCACGAGTCTCTTCCTCTTCGACACAGTCTGCCTTCTCGGATACGTGGTGCCCTTCTTCGGGGGCTCATAGTAGACTTTGTCCTTTCGCCAAGATGGGATATAATCTACATTGGTTGGGCTCTCTTTCCTACTTCGTCCTTTCGTTCTGCCGTTGGCCGAGAATCCATCGCTAGCATTCCTGCTCCACCATCGCTGCTCTTGCAAGAGCAGAAGTCGTTCAGATATGGCTAGAGGCTGCAAAGAGGAACGGGTTGGTCTAGGTATGATTTCTGTACTCTTCTTGGTTCTCCCCTTACTAGGTCCCCCGCTGGTCTGGGGCATGGCCTGGCAAAAGGTCACCTTTCCTCGTACAGAGCAACTGCAGAATGGCGAGGTAGTTGGTCCGCTTCACGGGTCTCTTCAAGTGGGCCAGAGTTTCTCTTCTCCCTACTCTGGACTCTATCGGATAGATCTGCTCCTGGGAACCTATGCCAGAAGGAACACTCATGACATCTTCTTTCACCTGCTGGAGGCTCCAGATTCCCAAAGGGAACTGGCCCCTGTCCGCTTCAATGCCAGGGAAGTCGAGGACAACGCCTATTTCAGCCTCGTCTTCCCACCCGTTGCCGATTCAGCCAGCAAGACGCTGTTCTTCTACCTCGAGTCTCCAGAATCGACACCGGCCAACAGCATCAACATACGATCGACTTCCGAGGACTTATATCCCGACGGGATGATGTACGTGAATGGCGCACTGCAAGGGGGTGATCTCGCTTTCGTCGCCTACTACAAAGGCAACCCGCTGGAAGCTGCGGCTCTCGTTCTCCAAAGGCTAACCGCCAACAAGCCCTACTTCTGGGGGGATCGGAATTCCTACATTCTCCTGGCAACCCTCTACCTATCGCTCTACCTTACATTCATCTATCGAATCATCATCTACTCGGTCGACAGGGAGGAAAACCCACAAGATGACCCGGGTCATCCAACTCGATAAGGTTTCCAAGAGGTTTCTCTACCGCCCTGAGCAACCTCGCACCTTACAAGAAAGCTTCACTAACCTTTTCGGCCTCAGGAACCGCACCCCTGCACAGGAGTTGTGGGCCGTAAGAGATATAACCTTCGCGGTAGAAAAAGGCGACACCGTGGGCCTTATCGGCCCGAACGCTGCAGGCAAGAGCACACTACTCAAACTCATCGTCAGGATCCTTGAGCCCACATCGGGGCAAATCACGGTAAAAGGCAGGATGTCGACTCTACTGGAGCTAGGAGCCGGTTTTCACCCGGAGCTCACCGGTAGGGAAAACGTCTACCTGAACGGCTCCATCCTGGGCTTAACACGTAAAGAGATCGCTGAGAAGTTTGACGAACTGGTGGCCTTTGCCGAACTTCAACGTTTCATCGACGTGCCGGTTAAACACTACTCCTCCGGCATGTATATACGCCTGGGGTTTGCTGTAGCCATCCATGTGGATCCAGAGATTCTGCTCGTTGACGAAGTATTGGCTGTAGGCGATGAGTCATTCCAAGGGAAATGCTTGGTTCGGATAGGCGAGTTGCAGGCACAGGGGGTGACTATTCTGTACGTTGCCCATAACCTGGACAGTGTGCGCAAGATATGCTCCCGAGCCCTCTGGCTTGACGATGGCGTCATACGGGCAGAAGGGAACCCGGAGACAGTCGTTGAGCGTTACCTGGACAGCGTCAGGGCCAAGGAGGGCGTTGAGCCTTCGCCCGCAGTCTCGGAGGAGAGGAGGCGATGGGGGAGTGGCGAGGCGGAGATAGTGGAGGTAAAGTTCCTCGACGCCCAGGGGAAGGAATGTGACCTCTTTACCACAGGCCAGATGATGAGGGTCAAGATTGGGTACCGAGCCCACAAGACGATAAGGAAGCCTGTCTTTGGGGTGGCCATCTATACCAGTGATGGCATCCATATCAACGGTCCCAATACTAGAACCTCGGGCTACGACATCGACCATATCGAGGGAGAGGGTGAAGTGGAGTTTGTGATAGACCATCTACCTCTCCTACGAGGGGAATACGACTTCACGGCGGCGATCTATGACCATAATTCGATCCACCCCTTTGACCACCACCACCGTATGTACAGCTTCAAAGTCGATACAGGGGCGGTAAAGGAGAGTGAAGGAACGGTCTACATTCCATGCCGGTGGATACATAGTCCAAACGTCCCTCGTCCTTGATTCTTGATCTTATCTAATGCGGAAGAAGACCGATGAATAGAATATCGGTAGTAGTACTGAGTTACAATGGAAAAGGGTATTTAGAGGATTGCCTAAGGTCAGTACTGGCACAGAGTCATCCCCCCTATCAACTCATAGTGGTGGACAACGCATCCAGTGACGGCTCCCCCGAATTGGTAAGAGAGCGCTTTCCCCAAGCAGAGCTGATAAGAAACCATCGAAACCTGGGATACGCTGGCGGGATGAATGTGGGTTTGCGAGAAGCGCGAGGAGAGTTGATCGCCCTTCTGAACCAAGATACGGTTGTCCAGGAGAACTTGCTTGCGGAGTTGACGCGAGCCTTTGAGATGGACGTGAAGATAGGCATAGCCGGCTGCAAGATCCTCCTTGCCGATGGCGTAACCATACAGCATGCCGGAGGGATAATAAGATACCCTCAAGCGTTGCCCGATCACTACGGATATGGCCAACTCGACGAAGGGCAGTATGACCAGATGAGGGAGGTAGACTACGTTACAGGGGCGGCGTTAGCCGTTCGAAAAGCCGTCTTGAAGGACGTGGGATACTTTGATGAGGCTTTCTTTCCCGCCTACTATGAGGACGCCGATTTCTGCTTTCGAGCCAGGGAGGCGGGGTACAAGATCGTTTATGTACCCCGGGCGGTGGTCTTGCATCATGAATCTTCTACCCTGGGGAGGGATAGCTACAACTACCACCGCGCTATGCATAGGAACCGCCTTAGGTTCATCTTGAAACGGTACAACCTTCGCCAGTTGCAGGAGGATTTCTACCCCGCTGAAAAGGAGTGGCTGAGGGCACCGAGATCAGAGAACGAGCGGCGAGGTTTGCGACGCGCTTACCTCGAGACATTGCTTCTCTGGCCCTCCATGCCCTGGGCGAAAGCAGAGAAGGAGGAAGAGCGTATGGCTGATACAGATGAAGAGAGACTGGGCGTACGCGAGATTCTGGGAGCTCTGCACAGGAGTCTCCTAGAAGGAGACCATCAACACGGGTCGGCTGAACCCCCGACCTTACACAAGGGGGTTCAAGAAGCCAAAACGGACGACCTGCTTCAGCCGTCCTTTGGAAGCCAACTGGTGGAGGGACTGGCCAGCAAATGGCACGCACAGGAACGCCCCTTCGTCTCCCACAAGCCGCTCATCGGCCCTCTCATCGCCTTCATTCGCGAGATGTGGAACAGCGTATCCACCAAGTGGTTCGTGAGGGCCATCCTCCAGCAGCAAAACGAGTTCAACGAAGCGCTAGTTCGGGCTGTAAGTCGCAGCCTAGATGAGCTGGATATTCGGATTGGCGCCCTGGATACCCGGGTGAGTCGAAGCCTAGATGAGCTGGATATTCGGATTGGCGCCCTGGATACCCGGGTGAGTCGAAGCCTAGATGAGCTGGATATTCGGATTTGCGATAACGATAGGGATAGCACGGCGCTCGCTGTGGAGATAGCCAAAGTTGGCTACCGGCTGAATCGGATAGAGAATCAACTAGCGGCTCTCGGCGAACGCCTCGCTGGAATAGAGCAGGCTCTGAAGCCCAGGGGCTCGGCAAGCAACGAAAGCAATAGGATCGAATCGAGTTGACCATGAGGATCGCCTATTTTAGCCCTCTAAACCCTATGCCCTCGGGTATCTCCGACTATAGTGAAGAGTTGCTGCCCTATCTCGCCCGCCATGCCCAGATCGACCTATTCATCGATGACTATGAGCCTAGCAATCGAGAGATTGTAGATTCCTTCTCTATCTTTCATCACCAGGAGTTCGAACGCCTGGCAAGAGAGAGAAGATACGACATGTGCCTATACCAGATGGGCAACAGCCCCTATCACGAATACATCTATCGCCAGTCGCTCCGCCATCCAGGGGTCACAGTGTTGCACGATTATGTGCTTCACCATTTCCTAGAGTTCATAACCGTAGGCAGAGGAGATCTGATCGGTTACATCCGTGAAATGGGCTATGCCTACGGCCTTGAGGGCACAGGCCTAGCCCGGAGGATGTTCGCGGGAGGGGAGCGGGTTCAACGCTATCAGTATCCCCTTTGCGAGCGGGTGGTGGACTCCAGTTTAGGGCTCATCGTTCACAGCGATTATGTGGCGCGTCTACTAGACGAGATCCGTCCCGGGACAAAGGTGACCAAGGTGAATCAGCACCTGAGCCTCAGAAAGGTGCCTTCCTCGGCAACCGCTCGAGCCTCCCTGGGTTTGGGGGGCGATCAATTTGTGGTGGCCTCCTTCGGCCTTATCGCTCCCGGTAAGAGGATAGATCTGATTTTGCGAGCCTTTGCGCGCTTCAAGAAGAAGCACCCCAATGCGATCTACCTCCTGGTGGGAGCGTTGGTACCCCCTTATCAGATAGAGGATGGGGTTCACGAGCTGGGGCTGGACGGGAGAGTTAAGGTAACCGGGCATGTGGATATGGATACCTTTCAAGCCTATATGGCTGCCTGTGATGTAGCCATCAACTTGCGATTTCCTACTGCGGGCGAGACCTCTGCTAGCGTGATACGCCTCATGGGAACTGGAAAGCCGGTGATCGTGTCCAATGTCGGCTGGTATGCGGAACTGCCCGATGATTGCTGTCTCAAGGTGGACCCTGCGGAAAGAGAAGAGGAGACACTTCTTGCCTATATGGAGTTCCTGGCAGCCAACGAAGGCGCTCGTCAAGAATTGGGGACCACTGCTCGTGCCTACATCGAGAAGAACCACTCCTTGGTAGGCTCGGCCCAGGGGTACATAGCCTTCATTCGTGATATCCTGTCTAACTTGGCCTAGAGATGGGGAGGGAACTAAAATGGCAGAGGATGATATCATCGAGATCAGGGATCCAGAGGTCGATGTGGAAGAGATCATGCAGCGCATCAGAGAGCGCCTTAGACAAAGGGCTGGCAAGAAAGCCGACCCCTGGTTGCCCGCTTTCGCTTCCGAGGTGCCCCAAGTAGATGCCTCTGCCGGGGTTTTCACCCCCGAGATGTATTACGCCCTCCAGCAGGCGAGGGAGCAAGCCAATAAGATCTGGGTGGATCTCCTATTGACCGAGACCGCGACTCAGAGGATCCCCTTCCTCGGTGGTCTCTGGCGAAGGATCCGAAGAGAGGCGCATAATCTAGTCCTCTTCTACGTCAACATCTTGGCTGCTAATCAGGCAGCCTTCAACAACCACGTTGTGCGTATCCTGAGCGAGTTGGTTGGCAAGCAAGAGAAACTTCTCGACCAAGAAGATGCGCTCAAGCAGCTACGGGAAGAGATCGAGGCCTTGCGGGCAGATCTGAAAGAGCTACAAGCCCTCTTCTCCGCCCGGCCAGAGTAGAGGAGAAGAAGCGGTGGCGGGAGATGGGGGTAGGATCGCCATAGTTGTTCCTCGCTACGGAGAAGAGATCCTGGGAGGAGCAGAAACCCTCGCTCGTGGGCTCGCCGAGAACCTAGTCGACCGCGGGTTGGAGGTGGATGTTCTGACCACTTGCGCCCGCGATCATTACACCTGGCAGAACTACTACCGCCCAGGCAGTGAGATCATAAACCACGTCCATGTGAGGAGGTTTCCGGTCAATCGAGACCGAGACGTAAAGAGATTCTTGGATCTGAGCCGAAAGATCGCTACCCACCAAGAACTGACCACCGAAGAGCAATACGGCTGGATCAATGAGGGCGTCCACAGCGCTTCATTGTACGACTATATAGACAGAAGTGGGGGTCTGTACGACCTCTTGATCTTCGTGCCTTATCTATTTGGGACCACCTACTACGGCTCGACCATACGGCCGGAAAAATCGATTATCTGGCCCTGTTTGCACGATGAACCCTATGCATATTTTGAAGCCACGAGAACCATGTTAGAAGAGTGTCGAGGGATCATGTTCAACTCTTGGCCAGAGATGGAGTTCGCCAAGGAGAGGCTAAGGATAGTAAACGATGGGATGAGGGTCATAGGGTTCGGTTTCCATGGTGTCACAGGGGTAGGGGTCAGGTTTCGCAAGAAGTATAGAATAAGAGAGAGGTTCATTGTTTACTCTGGAAGGCTAGAGGCAGCAAAGAACTTGCCTCTCCTGGTCTCGTATTTCACGAAGTATAAAGACCTCAACCAGAACGACCTGCTGCTGATCCTCATGGGCACCGGTCCAGAGATTCTGCCTCGGCGGCGCGACATCGTGCAATTGGGTTTCAAGCAGGGGCAGGAGAAATTAGACGCTTATGCGGCGGCCACCATCCTTTGCCAACCCTCAGTGAACGAGAGTTTCTCTATAGTGCTGATGGAGTCCTGGTTGAACGAAGTCCCCACCCTCGTTCACGACCTTTGCGCGGTCACGAAATACCACTGCCAGAAGAGCAACGGAGGCTTATACTTCGGTAACTATGAAGAGTTCGAGGAGTGTGTGAACCTCCTTCTGGAACGGCCTGATCTTCGTCGTCAGATGGGCGCCAACGGTCGGAGATATGTGCTCACTAACTATAACTGGGATCGCATCGTTGGCAAGTTCAAAGCCGCCTTGGAGGTTTGGTGCTAACTAAGGATGATGAACTCCTTTCCCCTGACCAGTCTTAGTTCCGCGATTCTGTGAGAATAATTAAGTTGTTACGTTGGAGAAATTCACTAGCGCACCTTCGCTTCCCAAGGGCGGCCATTCATCAGATGTTGGTAGGGGCCGTCCCTGGGGATGCTATTTGCGATGAAGCGTTGCTGATAAGGGATAACCTTCGCCAATGGGGATATGACTCCCAGATCTACGCTGAGAGCATCCACCCTACCTTAGCAAAGGAGGTATTGCCCTACAGGAGATATCGATGCCGAGAGAGGGGCGATGACTTCCTATTCTTCCACCATTCCATAGGCTCCGAGGTCTGTGATTATGTGAGGTCTCTGCCCGTAAGGTTGATCCTGATCTACCACAACATCACGCCGCCGGAGTATTTCAAAGGTGTAGATGCCCATATCTATAAACAAATGGTGAGAGGAAGAAAGCAACTGGAAGGGTTGAAAGATCATGTGCTTCTTGCCTTGGCCGATTCAGAATTCAATCGCCAGGAGCTCTTGAAAGTGGGTTATGACCGAACAGGTGTCCTCCCCCTTCCCTTTGATGTCCAGAGATACCAAGCCCCTTCTAGTGAAGAGGTGATGAAGAGATTCGGGGATGGTTCCGTTAACCTCCTCTTCGTGGGACGGGTCGCCCCCAATAAGAGGCAGGAGGATGTAATCAAGGTCTTCTACTATTACAAGCGGATAAATCCACGCTCGAGGTTGTTGTTGGTTGGCTCGTCGTGGGATCCGGGAGGGGTCTATTTGAAGTGGCTCCAAGGTTTGGTCGCCTACCTGGGCTTGGCTGACGTGCATTTCTGCGGCCATGTGCCACTTGAGGAACTGGTCGCCTACTATCGGCTAGTAGATCTCTTCCTTTGCATGAGCGAACACGAGGGTTTCTCTAAGCCACTTCTGGAGAGCATGTACTTCGGGGTGCCCATAGTAGCCTATAGCAGCACGGCTGTTCCCCATACTCTGGGTGATTCAGGCATTTTGATCAACGAAAAGCGATATGATGTCATCGCGGAATTAATCGAACTTCTAGTGACCGATAAGACTTTGAGGCAAAAGATAGTAGCCAAACAAAGGGAACGCCTGCAAGAATTCGAGAAGGAGAAGGTGATGTCTATCCTTCACAATTACATTGAAGAAGAGGTCGGTGGCCCCGCTTACGACCCAAAGGGGAACTATGCCAAGGAGGTGTGACGGTGACCGATGTTTACCAAGACGCCTAGCCTGGAGGAGATCAGGGACTATCTACTAAGCTTCGACCGCTTCGGTGGAACGGACAACGAAAGCCTGAACTATTTGAAGGATTCCCTCCGCAGGTTCCGAGATACTCTGGATCTGGTGCTCCAGGTTCACACCGATGGAGGAAAACTCTTAGAACTGGGTGCCGGGCCTTATTTCCTCACCCAACTTTTGCTCCGGTATACAAACTACGATCTCGCTCTAGCCAACTACCATGGCGAAGAGGCTAGGGATTGGGAGCATTACCAACAGATTGAGGGAACCAAGTTTCACTATGCTTACTTCAATGCCGAGACCGATCCTTTCCCGTACGATGAGGGACAATTCGATGTGGTCCTCTGTTGCGAGCTCATCGAGCACTTGACCGTCGATCCCACTCATATGCTGTGTGAGTGTCACCGCGTGCTAGTGGATGGTGGTTACCTACTGGTGACCACCCCTAACGTCCTAAGGCTGCAGAACATCGAGTATCTGCTACGGGGGCACAACATCTATGACCCCTATTCTGGATATGGGATCTACGGACGTCACAATCGGGAATACACTCCCCGTGAATTGGTTCACTTGCTTCTGGAGTGCGGGTTCGAGATCACCCAACTGCGTCTGGCGGACAAATATGAGCACCCCTGGGCGCTGCGCCTTTTGAAGGCTATCCGATCTCACTGGCGTGATAACATCTATGTCTTGGCTCGCGCCGCGGGGGGGCCGCGCTATCGCTATCCGGCGGGGCTATATCGAAGCATGTACGGGGCTATGAGATTCCCCGATGACAAACTGAAGTTTTGCACGGTACACAGAGTGACTAGCGACAATATCGTGATGGGCAAAAACGATGTGAATCACCTGGGCTACGGTTGGTATGAGTTGGAAAGGGCACCTTGCTTCGCCCGATGGACGGGGAAAGAGGCTAACGCGTATTTGCTGAATCGAGGCAAGCCCCGAGCCCTCTGCGTTGAGGCCAGTGCCGGTTCTCTGGCCTTAGGAAAGGTGGCGGTAAGACTCTCAGTAGGTGGAAGGAATAAAGAGTTCCTTCTGGAGGGTGATAGTTGGCAGGAACTTCACCTGGAGTTGCCCGATGACCTTCCTCCCATCATCGAAGTACTGATCACCACTGACAAGACCCGAGTCCCTGCTCAATTGGGCCTCAATGAAGATGGCAGGGAATTAGGGGTGAGGGTTAGGCGCATCTCATTGCTTTACTTCCACACAGTGTCTTGAGTCTGAGACCAAAGCGAGGATGCGCTGGGCAAGGGCAGCGATGGAGAAGAGGTGAAGGATCACCTCCTCAATTCGGAAAGAGAGGGCGGCTAGATCGCGGTTTCGAGGACCAAGAGAGGGAAAAGAAGACCGTAGAGCATGGATGTCAGCGGAAGAGTGAGAGATATCATTGCCGATCGGTCGGTCAGAGAAGCCCTGGTTCTGGCCTTCTTTATAGCGGCCGCCCTCTTTTTTACCTATCCCCGGGTACTTCATCTCCTCGATGGCGTCGAGCATTTCGGTGGGGATCCTCTCCTGAACATTTGGACTCTCTCCTGGGATACGCATCAACTGATCAGCGACCCATTTCGCCTCTTCGAGGCCAACGTGTTCTACCCCTATCCCCGAACCTTGGCCTGGGGCGAGCATCTCTTGGCTAGTTCCCTCCTTGTTTCGCCAGTACTCCTCATCTCAAGGAATCCCATCCTGGCCTACAATCTGCTTCACCTCTTCTCCTTCGTTATGTCCGCCTTCGGGACATACCTCTTGGTCACCCATCTGACCAAGAACCGGTGGGGAGGCATCATCGCTGGGCTCATCTTCGGCTTCTGTCCCTATAGGTTCGCCCACCTGGGTCACCTGCAAGTGATCACTACTCAGTGGATGCCTTTCACCATTCTCTATCTCCACAGAGTAATGAGGAGTAAGGCCAAAAGGGACCTGGCTCTTCTCACCATCTTCTTCAACCTCCAAGCGCTGTCGTCCTACTATTACGCCTTCTTCATGGCTATCTCTGTGGGGCTCTTACTCCTTCTCTACATGATGTTGGAGAGGCGTCTTTGGACCCACAACTTGACCCTTCTATTAGTCCTCTTTATCTTGATTACCGGGATCATCAACCTGCCGCTGGCTAAACCCTACTTCGACAATAGCCGAGAACTGGGCTTTGAGCGTCCGTTAGGCGAGATCAAGTGGTATGGGGCCACCCTCGTTGACTACATAACGGCGCCAGCGAACAATTGGCTCTATGGGGGCATAGCGCGTTCCCGAGCGGAGGCCGATCCCTATTTGAATCTAGCAGAACACTCCCTGTTTCCCGGATTCGTCACCATTGGTTTGGCTATCCTAGGCATGGTGACTGCATTGGCCCCCAATCAACTTTTCAGCCGCGGCACGCCAGGCAACCATCAAGTCGATAAGAGAACCTGTCTCATCTACCTCCTGCTCGTTACGGTGTCTTTTGTCCTATCGCTGGGCACCGGCGAGCAGTTTGGGGGGAAGCAGACGTCTCTCTATTTCCCCTATCGCTGGTTGTATGATTACGTTCCGGGATTCCAGGGGCTCAGGGTGCCGGCCAGATTCGGCATCATGGTGGTATTGGGTCTTAGCGTGCTGGTAGGCTATGGGGTCTCCAACCTGTACAGATGGATCGAAGGATGGTCACGAGCGCCGAAGCAGGGCCCCGAAGTGACAGGAGCCATTAAGGGCTCTATATGGCTGATTGCGGTCTCATTAGTGGCTATTGAGTACATCTCGATACCAACAAGGGTGGAGTCCGCGCCCTATGGCCAGAACATCCCTGAGGTCTACCGTTGGTTGGCCTCGCAGCAGGATGATATAGTAGTGGTCGAATTGCCCCTCTACACCCTTACCAAGGAAGTATGGGTCGAGGCCAGGCGCGCGTACTACTCCATCTACCACTGGAAGAGGCTGGTGAACGGATACAACGGTTTCTTCCACGATCTACACCTTCAGATAGCCCGTGGGTTAGAGGAATTCCCCTCCATCAGGTCCTTGGAACTACTACAAGGCTTGGGAATAGACTACGTGATCCTTCACCAAGCCGAGTTTCCGGAGGAGCAATGGAAAAGCATCCGAGAGAGGATGCCTCGTCTTTCGCCGTATCTCACAGAGGCGCATCGCTCAGGGGACGACTACGCCTATCGACTCAGCCCGCTGATTGACTACCCCACCCTCTTGACTTCCTACGAGGTCCCTTGCCAAGTGCCAAAGGGAAGTCCCATTCTTCTCTATGTGCGACTATATAACCGGGGTCGCAGCAGTTACGTGAGGGATTCCTTGACCCCCTATCGGGTTAGCTACCAATGGATGCGGGATGGGAAGGGGATCGCCTCCGGGGAATCATCCCTAGAGCCGCCCTTAATCATCACCCCGGGCCAACTGATAGATGTTCCCTTTGTCATCGAGACCCCCGATTCATACGGCCCGGCATCTATCTCCCTCTCCTCTGACTGGAAAATCCTCGAGCCTTATTCGACCCCAGCCGGATGGGTATCCGTTATTGAAGATCAGGAACTTGTGGCCAAGGATCTAGTCCTCCAAAGCAGAGGTCGGATACCCTCCCCGCTCAAGATAGCCCATCCTATGCAAGTTGACCTGGGGGGAAAGATCTCCCTTTTGGGTTATGCCTTAAGCGAGGAAGAGGCAACAGGGCGAAATGGGCTGTGTCCAGGGCCCATATTGAACCTTAGTCTCTATTGGCAGGCTCTAGAGGAGTTAGAAAAGGACTACTTCGTTCGAGTCGCCCTCTATAATGAAGAGTATCATCTGTTGTGGCAGATCAATGACCAGCCGCACAGCAAAGGTTTCCCCACGACGCAGTGGGCTAAGGGGGAGATCGTCCAAGATGAGTTCTACATCCCCTTCGATCTGCCAATAGGGATCTACCGGCTGGTGCTTGACATGTATGGTGACATAGACGGCCAGGCGCGATCGCTGCCAACCCTCGACCGCCAGTCAGGCCTTAGAAGCACTAAGATTGAGCTTCCACCAGTGATCGTTAGGCCGAAAGAGTTCATCGACCTTGCGGCCATAGAGCATCCCTTGGAGCTCAGCCTGGGGGATGAGGTGGCTTTGCTTGGCTATGACATGGATGCCGGCGCTGTAACTCCAGGGGAGAGGTTGCATCTCACGCTCTACTGGCGAGCGAAGCGGACGATGGATGAGGACTACACAGTCTTCACCCATTTGCTAGACGAGAGTTCCAAGATATGGGCACAGCAGGATAACCAGCCCTTGGGAGGTTGGTATCCCACATCCGTCTGGGAGGAGGGCGAGGTAGTGAGGGACGAATATGATCTTCTCGTTTACGATGATGCACCTCCGGGAAGATATCAACTAGAGGTGGGCATGTACCTCCTCTCCACGATGGAACGCTTGGCAGTGTTGCATCAAGAGGGGCAAGTGCAAGGAAATAGGGTCCTCTTGGGGGAAGTGACGGTCACCGAGCCCTAAACAGTTAGTACCTTCTTCCCATTGACACCGACGGCAGGGCGGGGAATACTGGGCATAGACTGAGCAATACAGCCCGGTCGGAGAGGAGAGGGGCTTTGATGAGAGAAGTAAGAAGGGAAGAGGTTATGCGATGGTTGATCTCTTCCCTTTGGATTGTAGGGTTTACTTGGTCGATTTCGGCTATTCGCACTCCCGCTGATTCTGCCCCCCTTTCCGCCTCTACTAAACCGGGCTTCCCGGTGCAACTTCCAGGCGGCCAAGTGATCGAATCGTCTCCCATCTTTGCCGACATCGATAACGACGGTTACGACGAGATCCTAGTGGGTACCACAGCGGTGGGCACCAGCAACGGTAACCCGTACTGGCTGGTGGCTGTCAACCATGACGGGAGCATCCTCTGGCAGAGGAATACCGAGGCCCCAATAATGTCCTCACCTGCGGCGGGAGACATTGACAACGATGGCGGCATCGAGGTGGTCGTCAGCGTAGGAGGAGATGCAGGCGACCTAGCCCACCATGGCGGTGTGGTGGCCTACAACGGGGCCGATGGGGGCTTTCTCTGGAAATTCTACACCCGTGACGACAATGGGGGCGCACCCGACGGGTACACTGACGGCGTCTTCTCTTCCCCGGCCTTAGGAGATGTGGATGGCGACGGCGACCTGGAGATCGCTTTCGGGGCCTGGGATCGATGGATCTACCTGATCGATCACGATGGCCAAAAGATTTGGGAGTACGATAACTGGGATTCCATCTGGTCGACTCCGGCCATAGCGGATCTGCGCCCCGATGTGGAGGGCCTGGAGATCATCATCGGAGCCGACATCACGGGCAATTCCCATATCACGCCTCCCACCTACGACGGGGGATACCTCTATGTCTTTGACAAGAACGGCAATGTCTTGGTCAAGAATTGGATTGACGAAACCATCTATTCATCCCCGGCGATAGGCGATATCAACAACGATGGCTATCTGGAAATCGTAGTCGGCACTGGTTGGTATTGGTGGGCCCAGGGCAATCCCACTACCCTGGCCGTCTACGCTTGGGACAGGAATGGGAATCTCTTGCCCGGGTGGCCAGTGGCCACGGATTTCCCCGGCTTCAGTTCCCCAGCCCTGGCCGACCTCGACAATGACGGTGGTCTAGAGATCATCATCGGCTCAGGAGACCTCGAGCACGGAAAGGTCTACGCCTGGCACCACGATGGTAGCCCAGTCGCAGGCTGGCCCGTCACACCTCGGAATGGCATGGGCACCAATCATTTCATCCGCTCGTCCCCTACCGTGGCCGATTACGATGGGGACGGAGAACTAGAAATACTCTTTGCCATGCTCTGGGACATTCAGGTCTACGGCAGGAACGGCTCCTTGGAAGAGATTCTGCCCACCACTTTTTCCCGCTTCAGCTCACCGGCCATCGGCGACATCGACCACGATGGTACACTCGAGATCTCTATCGGTGGATCCGACTATTTCGACCCCAGCCACGGCTATCTCTATGTCTGGGAGGCAGGCCCTTCCACGGACAACGATCTCCCCTGGCCGATGTTCCACCAGAACGCTCAGCATACCGGGCTATACCCTTCCCCTCCCACTCTCTCTGTCGACAAGGAGTCTCTTTTATTTCTTCATCAGGAAGGTGGGAGCACCAGCCCTTCCCACTATGTCATCACCATAAGAAATCGAGGTTTAGGCAGCATCAACTGGACGGCCACGGCGAGCCAACCAGAGGTCGTCTCGGTGACGCCCGGTTCCGGGACTGCCACCGCCAGTTCCCCTTCCCAAATCATCGTCGCAGTGGATGCCTCAGGATACCCGGCCGGCACCTATGATCTCGGTTCGATCACCATCGATGGCGGCCCAAGCGTACTCAACAGCCCCTACATCATCCAACCCGTGACCCTCTATGTAGGCCCGGTGGAGAAGTTCTTCTTCCCCGTCGTCGTGAAAGGGGGAGATTAGAGTGCGTGATCTCGTATCGGGTCTGCCGTCAGGTTCTTGGCCTTGAAATCATAACCTATCTGCCTGTTACAAACACCGACCACCGTCTCCTCCTATTCACCCCTCGGGTGAAGCGCCCAACCGTAGCAAAACGGGATTCACAATGTCCAAAAACGGCTCTTAGAATTTTACACGCCTCGAGTGTACCTACAACTCCTCCTGCATTCCACTCACGACTCCTTCCCTTCTGCAAAATCTAGGATACACAATAACCGTGGCCTCTGCCTCGTAACCATTGCTTGCTAGCCATTTGCCCATCCTCACTCTCCACCATCCATTTTGGTATCTTCGTTGACTGCACTCTCACAATGCGCTATACTTTGCCCAGATTGATAGACAATAGGTCAGGCAGAGTATGAAAGTCTTGCATGTTTCTGCTTTCTACTGGCCTCATATCGGCGGGGCGGAGACTTACCTTCAGGAGATCTCGGAGAGGCTGGTGGGGGAGGGAACCCGGGTCACCCTCGTCACCAGCGACGCAGGAGTAATTGAGCACATCTGGGCTAGGGGCAAGAAGCGGATAGAGAGGGAGAAAGAAGTCCATAACGGTGTGAAAATACAGCGGTGCCCAGTTCGCCATCTGCCCCTGACGCCTTATTCCTTTTACCTCCTGCGGAGATCGGCCATTGAGATCTCGGGGTTGCCTTTCGACACCACACCTCTCCTTCGGACTATGTCCCGCTACATGCCCTGGGTGCCAACCCTGGAGAGGGTTTTGGCTGCTCAAGAAGAACCCTTCTCCATCGTCCACGGCGTCAATATATCCTTCGAATGTCCGGTGCTTATGGCCTGGCGATACGCTCGCCTTCACAACCTACCCTTCGTCGTTACACCCTTCGTCCATGTGGGGGAGCCGGGGAGCGATCACGTCGTCCGCCACCACACGATGCGCCATCAATTGGAGGTCTTAAGAGGAAGCAGGGTGGTGATCGTCCAGACCAGGATCGAGGGAGACAAATTGATACAACTGGGGGTTCCTGAAGAGAGGATACGCCAAGTAGGGATGGGGGTGAACCTGGAGCGAGCCCAGGGAGGGGAGGAGAACCGTTTTCGAGAGAAGCACGGCTTAGAGGGTCCTATCGTGACCTTCATGGGCGCGGTGACCTACGATAAGGGGGCGATCCACCTCATCCAGGCGATGAGGGAACTCTGGGCTGAAGGAGAGAAGGCGGAGTTGGTGGTCGCCGGCGTTCCGGCGGGGGGGGTTGAGAACCTCTATCATCGTTTTCCCCCAGAGGTTCGATCTAGAGTCAGGCTCCTGGGGCCAGTGGTGGGACAAGAGAAGAAAGATCTATTGGCTGCCACTACGGTATTGGCTCTTCCTTCTCGGGTCGACGCCTTCGGCATCGTGTATCTGGAAGCCTGGGCCAACAAGAAGCCGGTCATCGGAGCTTTAGCCGGGGGGGTGCCAGAAGTGGTCGAAGACGGCCAGGATGGCCTACTAGTTGCCTTCGGCGATGTTCCCGCCTTGTCCCAGAGCATAAGGTCAATCCTGGAGAATGAAGATCTGGCTCAGCGATTGGGAGAGCGAGGGTACGAGAAGGTCGTGCGCTCCTACACTTGGGATATAATCTACCGGAAGATTAAGGGCATTTACGAGGAAGTCGCTCGCTGAGAGACGATTTATGCGCATCCTACAGGTAGTCCATCAATATCCTCCCCAGAAGATCGGGGGCACTGAGATATACACCCAAAACCTGTCTCGAGCCTTGAAGAACAAGGGACACGAGGTCATAGTCTTCCGACGGGGAGAAACCTCAGCCGAAAGAAGGCTGGGAATGAGAGTGGGCTCCGACGGCTTGGAGGTATATACCCTTTACGATATGGTGGCCCGAAACCCTTTATCGCAATTCCTCTCTTCCTTTCGCAACCCTTTTGTGGACGAAAGTTTCACTGAAGTGTTAGAGGAAGAGGCTCCCGATTTGATACATTTTCAGCACCTTAAGGGCCTCTCTAATAGGTTGATCGTCATGGCCAAAGAGCGGGGCATCCCCACGGTTTTGACCTTGCATGACTATTGGTTTATCTGCCCTAATGCCCAACTTCTGCGGTGGGGAGATAACAAGTTGTGCCCAGGCCCTAGGCTCTGGCTCAACTGCGCTTATTCTTGCGCGGCCCCTAGAGTTGGGTTCCCTGCTCCCCTCTTTCCTGGACCCCTTGCCGCGGGCCTCTTTGCTTATAGAGATAGACTCTTAAGAAAGGCCCTCGCGGCGACCGATCTGATAATCTGCCCCACTGAGTTTGTGCGTTCCATCTTCTTGAGATGGGGCCTCCCGAAAGAAAAGGTCCGCCTCATAGAACATGGGATAGAGCCTCCAATCGATAGCTTGCCTGGGCGAGCCAAGGATGGCTTGAACTTTCTATATCTTGGGGGGATCGCCTGGCAGAAGGGACTTCACACCCTGATCCAGGCCTTCCAGAGCCTGGGCTCCGTCTCGGCCACCCTCGCCGTATGCGGGGATGAACAGGCTTTCCCAGATTACGCTCGCGCGCTAAGAGAGATGGTGGGGGACTCCTCCATAACCTTCCGCGGTCTCATCCCCCGTTCACAATTGTGGTCTACCCTAGCCCAGGCTGACGTCGTCGTTATCCCCTCCTTGTGGTACGAGGTGTCCCCCCTGGTCGTAGAAGAGGCATTCGCCGCTGGAGTTCCAGTAATTGCCTCAGGCATAGGCGCCTTGGCGGAAAAGGTGCGCCATGGCGTTGATGGGTTCCTATTTCCTCCTGGCGATGTTGCCCATCTCTCCCATCTCTTGCGAGAGATAGTGGCTAACCCATCTATTCTGGAGGGCCTGAGGAACAACATACAGCGGGTGAAGACTCTAGAGGAACACGTGGGGGAGATAGAAGCCCTTTACGCCAGATTAGGTGCACAGAAGGAACACTCTGACTAGGATCGCTTCTCTCCCATCGGACGGCACGAGAGGCAAAGGCGAATTTCCTTCTAAACCAGAAAGGTGCGCGAGTTGCTCAACTTGAGCGCCGTTCTACAAGCGTTGATTTCGTTGCCCCTCTTCTTTTTCCTTCCCGGCTACGCCACCTTGGCGGCGTTCGGGGCCTTTAGACCCGAGGCGCTACAGACCGAAAGCCAAAAATCTAAAGAGGATGTGCCCGGTCTTTGCTTTCTTTCCTTGCTCCTTAGCGTGCTCTTTACTTCCTGGATCGCTCTGCTGCTCGGAGAGATGGGTTGGCTTACCCTTCGCAATTTGGTCTTTCTGCTCTTCGGTTACCTCTCGGCAGTTGTCCTATACCTCCTCCGTGCGCGCTCTGTAGCTCTTCCGACAGTCCGCTGGCATCCGTCCCGCCACACTCTCGTGTTAGTGGGCATTCTTGCCCTGGCGGCAGCGCTTTTCTTCCACCCGCACGAATACCTCTTTGGAGGGGCCGATGCCGGCGTCTATGTGAGCCAGGGAGCTAATATCGCCGTTACCGGTTCCCTCCGCATCGAAGATAAGGAACTGAACGAATTGGATCCCCTGCTAGCTCCTCTTTTGCTCCGCGAGCAGCCTCCAAGTTCTACCGCCCGCTACTTGAGGTTCCCCGGTTTCTATATCATCGACTTGGAGAGGGGCCTGATCAGCCCCCAATTCCTGCCCTTGCATCCCCTCTGGATAGCTCTCTTCCATCGGCTCTTCGGCCTGAATGGTAGCCTTTACGCCACTCCTTCCTGGGGGCTGCTAGGGGTATTGAGTGTGTATTTCGCTACCCGGCGACTCTTCGACGCTCGAGTTGCCGGTCTAGCCGCGTTCCTCCTTACTATCACCGCTACCCAGATTTGGTTCGCCCGCTACCCTACCTCGGAAGCGCTATCCCAGTTTCTCATCTTCAGCGCGATCTATGCCTTCGCCGCTTGGGTTGACGGGCAACGACCCCGACGCCTCTTCGCTCTGGCGGCGGGGCTCTCCCTGGGCGCGGTGTTTCTGACCCGCATAGACGCACCTTTGCTCCTGATCCCTCCTTTGATTTTCTTCCTTTACCTGAGCCTCTTTCGCCGGCTGAGAGCCGCTCACGCTTGGTTCTTCCTGCCTTTGCTTTTCATGGTTTCTCACTCCTTGCTTCACTGGCGGGCTTTTTCTTGGCCCTACGTGAACGACACTTATGGCCAGATGCTGGAGGGCTTCGGCCTCACCTCCACCCAAGTTATTTGGGGCCTCTCATTGGCCTTGATGGGCTACCTTCTCCTCCTAGCTCGAGCCGATAGGATCTCCTGGTTAGGGGATGCTGTATGGTCTCGCCGGAGGGGAATCCTGGGGGCACTGATCATTACGGTTTGCCTTCTGGCCCTCTATGGCTACTTTGTACGGCCTGCCCTCGGTCATGTTGAATCCTTCTATTATTGGTACCTCGACGCCCGGATCCCCAATTACGATCACCAGAACCTGGTACGGCTGGGGTGGTACCTCTCGCCTTTGGGGATATGGCTGGCGGTACTGGGTGCCTCAGCCACTCTTTGGCGAGACGTTTCGCAGAAAAACCTCTACTTCTTGGCTATCGCTTTCCTTTTCTCCACCTTGTATCTGTATCGCGCTCTAGCCAACCCCCACCACATCTACGTCATGCGCCGCTATGTGCCAGTAGTGATCCCCTCTTTCCTCATCCTAGCCGCCTATGCCCTTCTCTTGGTCCGAGATAGCGCACCTCTCCGAGGATGGGAGAGGTACCTTTCCTTGGCCCTCGGGGCTCTCCTCATTCTCTTGCTTCTTCGGGTCGATCGGCATATTATAGGACACGTGGAATACCAAGGGGCCGCGAGCCAGTTGCAGGTTTTGGCAGACCTTCTTCCAGAAGAAGCCATCGTGCTAGTCCCCCAAAGCCAGGCGGTAGGGGTTGGCGAACTTGTCGGTACGCCCCTCCAATACATCTTCCAGAGAGAGATCTTCGGCTTTCGGGGCACCAAAAGGGATATTCGGGCCCTAGAGAAACTAGTCAGAGATTGGTGGCGAAAAGGGAAGGAATTGTTTCTGGTCAAAGGGGATGACGCCCCAGCCCTATTCTCGGATGAGTTCGTTCTCGTTCCACGTAAGGGGCTCTGGATCGACGTTCCAGCCTTGGAACACTCCTATGAGCATATCCCGACCCAGAGACTCCGCTTTACTCTACCCCTTGAGATCTACCTCATTCTCCCGACCGAGGAGGCCCACAGCGCGGATAGCTACCCACTGCACGTGGACATAGGCTTTCTAGACTCGAGTTTCCTGCAAGGGGGATTCTATGAAAAAGAGAGGGCCTCGGACCAAACGGACTTTCGTTGGACGGCGCGGACCGCGGCCCTGGTGCTGCCTCCCATCAGTGCGGGAAGGGACCTGGTGGTGACTCTCCGGATGGCGAGTGCCCGGCCGGAGGGAGCGCCCTCGTCCAACGTATCCCTCCATTTGAATGGAGTGTTACTGGATGAGTTCCAACCCGGTCAGGAATTTGAGACCTATCGGATTCGCGTGCCAGCGAGTTTCCTCGACAACCTCTGGGGACGCACCCTCGTCCTCCGTCTGGAGAGTGACACTTGGAATCCCAGGGCCATGGGGGTTAGCGAGGACAGTAGAGATCTGGGGACAATGTTAGACTGGCTTGAGGCAGAGGTAGCGGAGTAGTGCGCTCGGGCAGAGGAAGAACATGGCCTTGATCAGCATCGTGATCCCCGTGTACAATGAGGAAGAGGCCATCGGCGATGATCTCGACTTGATCATCGAAACTATGGAGCAGAGCGGCCTCGACTACGAGGTCATCGTAGTGGACGACGGCTCTTCGGACTCCAGCCCTGAGATCGTGAGGCGGAGAAGAGGGGTTCGATTGATTTGCCATCCCTATAATCGGGGAGTAGGCGCGGCGCGGACCACGGGAGTAGAACAGGCCCGAGGAGAGATCATCGTCATGACCGATGGCGATGGCACCTATCCTAATCAGGATATCCCCCGGCTTCTCTCCTATCTTGGCGAATACGATATGGTCGTCGGCGCCCGGAGCCAGGAGAGGGGAACCCTCAGGTGGCTGCGAGCCCCAGCCAAGCTCTTAATTCGACTCCTGGCCTCTTACCTCACCGGAAGGAGCATACCTGATCTCAACTCCGGGTTTAGGGCCTTCCGGAAGGAGCTGGCTCAGCGATATCTCAATATCTTACCCACCAGTCATTCCTGGGTAGGCACCATCACCATTGCACTTCTCTGCGATGGCTACACGGTGAAATACCTACCTATCGACTACTACCCACGTAAAGGGAGATCTAAGTTCCACCCTGTCCTAGACACCTACAATTATCTATCCCTCGTAGTGCGATCCGTCGCCTATTTCAACCCCTTGAAAGTATTCATGCCTCTTAGTTTGATCTTGTTTCTGGTGGGAGCCTTAAAGATGGGTTACGATATTTTCGCCTATAGCTTCCATTTCGCGCCATCGACGGTGATACTCATCCTCACCGCCATCCAGGTAGGGACCTTTGGGCTGCTGGCCGATTTGATCGTCCGGAGAGGGGGCAAAAGATGATCATCTTCATCACTAGGAAGTATCCGCCCTCCATAGGCGGGATGCAAAAACTGAGCTATGGGTTGACCTCCCAGATGGCGAAGTTAACGGATGTTCGCGTCATCAGTTGGGGCGGCTCGCAGGCGTTCTTGCCCCTTTTCCTTCCCTACGCCTTTCTCAGGGCCGTATGGGCCCTTGTCCGCCCTGGGAAGGTGCAACTAATTCACGTGAGTGACCCCGTTCTCTCCCCGCTGGGTTTGGGGCTGAAGAGTCTATTCAAACTACCTGTGGCTACCACCGTTCACGGACTGGACATCACTTTTCCTCACCCTCTCTATCGATTTCTCATCCCTCCTTGTTTGAGGCAGTTCGATCTTCTGGTCTGTATTAGCCAGCGAGTGAGGGAAGAATGTCTCAGCGTCGGAGTGCCACCTCCTCGCTGCTGCCTGATGCCCCCGGGCGTTGATGTCGATGAGGAGCAGCTTTCGCGTGCCGAGGCGAGACGAGTGGTGGAGGATCTGACCGGCCAGAGCCTAGAAGGAATCAAGATCCTTCTCTCCGTGGGGCGACTCATCAAGCGCAAAGGGGCATTGAACTTCATAGGCCGGACGCTACCGTTGATCGTAGCCCAAGAACATCGCGTACATTATCTGGTCGTGGGTGGCGGTCCAGAACGACGACATATCGAGGAGAAGATGCGGGAGGCAGGTTTGGAGGGCTGGGTTTCATTGCTGGGGCAGTTGGATGAAAGAAGCCTCAAAATGGCGTATGTGGCAGCGGACCTCCTCATCATGCCTAATGTTCCCGTTGCTGGCGACCTAGAGGGGTTCGGGCTAGTGGCTTTGGAGGCTTCTGCGCACGCCTTGCCCATAGTGGCTTCAGACCTGGAAGGTATCCGGGACGCTGTTGTGCCTGGCAGGAACGGCATTCTGGTGCCCCACGATGACATTGAGGGGCAGGCCGAGGCTATCCTGTCGCTCCTAGCTGATGTTGATACGAGATTGGAGTTAGGGTGGAAGGCCCGAGAATACGTCAAAGAGCACCATGGTTGGGCTGAAATTGCGCGGCGCTACTTGGAGGCCTTCACCGAGATTTCAGCATAGAGAGAGATTGGTGAACAGGAAACGGTGGGAAAGTACTTACCTGAGGCTCAGGAGGAATCTGAAGACTCGCGAACGACGCATTGAGTTCTTCGCCATCGGCAGGGAGAAAAGGATACTCGACATCGGTTGTGGGGATGGGCTAGATCTACTGGTCTTTCGGCGCCTGGGATACCGCCACATCTGTTGCCTCGATATCTCAGAGGGACTTCTTCGAAGAATTGATGGTTTTGATAGGATATGCGCTGATGCCTGTCACACACCAATCATGTCTCACTCCTTCGATGTGGTCTTCGGGGATAACATAATACATCACGTAGACGCAGAAGAATCCCTGGCCGAGATCAAAAGGATCCTACGACCAGGGGGCGAGCTCTGTCTAATAGAGCCGGCTTCATCTCTCTGCAGAAGGGTTCTGGACGCAGTCACCTTCTCTCCGCTGGCGCGGCCATTCCCCTACTTACGCTACAGACGGGACCATCTGCGAGAGGAATGGCCCCACTATTCGGCCTGGCTTGAGAGAGAGCGAGGCTTCCCTTCGCTCCTCACGGGTTATGCCTTCGAGGTGGTCCTTTATCGACGGACGCCTTTGACGGTATTCATCAAGTGTCGGTCTCCTTGAAAAGAGGCGAGCGTATTGGGGTTCCTCTCTGCGCGATTCTGCGTTTGGTGGTCGTTAAGCCTCTCCAAGTCTGTGGACGAGTCTGGGATAGCATGAAGAGACACAGAACAATAACATAGCCCATAGTTCTTATTGACAAAAGGGGGAATTCGTGGTAAACTAGAATTTGCACGGTGCCACTGATGATGTTGAAGCGGTATGTTTCACCAAAGGGCGGAAGGAGTGAAAGATGAAGAGGCGAGTGCGTTTGCTAATTGTGGTCGGTCTGCTTCTCATCCTGGGAGCCCTGCCCGTTTGGGCGGATGGCAGTTATCCCGCTGCTACGTTTAACTCGCCGTTCGTGATCCAAAATATGAGTACTACGGACCCGGCCTCCGTGGTAGTGGAGTTCTACGATGTCCCCACAGGTGACCTGATCTCAGCGGCGACCCAAAGTTTCTCCCTCGAGCCTGGGCGAGCCGAGCCCGCGCGACCGTGGCAGATTTCTGGCCTTCCCAATAATGCAATGTACTCCGTAGTGATAAGTTCCGATCAGACGCTAGCTGCCGTAGCGAACTATCAGGATACGCCCGGTGGTGACACCAGGGCGATGAGCGCCGTTGGGTTCCCCAGTGGCGGGGAGAGCGCGTATTGCCCAAACATTACCAAGGAGTACTATGGGTGGAACACGCCCTTTTACATCCAGAACACGGGCGACTCCTCCACTAACGTGACCATCAAGTTCTACAAGTTCAGTGATGGCACCGAGGTCGGCGCGGCTCAGAAGGTGATACCTTTGGATCCTGGTAGGTCCTACGAGTATGACCCGGTCGACGAGGCTACGCTTCCGGGTGGTGCCCAATACTCGGTAGTGGCTACGGCGGATCCCGGGGGCACCGTCGTGGGTACGGTGGCCGAGTTCGTCACCGCCGGGCAGGTGGAGATGGCCTATAACTGCTTCAACGGCGGGGGCACCAGCGCATACCTCCCTAATATCACTAAGAGCTACTTCGGATGGGATACCCCTTTCATTGTGCAAAATACAGGAGGGGTGGATGCCACCCTGACCATTAAATACTATGATTTCACCACCGGAGCTTTGGTCTACACCGTAGATCCTGCGCCCACCATCGGCCCCCGCATGTCCTACACTGGCCGCCCATGGCAGATTTCCGATTCGGACCTCCCCGCCAACAAGTAATACTCGGTGGTCGTGGAGTCAAGCGGCCCCGATATTGTGGCTGTGGTCAATGAACAGAATCCGCTTTCCGGTTCGGCCCAAGCCATGTCCTACAACGGCTTCAACTCCGGCGCTTCGTCCGCTTACTTGCCCAACCTCACCAAGAGCTACTACGGTTGGGACACCCCGTTCATCATTCAGAATGTGGGGGGGGCAGATGCCGATGTGGTGGTGAAGTTCTATGATTTCACTACGGGAACCGAGTACACTGCTGCTCAACAGAACATCTCTTCTCTGGGGTCTGGAAGGTCTGCACCCATCAGGCCCTGGCAGATTGCTGCCCTGGACACCCACAAGCAATACTCGGCTGTGGTGGAGGCTACGGGGTCCACTATTGCAGTTGTTGTCAACGAACAGTGGCTCTATGACACGTCTATAGACCAGGCTATGGCTTACGAGGGAATACCTAAGTAGGTGAGAGGAGGTAGGCAGCTTCTCCTCGTGAAGAGCCGTTTATTGGGTGTTGGAGGGCCTACGGGTCGGTAATGGGTCGTCAGCCCTCCTTTTCTACGTTCTGGGGAAAAAACCCAAAGGGGCGAGACGTGAAGAGGTAGTTCGTCAAAGCAATATGGTCACATCGCAGGGAGGCTCCCCGCCGCCTCAGGTGGCTATCGTGAACCAAGTAGGCACCGTGCCTGGAGGGTCCGCAGTGGAAGGCATCTCGCAATAGCCATCGAAACCTTCTCAAGTATCGAAGGCTACCCGGGTTTCTCAACCTTGGTAGTCTTTCTTTGTGCGATGCGAGTTTTACTTGGCTCGGCCAACTATTGGTCTCCTGATCAGCCTGAGCTACAATAATGTGGAGAGCCTGGGTAGCAATAGGGCTACTGGAGGTGATTGGTGAAGGTAGCCATGATCGGTCCCTTCGCCCTGGGGCCCAAGGGAACCATGAGGATGCGAGGCTTACCCATGGTCCGGGGCCTGACGGCTGGAGACCATGAGGTGGAGATGTTCCTAGCCCCCTGGAGCAACCCTGAGGATTCGGGGGGGCAGGAGGAGAGAGGTGGGGTCAAGATCCAAACATCACACTCCCGCTCCCTATCCCCCTCTTGCGCCACCTCATCGTTATCTGGCGACTTCTCTCCCAGGGTCTGAGGAGCAGACCGGATGTCGTCCATTGCTTTAAGCCAAAAGCCTGTTCCGGCCTGGTGGCCATGGCCATCAGACCTTCTTCAATACTCAGGGAATAGAAAGACGCCTGTTTTCGCAGACCTCACCACCCTCCTGAGCTTGTCACTCAGGGTATGCTTGGTCAAATATTCGGTCCCATTCAAGGAAAGAGGGCCACACGTCTCCAAAACGTCCAGGAGGTCGAGAGCTCAATTCCAAGTTCCCTCCAATTCGACCATGGTGCTTTCCCGCTCTTCCCCCTTTTCGACGAAACGCAATATAATAATGCCTGTCTCCCCAATATACTCGCGTAGCGCCTGATCAGGTGCCGGGGTAGGTCTGGAAGTGTGCGTTGGAGTAGGTGCAGGAGTTCGCGCTGGGCCACACCCCCTGCTTCGGTTGCGAAGCGGGTTGCTGTCTCCCTCGAAGGGGGCGAAAACAACGGCTGATTTTTCAGGTCCACAGAAGAACGTGGCCATTGATTCCTGATAGATTGCAAGCACAAACATAAAACTCTCGACAGGTGGCCACCGTGTGTGGGTCCAGCTCCATACTTGACTGGACGGTCGTTGAGGGTATAATTGGGGAGGCCCATTATCACGGCTCCATCAGTAAGAGGACAAGCGTGACAACCGACGATCACAGTCCAGAGATGGCGTCATGAGCAGAGGGGGACGACATCTGGCTTTCTGTGAGTCCACGTTTCCACGGATGGTGGCAACTGTCCGATGAAGAGACTGAAAGTCCTCATGATCGCTCCCACCTCCTTTTTCGCCGACTATGGGTGTCATGTCCGCATCTTAGAGGAGGCTCTGATACTCCAGAAGATGGGACATGAGATCACCATCTGCACCTATCACAACGGTCAAGATGTGGAGGGGTTGGATATCGAGCGGGCCTTGAGCATCCCTTGGCGGCGGGAATATGAGGTAGGTTCCTCCCGTCATAAGGTCGCTTTCGACCTCCTTCTATTCATGAAATCGTTATCTGTGGCCTTGCGCAAGAAGCCCGACATCATACACACCCATCTTCATGAAGGTGCCTTCATCGGCTATCCTATCAGTCTTCTCTTGCGCATTCCGTTGATCTTCGATTTTCAAGGGAGCCTTACCAGCGAGATGATCGACCACCACTTCCTGATCGTCTTCGGTCGTTTGCCTTCAGCCACGCAGTAGAGGTGGCCCTCCTGGCGTATCTTAAGGGCCAAAAAGAGGTAGCCGAAGAGGCGAGGGCAAGAAAGTTCGGGAGGAAGTCGATATCGGGCAGAACGCCTACCGAAAGAGAGCGAACGATTCTCAGAACGTTCCGAACGAATCTGGAGACCTCCCTGGCTGAGCTGGGCAGAGTTTTCGGCGTCTCTGAGACCACCGCTGCCGGTCTCGTGAAGAACTTGATAATCCCGGGTTACCTTCACCGCGAAGAGAGGCACGTATACGTAGTGGAACCAGCTAAGAACGGTAGAGGAAGTTGACCATGCTAGGGACTTGCCTCCGGATGAAGTCCGAGAGCTACAAGACCCAAGGACGTGCCTAGTTGGAGGCCACATAACTTCCTCTTCAAGTAGAGTGCCAAGGTTGTCGATCGTCTGAGTGAGTCCAAAAACCAATGTCTGTCCTTTGAGATATCCTCGGGCCCGATCTGGAGGTGGCCAGAACGTGAAGCGTACACGAACCTCGTGGATCAGCAAGGAGCCTAGAGGGGCCCTGCACAATGCTCTAGCTGACTGCCACATGAAGGGTGAGAACCCGTTGAGTGCTGTCTCTATTGAAGGCGGCGTCCAATCGAACACACAACCTTTAGTTGAACAGCTTTGCCGTCTTCTGGCAAAGATAATGGCTCGTGCACTCAAGAGCCATGATGGAGCGAACTTGACAACGAGTGCAAGATCACTAGAATCTGGGATGGCGGAGTGACGTGAGGGCCGCATTGTATGCCCGTTGTAGCACGGAAGAGCAAACTGAAGGGTATTCCTTAGACGCACAGCGAAGGGCTTTTGAGGAATACTGCCGGAGACAGAGTTGGGAGATCGCCGAAGAGTATGTAGAGGAGCAGGGCGTCTCCGGCAGGTCAACTGATCGGCCTAAGTTCAAGGGCATGATGGCGGCGGCCAGGGCCGGATTCTTTGATGTTGTGGTAGTTCACAAGCTCGATCGATTCTCCCGTTCACTAAAGGATACCCTCAACCACATAGGACGCCTCTATGACTGGGGCGTCTCTTTTGTCTCCGTGCAAGAGCAGTTTGACTTCACCACTCCACACGGTCGACTGCAGATGCATATCCTGGCCGCCATAGCACAATGGTATTCTGATAATCTGGGACAGGAGATCGAGAAGGGACTAGCGGAGAGAGCACGGCAAGGCTATTGGCTCGGTGACCTTGCGACTGGCTACTGCCGAGGGTTGTGCGCAAGCTGTCGAGACGAATGCCCACGCGCACGCGGCGAAGACCTGGGAAATGGTCGCATAGCCATACCTCATCCTCAAGACAGCCAGGCAATACGGCTGGTCTTCGAGATGTACTCTACTGGCAACCATACCTACGAGACGATAGCTACTACCCTCAACTCCCGTGGATACACAACCAATAGGAAACAAGGCCGTCGGCTCTGGACAGTCGAAGCTCTCAAGAACACTCTGTCAAATCCCTTCTACACGGGCAAAGTTCGATACAAGCGTGAGTTGTACCCAGGCAGACACCAGGCGCTGATCGACCAGGAAACCTTTGTCAGGTGCCAAGACGTGAGGAGGCTGCATAGCCGCAGACCCCGCACCTATGTGCCGAAGTTCAGAACCTACATATTTTCGGGGATGTTGCACTGCCAGGGCTGTGGAGAGCGGATGAAGGCGGACTTCTGCTCTGGCCACAAGTACTACAGATGTGCCGCTCATAAGAGCGCAATCGATTGCCCTGCTCCTCAGACGAGAGTGCGGGAAGACGCCTTGGAGGGCCAGATACGTCCCGTCATTCGCAACCTCAGGCTTCCACCAGCTTGGCAAGATAGAGTCGTTGACTTGTTGTCCCGCCAAGATGAAAGAGAGAAGACTCTGAGAGAGCAGAAAAGACTTCGGGAGAAGTTACGGCGTCTAAAGCGCTCGTACCATGAGGTGGAGATTAGTGAGGCAGAGTACAGGAAGGAGAAGATGGCGACCGACAGAAAGCTAGCAAGTCTGCATGTGCCTGAGCAGACTCGCCTTGCCGAAGCAGCATCCCTCTTGGAAACCTTGGCCACGGCGTGGGATCATGCCAGCACCGAAGAACGTCGCGATATGATCCGTCTTGTCTTTGACAGGATATGCTGCGACCCTGCCGACAAGCGACTGGTTGCTCTTCAACCCAAGCCCCAGTTCGTGGTTCTCTTCCGCCAGGTTGCGATTTTGCAAGAAAAAGAGGGCCTTTTCCCGCCCTACGTGCGAAGAGATGAAAACCCGGGCATTGGTGTATGAGTGCCCCCGACTGGACTCGAACCAGCACGCCCTTGCGGGCACAGGCCCTCAACCTGCTGTGTATTCCAATTCCACCACGGGGGCACACTATCATTATACACTCCTCATCTCGATTTTGTCAACCGCGCTTAGAAAGTGATCGCGTCACGTTTAGTCGGGATTTTCTGAAGGCATCTACTTTGCAGGAGTGCTCACCTCCTCCCTTTCCTCAGCTCATAACCTCGCATAGCCAGTCCTGACCATTCTTCTGGGCTCTTTCCTTTGCCATCCATAGATGGTTGAAGTTCTCCGCCCCACTATCCGTCTTAAAACCATCCATAGGCTTGGTCCTGCTTCGATACTCCCTGATGGCTCTCTCCACCCGGGAGGTAGTAGGTGGGCCCCCCTCCCTGACTTTCTCAGATATTCTATCCCCTTCTTGAGTTGAGGCCAAAGATATCGGGCCAGAGGGCCATCCTCTTGGGCCAGAGCCCTATACCGCCCCATAGCCTCTTGGTAGCGAGAAGCGGGGCATTCTTCACGATGCACTTCAGTGGCCTTCAGCAAGCGGACACCAATTGTAGCCGGCATGGTGTCGCGCTCCTGAGCATAATATGCTTCGTAGAACTCCATGACCCTTTTTCCTGTCATCTCGGCCCGCTGACTTGACTAGACCGTGCGTCTAGCGGCGGTAGTACCGTATCAGAGAGATAACAGCTTCAATGACATCTTGGGCATCCTTATCAGATAACTTCGGTGATAGAGGCAACGAGATGGTGCGTTCGCCGATGAATTCGGCGTTCGGGAAGTCACCTGGCCTAAAGCCATAGGTCTGGGCATAATAGGCATGGAGATGCAAAGCCGTAAAGTGGATGCCCGCTCCGATGTTTTCGGCCTTAAGAGCCTGTATGAAACCATTCCGATCGATGCGCAACATTTCCAGCCGAAGAAGGATGGTGTAAAGATGACGCGCATGTCGGATTCCATCTTCCTCCCTTGAGGTAATAATTTCAGGAATGTCCGCGAAGGCTTCGTTGTAACGTTCCCAGTGTTTTTCTCGAACTTTCAGATTCTCCTCTAGTCTAGCCAGTTGGTGAAGACCTAAAGACGCCTGCATATCCGTCATGTTGTATTTATATCCAGGATAGAGAGTCTCATAGGGTACAAAACCAGAGGCGGAATACCGCTCCCAGGCATCTTTGCTGATGCCATGTAGGCTGCGGATGCGTATAGCCTCACTCTACTGGTCATTGTTGGTAGTCAACATACCCCCTTCCCCAGTGACAAGATTCTTAGTGACATAGAAGCTGAAAGCAGTAATGTCGCCAATGTTACCAACCTTCCAGTCCCGATACCACGCTTCTATGGCGTGAGCTGCATCCTCTACAATGGCAAGATTGTAGCCAGAGGCAATCTCTTTTATCCTATCCATCTTGCATGGACGTCCACACATATGCACAGGGATGATAGCCCGGGTGCGAGGGGTGATTTTCTCGACAATCCTCTTGGGGTCAATGTTATATGTGTCACGCTCAACATCGACAAACACGGGTGTAGCACCAGCATGCACGATCACATTTGCAGTGGCCGCAAATGTCATAGGAGTAGTAATGACTTCGCTTCCCTGTTTGATTCCTAGTACATCTAGCGCTAGGTGAAGGCCAGCCGTACAAGAACTGAGGGCTACGGCGTGCTTGGCGCCAGTGTAGTCTCTAAACAGTGCTTCGAATCGTTGGGTCTTTGGACCAGCACCGAGCCAGCCAGAACGCAGGGTGTCTACCATCTCTCGGATTTCCTCTTCCCCGATCAAAGGACTCCCAAAGACCAGGAACTCATCTCGTATTGGGTTGCCACCTTCAATGGCGGGAATTCTCCTATTGATCATCATAGTACTGGAGTGTCCCCCTGTAATTTCCCACTATTTTGTCCCATTTTAAGCCAGTACTCCCAGCGACTCAACCCGATACTCCATGGATGTTACGTAGGCCAGTGCCGAATGAAGATGAGTATAGTTGTACCTCTCCACCCAAGCCCTGATGGATGCCCTAGCCTCTGCTAGGGTCTCGTACTCCTTGGGGTAGACCTCCTCCACCTTCAGAGTTTTGTGCCAGGCCTCCAGGATTCCCAGGGACTGGGGATGCCGGTAGGCGGTGCGGATATCCTCGATCTCCAGACTCTTCACGAACTCCCGGAAGCGCCGGCTGGTGAACTGACTGCCATTATCATGGACCAGCCTCAGACCTCCCCCCTTGGCTCCCTCGGGGAACGCCTTGTTCAAAGCCTCGTCTAGGACAGCCAGCGCCTCCTGAGTTCTACACCTCCCGAAGAGATCTGAGACCAATATCGTCCGGTCAAAGGTGTCGATAGCGGTGAAGAGGTACCCCCACCCCTCCCGCAGCGTGGGTATTGAGGTGAGGTCTATCTGCCAAACGTGGTTGGGACCAGTGGCAGCGTCCGGCCTCCTCCCCACTCTCCGCTTGGCTTCTTTTTGGGCCACCGGCAGGGTGTAACCCATACTGCGCAGGGCTGCGTGAACCGTTTTACGGCTAACTTTAACCCCTTCTCGTCTCAGAAGAGCCCACAGCCTACGCACACCCCAGTGAGGATGAGCCTCAGCCAAAACCTTGAGCCTCTCCCGAATCCGCTCCTGAGAAGGGCAAGGCCTCTGGCGTCTCTTCACAGTCTCTTCTCCCCTAAGCCTTCGGCGTAGGGTCTTTGGGTCCATTTCCAA